>TARA_R110001606_G_scaffold155216_3_pt1 | contig 152904 bp, 135 predicted proteins | sample TARA_R110001606 | Tara Oceans TARA_R110001606 (sample SAMEA4398315) | marine metagenome | biome: Polar Biome; feature: [SRF] surface water layer (ENVO:00010504); material: water (ENVO:00002006), including particulate matter (ENVO:01000060) such as... | depth 5 m | reverse complement strand
TACGCGCCATTACACCACGCTTAACACGAGCCATTCTTTATATCCTCAACCTTGACTTAACGGAGACGCAACATGCGCTCGACTTTTTGCACATCAGCAGGGTGCAACTCGGAAGTACCCCGAAGTTGACGCTTACGCTTAGTGCTCATCTTGGTCAGGATGTGGCTCTTGAAAGCATGCTTGTGCTTGAGACCGTTACCGGTCGCCTTGAAGCGCTTTGCGGCGCCCCTTTTGGTCTTCATCTTTACTTTAGCCATGTTCAATTTCTCCGCATATTGCGTTAATAGATAACCGCAAGGCCTGGCGATGCCCTGGAGGTTACTTTTTCTTCTTGGGTGCGATGACCATCATCAGCTGACGACCTTCCATTTTCGGGTGCTGTTCGACGGTGCCGTATTCCAACAGGTCTTGTTCGACCCGCTTCAACAACTCCATCCCCAGCTCCTGGTGGGCCATTTCGCGGCCGCGGAATCGTAACGAAACCTTGGCTTTATCCCCATCACTCAGAAAGCGTATAAGGTTGCGTAACTTCACCTTATAGTCTCCGTCTTCCGTCCCTGGTCGAAACTTTATTTCTTTAATCTGAATCTGTTTCTGATTCTTGCGCGCGACGGCCTGCTGTTTCTTCTTTTCGAAGATGTGCTTGCCGTAATCCATGACTCGGCAAACCGGCGGCTCTGCATCAGGGGAGATTTCAACCAGGTCCATCTTGGCCTCCTCTGCGGCGGCCATGGCTTCCTGAATGGACACGATACCGATTTGTTCACCTTCGGCACCGATCAGGCGGACTTCGCTCGCCGTGATGTTCTCGTTGATCGGCGGGCGTTGTGCGGCTCTTTTGTCTTGTCTCATCTCGCGTTTAATCTTTATAGCTCCGAATTCTGGCGGCCTCGTTGTGCAACGTCACGGGCGAGGTATTCGGAGAACTCGGTAACAGTCATGGAACCCAGATCTTTACCCTCCCGTGTGCGCACGGCCACAGTGTGCGATTCGACTTCCCTATCTCCAACTACAAGGAGATAAGGTGTCTTGTGCAAAGTATGCTCGCGAATCTTAAAGCCAATTTTCTCGTTTCTCAAGTCCGCAGTTGCCCGATAGCCCATTTCATTGAGGCTTTTCTCCACTTCGGAGCAAAAATCAGCCTGATTGTCGGTGATATTGAGAATTGCGGCCTGAGTCGGTGCCAACCAGGCAGGAAAATCGCCAGCGTAATGTTCGATCAAAATACCGATGAATCGTTCAAAAGAACCCAGGATTGCACGGTGCAACATCACCGGGGTCTTGCGCGAACCATCTTCGGCAACGTACTGGGCGCCTAGGCGGCCGGGCAGCATGAAATCCAGCTGCAATGTGCCGCACTGCCATACCCGACCAATACAGTCGCGCAGGGAGAATTCGATCTTCGGACCGTAGAAAGCACCCTCGCCCGGCTGCAGGTCCCACTTCAGACCGGCTTTGTTCAGCGCCGATTCCAGACCCTTTTCGGCCTGATCCCAGAGCGCGTCGTCACCGACGCGGCTTTCCGGGCGGGTCGAGAGCTTGAGCTCAACGTCGTCGAAGCCAAAGTCCTTGTATACCTGCAGGGTCAGCGCGATGAAGTCGGAAGCCTCAGCCTCGACCTGCTCATCGGTACAGAAGATGTGCGCGTCGTCCTGGGTAAAGCCGCGCACGCGCATCAGGCCATGCAGGGAACCGGAGGGCTCATTGCGGTGGCAGGAGCCAAACTCGGCCAGACGCAGTGGCAGCTCGCGGTAGCTCTTCAGGCCCTGGTTGAACACCTGCACGTGGCAGGGGCAGTTCATCGGCTTGATGGCGTAGTCGCGGCTTTCTGATTCGGTAGTGAACATGGCATGGGAATAGTGCTCCCAGTGGCCTGAGCGCTCCCAGAGCACCCGATCGACGACCTGGGGTGTCTTGATCTCTTTGTAGTTGGCGCCACGCTGGATCTGGCGCATGTACTGCTCAAGCACCTGATAGATAGTCCAGCCATCGGGGTGCCAGAACACCATGCCCGGCGCTTCTTCCTGGGTATGGAACAGGCCCAGACGCTTGCCGATCTTGCGGTGATCGCGCTTCTCGGCTTCTTCCATGCGCTGAATGTAGGCAGCCAGCTGCTTCTTGTCGGCCCACGCGGTGCCGTATATGCGCTGCAACTGCTCGTTCTTGGCATCGCCACGCCAGTAGGCGCCGGAGATACGGGTCAGCTGGAAGGCTTTGAGGAAGCGGGTGTTGGGCACGTGCGGGCCGCGGCACATGTCGACGTATTCTTCGTGGTAGTACAGGCCCATGGTCTGCTCGTCCGGCATGTCTTCAACCAGACGCAGCTTGTAGTCTTCTTCACGGGCGCGGAACACGTCGATCACTTCGGCACGCGGGGTAACTCGCTTGAGGACGTCATAATCAGTCGCGATCAGCTCGCGCATACGCGCTTCGATCGCAACCATGTCTTCGGGCGTGAAGGAGCGCTCGTAGGCTATGTCGTAATAGAAGCCATCATCAATGACCGGACCGATAACCATCTTGGCACTGGGATAGAGCTGCTTGACGGCATGACCGATCAAGTGCGCACAGGAGTGGCGGATGATCTCCAGCCCCTCTTCGTCCTTCGGCGTAATGATTTGCAGGGTTACATCGCTGTCGATGGTGTCGCAGGCGTCTACCTGCTGACCGTTGACCTTGCCGGCCAGGGTAGCCTTGGCCAGGCCAGCGCCAATGGATTGGGCGACCTCAAGTACGGTGACCGGGTGATCGAACGATTTCTGACTGCCGTCGGGGAGAGTAATAGTGGGCATGTGCCGCTCCTTCTCAGTGGTGACCCCTACGCAAGGCCACATGATGGAAAATGCCACCCGGAGAGCAGCGTGCAGTTAACGCGGCCTACGATCGCCGACAGCCATAAGGCTACTGCAAGGTCGTCACGGATGACTTGAAAGAATGCGTCCGGCTCGTACCGAACGGCGACGCACTCTATCACAGCAGCATCAATGACTTACAGCAAAATATGAGTTTAAGGTCAGCCTCGGGTAAGGCGGGACTTGCGCCAACCGCCATGACTGGGAAAGGACCCGGTATCACCAGTCAGGATATACCGGCTCGCGCGATACGTGGCCTGCATCGCTGACACATGCCAACCGCGTAACTTGCGATAGGCCCACAACCATCCGCGCCTGTCCTGATCCATAAGCCCCTCCCCGAGCCAACTGCTTTGATGACGCCAGGATTTTAGCGCATGGGGAACGAACGTCTATCACCCGGGCGGGTTAGGTTTTATTGGGGCTGGGCGGATGCTGGCGCGCAATCGGACTGACAGTCGGCCGACTTTAACCCGTAGAGAGATGTCGTGATGACCTGGACAAAGGCCTCGACATCACGGATATCTGAACGGCGAGCAAACAAAAAGGGCGACCCTTTCGGAATCGCCCTTTAAGCCCCGTGCAGGACGGGTTTTGTTTGGTAGGCACGATTGGATTCGAACCAACGACCCCCACCATGTCAAGGTGGTGCTCTAACCAACTGAGCTACGTGCCTGCAATGGCCGCGAACTTTACGCAGCACGCCGGACCTTGTCAAGCGGTAAGTTACTGAATATCTGCAAGTTAAACCAAAGCAATGATTGACCGGCGAGTCAACGGGAATGGCTGTAGAACGGGAAGTCCAAATGGGTTCCCGCCTTCGCGGGAATGACGAGGGTGCGCGGAGCATGGAGTCGGGCACCTGCGTCGCCCTCGCCCGCTACCTCGTCATCCTCGCGAAGGCGGGGATCCATTGTCTGGTGACGGGCACGGCGGCTTCAAACCTTTATCAACATTGCCCTCAGCTTCTGAATCTCATCGCGCACACCGGCGGCAGCTTCGAACTCCAGATCCCTGGAGTGGTGGTACATCTTGTCTTCCAGTTGCTTGATCCGCTTGGTGATCTCCGAGGGTGAGCGCAGCTGGTTGGCGCTGTACTCTGCCGCGTCCTCTGCCGCCTTGAGCTTCTTGCGCTTGTTGTTGCGGCTGTTGCTGCCGGGCACAACGGCCCCTTCAAGGATGTCCTGCACACTCTTGGTGATACCGATGGGCGTGATGTTGTGTTCGAGGTTGAAGGCTATCTGCTTCTCGCGGCGGCGTTCAGTTTCGCCTATAGCTCGCTCCATTGATCCGGTCATACGATCGGCGTACAGGATCGCGCGACCATTCAGGTTACGTGCCGCTCGGCCAATGGTCTGGATCAGCGAACGCTCGGAGCGCAGGAAGCCTTCCTTGTCTGCATCAAGAATTGCCACCAGAGAAACCTCAGGCATATCAAGGCCTTCACGCAGCAAGTTAATGCCTACAAGCACGTCAAAAGCACCAATACGCAGGTCGCGAATGATCTCGACGCGCTCAACCGTATCGATATCCGAGTGCAGGTAACGCACGCGCACGCCATGGTCGCTCAGGTAATCGGTCAGGTCTTCGGCCATCCGTTTGGTCAACGTGGTGACCAGCACCCGCTCTTCCTTGGCGGTCCGCAGGGCAATTTCCGAGAGCAGATCGTCGACCTGGCTGGTAGCAGGTCGGACCTCAATCTGGGGGTCGACCAGACCGGTGGGACGTACGACCTGCTCCACAGTGCGCCCGGCATGCTCGGCTTCATAGGGACCTGGCGTAGCGGAGACGAAGATCGCCTGGGGCGAAATCAGCTCCCATTCGTCAAAACGCATCGGCCGGTTATCCAGCGCCGATGGCAGACGAAAACCATATTCAACCAGTGTCTCCTTACGTGAGCGGTCGCCCTTGTACATGGCGCCGACCTGGGGCACTGAGACGTGGGATTCGTCGATGATCAACAGGGCATTCTTGGGCAGGTAATCGAACAGCGTAGGCGGTGCTTCGCCATGGTTACGGCCAGACAGGTAGCGCGAGTAGTTCTCGATACCGTTGCAGTAACCCAGCTCCATGATCATTTCCATATCGAAGCGGGTGCGCTGCTCCAGTCGCTGGGCTTCGACCAGTTTGTTCTGGCTTTTCAGAACTTCCAGACGCTCGGCCAACTCGATCTTGATGTGCTCTACTGCATCGAGCAGTTTTTCCCTTGGCGTTACATAATGTGATTTAGGATAAACAGTTACGCGCGGAACCTTACGCAGAACCTCACCGGTTAGCGGGTCGAAATAGCTGATCGTTTCGACTATGTCGTCGAACAGTTCGATGCGTATCGCTTCCAGATCGGATTCTGCCGGGAAGATGTCGATGACGTCTCCGCGCACTCGATAATTGGCCCGGGCCAGCTCCATATCGTTACGGGTGTACTGCAATTCAGCCAACCGTCGAAGCAGCGTGCGCTGCTCAAGGTGATCGCCCCGATCAACGTGCAGAACCATGCGCAGGTATGAGGCCGGATCACCCAGACCATAAATGGCAGAAACGGTGGCGACGATGATCGCGTCCGGTCGCTCCAGCAGCGCTTTTGTAGCTGACAGACGCATCTGCTCGATGTGATCGTTTATCGAGGCATCTTTCTCGATAAAGGTATCGGATGAAGGCACATAGGCTTCAGGCTGGTAGTAGTCGTAGTAGGAGACGAAGTATTCCACCGAGTTATTGGGGAAGAATTCGCGGAACTCGCCATACAGCTGGGCGGCCAACGTCTTGTTTGGCGCCATGATGATCGCGGGCCGCTGCACCTGCTGGATTACATTGGCGATGGTAAAGGTCTTCCCTGACCCGGTTACGCCCAGCAAAGTCTGGTGTGAGAGGCCCGCTTCCAGTCCTTCCACCAATTGTGCGATGGCGGTCGGCTGGTCGCCGGCGGGCTGAAAACGGGTCTGGAGCTTGAACTGGGTCATTTATTCGGGGTTCCGACTGCAAAAAATCAGCACGCACTATAGCACCGCACTGCCATCCCTTCAGTGGTCTCCCGTCGGACAACCATTTCACCATGCTGCACTCGCACTGCACTCGCACCTTTGCATCGGTCTGTCTATAATGGGCGCCGACATACACACTCACCTGCCTCGAGTTTGCCGATACCATGACTTTGTTTTCCCCTGTTGAAATGGCTCCACGCGATCCGATCCTCGGCCTGAACGAAGCCTTCAATGCCGATAACCGGTCTGAAAAGGTCAACCTGGGTGTCGGGATCTATTACGACGAAAATGGCAAGGTGCCTTTGTTGCGCGCCGTATTCGCAGCCGAAGAGGCGCGCGTTGCAGAGCAAGGCCCACGACCTTATCTGCCTATGGAAGGTCTGGCTTCCTATGATAGCGCCGTGCAGACACTGCTGTTTGGTGCTGAGTCGAGCCTGCTTGAATCTGGCCGCCTGGTCACCGCCCAATCCATCGGCGGTACCGGCGCTCTTAAACTGGGCGCCGACTTCCTTTACCGTCTACTGGACAAGCGCCTGGTCGCCATCAGCGATCCGAGTTGGGAGAACCACCGCTCGCTGTTTGAGGCTGCCGGTTTCGAGGTAGTGACCTACCCCTACTACGACCCCGAAACCCACGGCGTGAACCTGGAAAGCATGCTTGAAGGTATCGATAAACTGCCTGAGGGTAGCGTCGTACTCCTGCACGCCTGCTGCCATAACCCAACCGGCGCAGACTTGAGTCTGGCTGACTGGGCTCGCGTGATTGATGTGATCCAGCGCCGCAACCATGTGCCCTTCATTGATATTGCCTACCAGGGCTTTGGCGATAATCTGCAGGACGACGCGGTTGCTTTGCGTCTGTTCGCAGAATCCGGTCTACCGCTGTTTATTTCCAGCTCGTTCTCCAAGTCTTTCTCGCTGTATGGCGAGCGCGTTGGCGCACTGACGCTAGTGACCGAGAATCACGATGAAATGCTCAGCACCCTCTCGCAGCTCAAGCGCGTCATCCGCACCAACTACTCCAACCCACCGACCCACGGTGCCAAGGTAGTGTCTGCCGTGCTGAACGATGTCGAGCTGTACGCCATGTGGGAAGAAGAGCTGGCCGAGATGCGCGACCGTATTCGCATCATGCGCCACAGCCTGGTCGAAAAATTGGCTGCTGCCGGTGTGACCAAGGACATGAGCTTCATCGAGCGCCAGCGCGGCATGTTCTCCTACTCCGGTCTGACCAAGGCTCAGGTGGCACGACTGGCTGACGAGTTTGCCATTTACGCGGTAGGCAGTGGGCGCATCTGTGTTGCTGCGCTCAACACCGGCAACATCGATCACGTGGCCACCTCGATGGCAGCGGTTTTGAAGAACGACAACTGAGTCGCGAGCTGCGAACTTTTTCACATAGTCACTTCAAGGCGTTGACTTTGATCGACTTTTTGATAAAGTACGCGGCGTTCGATCCGCGATAGCTCAGTTGGTAGAGCAAATGACTGTTAATCATTGGGTCCCAGGTTCGAGTCCTGGTCGCGGAGCCAAATGACAAAAAGCCTGTGCTGATGCACGGGCTTTTTTGTGGGCATTGGATCGTCATTCCCGCGCACGCAGGAATCCATTTTTTGACCTTCTTGCTCCTGCCTACAGCTTTAAACCACGACTGATAATCTCTTTCATGATCTCCGAGGTACCGGCAAATATCCGTTGAATCCGAGCGTTGGCATACATGCGGCAGATCGGGTACTCCCACATGTAGCCTGCTCCACCATGTAGCTGCACGCCCTCGTCCACCGCTTTACCCAACAATTCGGTGGTAAACAACTTGGCTTCGGCGGCTATCTCGGCGGTGAGCTTTTTCTCGTTATGGTCCATCACGCAACGGTCGACGAAGCACTGGGCCACGTCAATCTGGGTGCGCAGTTCGGCGAGTTTGAAACGGGTATTCTGAAATTCGGCTATCGGCTTACCGAAGGCTTTGCGTTCGGTAACGTATTCAAGGGTCGCGCGGAAGGCGGCTTCGGCCCCTGCTACGGCGCCGCAGGCATTGGTAAGGCGTTCCTGGGCAAGCATTTGCATGAGGTAAATGAAGCCCGCCTTGCCGTCCCCAAGCAGATTGGCCTTGGGGATTTTGACGTCGTTGAAAAAGAGCTCGGCGGTATCCTGACTGTGCATGCCCATTTTCTTGAGCTTGCGACCGCGTTCGAAGCCGGGCATGTCGCGCTCAACCAGAAACAACCCCATTGCATGTTTATTGGACGGATCGGTCTTGGCGGCGACAATAACCAGATCACTCAAGATGCCATTGGATATGTAGGTCTTGGAGCCGTTAAGTACGTAATGATCGCCATGCTCTACGGCGGTGGTACGCATGCCGGCAAGATCAGAGCCGGCGCCGGGTTCGGTCATGGCGACGGCAAGAATACATTCGCCACTGATGATTTTCGGCAAGAAGCGTTGCTTCTGCTCCGCACTGCCGTATTCAGTGATATAGGGTCCGCACAGGGCAGAATGCAACGGCAGCATGAAGCCTGGCTCGTTAATGTAAGCCAGCTCCTCACTCATGATCTGCTCGTAACGAAAGTCCTTGAGACCGGACCCGCCATACTCCTCGTCCGCCCAGGGCAGCAGAAAACCCAGCGCGCCAGCCTTCTCCCACACCTGCCGATCGACCATTCCGGCTTCTTCCCAGGCTTCCTGGTGAGGCACCACTTCTTTTTGCAAAAAGGTGCGGAATGATTCGCGGAACATACGGTGTTCAGTATCAAAATGGATGCGCTGCATGGCGGAGCTCCTGATTATTGTCAGCTCAGACTAGACCCGTGAGGAACCGCGCTCAATGACACCAGCGCTCATCAGGATTGACCATTTTGCCCGCCTGTATTCGGTTGCGAGACGACCGGTGCTGTGGCTAACTCGACCACAGCTTTCAGGGGAACGCAGCAATATATGAGCAATCGGTCAGTCGCCATTCATTTTGTCCGTGCTGCACTGGTCGGCGCAGAGCGCCATGGTCACGATAGTCGGGCGCTTATGGGTGCGGCCGGAATCAATCCGGATCTACTCGACCAGCCCCGCATGCGCGTGGATGCCGACCAGTATGCCCGCCTGATCAAACTGCTGTGGGATACCCTTGAGGACGAGCTGATGGGCTTTGGACCGGTGCGCAGCCGCCCGGGAACCTTTGCCATGATGTGCCATGCTCTGATTCATTGCTCCACCCTGGAGCGGGCGTTGCAGCGCGGAATGCTGTTTTACGGTCTTTTCGCCGACAACCCCGGTATCAGCATGCGTATGGAAGGTGATCTGGTCTGGCTGGAGATCGATACCAGCATGGTGGATGATCCGGACCACTTTCTTACCGAGTCCCTGCTGGTTATCTGGCATCGCCTGGCCAGCTGGTTGATTGGCAAACGTATTCCCCTTGAGCGAGCAACCTTCGCCTACCCAGCGCCAGAGCACCATCAGGAGTACCAGTTGATCTTCGGCTGCAAGCTGCACTTTGGCCAGCCGGCTACGGCGTTGGTTATTCCGCGCAGCTACATGCTGGAGCCCTTGATTCAGGACGCCCGTACGCTCAAGCGGTTTCTTGAACAGTCACCATCGGACCTACTCTCACGCAGGGACTTTGGTAACAGCCTATCGGGACGCATACGTCAGGTGATTGGACGTAATGTGGGTGCCGAAATGCCGGATATGGAGTCAATTGCCAGTCAGCTGAATATGAGCCCACCCACGCTCAGGCGTCATTTGCGCGACGAGGGCACATCATTCCAGGAGCTGAAAGACCACCTGCGCCGGGACATTGCGATATACCACCTGTCCCGTCAGGATATGCCCACCCAGGATCTGGCTTCGCTGCTGGGATTTTCCGAGCCCTCCGCATTTCATCGTGCCTTCAAGAAATGGACCGGGCTGACGCCAGGTGAATACCGCTAGCCACTCGCCACCAGCCCCTGACCGCTTCATAATCCTTCCTTTATCCGAGACTGCAAGGGTCACAGCATGAAAGCTCCACGGGTTACTCTTGAACAATGGCGCACTCTACAGGCTGTAGTCGATAGCGGTGGCTTTGCACAGGCTGCAGAGGTGTTGCATCGGTCTCAATCCTCGGTGAGCTACACCATCGCCCGCATGCAGGAGCAGTTGGGCGTCCCCCTGCTGGAGATCATCGGCCGCAAGGCGACCCTCACCGAGGCCGGCGAGGTCTTGCTGCGCAGGTCACGCAACCTGATTCAGCAGGCAAGTCAGCTCGAGAGGCTGGCTTTCAATATGGATCAAGGCTGGGAGCCTGAGGTGCGGCTGGTTGTGGATGCGGCCTATCCAACCAGCCGCTTGGCCAAGGCGCTACAGGCGTTCATGCCTTTGAGCCAGGGCTGTCGTGTGCAATTGCGTGAGGAAGTACTGTCGGGGGTCGAGGATTGCTTGCTGGACGGTTCTGCCGACCTGGCGATTTCGGGAATGAGCATTGCCGGCTACCTGCCCCACCAGATCAACGCCGTCGACTTTGTCGCTGTGGCCAATCCTGAGCATCACCTGCACCAGATGAACCGTGAACTGACCCACGAGGACCTGCAATCACAGTTGCAGGTCGTGATCCGTGATTCTGGCCATCATCCGGTTGATTCTGGTTGGCTGGGGGCTGAACAGCGCTGGACCGTAGCCAGCCTGGGTACGGCCGCGACCCTGGTGGCCAGCGGTCTAGGATTTGCCTGGTTGCCCGAGCATGAAATCACCGCAGAGCTGCAGCATGGACAATTGGCTTTACTACCCCTGCAACAGGGCGCCAGGCGCTCCCACTTTCTCTATCTTTATGCCAACAAGGACAAACCCCTTGGCCCTGCCACCCAGATCCTGGCTGATCTGTTGATCGAGCATTCGATCGCGGATTGACCCTGGACGGTCAGTCTTCCTTGCACTCGATACCGACTCGCACGCGGATAATTTCCCGCTGAAATGCCTGAGTAAGTACGGTTTTTTCACCGGGAGCCAGTCTGACACGCAGGGGAGATGGCTTCTCTGGACCATTGACGAAATTAGCTACGCAGAAAATTTCGCTAGGTTCCAGGTTCTCGAGGGTGACGGTGGCCACATTGCCTATGTTGCCAGTGCTGGAAGTATTCAGCTCAAGCCCCTGGGCCTTGAGGTCCACATCCACAGGGAAACCGAGTGGTTGCTGGGCCATCAGTGGCACTGAAATAGCCAACAAACCGACAAGCAGTAACTGTTTCATGGTAAATCTCCTTACAGAATTCCGGGGAACCGGTTACCTTTTGAACTGCGCTCCAGCATAAAGTTCGGCAAAGCGGGCGGACAAGCGTCCAATTACTTCGGACGATGACAAACCGATACCGGCAAGGCATCCTCACTATTTATACCGAAAACCCGGATGATCCAAGGTTTTCCATCAAGGAAAGGACTCATGGCCTACCTGCAACTCAACGGCTGCAATCTGCACTATACCGACCAGGGCGAAGGTGATCCGGTCTTGCTGATTCACGGACTGGGCTCCAGCGGCCGCGACTGGGAGTACCAGCTACCCGCGCTCCTCCCCCAATACCGCGTGCTTACTCTGGACATGCGAGGCCATGGCAAGAGCGACAAACCTTCCAGAGGCTACAGCGTCAAGGGCTTCGCTGCCGACTGCCTGGCATTTATCAAGCATATGCAATTGACCAAACCGCATATTGTAGGCATCTCCATGGGTGGCATGATCGCCTTTCAACTGGCTACCGACCATCCCGAGGTGCCCGCAAGCCTGACGATTATCAACAGCGGTCCGGAGTTGATACCCAGAAGGCCAAAAGAGTATCTGCTGGTTGCCCAAAGGCTGTTCTTCGCCCACATACTGCCGCTGAGCGCGGTAGCCAAAGGCCTGGCCAAAACGCTGTTTCCCAAACCGGAGCAGCAGGACATTCGTAAGACCTTTGAGGGCCGTTGGCTGGAAAACGACCGGCGGGCGTATCTGGCTTCGCTCCGCGCCCTGGTAGGCTGGGGCGTCTCCGAGCGTCTGGATCGGATCAATTGTCAGGTGCTGGTTATCACCGGGGACCAGGATTACACACCGGTCGAGAAGAAACGGGAGTACGTCTGCCATCTGGGTGACGCCCGCCTGGAGGTTATCGAAGACTCCCGGCACGGTACGCCTATCGATCAGGCAGAGAAATTCAACGCCCTGCTACTGGACTTTCTGGCCCAGTCGGGTTCTTCTTCCCCTGCCGGAAACACCGGCTAAGCGACACGTTTTTCATTTACACGGAGACCGACCATGTTCAAACGCCTTATCGCCACCTGTACCTTATTGCTGGCTGCAGCCCCTGCCTTTGCAGAAAACCCCCAGGTCCTGCTCAAGACCAGCCATGGCGATATCAAGATGGAACTCAACGCCGAAGCCGCGCCTATCAGCGTGGAGAACTTCCTTCGCTACGCCGATGCCGGTCATTATGATGGCCTTATTTTCCACCGTGTAATCCCGGGCTTCATGATTCAGGGCGGTGGCTTTACCCCGGATATGAACCAGCGCGCCGTTGTCAAGTCGATCAAGAACGAAGCCGATAATGGCCTGCGCAACGACCGTTACACCATCGCCATGGCGCGTACCCAGGTCGTTGACAGCGCAACCAGCCAGTTCTTTATCAACCTGGGCAACAATGATTTCCTGAATCACGGCGGACGTGATTTCGGTTATGCGGTATTTGGCAAGGTAGTGGAAGGCCAACATGTGGTGGAAACCATTGCCAAGGTACCCACGGGCACCACGCGCGGACATCAGAACGTCCCGACCAACCCGGTCACTATCCAGAGTGTTGAGCGGGTAGACACAGCCGCGGAATAACCCGTGGGACGTGCGATGCCCTCTGCGCCAGAGGGTATCGCGGCTTCTGTGGTAAGAGCAGCTACTCGATGAAGGAGTTTACTCGGCCTGGCGGTACGGCAGGTAATCCCGCGACTCTTCCTGATATTTCTTTACGCCCTCGCGTTCACGCAACAGAAAGTCCGCTACTGCGTCGTGCAGTGGTTCCTGAAGCTTGTGCCAGGACTGGGTCAGTACCGGTTCAAAGCCACGGATCAGCTTGTGTTCGCCCTGGGCGCCAGCGTCGAAGCGCTCCAATCCTTCCGTGATACAGCGCTCCATGCCCTGGTAGAAACAGGTCTCGAAGTGCAGGCGGTCATACTCCTCCAGGCAGCCCCAGTAGCGTCCATAGAGCGATCTCTGGTCTGCCAGGAAGAAAGCACCAGCCACGTTACGGCCATCATGGCGCGCAAATACCAGGCGAATCGCTTCGGGCATCGACACACTAAGCATCTGGAAGAACTCGGGAGTCAGGTACGGGTGCTGGCCGCGCTTGAGGTAGGTCGCTGCATAGAATGGATAAAACTGGTCCCACACCGCCGGCGTCAGATCCCTGCCGGCCAACCAGTGAAAACTGATGCCCTGCTCGGCAACCGCCAAGCGTTCCTTACGAAAATTCTTGCGCTTGCGGGAGTTACAAGCACCGAGAAAATCATCAAAGCCCGCATAACCCCGATTGAACCAGTGGAACTGGCATCCCAGACGCCGGACCCAGCCAGCCCCCTGAAGGGCGTCATCCTCCTCCCCCTGATTGAACAGCACATGCATACCGGATACACCAGCCTGGTCCAGCTCCTGATCAAGATACTCGAGAATCATCCCACGACTCTGCTCACAGCGGGCCAGTAACCGCGGCCCCTGCACAGGGGAGAACGGTACTGCAGCCAGATATTTGGGATAGTATTCGCGGCCGCTGCGTTCCCATGCCTGGGCCCACTGAAAGTCGAAGACATACTCGCCGTAGGAATGCATCTTGCGATACAGGGGTAATGCCGCCTGTAATTGACCAGCCTCGTCGATAACTACCAGATGCGCCGGCTCCCAGCCCCGCTCCGCGCACACAGAGCCGCTGTCTTCCAGGGCAGTAAGAAAGTCATGGCGCATGAAGGGATAAGCGGAATCGAGGAGGCTATCCCATTGGTCACCGGGAATATCCTGTATGCGTGCAAGTTGACGTATTTTCATGGTGACAGCATGCCACAGCGCATCACCAAATCGCAGCTCGAGGAGGCTCTGATGCGTAACAAAAAAGCCCGGCTATAAGCCGGGCCTGAGTACTGCATCACTCGGGGGCTTACTTCTGCGCCCACTCCAGAAAGGCTTCGCGGCTCTCTGGTCCGAGGAGCATCCAAAGTTGCTGCAACGTAGTCAGCGTAGCGTCGTTGTGTGGCAGTGTTTTTGCTGCACTGACATGCGCGGGAGCTGCCATGACAACAGGCGCGGCTACAGGAGCTGGAGTAGAGGCGCCCAACGGTTTGACTTCATTATTGTAGGTGGGAGCGCTGCCGCCACCCATCAACTGACCAACCAATGATACGTATGCCGGTCCAGGCTCAGTGGCATAGCGCTCACCAGTCGCCTTGTTCAGTGACCAGCCGGCGAAATCGTCTTGCATGGCTTCTGCCTCTATCAGGTTCTTCGGCGCGTCGAACTCCAGCCGCCATACTTCACCAGCCTTGCCATCGATAGTGTAAGTAGCGCTGCGTGTACGCACTATTTCACTGCTCAATCCGCCATTAATGTCATAGACGTTTTCGTAATAGGCATTGATGCGATACTCGCCCGGTTGCAGTTCGAGTTTACGATCCTGATTACCGGTCATACGGTTGGCTTCCGGGACAGGGTTACCGTTGATATTCAGCACTTCCAGTGTGTAGGGCATTTCCACTACAAGGATCTGGCCAGTCGGCTGCTCGGCGCCGGAATAGAGTTTTACCGGCTCACGCTGCGCGCAGGCGGCAAGCATACAGGCAACAGCGATTACGAACAGATTGCGCATGACAACTCCTTGATAGGTATAAGTATTCAATAAATCGGAAAGTCTTCCGCGATGCGGATGTAGCAATAATAAGACGGTAAGATGTCACTAATATGACAAAAGGGTTATGCCAGAGGCATAACCCTTTTTGGTAGTGCAAGGAAAGACCGATCAGAAGTCGTAACGCAGACCTACGGTAAGACCAGTTGCATCTTCGCCTGCAGCCTCTTGCGGATCAGCAGTACGAGCCTGGCTCCAGGGGGTCAGAGCGGCAAGCGTATCGTTGTCGACCATAGCGTAGTTGGCGTATACGCGAACTGCCTTGTCCAGCTTGTGCTCTACACCCACAACCCACATGGTGCTGTCGGAGTCACTGGCATCTGATTCACGGGTCAACCACATGCCCTTCAGAGCGGTGGAAGAAGCAACCTTGAATTCAGCACCCAGGCCAAAAGTGTCAGCAGTCAGACTGTCACGTACGGCTTGTGTAACGTTGTCGTTCGTGTAGTCAACGGTCTGATAGAAAGCAACACCCTTGATGGCGTCGGTGATCTTGTAGGCACCAGCAAAACGAACGCCATCACGCTCGCCACGGCCGGTATCTTCATCTGCGGTCTCGTAAGCCAATGAAGCCTCAACAACCGAACCTTCATAGTTCAGCGACATGCTGGTGGTGTTGGTATCAACATCGTTGCCAGCAACGTCAGTTTCGTGCAGCGAATAACCCAGCTTGCCGAAAAAACCGCTCATGTTCGGAGTGGTGTATTCAATGGTGTTGTCATAACGCTCATCAAACCGGGCATTACCAACACGAGTCAGGTTACGCATATCACCGACCTGGTCACCAAACAGGTTGGCTGGACCACGTGCGCCCTTGAAGGGGCTGTCAAAACGACCAGCGCGGACCTGACCGAAGTTACCGCCCAGGCCTACGAAAGTATCGCGAGTGGCCAGGGTTTCACCGTTATCGGTACCGAAGTCGATTTGCTGTTCGATCTGGAAGAAAGCGTTCAGGTTCGGGTTGATGTCGTGATCGCCCTTGAAGCCCAGGCGCGAAGCGTTACTGGACAGATTGATCTCGGAATAGTCATCAAATACTCCGGGGGCAGTCTCTACGTTGTCGACTGACAGATGATCAACAGAAATGTGGGCACGACCATAAACGCTCACATCAGCCATGGCCATTACCGGCATGGCCGCAGCGGCCCCAATAACAATCGCAAGCAGCTTCTTATTCATCAGTACTCTCCTAGGTATTTTAAACGCCAGCTCATGGTGACGTGCCGTCGTTGTTTCGACTGGGAGGATTATGGAAATACCAGATGACAGAACGGTTACAAACCGATGAAGTTTTGAATTTGCGGGAACTTTCAGTCTTGTTCGAGATGGGCACTGCAACTAGCGGATTTAACGAAAAAAAACCCCGCCAGGGATGGCGGGGTTCAAGGAGCAGTACTTGGATGACAAGCCGCGTAGCCAACGCTCGACCTGCGTCACCCAAGAAGAATGCGCCGGACAAATGTCAGTCAGATGTCGAAGTCATGACAATCCAGTGACATCGCATGATCAGGCAATGCTCAGTGCTTGCGAACGATCACGCTGCCGATCGAGTAGCCAGCGCCAAAGGAGCAGATCACACCCAGGCTGCCACTGGGCAAATCATCCTGGTATTTGTGAAACGCGATGATCGAGCCGGCCGAACTGGTGTTAGCGTACTCGTCCAGCACTACCGGCGCTTCATGGGCTTCCGGATCGCGGCCCAGCAGCTTGCGAGCAATCAGCATGTTCATGTTCAGGTTGGCCTGGTGCAGCCAGAACCGCTTGATATCACCAACCGGCAGGGAGAACTCTTCCAGGTGATCGCCAATCAGCTCCGCGACCATCGGACATACGTCCTTGAATACCTTGCGACCCTGCTGAACAAATAGCTTGTCGGGGGCGCCCACACCGCTATCGTCGGCGCGGTTGAGAAAGCCGAAGTTATTGCGGATGTTATTCGAGTATTTGGTCAACAGCTTGGTGCCGACAATATCGAACTGGTGCTTCGAAACTGCGTCCTCAGCACGCTCAACAACAACTGCCGTGCAGGCGTCACCAAAGATGAAGTGGCTGTCGCGGTCGCAGAAATTCATGTGACCCGTGCAGATTTCCGGATTGACCATCAGAATGGCTCGCGCCTGCCCCAGTTGAACCGCGTTGGCCGCTGCCTGGATGCCAAAGGTCGCCGAGGAGCAGGCCACGTTCATGTCAAAGCCAAAACCTTCGATGCCCAGTGCTTCCTGCACTTCCACTGCCACAGCGGGATAGGCACGCTGCAGGTTGGAGCAGGCGACGATGACGCCATCAATATCGGCAGCCGTGCGACCGGCTTTCTCAAGCGCCTCGGTACCCGCTTTGATGGCCATTTCGCAGAGAATCGACCACTCATCATTGCTGCGCTCGGGAATATCCGGCTTCATGCGGTTAATGTCGATAATGCCGCTTTTGTTCATGACATAGCGGCTCTTGATACCAGACGCTTTTTCAATGAACTCGGTACTCGAAGGCGTCAGCGCTGCTACCTGACCGGCGGCGATTGCGTCGGCGTTGTCGCGGTTGAACTTCTCGACATAGGCATTGAAGCTTTCAACCAGCTCTTCGTTACTGATGCTGTTGGCTGGGGTGTACAGGCCTGTTCCACTGATCACGACTCTTTGCACGGTCGGTCCTCTTTAATGTTTTGGGTAACGCATTACCGGGCAGGTGGTAATACCCTGGCCTGACGTCAGGCCGCACGCTAAAAATGGCTCAAAGACGAAGCATAATGCAAACGGACGTTCAGTTCACTCCATTGGTCACCAATGACCCACCCTGCCCGACGATCAGGCAGGGATCTCCTGCCATAATTTGGACAGTCGTTTCGCCGATACGGGCATCCGCGTACCCAGCTGCTGGGCAAAAAGAGAAACGCGGTATTCCTCAAGCATCCAACGCCAGGTCTGCAAATCGTCATCCAGACGACCCTCCTGACGGTGCTTGAGCTCGCGGGCCTGGTGCCGGGTGGCCAGTTCCTGCAGCTCGTCGGTCCAGACCCTGTCACGCTGGACCTGCCCCGGCAGCTTGTCGAGTCGCTGCTCAATGGCTTGAAGATACCGTGGATACTGCATCAACCACTCCGCAGGCACGTCCCGGATGAATCCCTTGTAGAACAGCCCTGCCAGCTGCGCTCGAATATCGTTAAGCGCGATGGCCTGGGCCAAATCGATTTTACCCTTGAGTCTTTTCTGTACAGCATGCCAACCCTTGAGTATCGCCAGGGTTTCCGCTGCCAGCTTTTCGGCTGCTGAAACCCACTCTCCCCGCCCCTGTTCAAGGCGTGCGGCTAGCGTCGCCGGATCACGCGGCAAGGGTTGATCGGCCGGAAGGAATACCCGGTCCACCGCAGCCAACAAAACATCCTCGGTCAGTTGTTGCTGGTTACCGAGCTCGCGGTAGTAGATCGCAGCTTCCTTGAGTGCCGAACATTTTTGCCGCAGGAAACGCGCCTGCTCGTTCAGCTCAGCCAGCAACAGGCGTTGCACGCCGCGGCGGTGGGCCTGCAATGCCTGATTCTGGGTATCAAAGAGTTGCTCATGAACCTGATCACCCTCCTCTACCCAGGCCGGCCAGAAGGTCACTTCAATGGCAGCCTGGTTGCGTACCAGCGACTCGGGAAGCACGTAGCTTCCGGCCGGCCGGGTTGGCTGCTCAGGCCGACTGGCAGGGGTTGGCATCGGCTGATCCTGAACCTGTCCAGCCAGCTGACTGCACAGGCCGCTGTAATCGCGACCTTCGGCAATCACCTTGCCGTCGGCATCAACTACTTCGATATTGGTCAGAAGATGCGGCTCGAGTTGAATGTCCGCCCAGGCCTCGTCATCTATTCGGGTGCCGGTCATACGGGTCAACTCTCGACCGAGCGTCTGCGTCAGGTTTCCCTGGGCAAAAGGCATGTGTTCCAGAGCGGCTCTGACAAAATCGGGTACCGGCACGAAGTTGCGTCTGAGGGCCTTGGGTAGACCGCGTACCAGAGCCACGCACTTGTCGAACAGCAGGCCAGGCACCAACCAATCAAGACGCTCAGCCGGCATCTGTCGCAAGAGGGGCGCGGGAACGCGCATGGTCACGCCGTCGCGGGGATGTCCGGGCTCGAAATGGTAGCTAAGCGGCAACGCCACCTGCTGCCAGCGCCAGGCGTCGGGGTATTGTTCGGCGGTCACCTCACCTGCTTCGCGCTGTAACAACTCCTCGCGGGTCATATGTAACAGGCGCGGATTGTCCCGTTGACCGGTTTTTATCCAGCGTTCGAAGCTGGCCAACTGGAAGATCTGCTCGGGTACATGACGATCAAAATAGGCATACAGGGTTTCGTCATCAACTAGAATGTCGCGGCGACGCGCTTTGGCTTCCAGCTCATCGAGCTCGGCCAGCAATTGCTGGTTGGCCTTGTTGAAGGCTGAACGGCCGTGCCATTCGCCAAGCACCAGAGCCTGGCGAATGAATATTTCCCGCGAGGCTACCGGATCTATGGGGCCGTAATGCACCTTCCGGCGCGGCACGATGATCATTCCGTACAGAGTCACCTGTTCGAATGCCACGACCTGGCCACGCTTTTTCTCCCAATGGGGTTCGCTGTAGCTGGTCTTGACCAGGTGCCCAGCCAGTGGCTCGACCCACAGCGGATCGATCTTCGCTGCGAGGCGCCCATACAGACGACGGGTCTCTGTCAGCTCGGCAACCATGACCCATGGTGGTCGCTTCTTGGCCAGGGCCGATGAGGGGTGCAGCATGAATCGCCGCTGGCGAGCACCGAGGTAGTCACCATCTTCAGTCTTGTTGCCAAGCTGGCTGAGCAGCCCGGCCAGTAACGCCTTGTGAACAGCTTCATCTCCAGCCGGCTGACTGTTGCGCTCCAGCTTGAGGTCCCGACAGGTCAAAACCAGTTGGCGATGGGTTTCGCGCCATTCGCGCAGGCGCAGAAAATTCAGGAAATTACGTCGGCACCAGCTTCGCAACTGACCCTGGGTCAAGGCCTGGCGCTGCTCCTCAAAGCCGCGCCAGAGGTTTATGAACGCGGCGAAATCCGAGGTCTCTTCTCGCCATTGCACATGTGCCTGATCCGCTGCCTGCTGACGCTCCAGAGGTCGTTCGCGAGGGTCCTGGACTGTCAGGCCGCTGGCAATGATAAGGACCTCTTCCAGGCTGCCGGTGCGGCTGGCTTCCAGCAACATGCGCCCAATACGCGGGTCCACCGGCAAACGCGCAAGCTGGCGGCCGTTATCGGTAATAATGCCCTCGCGATCAACCGCACCAAGCTCCTGCAACAGGGTAAAGCCATCACTGATAGCCCGGCCCTCGGGAGGTTCGATAAACGGGAAGTCCTCGATCCGCCCAAGCCGTAAATGCAGCATCTGCAGGATCACCGCAGCCAGGTTGGTACGCAGTATCTCGGGATCGGTAAATTCGGGGCGGGTATTGAAATCCTCTTCAGCATACAGGCGCACGCAGATCCCCGGCGCTACGCGACCACAGCGGCCCTTGCGCTGGTTGGCGCTGGCCTGGGACACCGCCTCCACAGGTAGTCGCTGAACCTTGGATCTAGGGCTGTAACGGCTGATGCGTGCCTCGCCCGGGTCGATGACGTAGACGATGCCCGGCACGGTGAGTGAGGTTTCCGCCACGTTGGTCGCCAGCACTACCCGCCTGCCAGCATGGGAGGCGAAAATCTTTTGCTGTTCGGCAACCGACAAGCGCGCGTACAGCGGCAGGATCTCGGTATGTCGCAGATTGGCCTTGCGCAGGTACTCGGCCGTATCACGAATCTCACGCTCACCCGGCAGAAACACCAGGGCGTCCCCTGGCGGCTGGCCGTTGGCCCGTTCGTGCCGTTCCAGCTCCTGCAATGCCACCACTATGCCCTGGTCAATACTCAGGTCCTCTTCAACCTGATTACCCTCCTCATCCATTTCTGCACTTAACGGGCGATACCAGACATCCACTGGATAGGTGCGGCCAGATACTTCGATCACCGGTGCGTTATCAAAGTGCGCGGAGAACCGCTCCAGATCAATGGTTGCTGAGGTTATGATGACCTTCAGATCCGGACGCTTGGGCAGGATGGTTTTCAGGTAGCCGAGCAGAAAATCGATATTCAGGCTGCGTTCATGGGCCTCGTCTATGATCAAGGTGTCATAGCGTTGCAAAAAACGGTCGTTCTGGGTTTCGGCCAGCAGGATGCCATCGGTCATCAGCTTGATCAGGGTTGTATCCGAGCTCTGATCAGTGAAACGCACCTGGAAACCCGCCAGCTCGCCCAGGGGCGTGCCGATTTCTTCGGCGACCCGGCTTGCAACGCTTCGCGCTGCCAGGCGACGCGGCTGGGTATGGCCTATGAGTCCGCGAGTGCCTCGGCCCAGCTCCAGACAGATCTTGGGAATCTGAGTCGTCTTGCCGGAGCCGGTTTCACCGGCAACGATCACCACCTGATTCGCTTCGATGGCATCCCTTATCTGTTCCCGACGCTCGGCAATCGGCAACTGATCATCAAAGCGCATCCTCGGAATACTGCTACGTCGTGACTCAACGCGCGCACAGGAAAGCTGGAATTGCTCCAGCCAGCGAGCTTCACGTTGGGCATCTGGCTGCTTGCTCATCTGCTGCAACTGCCGCTGCAGGCGGTGGCGGTCGGCGGCCATGGTCTGGTCGAGATTGGCCGTCAGCGCGGAAATATCGGTCATCGTTGGAATCTGTACCTGCCTGATAAAAAAAGCCCCGCCAGGACATGACTCTGGCGGGGCCCTGGTGCTGCAGGGTTAACTGCAGCGTTAGTGCATTCTACTGGTTGGCAGCCTTCTTGAGTTCTTCATCGCGCAGTTCGCGACGCAGAATCTTGCCGACGTTGGTGGTTGGCAGTACATCACGGAACTCGACGTACTTGGGCACCTTGTAACCGGTCAGGCTGTCACGCATCTGCGCCTTGACCTGATCTTCAGTCAGCTCGGCGCCTGGCGTTTTGACCAGGAAGACCTTGATCGCTTCGCCCGACTTCTCATCCGGCACACCAACAGCGGCGCACTGGGCAACGCCGGGAATGGCGGCCATGACATCTTCGAGCTCGTTGGGATACACATTGAAGCCCGATACCAGGATCATGTCCTTCTTGCGATCGACAATACGCAGGTATCCGTCTTCCTGAATGATGGCGATATCACCGGTTTTCAGCCAGCCCTCGGCATCAAGCATTTCATCAGTGGCTTCCTGACGCTGCCAGTAACCCTTCATGACCTGCGGACCCTTGACGCAGAGTTCGCCACGCTCACCCATTGCCACTTCCTGCCCGTCATCATCGATGATCTTGCACAGAGTCGAGGGAACCGGGATGCCGATGGTACCCAGCTGGATGTTGGCCATCGGATTTACCGTGGCCAGCGGACTGGTTTCGGTCATACCGTACCCTTCGCATACTTCGCAGCCGGTGATCTTGTGCCAGCGCTCTGCGGTGGCTTGTTGCAACGCCATGCCGCCGGAAAGGGTGACCTTGAAATGACTGAAGTCCAGATTGCGGAAGCCTTCGTCGTTGCACAGGGCGACGAACAACGTATTCAGGCCGACAAAGCCGGAAAACGGTACCTTTGACAGCTCCTTCACAAACGCAGGAATGTCCCGGGGATTGGTGATCAGGATGTTGTGGTTACCGCTGATCATCATCGCCATGCAATGAAAGGTGAAAGCATAGATGTGATACAGGGGCAACGGGCAGATGATTGTTTCTTCGCCATCCTTGATCGTGGAGCCCATCATTGCCTTGGCCTGGAGCATATTGGCGACCAGGTTGTGGTGCGTCAGCATGGCACCCTTGGCAACCCCGGTAGTGCCCCCGGTGTACTGCAAGACGGCAATATCGTGCGCCCCTGGAGAGGCTTCCTGAAAGCTCTGATTCTTGCCCTTGGCTAACGCATCGTTAAACCTGATTGCACCTGGAATATTGTAGGACGGCACCATCTTCTTGACGTGCTTGACTACGGTGTTGATCAGCAGGCGCTTGAGCGGGGGCAACATGTCCCCTACTTCGGTGATGATGACCTGCTTGACCCCGGTCTTGGGCACTACCTGCTCTGCCAGATGCGCCATGTTGGCCAGACAGACCAGCAGCTTGGCGCCGGAATCATTGAATTGGTGTTCCATCTCGCGCGGAGTGTAAAGCGGGTTGGTGTTGACTACCACGTAACCTGCGCGCATCGCTCCAAATACCGCGATTGGATATTGCAGGACGTTGGGCATCTGGATAGCGATTCGATCGCCTGGCTGCAAACCACTATTCTTCTGCAGGTAGGCCGCGAACTGACCCGAGAGGGTATAAAGTTCACCATAGGTAATGGTCTTGCCAAGATTGCTGAAGGCAGGCTTGTCGGCGAAACGCTGACAGGAGTGTTGGAGAACATCGAGAATATTGGTGTACTGATCCGGATTGATCTCGGTGGGAATACCAGCGGGATATTTGTCTTTCCAGAAATTCTCAAGCATGGATGCCTGCTCCTGAGCGTATTCGTCGAGGCGTACCGGCCCGCAAAGGGCAGCGATCGCGTTTATTTTATTCGTGACTACAACGGCTTTTTTAGTCGAAAAGCCGACGAAGACTAGCAGTTTTTATCTGCCCAGACCAGCATCCAGCAGAGGTCTTGGCGGCCGAATAAACCTTGCAGATATCAGAGACAGAAAAGCCGCCGGTTTTATCCGGCGGCTCTTGCGATGCGCAGGCCAGGACGGCCCCAACTAAAGGCGAATCAGACGTCGCGCAACTCTCGACGCAGGATCTTGCCCACCGGCGTCATGGGTAGCGACTCGCGAATTTCAAAGTGCTTTGGCACCTTGTAACCCGTGAAATTGGCCCGACAATACGCCTTGAGTTCTTCAATGGTCAGGTCAGGAGCGCTGGGTACTACAAACAGCTTCACTGCCTCGCCAGACTTCTCGTCCGGCACGCCAATAGCGGCCGCGTTGGCTACCTTCGGATGCGCAGCAACCACGTCTTCGATCTCGTTGGGGTATACATTGAACCCGGAAACAATGATCAGATCCTTGATCCGATCAACGATAGCCACGAAACCGTCTTCGTCGATAATCGCAACGTCACCGGTCTTCAACCAGCCATCTGCATCAAAGCTTTCCTTGGTAGCGTCATCACGCTGCCAGTAACCCTTCATTACCTGTGGTCCCTTGACGCACAGCTCACCACGCTCGCCAATCGGTAACTCGTTACCCTCTTCGTCTGCAATTTTCAAAGCGGTCCCCGCTACCGGCAGACCCACTGTACCAAGGCGCGCAAGTCCGCCACCGGGGCTGGAGCAGACCACTGGTGAACACTCGGTCAGACCATAGCCTTCGCCGATCCGGCTGTTGGTTTTCTTTTCCCAGCGCTCGGCAGTGGCCTTGACCAGTGCGGTACCACCGGAAGTAGTACCCTTGAGGTGGGAGAAGTCGATCTGGTCAAACTCGGGGTGCTCCATCAGCGCCACGAACAGCGTGTTGAGGCCCATCATCGAGGAGAACTTCCACTTCTTCAGCTCCTTGACGAAACCGGGGATATCGCGTGGATTGGTAATCAGTACATTCTGGTAACCAGCCAGCATCATGCACATGCAGTTCGCCGTGAAGGCAAAGATATGATAAAGCGGCAGCGGACAGATAATGATCTCGCTTTCGTCGCCCATGATCTTTTCGCCGCTCTCATCTCGCTGCTGAAGATTGGCGTAGACCTGCAACATGTTGGCAACGATGTTGCCATGGGTGAGCATCGCACCCTTGGAAGGACCGGTAGTACCGCCGGTGTACTGAAGAACAGCTACGTCATCGTGGGTCTTTTTGACTGGCTTGAGAGTCTTGCCCTTGCCTGCCTTTAATGCTGCCTTGAAGGACACTGCCTGTGGCAGGTTGAAGTCAGGCACCATCTTCTTCACTTTCTTGACGACCGTGTTGACCAACCAGCCCTTGGCGCCAGGCAGCATGTCGCCCATACGAGCTTCAAACAGATACTTCAGGTCTGTGTCCGGGGCTACTTCCTCGACCAGGTGGCCGAACATGTTCATGTAAATCAGAGCACGGGCGCCGGAATCCTTGAACTGGTGGCGCATTTCACGCGAGGTGTACAACGGGTTGGTATTGACCACGATCAGTCCAGCACGTATTGCGCCGAATACGGCGACCGGAAACTGAAGTACGTTGGGCATCTGGATAGCAATGCGGTCCCCCGGCTGCAGATCAGTCTGGGTCTGCAGATAACCGGCAAAATCCGCAGACAGTCTATCGAGATCACCGTAGGTGATTGTGGTATCCATATTGGTAAAGGCAGGACGATCTGCAAACTGTTTGCAGGAACGCTCGAATACATCAATGATAGAACTGTACTGCGTAGAATCTATGTCGTTAGGCACGCCGGGCGGGCGTTTGTCACTCCAGAACGATGCTTCCATTATTGTTGTCCTCTTTCCCGATGTTGGTCTGGCAGGATGAAAATCGCGCTCACCCCGATTCAATTATTCCGCTGATCTTTTTCGCTGAACGAACAGGCTTGTCAGTCGGCTCACGTCTATGCGTAACTCTTAAAATTACCAGCATTGGACGAAAACACAAAACGCTGCCGCGTTTCATTTGGTATACGCACGGGGAGAATAATAATAATGCGCGCTCAAACCGATTGGTTGGTTACCACAGATCAGCAAAAGCTGTTCTTTTATAAATGGCTGCCTGCTGATGAACAGCCCCGCGCCTGGGTACTGATAAGCCACGGCATGGCGGAGCATGCGGGGCGTTACCGCTGGCTCGCAGAACAGTTGAACAACGCCGGGTACGCTGTACTGGCCCTGGACCAGCGGGGCCATGGTCAGAGCATTGCTGATCAACCGGGACACTTCGCTGACTCCGATGGCTGGCGCAGGGTGACTTCCGATATCGGCGCCCTACGCCAACTGGCATTCACCTTGTCCGACGGCCTTCCTGTGTTTCTTCTGGGTCACAGCATGGGCTCCTATATCGTGCAGGGACATCTTCTTGACGACGGGGATGGACTGGCTGGTGTGATTCTCAGCGGCAGTAATGCTCATCCTCCTGCACTTAGCAAGGCGGGCAAACTTGCAGCAGTCATCGAAGGCCGGCTGCGTGGCTGGGGCAAGCCTGCTCGGACACTCGGCAAACTGAGCTTTGGTCAGTTCAACAATGCTTTTCGGCCCAATCGAACCGAGTTCGACTGGCTTACACGCGACCCGGACCAGGTTGATGCTTATGTAGCCGACCCCTTGTGCGGCTTTGATTGCACGGCACGCCTTTGGCAAGACTTGTTCACCGGTCTTCTGGAAATCGCCGATCCCAGGCGCCTGAGCCGGATACCTTCAGCTTTGCCCGTCCACATCATTGGCGGCAGCGTTGACCCTGTAAGCGCCAACGGGGGGCTGGCCAAACTGCAGCAGCGACTCATGGATGCAGGGCTGACAGACGTCAGTTTGCAGTTGTATGATGACGCGCGTCACGAAATATTCAACGAAATCAACCGTGAGCAGGTAGTACAGGACCTGCTTGCCTGGCTGACACAACACATGCCGGCCACCACCTACCCCACCCTGGAGCCTACCGATGTCCCAGCTTGAAAACCGTACATACGATGAATTGACGCCGGGCGAAAAAGCCTCTGTGACCCACCTGGTCACTGAACGGGATCTGACTCTGTTCGCGGCAGTGTCCGGTGACGTGAATCCGGTCCACCTCGATGAAGCCTTCGCCGCTGCCACCCCTTTCAAGGGTCGTATCGCCCATGGCATGTTTTCCGGTGCACTGATTTCCGCTGCCATCGCATGCGAGCTACCCGGACCGGGCACCATATATATCGGACAGGAGATCAGTTTCATGCGGCCGGTACGGCTAGGCGATGAGATTCGGGTGGAATTGGAAATACTGGAAAAGTTGCCGAAAAACCGCGTAAAAATAGCTACACGGGTTTTCAATCAGGACGACAAGCAGGTAGTAGATGGCGTGGCCACGGTAATGGCGCCAACCGAGAAAACTCGTATTGAACGCCCCGCCCTGCCTGAAGTGAAAATCGGGTAAAAGCTGGTGGGCTGGAAGCCTTCCGCTTCCAGCTAACGCCTTACTTGCTCAGGAACTTCATTCCCTCCTCAAGTCCTTCCAACGTCAATGGATACATCCGGTCCTCGATCAGATCACGCACAATGCGCGTCGAGGTGGTGTAGTCCCAGGTGTCCCTGGGGTACGGATTAATCCAGATCATCTTCTTGTACTTCTCCATGAAACGCTGGATCCAGACATGGCCGGCTTCCTCGTTCCAATGCTCGACACTGCCGCCGGGCTGGGTAATTTCGTAGGGAGCCATGGCGGCGTCGCCCACGAAGATAACCTTGTAGTCCGGGCCGTACTTGTGCAACAAGTCAATGGTAGCCGTGCGCTCATTGGTGCGGCGCAGATTGTTCTTCCATACCGACTCATACGGGCAGTTATGGAAGTAGAAGTATTCAAGGTGTTTGAACTCGGTTCTGCAGGCAGAAAAAAGCTCTTCACACACCTTGATATGCGCGTCCATCGAGCCGCCGATATCGAATAAAAGCAACAACTTCACAGCATTGCGTTTCTCCGGGCGCATCTGGATATTCAACAAGCCGGCATCACGGGCGGTGTGATCAATTGTGCCGTCGATATCCAGTTCGTCGGGTGAGCCCTGACGGGCGAACTTACGAAGGCGGCGCAGGGCGACCTTGATGTTGCGCGTCCCCAGTTCGACCTGGTCATCGAGATTCTTGTACTCGCGCTGGTCCCAGACCTTGGCGGCCTTGCCCTGACGCTTGCCGGCATCACCGACGCGGATGCCTTCGGGGTTGTAGCCGCCGGAGCCGAATGGGCTGGTCCCACCGGTACCAATCCATTTGTTGCCGCCCTCGTGGCGCTCCTTCTGCTCGTCCAGACGCTTCTTGAACTCTTCGAGCAACTTATCCAGACCGCCCAGGGATTGAATCTTCTCCCTTTCTTCGTCGGTAAGCATTTTCTCGAATTCCTTGCGCAGCCAGTCCTCCGGAATCAGCGCCTCAAGCAACTGATCCAGATTCTGCAACCCATTGAAGTAGGCGCCGAAGGCACGGTCGAATTTGTCGAAGTGGCGCTCATCCTTGACCATTACAGTGCGAGCGAGATAGTAGAACTCGTCCATATCGGCAAACACGACATGGTGCTTGAGCGCACGAATCAGATCGAGCAGCTCGCGCACCGATACCGGCACCTTCGCTGCTCGCATTTCATTGAACAGGCCCAAAAGCATGGGCTTCCCCCTTTCTCAACGTATCTGTCGTCTTAGCGGTTCTGACGACGTGTCATGAATGCCAGGCGTTCGAGCAACTGGACGTCCTGCTCGTTCTTGATCAGCGCGCCATAAAGCGGCGGAATGGCCTTGGTCGGATCACGATCACGCAATACCGCTTCTGGAATCTGGTCGGCAAGCAGCAGCTTGAGCCAGTCAACCAGCTCTGAGGTGGAAGGCTTTTTCTTCAGGCCGGGAACCTTGCGCACGTCAAAAAAGATATCCATTGCCTCAGCCACAAGCTCCTTGCGGATTTCCGGGAAATGCACATCGACGATCCGCTGCATGGTGGTGCGATCAGGGAAGGCAATATAGTGAAAGAAGCAGCGGCGCAGAAAGGCGTCGGGAAGTTCCTTTTCGTTGTTCGAGGTGATGATGATAATCGGACGCTGCTTGGCCTTGATCGTCTGATTAGTCTCGTAAACGTAGAACTCCATCTTGTCCAGTTCCTGCAACAGATCGTTGGGGAACTCGATGTCGGCCTTGTCGATCTCATCGATCAACAGAATGGAGCGCTCCTCAGACTCGAAGGCCTCCCAGAGCTTGCCCTTCTTGATGTAGTTGGCAACGTCATGAACCTTGTCGACACCCAACTGGGAGTCACGCAAACGGCTCACTGCGTCGTATTCATACAGGCCTTGATGCGCCTTGGTTGTCGATTTGACGTGCCAGGTAATCAGTTTCATGCCCATGGACTCGGCCAGCTGCTCGGCGAGCATGGTCTTGCCGGTTCCGGGTTCGCCCTTGACCAGCAGGGGCCTTTCCAGCGTGATGGCGGCGTTGACCGCCAGTTTCAGGTCATCTGTGGCTACGTAGGAAGGGGTACCTTCGAATTTCATTCCGGCTGTCCTCAAGGTAAGTCAGGGCCTGGCGTTGCCTGGGGCAAGCAACACCAACAAAGTTGACTACCGACTATAACGTGAGCGCGGGCGCAGTGTGAACCGGGACGTAGTATTCAGTCACTGAATGATCCGCTGCTCCCATCCTGCGCAAATCAACCTTCCCCGGGCTCGCGACGGTCGAAGCCGGAGTTGAAGGCTTCGATGAACCCGTTTCGCAAAATACCGAAAAACGCTTGCAAAGGACTGACTTCTGTATCGTCCAGGGTACCGCCAAGGGTAACGCGCGTGGCCAGCTGATCCTTGAGCTGGTTCTTCAGGACAGCTTCACCGCCTCCAACCAAAGCCTCCCACATGCCACGTAGAACCCCCTTGTCACTGTTCTGGATGTCCTGCTCGAAATCAAAAATCTGCACATCACGCATTAGCGGTTTTACATAGCCCTGGAGCTCTCCGTCTTCGACTGACACTTCTATTACCAGCTCGCCGCTTCCAGCCTGAAAATCAAAATTGCCATAGACCGAAGCAAAGTCATTGATCCGCGGCAGTTCAACGTCAGTGACACGTAATCTGAACGCGAAGTCTTCCATACGTACCAGTGGATCGAATGCGGCATGCGCCTCTATCGGCGCATGCCCGAGAAACATTGCAGTTCCTTCCAGGGAAGCATCGCGCGTTCCTTCAAGGTCTTCAGCGGTGCTGAGGTTATAAATAGTCAGATCAACATTATTGGCATAGAGATTTACCTGTGGCTCGGTACTGAAGTTACGAAAGGCCAGCACGCCATCAACTACCTGCAATTCGTTCATCGTGATCGGCAGTTGGTCCTGAAGGGTTTCTCTCCAGTCCACGCCCTCCCCGGCCTGCTTGTCCTGCTCGTTCTGCGCATCCACAAAAGTCAGTTCAGGCCCGGTGAAACGAATCACAGAGACCAGCGCACGCTGCTCCCATAATGCTTTCCAGCTGATGGCAATATCAATCAATGGCGCCTCTAGCAGAGGAGCCTGCACATCACCTTCAATCTTTTCGATTCGCAGGTTGTGCAATTCATAGGCGCCTCGCCACCAGTAAAGCTCCACTCCCTCGACGCTACCGGTGTAGTCGCCCATCTGCGCCATGTTTTCATTCAACAGGTAGCGCACCAGGCTGGCCAATGACAGATGCAGGATCACCAGAAGAATAATGATCACCGCCAGCACACCATAGGTGACCCCGTATTTCTTTCTCATCATAGCTCCCTGTATTCCGCTGTTTTAACTGCAATGCCTGCTTGAAACTCGCCCTTTCGCCAAGATGCGAGACTGGCTATCCTGATTGCACTCTCCTACTCAGGTTCGATCACGCCATGCCTTTCAGCCCAGCTACCCTCGCCCAACACATTCTCGACGGATTCGACAGCTACCGCCAAGGCTTCCGCGAGGTCACTGCCGGCGCTCGGCGACGATTCGAGGAGGCACGCTGGACCGAGATTCAGGAAGCTTCGACCCTGCGCATCAACCTGTACGAAGAGTGCGTGGCCGCCACCTCGGCTGCCCTCGAGCACAACGAGGCTGCGAGCAACGTCCTTGACGTTGCAGTGTGGCCCCAGATTCGACTCGCCTATATAGAACTTATTGCCCAACGTTTTGATGACGAGCTGGCAGAGACTTGGTTCAATTCGATTTTCACCAGCCTGCATCATCATGATCAGATTAGTGATGAGACCATGTTCGTGCATACCACTCGCCCCCCGGGACGTCCGCCCTCACGCATTCCGCTGACGCGGGGGTTCATTTCCGACGGATCCCTGGACAATCTCGTTCGCCAGGTGCTTGACGAGCATAACTTCAGCACACCCTGGGTCGACTACGACAGGGACTGCCAGATGATTGTGGAGCACCTGAAAAAAGGGCTGCCGGAGTGGGCGCAAAATGATCGCGGCCTGACCATCGAGCTGGTGCAATCAGTATTCTACCGCAACAAGGGCGCCTATCTGGTGGGACGCGTGCTCAGCCAGAATGAGCAATGGCCTTTCGTCCTGCCCCTGATTCACCAGGACAATGAAGGTATCAGCGTTGACACCTTGATCACCGATGAATCCCAGGTATCCATCATCTTCTCCTTTACGCGCTCCTATTTCATGGTTGATGCGCCTGTACCCGCAGAGCTTGTGGCGTTTCTAAAACAATTGCTGCCAAGTAAGCATATAGCTGAGCTGTACACGGCAATCGGCTTTTACAAGCAGGGCAAGTCAGAGTTCTATCGCGCCCTGATTTCCCACCTGGCTACCAGCGAAGATCGTTTCATGATGGCGCCCGGTGTGCGCGGCATGGTGATGAGCGTATTCACCCTCCCCGGCTTCAATACCGTATTCAAGATCATCAAGGACAAGTTCGCCCCGTCCAAGAACATCGACAGGGCAACAGTCATTGATCGTTACCGGCTGGTGAAGCGACACGACCGAGTCGGACGTCTGGCTGATACACAGGAGTTTGCCGACTTCCGTTTCCCCCGCGAGCGCTTCGAGCCGGAGTGCCTGGCAGAGCTTCTGGAAGTCGCTGCTTCAACCGTAATAGAAGAAGGCGATCAGATATTGGTACGCCATTGCTGGACCGAGCGCCGCATGACGCCCTTGAATATTTACCTGGAGAACGCCACAGAGACCCAGACTGGTGAAGCCCTGCTGGACTACGGAAAAGCCATCAAGGAACTGGCTGCAGCCAATATCTTCCCGGGCGACATGCTGTTGAAAAACTTTGGTGTTACCCGGCATGGCCGAGTCGTGTTCTATGATTACGATGAAATCAGCTATCTGACCGAAGTGAACTTCCGACACATTCCCGAGGCAATGTACCCAGAACAGGAAATGGCTTCCGAGCCCTGGTATTCGGTCGGGCACAATGATGTGTTCCCCGAGGAATTCCCCGTATTCCTGTTTGCCGACATCAACCACCGCAGGCAGTTTTCCAAGATTCATGGCGATCTGTTTGACGCGGATTACTGGAAAGGCCTGCAGGACCGCATAAAGGATGGACAGGTGTTGGACGTATTTCCTTATCGCCGGACCTAATGTACGGATTCCGACGAATGGCAGCCTAATTACAAATTAATTTCGCTTCAGGGGTGTTATTTCTTCAATCTGTCGTATACTGAGTTTCGTTCATTTTGTACCGCAAGCATTGAAACAGCGCGGCGAAAGCCTCGCTTGACAAGGTCTGCACTAAGGCGCAAAGTGAGCGCGTAGGTTTTCAAGATAGAGTAGTAGGCTGCAAGCGCACTTTTCAGTACGTAAGTTTGTCATTCTCGTAATCTTTGATTCCCCGCGCTTTAATTGAGCAATGCTCAAGTTTTTTTAATTTGATAGGAATTATCCGAAATGGCAACTGGTACAGTTAAGTGGTTCAACGACACTAAAGGCTTTGGCTTCATTACTCCAGACGGCGGTGGTGATGATCTGTTCGCCCACTTCTCCGAAATCAAGGTTCAGGGCTTCAAATCCCTCGCCGAGAACCAGAAGGTGTCCTTCGACATCACTACTGGTCCTAAAGGCAAGCAAGCTGCAAACATTCAGGTTATCGGTTAATTCCGAAGCTTGACTGAAAAACCCGGCTCCGGCCGGGTTTTTTATTGCCTGAATTTCAGCCTCATGCGTTCTCTTGCGCCGCAAAAAAAACTCGCCTGAATAGACCTTAAGTCGTACCCTATGGGCCATCAGAAAGGCCGTTTGGGGACCACCCGGCGCAGCTTTTACCCGTGTTGCCTTTTCGCAACCCGCCACCAGGACGTCTAAGAGGGGGTTTCCGCAGTGGAAAGCACCGAGTCAAAAAAAACCGAAGATAACCGCAGACTGACGATCTTCCGTGCCGCCGAAGCGATTGTCAGTGAGCGCGGTGCATCTCAGCTGACCTTTTCCAGCCTGAGCGAACGCACTGGCATCGAACAGGCTGCACTGGAAACGTTGTTTCCAGATCGTGAAGCCCTGCTGGCCGCCATGATCGAACACCGGCTGGAGCGGTTCCGGATTCGCTGGAGAGCTTATGAGAGTGTTCTGCCAGACGAACCCATGCGCGAGCTCAAATCGCTGCTGTTGAGCAACCTGAGCGAGTCGAATGAAGAAAAGAATCTGGACTCTGCGATACTCGCTGCAGCTGCCAGCAATCCGGAGTTACTGCAGACCACTTCTGACGATGTCCAGGGGCTGTTCAATATACTGGCTGAGTCTCCACTGGGCCTGGCCCAGGCAAGTATTCTGTTCTTCTCGGTAAGGGGTTACAGACTATTTGAACAGATCGGCATCTGCCCGATGACCGACCTGCAGCGTAGTGAGTTTCAGGAGCAGATCATGCGCCTTGCCAGAACGCTGTACGAGCAAAAGACCGAAGAGTAATTTCTAGTGCGCGCCACTGCATTGCGCAGTGGTGGCTTTTCAATCAGACGCCTTCAGTGCTGGCCTCGAGCATATCTGGTTTCAATCGGACGCCATCGAATCCAGGCAGCGCGCAACAAGGCGAAAACGATATATATTGCCAGTGCCACGCCCATCACCAGGCTAAGATCGCCCAGCATTCGCGCCTCGTTCTCTCCGGTATTCAATATCGCATCAAGCAGCAGGATGATTGTTCCTGGAGCCTGTGTTGTTCCCATCGGGTCGACCTTGACTGGCGTGAACAAAAGCACTGCCATCATCACCCACAGCGGCTCGCGCACAAACCACCAGGCAATCCAGCTGGTCATTTTCCACCAGACCAACCAGCCACATGCCGCAGCCGCCAGGTAGACAAGCCATACTGTTTCGTACTCTGATTCGTTAAACATCGGGCATGTCACCGTCGCTTGATGGAGTGTGCAGCTATAATAACTTTTTTATCCGAGGAGTCCCAACCCGATGCCAATACCAGCCCGCCGCGACACTACCGCCGATCCTTATGCCTGGCTAGAGGAGCGCGACAGTCCGGATGTTCTGGCATATCTCAACGGCGAGAACGAACTCACCGAAAACTGGTTGCGCGAAAACGACGATCAACGGGAGGCTCTTTTCAACGAGATCCGCGGCCGCATACGCGAAACCGATCTGTCACTGCCAGGCATATGGGGGACCTGGCTGTACTATCAGCGCACTGAAAAAGGCGCCGAGTATCCTCGCTTCTATCGCTGCAAGCGACCTGCTGATGACAGTCTCGAGATCGACAGCGCCAGTGAGTCCTTGTTACTGGACCTGAACGACCTGGCTGGCGAGGGATTTCTGCAACTGGGTGATTATTCAATCAGTCCTGACCATCAATGGCTGGCTTACAGCCTGGATCGCCAGGGCGACGAGGTCTATACGCTTTACCTGAAAAACATCACCAGCGGCGAGGTCACCGAACTACCGCTCGATCAGGCCGACGGCAGTCTGATTTGGGCTGCAGACAGTGCCTTTCTTTTTGCAATCAGCATGGACGAAACCTCGCGTCCAGCGCACCTCTGGCGGCTTCACCCACAGCATGCTCCAGCGCACCTGTTCCACGAGCCGGACCAACGTTTCTATCTGCACGTCTATCGCAGTAGCTCTGAACAATGGTTGATGCTCGCCAGTTCAAGCAAGAACACCAGCGAAATACAGATACTGCCCGCTGATCAGCCTGAAGGCGCCTGGAAAGTCATGGCGCCCCGCGTTGATGGGCATGAATATCATGTGGATCATGGCCCGAATGGTCTGCTGATCCGTAGTAATGCTGAAGGTGAAAACTTCTGCCTGTACCACGCGGATCCAGAGCAACCTGAACAGGCACAGTGGCAACGCCTGGTGGCAACCGATTCAGACCGCACGCTTGAAGACTTCAGCGTACAGGCTGCAGGCCTGCTGTTGCATTATCGTGACCAGGGGCTGGTCACTCTGGAAGTGCGCCCCGCTGACGCACCAGACTATGTGGTGAGCATGCCTGATGCGGTCTACAGCCTTCATGTACAGGGCGGAGAGGAATACCAGAGCAACCATGTGCGCCTGCGTTACGAGTCGCTGAACAGGCCCGCCCAGATCCTGGCACTGCATATTGCCAGCGGCACACAAAAGGTACTCAAACAGGTACCGGTTGAAGGTGCGTTCGACGCTGAGGATTATGAAGTCGTTCGAGAATGGGCAATCAGTGCCGATGGCGCCCGTGTTCCAATCAGCCTGGTCAGGCTGCGAGGTACAAACGCCGAACCCGCGCCCCTCTATCTTTACGGCTACGGTTCATATGGGGCGAGTATGGATCCCTGGTTTTCCCATGCACGCCTTTCATTGCTGCAACGGGGTTGGCAGTTCGCGATTGCCCACGTCCGCGGTGGCGCGGATCTGGGTGAAGGCTGGTATCAGGCAGGTAAGCTTGAGCACAAGGAAAATACCTTCAGTGATTTCATCGCCTGCGCAGAGCGTTTGATAGAAATCGGTATTACCAGTAAACGCCAGTTAGTCATCGCTGGCGGCAGCGCCGGTGGCCTGCTTGTCGGCAATGTAATCAATCAACGTCCCGGTCTGTTTGCGGCGGCAGTCGCTGACGTGCCCTTCGTCGATGTATTCAATACCATGAATAATCCGGAACTCCCGCTTACGGTGGGTGAGTATGAAGAATGGGGTGATATGCGCGATCCAGTGGTGGCTGCACGGGTCAAGAGCTACGCACCCTACGAGCAGGTCAAGAGACAGGACTACCCTGCCCTGTTTGTCACCGCCGGCTACCACGACATGCGCGTGCAATACTGGGAAGCCGCCAAGTGGGTGGCCAAGTTGCGTCATAGCAAGACTGACCACAATCCGCTCCTGCTGCGTACCCAGATGAGCGCAGGCCATGGCGGCGCCAGCGGACGCTACCAGGCCATGCGCGAGTTGGCCGAGGAGTACAGCTTCCTGCTGTCGGTTATTCCCGACGCCTGAAGCCGCGCTGCTCCAACAGCATGTAGAACACCGGTACGAAAATCAGTGCCAGGGTACTGGCGGCAAGCATGCCGCCAACCACCACTGTTCCAATCTCCTGACGGCTGACCGCACCAGCACCGGTGCTGAATGCCAGCGGCAGACTGCCGATAATAAAGGTCAAGGCAGTCATCATGATCGCGCGGAAACGCTGGCGCGCCGCGGTCAGAGCCGAATCAAAGGGAGACATCCCCTCCTTGCGGTTCTGTGCGGCGAACTCGACGATCAAAATTGCATTCTTGGCGGCCAGACCAATAAGTACCAGTAGACCAACCTGAAAATAGATGTTATTGGGGAACCCCCGCAACATCGAGGTGACCACTGCACCAAAGACGCCAAAGGGAATCGCCGTAGCCACCGCAAGGGGTAGGCTCCAGCGTTCGTACTGGGCGGCCAGAATCAGGAATACCATCAATATGCCCAAGGCAAATGCAATCGCTCCGGAGGAGGCCGAGTCCAGCAATTGGTAAGCCTCGCCCACCCAACCCAACTGCGCCTCTGGCCCCAACACTTCGGCAGAAACGATGCGCATCGCCGCAAGCGCGTCGGCAGTGTTATAACCGGGCGCCGGATCCGCACTGACCTTGGTCGCCCTGTATAGGTTGAAGCGGCTGACGCTATCGATACCCTGGGTACGTTCCAGATTCACCACGGAGCTCAACGGGACCAACTCACCGCTGCCGGCACGGACGAAGACCTTGCCAATATCCTCCGGGGCACTACGGAAGGACGACTCGGCCTGCATATTGACCTGCCAGTTACGGCCTTCAAGGGTAAAGTCGTTCACATACAACGCGCCAAAGGTGCTGCGCATGGTGACAAAGATGTCATCAATCGCGATGCCCATGGACTTGGCCTTGTCCCAGTCCACGGTGGAATTGTAACGCGGCACACCCACATTAACTGCAGCTCGTACATTGACCAGTTCCGGCCGCTGACTCGCGGCGGCAACCAGTTTATCGGCCACTGCCTTGAGTTTGCGCGGGTTACCCTCGCCCAGGAGCTGCAGATAGCCCTCCACGCCACCTGTCAGTGACAGCCCCATGATGGGCGGTGGGACGAAGGCAAAAACGTTGGCTTCCTGCAACTGCGCACCCATACCGGCGATCCGGTTAGCCACCGCCTGAGCACTGTGTTCCTCGCCTGGACGCTCGTCCCAATCAATCAAGGTAACAAAGGCAACACCGGTGTTGGTACGCAATCCGCGATTGAGAATATCGAAGCCGGCGAAGCTGGTTACGCCTTTGATCTCTTCCATGCCCACAATCTGCTTGCTGATTACCTCACGCACAACCTCCGTTCGGCCCAGAGCTGATACCGGAGGCAATTGGTAAACAGCCAACAAAAAGCCCTGATCCTCCTGTGGCACCAGTCCGCTGGACATGCGATCGAGCAGAAACACGGTTGAACCGATCAACAGAACAAACAGGGCCAGCGTGATCTTTACATGCGTCAGCATCCAGCCAACCACCGCAGCAAAACCATCGGTAAGACGATCGAAACCATTATTGAACCAGGCAAAAGCCGGAGAAGGTTCAGTTTGGTCCCTGTCCAGAAGAATCGCGCACATGGCGGGCGTCAGCGTTAGCGCGACCACGCCAGAAAGCGCTACAGATACCGCGATGGTGACCGCGAACTGACGGTACAACTCTCCACTGAGACCGCCCAGAAAGCCCACCGGGGCAAATACCGCCACCAGCACCAGAGTTGAACCGACCACGGCACCGGATACCTGCTGCATGGTTTTGCTGGCAGCCTCATAGCTCGAAAGCCCCTCCTCCTTGATCAGTCGCTCGGCGTTTTCCATGACGATGATCGCGTTATCCACGACAACACCAATTGCCAGGATCAGACCGAAAAGTGTCAGGAGATTGACCGAAAAACCAAACAGCTGCATACCCGCAAAGGTACCGATCAAGGAAACCGGAATGGCCACCAGGGGTATGAGGGTAGCCTTGAGATGCTGCAAGAACAAAAAGGTGACCAATAATACGAGGGCAAGTGCCTGGATCAGCGTAATAATCACTTCGCGGATCGACACGTCAATAAAGATTGTCGTGTCGTAGGGAATACTGAATACCAGATCCCCGGGGAAGTCTTCGGATATGCGCTGCATTGCCTGGCGCACGTTTTCGGCTGTTTCCAGGGCGTTGGCGCCTGGCTGGAGATAAATACCGATCGGCACCGCATTCTTGGCATTGAATGTGGCGCTGAAGTCATAGCTCTGGGCACCCAGTTCGGCGCGGGCAACATCGCCAAGGCGCAGGGTGCGTCCGTCCACATCTGCGCGCAGAATAATCTGCTCGAAGTCCTCGGCTGTAACCAGCCGACCAGGGGTACTGACACTGTAGGTAAAGGTCTGACCCGGCGGTGCGGGCTCCGCGCCAATGCGGCCAGCAGCAAATTGGGCATTCTGCTCGCGCAGCGCCGCGGCAACATCACTGGGCGTCAGACCGTACTCAGCCAACTTGTCAGGCCTGAGCCAGATACGCATCGAATAGTCCTGCGCACCAAAGAGCGCCGCATTGCCTACGCCGGGCAGTCGGACGAGTTCGTCCAATACATTCAAGAGCGCGTAGTTGCTGATGTCCAGGGTGCCGAGCTGCTCCTGCTCGGAGGATAGGGTAATAACCTGCAGAATGGACGTCGAACGCGCCTGTACCTGCACGCCCAGATTGCGGACCTCCTGTGGCAGACGTGCGGTGGCCCTTTGCACTCGATTGTTGATGTCGATAGTTGCCTGATCAGGGTCAGTGCCAATCTGAAAATGCACAGTCAACTGCATGGCGCCGGAATCCGCACTGTAGGATTCCATGTAGAGCATGTTATCGACGCCGTTGATTGCCTGTTCCAGCGGCGCTGAAACGGTTTCAGCTATTACCGTGGCGCTGGCACCCGGGTAGCTGGCCTGGACCACGATCTGCGGTGGGACAACCTCGGGGTATTGTTCAACCGGCAGTTGCGCGAGTGACGCGCCGCCAGCTATCAGGATCAGAATCGAGAGGACAGTCGAGAAAATCGGCCGATCAATAAAAAATTGCAGCATGCGGACTACTCTCCCTCTGCGCGCGCGGCCGTGGGCTGGTCCGTATCAGCATTGGTAATCCGGACCGTCACGCCAGGCATCAGGCCGACCTGACCATTGACGACAACACGCTCACCGATCTGCAAGCCACCGCTGATCACCTGGCGCTCATCAATAACAGGCCCAAGTTCAACCGCACGCCTTTCGACTGTTTCATCATCCTTGACCACCCATACCAGCGGACCCTCGGCGTCAGCACCCACGGCACCGGTAGGCACCAGGATTTCATCATTGAATTGGCGCAAGACCATACTGACTCGAACGAACTGACCCGGGATAAGTTGCCTCTCGGGATTGTCGAATACGGCACGCAAAGTAATGGTGCCGGTGGCACTGTCGATACTGCTCGATGTAAAGTCGACCTTCCCTGGCAGGGGGTATTCGGAACCATCAGCCAGCTCCAGAAGCACTGTACCGCTGACACTGTCGTCCTTGAGCTGCGCGGCGCGCTGCATGGCGGCATCCTGTTCAGGCAAGGCAAAAAGTACATGCACTATGTCCTGCCGGGTAATCGTGGTCAGCAGAGCACCGACCGCCAACACGCTACCCTCGGGCAGCACTTCCAGACTGGTGCTGCCGTCCATCGGCGCACGGACCTGGGTATAGGAAAGATTCAGTTGCGTTTCATCAAGTCGCGCTTCGGCTTCGGCCAGGCCTGCACGGGCAAACTCCAGCTGCGAAATCAGGCGGTCTCGCTCACTGGCACTGATAACTCCACGCTCAAAAAGTTTCTGCGCCCTATCCCACTCACGTTCGGCCTGGCGCAACTCGGCAATGGCGTTGGCACGGAAGGCCTTGGCCTGTTCCGCAACAATCTGCAAAGGCTCGGGGTGAATAATGAACAGCAGATCCCCTTCCTCGACCTGGGCTCCCTCGCGGTAAACACGTTCCTGTAACACGCCAGAAATACGCGCACGAACCTGCACCTCCCTTGCCCCGCGTATGCGTGCTGGGTATTCGCGGGTCAGCTCAACATCCGCGCGCGTGACCTCTTCCACGGTAATCTGAGCCGCAGGCCGTTGTTGCGTTTGTTGAGCGGCATCGTCACTGCAGCCAACCAGCATTCCGGCGATCGCCATAGCGACGACGAGGTGTACACGGGAAGCAGCCAGGAAAGCTGCGGATCCAGGGATGAAACTTTGCATAAATCACTATCGCTCAATAAGGGTAAAAAATGACTGCTGTTTAATTGTTCTGATCCTGCGGTTTCAGAACGCCGTAAAGAACCATGTCCAGCAACTGTTCGGCGATGTCGTCGAGAGATTCATTGCGCCCTGAAATGCGATTGACCAGTACGCTGCCATAAGCAAGATTACCAACCACATCAAGCATCTGTTGGGGATCGGCTACCCGGCATCGGCCACTGTCTATGAGCTGTTGATAGACATCGATCCAGGCCTGTCGGCGCATATCCGAATAGGCGAAATAACGCGGCTGACCTACCCGGCGAAACTCCGCGGACTCATGCACAAAAAGCTCGATGGCCTCAGGATGGGACTGGAAGAAGGCCATATACGCCTTGAAGCCCACACGCAGATGCTCCAGGGGATCCTTGATCGGACGAACCGCATCATCTACCTGAGCGGTCAAACGTTGCATGACATCCTCAACCGCGGCCTGAAACAATTCATCCTTGGTGGGATAGAAACGATACACCGTTCCTTTGCCTACCTTGGCCATATCTGCAATCTGTTGAACTTCGGTGCAGCGGAAACCCTGCTCGGAAAACACCTTGATAGCCGCCGACAAAATCTGCCCACAGCGCTCTGCTGCGGGCATACGAGCACGTTTGGCAGATAAATCTGTGGACTCGGGGGACATACCTCACTCTCGGACTGACGCGTCAGTCAGTATTAGAAGTCAGCGAGAGCTCGAATGCAAGATTGAGAACGGGAAAGACTGTTGCGCAATAACCCACTGCCAGGGCTGGCAGTGGGTTATCAGGTCGATATATCAAGACGGGACGGACAGCGCCGCCCCGCCTGGACCGCTTAGTAGCTGTTGGCTACTTCATCAAAGGTTTCTTCGATGGTGCTCGACGGTGGAGGGCTCAGCAGAGTCGCAACGACGATGGCGATAGTCGCCAGGATTACGCCAGGTACGATCTCGTACAACCCGATGGTGTCGATCTGCTTGTACACCACTACGGTGATACCACCAACGATGATACCGGCCAGCGCACCATTGCGGTTCATGCGCTTCCAGAACAAGGACAGGATGACTGCCGGACCAAAGGCTGCACCGAAGCCGGCCCAGGCATAGGATACCAGGCTGAGAACCGTGCTTTCCGGGTTGAATGCAAAGACCAATGCCAGAATCGCGATCCCCACAACTGCAAAGCGACCTACCCAGACCAGTTCCGTCTGGGTGGCGTCACGACGGAACAGTGCCTTGTAGAAGTCTTCGGCAAGCGCGGAGGAAGACACCAGCAACTGCGAGTCAGCAGTAGACATGATGGCGGCCAGTACGGCAGCCAACAGAATACCTGCCACGATTGGATGCATCATCGCTTGAATCAGCGCCAGGAAAACAGTCTCGGCATCGCCGATTCCTGCTTCGCCCAGATATCCGATGCCTACCCAGCCAACCATCAACGCAGCCACCAGACAGATCGCTGTCCAGAGCACGGCAATGCGGCGAGCCGTCGGCAGCGCTGCATCATCACCAATTGCCTTGAATCGCGCGAGGATGTGCGGCTGGCCGAAGTAGCCCAAGCCCCATGCGAGCAGGGAAATAATCGCAACAAAACCCAGAGGATTGCCTTCGACATCGTTGAAGAAGGTCAGCAGTTCCGGATTGCTTGCCGCCATAGCCGCCTGCGCACTGCCCCAGCCGCCCATGGAGTTAAGCGCCATGATCGGAACAATTACCAGGGCTGCGGCCATTAGCAGGCCCTGGATCACGTCGGTCCAGGACACAGCGAGGAAACCGCCAAAGAACGTGTATGACACGATGACCAGAGTACCGACTATCACTGCTGTCTGGTAATCAAGGCCAAAGGTACTTTCAAAAAGTTTACCCGCTGCAACCAGACCGGAGCTGGTGTAGAACAGGAAGAACAACAGAATGAAGATGGCCGAAATCACCCGTAACGCGCGACTCTTGTCTTCGAAACGGAATTCGAAGTAAGCCGGCAGGGTCAACGAATCGTTAACCGCGTGGGAGTAGACGCGCAGGCGCCTGGCGACAATCAGCCAGTTGAGATAAGTACCCGCCAACAGACCGGCTGCAATCCAGGTAGCTTCATAGCCCGCGGCCAGTGCATAACCGGGAAGACCCAGCAGCAACCAGCCACTCATATCCGATGCGCCAGCCGATAATGCTGCTGTGCCCGGGCCGAGGGAGCGTCCGCCCAGAATATAGTCGGACAGGTTGGTGGTTCGTTTATAGGCGACGTAGCCGAGGGCTAACATCACCGCGATGTAGACCGCGAAGGTCGCACTCACAATGCCAATGTTACCAGTCATGGGTTCTTCTCTCTTTATAGTCGGACAATCCCTGTCCTGTTATTGGTATGGGGAAGTACTTATCAATTCCCTCTGCTCCACGGCGCCAGTACTGGACTGACGCGTTCCTGCTCATGGCTCACCATTGCCCAACGACAGCAGGCTGGCATTGCCGCCCACAGCTGTTGTGTTGATGGTGCGCGTGCGTTCTGTCACAAAGCGTAGCAAATAATGCGGCCCACCGGCCTTCGGCCCCGTGCCTGACAACCCCATACCGCCAAAGGGCTGTACACCGACAACAGCGCCGATCTGATTGCGGTTGATGTAGACATTGCCGATGCGGACCCGACGATCAATATGCAGCGCGGTATCTTCGTTGCGGCTATGAATACCCAGGGTCAGCCCGAACCCGGTCGCATTGATCTCATCGATCATCTTGTCCAGGGTATTGTTGCGCCAGGTAATGACGTGCAGTACCGGCCCGAAATGCTCCTTGTCCAGCTGACTGATACTGTCCAATCGGAAAGCCGTTGGGGTTACAAAATGGCCATCCAGGTTCGACGGCAAAGGCGTCTCGCCGATCAGGCGATCCTGGGCCTTCAAGGCCTTGATGTGCTTGTTCAGATTCTCGCGCGCATCCTCATCGATGACCGGCCCGACGTCAGTCGAGCGCTCGAAGGGGTTGCCCACATGCAGCTCTGCCATCGCGCCCTTGAGCAATTCCATGACACGGGGAGCGATATCTTCCTGGATGAACAGCACCCGCAATGCGGAACAGCGCTGACCAGCACTGGTAAAGGCCGAGTGCACAACATCCTTGACGACCTGCTCTGGCAATGCGGTGGAATCCACCAGCATTGCATTCTGGCCACCGGTCTCTGCCACCATCGGTGCGATTGCGCTATCACGGGCAGCGAGCGCCCGGTTGATAACGTGGGCAGTCTGGGTAGAGCCGGTAAAAGCAACACCGGTAATGCGAGTATCGGAGGTAATGACGCTACCAACCTGCTTACCATCACCCGGTAACAGTGCCAGCACATTGCCCGGCAAGCCGGCTTCATACATCAGCTCGACACAGCGCACCGCGAGCAGACTGGTCTGTTCGGCAGGCTTGGCAACAACGGTATTACCGCTGACCAACGCTGCCGATATCTGGCCCAGGAATATGGCCAGGGGAAAGTTCCACGGACTGATACAGGCAAAAACACCACGACCTTGCAGATACAGCTCGTTGCTCTCACCGGTAGGACCAGGGAGGGTAATGAGCGCAAAACGCTGGCGGGCCTGCACAGCGTAATAGCGACAGAAATCCACAGCTTCGCGTACTTCATCAATACCGTCCTGCAAACTCTTGCCTGCCTCACGGGTACAAATGGCCATCAATTCCGGCATGTGCTTTTCCAGCAGATCCGCCGTGCGTTCAAGTATGGCTGCGCGCTTGTCTACAGATGTGGCGTTCCAGGCCGGGAACGCTGCAGCCAGACCATCGATGGCGCTGTGGGTCTGCTCTGCCGTGGCCCAGATCACTTCGCCAACCTGATGGGAGAGTTCGTAGGGACACATGACTGCACGTGCATCACCCGAGAGGCGTTTGCCGTCAACCAGGGGAGCACCCGTCCAGCGGGCGCCCATGTGTTTGTCCAGCTCGGCCTTGAGTGGCAACCAGTGCGACAGGATATTCAGGTTGATACCACGTGAATTGCGTCTTTCGCTGCCGTAGATATCAACTGGCATCGGAATCCGATGATTGGCCTTCGACGCATGGCGTCGCAGACTGGTCAGCGGATGTTCAATCAGTGACTCGATGGGTACTTTCTTGTCCACCAGCTTGTGGACAAAGGACGAGTTCGCACCGTTTTCCAGGAGGCGACGCACCAGATAAGGTAATAGATCCTTGTGTGCACCTACCGGAGCATAAATGCGCACAGCGCAGGTATTCTGCTCAAGCACAGTGTCATAGAGCGCGTCACCCATACCATGCAGGCGCTGGAACTCAAAAGGACGATCGCCGGCCATAGAGAGAATGCAGGTAACCGTATGGGCGTTGTGAGTAGCGAACTGAGAATAGATAAGGCCTTTGGTCTGAGCGCTGAGCAGGTAGCGGGCACAGGCAAGATAGGAGACGTCGGTGCCTTCCTTGCGGGTAAAGACGGGATACCCATCCAGACCGGCTTGCTGGCTCAACTTGATCTCGGTATCCCAATAAGCGCCCTTGACCAGCCGCACAGGGATAAGATCGCCTTGCTTCTTGGCCAGCAGCGTTAGCCAACACAGCACCGGCAAAGCTCGCTTGCTATAGGCCTGCACGACGATACCGAAGTCGCCCCAACCCTTTGAATCGGAATGATTATAGATACGTTGGAACAGCTTCAGGGACAACTCGAGCCGATCAGCCTCCTCCGCATCGATAGTGATGCCGACACCACCCGCCCGCGCCTGACGTACCAGACCAAGAACCGTTTCGCTCAATTCGTCGAGCACCTGTTGCTCTCGGGCACTTTCGTAATGAGGATGCAGGGCTGAAAGTTTGATCGAGATGGTGGGCTTGGGGCTCTTGCCCTTGTACTTGTCTTCAGCCAGTGCGGCAATCGCACTGCTGTAGTCAGCCAGGTACTTGGCGGCGTCAGCACGTGTGAGGGCGGCTTCACCGAGCATGTCGAAGGAGTAGGTATAACCCCGGTCGCGTTGCTCCTTGGCGTTCTTCAGCGCTTCCTTGATGTTGCGACCCAGAACGAATTGCTTGCCCATGATGCGCATGGCCTGGAGCATCGCGTTACGGATCACCGGCTCACCGCTGCGCTTGATCAGGCGGCCCAGCACGGTGCCCGGAGTGCCATCCTGACGCTTGTCGAGGTTGACCACCTTGCCCGTCATGACCAGGCCCCAAGCGGCAGCATTGACCAGAGCACTTTCGCTCTGGCCAACATGTTTATCCCACTGGGCAGCATTCAGCTTGTCGCGGATCAATGCATCGGCCGTGTCGTCATCGGGCACCCGCAACAGAGCCTCGGCAAGGCACATGAGCATGATGCCTTCCTGCGTATCAAGACTGTATTGCTGAAGAAGCGCATCAATGCTGTCGCTGGCGTTGTCGCGCTTGCGCACGTCCTGAATCAGCTTGGTCGCCCGCTGCGAGAGTGCAGCCATATCTTCTGGCTCAGCCAACTTCTCCAGTTCAGTCAGGTAGTCGGACTCGTCGACTGCGTAGTTTGCGCTTACTACCTGAAGAAACTCATCGGGATTAGTATCGAGAAATGTGCCCTTTGGGGACTCGCTAGCCTTGAACATGTTGCTGTGCTCCTGTTCCGCCCGACTGCTCACGTTAAGAACCAACGCAGCCGAGATGAGAGATGCTTCCTCTCATAACCCTAGCCTATGGATGGCTTGCGGACGAATTTGCTTGTTGTTTTCATGCGTATTATTCCAGCCAGCGAACAAACGCATATGCCTTCAGGCCACTGTAGAAGGCGGCCAGGGGCGAATCTTGCAAAAACCGGGGATTTTGTTGCAAAAAACTCTGAAAAACGGCTAAGCGAAGGCTCAATACCCACCATTTAGCCGAAGTTTGCCTGGCGTGACGCCACAACGCTGACGTACGGCATGGGTAAGCGCACTCTGGCTGGAGAATCCGCAGCGACTGGCCACTTCGGAGAGTGGTATAGCGTCGTGACAGATCAAACGGACGGCTTCGTCAACGCGCGCTCCCAGCAGGTACTGATGCGGTGACTGCCCTGCCCGCTGCCTGAACAGGGTATGGAAGTGGCTCGGGCTGATATGCACCTGGGCAGCCATCTCGGCAACACTGACCGGCTGATCGAGCCGTTGACGAATGAAGGCATCGATTCGTGAAAGATCGAGGCCAGGAGGCTGCCGAACCTGCGGCGCACTCGAAAACAGCCGGTCATGCAGGGTGTGCAGCAAGACGCCACCGAGATGCCAGTTCAGAGGTCCTTCAAGGCTGTTGGGACGAGCCAACTCATGGGCAGCGAAATCCAGGAGGCCCTGCACGCGCTGATCCAGTCTGATAAAACGGGGCTTTTCAAACAGGCGTGATAAACCGTCCTCGGTAAATCCTGTAGCGGAGGGACCCTCCGTGGCAAGGTCGAGGATCAACATATCGTTACTGCCCCGGCCTGAAAATGCATGGGCTTCATGCCCCGGGACCAGGCAGGCGTGCAGACGGCTGACCGCGCCACCCTGACCCATCACCTCAAAATCCGCGCAACCGTTGAGTCCCACGATCAATTGGTGCTGGGCGTGGGCATGGGTCGAGCACTGCATGGGAAGATCAAGGACTCGAGTGCGAATCATACTAACTGGCCACTAGATACGGCTTTTCATAGTAGTCCCTGCTCGAGACAGTCACAACCCGGTGAGCAGCTATTGAAATACAAACCCTGCGACTCCATCTCTTATCCATACCCGGTGCAACGCAACCGTAGCGAACAGAGAGGCTCCATGACCGATAACGACAATGCACACTCCGATTACATCGAACGTGACGAACCAGACGACGAAAGCGCACGCACGGGACTGGCGATACCTGATCAGCGACTGCCTGACAGGTTGTACCTCTTGCCAGTCAGCAACCGCCCCTTCTTTCCCGCTCAGGTCATGCCGGTTGTGATGGATGAGGCTCCCTGGGCCGAAACGATCGAGAAAGCCTCCAGCACTCCCCATCATGCGTTATCGCTGTTCTTTGTTGACGGACCCTTGCGGGCAGACGGCGTGCTCGACTTCGACCGTCTCCCCGAGACAGGGTGTGCAGTCAAGATTCATCACTCAGTTAAGGAAGATGGCAAGATCCAGTTTATTGCACAGGGTATAACCCGAGTGCGGATCACCCAGTGGTTGAGCCGTAAACCACCTTATCTGGTTGAGGTGGAGTATCCAAAGGCACCCACCGACGAGCGCGATGAAGTGCGCGCCTATGCCATGGCCCTGATTAATGCGATCAAGGAGCTGTTACCGCTCAACCCCCTCTACAGCGAAGAGTTGAAAAACTATCTGAACAGATTCAGTCCTAATCAGCCTTCTCCCTTGTCTGATTTTGCCGCCACGCTTACCTCCGTCAAGGGAAGTGAACTGCAGGATATCCTGGATACCGTTCCAGTCCTGCGACGAATGGAAAAGGTGCTGGTGCTGTTAAAGAAAGAAATCGACGTTGCGCGGCTGCAGGGAGAGATCAGCGCGGAGGTCAATCGAACCATCAGCGATAGTCAGCGCAAATTTTTTCTCAAGGAACAGCTCAAGGTCATTCAGAAGGAACTGGGTCTGTCCAAGGATGACCGCACGGCGGATATCGAGCAATTTCGTGATCGGCTGGAGGACAAGGTTCTGCCCGATGCCACAGCCAAGAAAATAGAGGAAGAGCTGAACAAGTTGTCGGTTCTGGAGACGGGCTCCCCCGAGTACGCGGTGACGCGCAACTATCTGGATTGGGCTACTTCAATTCCCTGGGGTATCACCCATGCTGACAATCTGGATATTGCCCATGCGCGCAAGGTCCTGGACCGCGACCACGACGGCCTCAAGGATGTTAAAGAACGTATTCTGGAATTTATCGGACTGGGTGCATTCAAGGGGACGGTTTCGGGCTCGATAATGCTGCTGGTGGGACCGCCCGGTGTGGGCAAGACCAGCATAGGCCATTCAATCGCCGAAAGCCTTGGTCGCCCCTTCTATCGCTTCAGTGTCGGCGGCATGCGTGATGAGGCAGAGATCAAGGGGCACCGTCGAACTTACATCGGCGCGATGCCAGGCAAATTCGTCCAGGCATTCAAGGATGTCGGTGTAATGAATCCGGTGATCATGCTGGACGAAATCGACAAGCTTGGGAGCAGTCACCAGGGCGACCCGGCCTCGGCGCTACTGGAAACCCTGGATCCTGAGCAGAACAGCCAGTTTCTCGACCACTACCTGGACCTTCGTCTGGATCTGTCCAAGGTGCTCTTCGTCTGTACCGCCAACGTTCTCGACAGCATTCCCGGCCCCCTGCTAGATCGCATGGATGTAATCAGACTCTCGGGCTATATCAGCGAGGAAAAGCTGGCCATTGCCAAGAACCATCTATGGCCACGACAACTGGAGCGAGCCGGCGTGCGTAAAGGCCAGTTGCGAATCACCGACAAGGCCCTTCGCACCCTGATCGAAGGTTATGCCCGCGAAGCAGGCGTGCGTAATCTCGACAAACAGTTGGCAAAAATTGTGCGCAAATCGGTTATGCGGCTATTGGAGGACAGGGAACAAAAAATCAGCATCAAGCCCGAGAATCTTCCGTCCCTGCTGGGCTCTGCGCCCTTCCGCAAGGAAAGAATGCTCAAGGGAGTGGGGATCATTACCGGCCTGGCATGGACCTCCATGGGCGGGGCAACACTACCGGTAGAGGCCACTCGCATTCACACCCTGAATCGGGGTTTCAAACTGACTGGCAAACTGGGTGAAGTAATGAAGGAGTCCGCCGAGATAGCCTATAGCTATATCTGCGCCAACCTGAAAAGCTACAAGGCCGACCCTGAATTTTTTGACAAGGCCTTTGTCCACCTGCATGTACCCGAGGGGGCCACACCCAAGGATGGCCCGAGCGCAGGCGTCACACTGGCTAGCGCGCTGCTCTCATTGGCACGCAACCAGACTCCCCGCAAAAATATGGCCATGACCGGCGAACTGACGCTAACCGGACAGGTATTGCCAGTCGGCGGTATCCGCGAAAAAGTCATAGCCGCAAGACGCCAGTCCATTAACGAACTGATACTGCCCGAGGACAACCGAAGCGAATACGAGGAACTACCCGATTATCTGAAAAAAGGCATGCAGATTCATTTCGCCAGTCACTTCCGTGACGTGGCGAAAATGTTATTTGACTGAGCACAAAAAAAGCGACTCGCTGGTTCCCCATCGAGTCGCCTTTTAGTCAAGCAGCCTGATTTCAGACGTTACTTTTTATCCGAAGGCTTTTGATCTTCGTAATCGGTCGAACTAAAGTGCTTGTCCCGATCGTCGTCAAGCTCTTCCACCTGCGGGAACTTGTGCAGGCTGCTCTCGAACTCCTCTTCCGAAATGGTCCTGTCGGTATCACTCACTGCCTCACGCGTAGTACTTTTGCGCATCGGCTCAGGACTCAGACCATCAATCAGATCCCAGTCAGGGTCCAGAGTGAAATCGTTCAGATTCAGTTGGCTGGTATTTGATTCGTCGTGTTCTTCCTCGATACCAGAACGGAATTCGGAATCATCTTCCTCGTCGGTCAGCAGAGGCTCGACTCGGTCAACCTTTTCGACCACATCACCTTGATCGTTGAACAACAGAGGAAAACGAGCCTTGATCTGATCGATACGCTCAACGTCTCCGCCAAGCTCAACCACTTCCTCTTCCTGCTCGGCAAAAGCAGCACCATCACCCAGCTCAGCCAGGACTCGCAACTGCTTGTAACGCAGGTCAAGACGCTCGGGCTCTTCATCGATAGCCTTGTCGAGCATGGTGCGTGCTTCAGCAAAGCGACCATAGGTGACATACAGCTCTACACCATCCAGAGGATCGACAATGGCCTTGGCCGGTTGGGCAACCGGCCTGGCAACCATAGCCGGCACGGTAGTGACATTCGATGAGAAGCCACCATGGGATTCATCTTCAACTTCACGTGCAGCAACCACAGGCTCTTCTTCCTGCTGACGGCGGCGGGACAGCAACCAGCCCAACAGGAAAGCAATGAAGACCAAAGGCAAGGTCAACCAACTCAGCCAGGAGGAACCCTGTGATGTTTCAGGTTCTTCTCCGGGCAGAACGTTGGCTGCTACCGCACCGGCAGTAGGATCATCGCTTCCACCTGCGGCCGAGGGTCCAGAGCCAGCATCGCCGGCTCCGATTGAACCTGCCCCCGCCATACCGGCGAGCTCTTCATCCATTTCGGCTTCGGCCGCCTTGGCCGCACGAAGCACTTCAAGCTCTGCCTGGAGGCTGGCAATCTGGGCGTCACGGGCATCCAGCTCGCTCAGCAAGACATTGAATCGGCTTTCCAGGGCATTCAACCTGCCCAGCAGGGCTGCGGAGTCTGCATCAACTGCCTCGAGGGTAGTCTCCTCGATTCTCAAACGCACCTGAGCGCTATCTGGGTCCTCGACGGGTACCGCATCGGCAATAGGCGCATCGTCCTGGATCGCTTCACTAGTGGCGGCGACTTCCGGCGCATCGGACATCGAGTCAGTAGCAGGTTCCGCATCCTCGACCGGTTGCGCTTCAGCCATTTCGCTGACGTCCTCTTCAGGACGTGCGACTGCGGCTGCAGGTTCTTCGACAGCAGAGGGAGGAGCCGGAGCCTCTACAACCGCTTCTTGCGCAGAGTCCGAGCGCTCCAGCAGACTTCGGGGCGCCCCGGCAGTAACAAGTTGCTCCCTGGTCGGCATCGTCAGGGTATGGCCCTGGCGCAGCTTGTCGATGTCACCCCCAATAAAGGCCTCAGGGTTGAGTGCGTGTATCGCTGACATGCTCACGCGGATCGGCACTGAACTATCGGGACGCTGGCTGACCGCGATGTCCCACAGACTGTCACCGGCCACAGTGGTGTACTGCTGGGCGTCTGATTGTGGCTGAAGATCGGGCAGCGATTGGAGTGCAGTACTGGCAGGTTGAGTGATTGCCTGATCGGCCCTGGATGCAACAGGAGCAGTTGCGGTAGCAGGCGCACTGGTGACACGTGCCTGGGTCCGAGGAGCGGCAGGGGCAGTGACGCTAACCTTCTGCGGATCATACAGTGGTGGGTCTAGGAGCACCGTGTACTCGCGGAGCATCCGACCGCCAGGACGTCGCAATTCTACCAGGAAGTTCAGATAGGGCTCACGGACCGGTCGAGTAGATTCCACGCGAATGAGAAGTCGATTGTTTTCGACTACTGGCACAAAGCGCAGATCATTCAGAAAGAACGGACGGTCGATACCTGCCCTGTCAAAAGCGTCAGGTGCGGCCAGTGACACGATGATATCAGAGGCAGAAAGGCCCTGCGCATCCTGCAGCTGAATCGTGGCGCTCAGCGGTTGATTCAGCGAAGAATCAAGTCGCATTTCCCCCAGACCCAGTGCATTACTTACTCCCACATACAGAGCAGCCAATGAGGCAACTCCAACAATCACTTGGCGTTTGACTGCCATACCCTTTCCTCTTTTCCTGTAAGTGGCACCGATACCACCACTTGCGCTATCCGTCGCATTCCCTTTGGGGAGCGTCAATAGTTTTCGTTCTGCAACCCAATATAGGACAGTATGCCACCGCTCGAGACGTAAACGAACAGCAAAACGACCTGAAATGTCAAAAAAACCGCGCAAACAAGACAACTGAATATCAGCGCCATTCCCATGACAGGCTTTGATCCGGGATCCTTCACATGGAGCATGGCCGGTAGCCATCACGACGACGCAGTGAAGCAGTCAGGGTCAGATCCTGTCAAGTGCAGCCACTTCCGGTAATATGCCTGCTTTTCTGCCAGGTTGGAAACAGGCAATGACCGACACAGACAAGCTTTTTTCAAAGCCACTTGCTCAGATCAGCGACTTCGCATTCGATGACGAAGTCGTGCGTGTGTTCCCTGACATGATAAAAAGATCGGTTCCCGGCTATCCGACCATTATTGAAACCATAGGCCTTATTGCCGGACAGTACGCCCAACCAGACAGCCTGGTATACGATCTGGGCTGTTCGTTGGGTGCCGCGACACAGTCAATGCGTCGTCATGTGCGAGCCTCGGGCTGTAGGATCATTGCCGCAGACAACTCTGCACCCATGGTCAATCGCTGCCAGGAGTACCTGCTTGCCCAGGACGCCATGGTTGAGCAATTGACGCCAGTAGAGGTCATCGAAGCTGACATTTCCGAGTTGGCGCTGCAGCCCTGTTCGGTTGTGGTGCTCAACTTCACCCTGCAGTTCATCCCTCCTCCCCGACGCTTGAAGTTGTTGACGGATATCCATCGGGCACTGCTTCCCGGCGGGTTGCTGGTTCTCTCGGAGAAGTTGGCCTTCACTGACCCCCACACCCAACTGAGTCTGGAAACCATGCACTACGTTTTCAAACGGGCGAACGGCTACAGCGAACTGGAGATTGCTCAGAAGCGCAGTGCCATTGAAAAAGTCATGCAGCCTGACACCCTTGAAGTGCATCAGGACAGGTTGTCTCAGGCAGGCTTCAGCCGCAGCCATATCTGGTTTCAGTCCCTCAATTTCTGTTCGATGATGGCCCACAAGTGATCGATTACTCAGCTTTATATCTACATCTGGCAGAGACCAGCCTGACACATTGGCTGACCGACCTGCCAAAGGCTCTTGAACAGCGACTAGAAGGCGTCAATCATGGCGACATGGCCCGCTGGGAAGCAGCGGTAGCAAAGTTGCCGCCTGCCCGCACCACTTCTCTGGATGTGACTGCCACCGTGCGTGTGGGATCAGCAGGGGATCTCGACGCAGAAGAAAGCGAACAACTCAAAAACGCCTTGCGCGCTTTGCAACCTTGGCGCAAGGGCCCTTTCGAGGTATTCGGTCTCATGGTGGACTGTGAGTGGCGCTCCGATTGGAAATGGCAGCGGGTGAGCCCCCATGTGGATCTAAGGGGCAGAAAGGTCCTGGACGTGGGCTGTGGTAATGGCTACCACATGTGGCGCATGTGGGGCGGCGGAGCCGAAACAGTTATAGGTATCGATCCTAACCTTCTGTTTCTCAACCAATTTAATGCAGTAAAAAAATACATTCCAGATGCCCCGGTCTGGCAACTGCCTTTTACTCTTGAGGATTTGCCGGAACCTGCTGGCGGCTTCGATACCGTGTTTTCCATGGGTGTGCTGTATCACCGTCGCTCGCCCGTGGATCATCTGCTGCAACTCAAGGCCTGCCTGCGCCCGGGTGGTGAGCTGGTGCTGGAAACCTTGGTCGTTGAGGGCGACGCAGACACTTGCCTGCTTCCGGAGGACCGGTACGCGCAGATGCGCAATGTCTGGTTTTTGCCCTCTGTCGCCATGCTGGAAAAACTGCTGCGACGCAGCGGATTCACGGATGTGCGCTGCATTGATCTGAACGCGACATCTACCGCCGAGCAGCGCAGCACCGAGTGGATGCGCTTTCAGTCGCTTACTGATTTCCTGGACCCACTGAACCCCGAATTGACCGTCGAGGGCCACCCTGCCCCACTGCGTGCAACACTGATGGCGCGCAAGCCCTAATCGGCCGAATAAAACCTAACCAAATACCGTGACCGTCTGGCGGCTGATGGCGACAAGTGTCCCGTCTTCCCGCCAAACCATGGCTGAAGTATGGCCGTAGCCATCACGTGCATGGTCGATATTGGCCCGATAGAGAAGCCAGTCGGTATTCCCCAGGTCCGGCTGCGGCTGCACGAACTCTATGGTCCAGGTCAGCGAGCTCGCGGGAGCAAACCGCTTGAGATGAGGCAGAACGGCTGGCGGCCAGACATCCACAAGCCCGAGTATGTGCGCTTCATGCACGGCACCCTCATCCTCGCGAAAACGCATCCAGCCTCCCATTTCACGCTTCTTGCTGCCCGTGAACGGCATGTCGCCCAAGGCCCAGCGCACCGCAAAATGTCGCAGGAAAACCGGCGTCATTCCCTCGACATAGGGCATCTCGACACAATCGTTGACGGCTTTGACCGTAGGAGCAGGCTCGCTCGGAAGGAAAACGTCAGATTCACGCGAGGCACCGAAACTGCCCTGGACGATACACATTACCTGACCGTTCTGGCGCGCCATGCCCAACATTTGCGTGACTGCCTTCCCCTCGCGCAGTACCTGAGCCTCTACCTGCATGGCTTCTCCCGGCGCCACAGGCCCCACAAAGGTAATAGCCAGCGAACGCACAGGTCGATCATCTGACAATGCCGCCCGCATTCCCTGATAGACGAGCGCTGCCACAAGACCACCATAGGAGGCCCGCCCCTGAGCCCAGCTGGCGGGAATGACTACTTCCTGCTCCGGCGATCTGGCGAGCGCAGCGAGTAATTCGGCAAATGTCATTTTTCTGGTCCCATAATGTACGTTGCGGGCATATTAGGGCATGTCCACAGGACGGAAAAGCAGAACGGGCCATCATAGCAAAGGGAAATGCGCAGCTATGAATGGCCCATTGAAGCAGGTGCTGCTAAGGAGTAACTGAGAATAACCTTAGACCGCAGAGCCAGCCTATTGCCAGCCAGGCCGGAGGCATTTCCGGCCAATCGTCGGCACCCAGACCTTCCAGGCCGTGCTCTGGCTCACCTGCTCTAGCCAGTAAACGCTGATGCCACCATGCAATATAGTGGCCGCTGCCCGGGGTATAGCGGTTAAGCAGTTCCGCCCGCAGGCGCATTGGCAGTGAGGCGAAGAGCAGCTCATCCACGGCGGCATGAATCTGCTGCTCATTCTCCAGATACGCCGCTTCCGCTACCGTGGGCAAATCCAATCGGGCGGCGAGAATGCTCAACTGTCTGGCGTACTCTCGATGACTGTGAAGAGGATCGATCTGACTCCGCCAGTCCAGCTGCAGGCGCTCCAGCGCTTCCACCAGGGATCGCGCACCAGCAGCGGGCGAGTCCAGCAGGGTGGCCAACCAACGTCTCTGGTAGAGGGGTACTGAACCGAGCAACAAAACCAACTCGGCACTGCTTGAGCCCGCACGTGGCTGCCATTGGCCGTAATCGCCATCGGGTACGCGCTTGACTCGTTCACAGCGTGCAGGCCAGTCAGCCGGGACAAACTGCGACTTCAATTTATCCCAGCGCTTGCCAAGTTCCGTTGTGCGTTCTTTCAACCAGCGCTCGAACAACCATCGCGTGCGTGATTTATATGCTGTCATCCGATGTACGTCCCAGCCTTTCCCTGATGCCTTGTATGATACCGCGATTATCTTCAGCCAGCCCGCTCTTGTCCGGCAAGGGCACGGCGCGGCACAGGTCCAGAGTGAAGTGACCCAGACGTGAACTGTAAAGCCCTATACCTATACCCTGCCCCACCCGCGCCGCGAGCTTTTCCATCAGCCCCGAGAGAACGCTGTCGCTGAGTGCGCCAATGGCCATCTCGCTACCTCCGGCCAGGGCAATGTTACGCAGTACGTGCCTGGCCAGGCGCCACTTACCCAATTGACCTATGGGCAACCCATAGCAAATGGCAACCCGTTGCATCATGCGGATATTGCGCCAGACCACCAGAATCAGATCAACCGAGACCCAGGGGCTGGTGGCGACCAGCATGCCGGTCCCTACCGATTCATTACGGATCAACCGGCGAGCAAGAACATCCAGCGGTTGATAGAACTGTGAATTTAACCGGCGGCTGATTTCTTCGGCAGTATAGGACTGGTCTAGATCCGCACAGACGCTATTCATCGATTCCGCCAATGGCGTGTCGGCGTACAGCGCCTGCAATCGATCAAGCCAATCCAGGGCCAAGCGCTCCTCTGGAACGCGCAAGGCCATGCGCATTTCCTTACGGAGCTGCTCCAGGGCACTCAGTCTCTGACGTTGGCGGCGTACCGCATTCCAGCCAAGCAGGCCGGTGCCCGCGAGCAAAACTCCTACGCCACCAAGCAGGGCGCCAGCCAAAGGGTTCCACGACCATGCAGCGAGAGACCACTGGGTCCATTCCACTGCCGCGCCGCCGAGTACCACTGACAGCACCATGAGACCCAGTCGCCGGGGCCAGGGACTCAATGGCGGCGCATTATCAATGCCGGTCGGCATGGGTGCCGAGGTCCCCGTTGGACGCAAGTGATATTCAACCTCTTCCAGCACGCGAGCATCCTGCTGCACCTGCTCAGGCGCCGGCTCCCACGTCTCGAGGATCTGCGGCCCGTCCTGCTGTTTTTCCCGATCGGTCTTCATGGTTGGCGGCCCTCCAGAATCCAGCCGGCCAGTTCATCCATCCGGAAATGCGGAAAAGGTTCGTTGCGATGCAGTCCTGACGGGGGCCTGAGATGCAGAAGTCTGGGACCAGCGAACTGCAGATCCAGGGGCAGATGTGACGGGACCGATACTGGCTGATAGCGGATAAACGCAGTCTGGCCCACCAGACCACCAATCATCGTTTCACCTTCCTGATCAGCTGCCCGAATGGCAGCCAGGGGAAATCCCTGTACCTCCACGCCACCGTGTCGTACCTCGGAGATACTGTCAGTCACCAGATCCTCCAGGCACTGCTGCACGGACCGCTGCTGGGCAGGCGCAACCTGGTCCACCTTGGTGGAACAGATAGCCATTCGACTGATGCTCGGACTGAACAGGCGCTGTAGCAACGAATTGCGGCCGTAACGGAAACTGCCCATAACCTCTTCGAGTGCTTGTTTCAGGTCTGCCAATGCGGCTTGTCCAGCCTGCATGGGTGTCAGCATGTCGACCAGGAGAATTTGTCGATCAAGCTGCCTGAAATGCGCATCGTAAAAACCTTTCACAACAAAATCCCGGTAGTAATTGAAACGCTCTTCACACTGCGCCCACCAACTCCCCGCAGGTCCCTCGCTATAGCGATTGGCAGCGAGCAGGGGCACGAAGAGCAGCATGTCTGCAGCAACGCCACTGCCTGGAAGCAGGAAACGTCCCGGCTGATTGCGTGACAGGCCGGCCTCTGCACGACACCGAAGCATGAATGAGGTCCAGTCCGCAGTCAGTTGGCTCAACAGCGACTGATCGCAGGTGCCTGCCGGATCGATATCCGCCAGCCTGTCATGCAGATCGCCAGCCAGTGATTTCCGCGGCTCACTGTTGAGCAATGCAGCCATCTGTTCACACCACTGCCCATATTCCAGACCCAGCAAGGGTAAATCGAGTAACCATTCTCCTGGATAATCGAGCAACTCAATACGAAGCGAGCGATTGCCCTGCAGGTTTTTCAGCAAGCCCTCCGGTCGGAACTGCAGATCGATCACGACCCGCGCCAGATCTGCTGTTGAGGAAGGCCATTGTGCCGGGCTGGATGCCAACGCACCAAGCGCTTCGAGATAGTGAAAGGGCCGTGTTACACCTTCGCGTTGCCAGCGTACGGAAACCAGTCGATCGAAGGGTGCGCGCCTGGCGAGTAAGCCGCGCTGATGATTTTCCAGTTGATTGATCAGACTGGTAATGAAGGTTGTCTTCCCTGCACCGCTTAGCCCGGTTACTCCGACGCGCACGGTATGGCTGCCCAGACGAGTAATCCTGTCCTGAGCTTTTTTGATCCAGTTCACAGTTTCGGCAGTCGCCATGCAGATGCCCCGATAATCATTTATGGTCTACCCTCTTTCACAGTATCGCACAGTCAACCATTCAATCAGAGGTCGGTCCTGATGGCCTATTCAGACACGCACAGTAAGACTATCGGCTATCTTTTGTGGATTTTCGGTTTCATGGGAGCTCATCGTTTCTACTACGGCAGACCCATTACCGGCACGATATGGTTCTTCACTCTGGGATTCTTTCTGATTGGCTGGATTGTGGATCTGTTTCTGATCCCTTCGATGGACCGCAGCGCCGATAGGCGGTTCCGTAGTGGGCCAGTGAACTTCAATCTGACCTGGGTACTCCTGACCTTTTTGGGGATTTTTGGCGCCCATCGCCTTTACATGGGCAAATGGATAACAGCAATACTGTATTTCTTCACCGGCGGCCTGTTCCTGCTGGGCGTTTTATATGACTACTGGACGCTCAATGAACAGATTTCTACCCGCAATATGCAGCGCGAATGGTAGGGGCGCTGCGAGTACGGGGCTTGTTAGGGTAGAATTGCGTTCCTCACACAGCCCCCGCATTAAGGTAGTCCCGTGGAAATATTCAAGGAATTCACGTTCGAATCAGCCCATCGCCTGCCCCATGTACCCGAGGGTCATAAATGTGGCCGGCTGCACGGTCATTCGTTTCAGGTTGGCGTACACGTGCAAGGCGAACCAGACCCGCATACTGGCTGGATAAGAGACTTTGGCGAACTCAAGGCCATTTTCAAGCCTATCTACGAGGTTCTTGATCACAACTATCTCAATGACATTCCTGGCCTTGAGAACCCTACGAGCGAAGTTCTGGCAAAGTGGATCTGGCAAGAGCTCAAGCCATTGCTGCCTGAGCTCTGTCAGATCACCATCAGGGAGACCTGCACCAGCGGCTGTGTATACCGTGGAGCTTGAAGCCGATTATCAGGCGGCTGCAAAACGGTCCTCGAGGTAGGCACCAATTACCTTGGATTCGTACAACCAGGTTACCTCACCCTCTTCCTCGATTCGCAGGCATGGCACCTTGATTCTGCCGCCCTGCTCGAGCAGTGTCTGACGATCCTGGGCATTATTCTTGGCGTCCTTGAGTGTCACAGGTACGTTCAATTTGTGCAGCGTGCGGCGGGTTCTGACGCAGAAGGGGCAAGCCCTGAATTGATAGAGCTCTAGCCCGGCCGCAGCCTGATCTACCGCTGCCTGATTTTCGGGGGTCCGTTTCATCTTTCTCGGACGGGTAATGAAGTCTATAAAGATGATCAGATTACCCAGGCCGTTGCGCAGCGCTTTAGCTATCATATTGAATCCTGTTTGCTGTGTGTGATGGTAGAGATGTAATGGCGGACAGGGTACGCGAGTTTGCGTCCATCAGCCTGCCAGGCAGCAGTTGCTACCCTACGACTTTGTAACCGGGAGAGAACAATGGCCCCAGAGGATCTTCTATTACTGGTGAGCAGAGAAATGCCCTTTGGGAAATACCAGGGACGGGTAATAGCGGATCTGCCGGGACACTATCTGAACTGGTTCGCCCGCGAAGGCTTCCCCTCTGGCGAAATAGGACGGCTGCTAGCCCTGATGCAGGAAATCGATCACAACGGCCTTAGCTATCTGCTCGACCCTCTGCGCTCTGAACCTCGCCCGTATCGAAGCCAATAGCCGCAGTACCTGAACCGCAACGTTCAGATCGGATCGTTGCGGTACATCAGCTCGTCGGGCAGATGGATCAGATATTCGTCTTCCCTGGGTGGCATCTGCAGGTGATAGCCCTGGGATTCAAGGTTGGCCAGAACCTTGTGGATGTCTTCCCGCGCCAAAGTCCTCTGCTCGGTCAATACCAGATCCATGGCCAGCTCCGCCTTGCCAAAGAGCTGCATAAGGGATTCGGGAAGCTTGGTCAGATCAGTTTTACGCGGCACATACAGGTACATACCCTGCTTGCGCTTGCTGCGGTAGATAGAGCACATCACTTTCATTGGTTGGCGTCCTTGGCATTGGCAATGGCTAACAACTCATCACCCATCAACTCACGTCGCCAGCCGATGAACTCCTCCGGCAGGGAATACGGACCTCCGGGAAAGCCAGTTCGTACCAGCGCTTCAATAGTTTTCTTGCGTAACACAATCTCGGGAGCAATGTTCAGACGCTCGGCATGCCCCTGCCCTACCTTGCGTAAAGCTTTCAGCAGCTTGTTGGCCTCCGCGGGGAGCGGCTCAGGCAACCGCTCCGGCCATTCACTCGCAGGTATCTTCTGCCCCTCGCGAATGAGCTCGAGAATCTCGTTGCCGTGCTGACGTACCGTACGCGGATGCATATCCTCAATGCGTGACAACGCCTGGAGATTATCTGGCTGGCGCTGGGCGAGCGGACACAGGGTTCTCTCACGCAGCATGCGGTTACGTGCCTGGTCGCGTCTGCGGGCCTCACGCTCACGCCAGCTGGACAGTAACTTGAGCACGGCCAACTCTTCGCGCTTCAGTCGCCAGGCTTGCTTGACGTTCTTGTACGCCGTCTCCGGTTCTTGAATACGTTGGGCTGCAGCCACTTGCTCGGCCGTGTCCTCTAGGAGCCAGGGTGTCAGACCCGCTACTTCGATACGGGGCGCCATCAGTTGATAAAGCTCAGCAAGATGCACTGTATCAGCGGCCGCGTATTTGAGCTGTGAATCGCTCAGAGGGCGTTGCAACCAGTTGGAGCGGGTTTCTTCATTGGACAGATCGATATCCAGCAGCGCCTTGACCAAACGCGAATAACCCATCGAGAAACCCATGTTCAGATAAGCGGCCGCCAACTGGGTATCAAACAGCGGAGCCGGAGCTGCGCCACACAGCTTGAGGAAAACCTCGATATCCTCACTGCACGAATGTAGGACCTTGATCACATTCGGGCTACGCAGTACTTCGACCAAAGGGGCCCAATCGCTTATTGCCAGCGGATCGACGAGAAACGCTTGCGTCCCGTCGCTGACCTGAATCAGGCCGGCAATCGGATAGAAGGTTTCAGTTCGTTCGAACTCGGTGTCTACCGCGACATAGGGCCGCTCTAGCCACTGTGAGCACCAACGAGCTAATTCGGCATCCTGATCAATCATCAGGGGGTCAGGCGATTGGGTCATATCAACGTGTTCCTTTTTCAGCAGCGCAGTATAACCGATGAATCACCGGTTCGCGGCGCAGCAAAAATCATGGATTGCGATCAAGTTTGATCCGCGTCAACCGATACCAATTTGGTGGCTCTATAATCGCAGCCCGGCGTATAACCATAACCATCAGGAGCAGGCATGGTTTTTCTTCAGCATATTCCTCTTAAGTACAAGTTCTGGGCCGTCAATTCCGTAGCTTTCGTCAGCACCCTGGTGCTGGTACTTGTCGCACTGGTGATTGAGCAGGAAAGCCTTCAGGACCAGCGCCGTGATATGGCTCAGGCCATGATTCAAGCGCCCCATGGGGATACCCCCGTTCCAGGGCTGAAGCGATTGGAACCCACGACGACCATGCAAGCCGCCGCCTCAGCTGCCTCTGTTGCAACCTGGATTCCCGCGGAGAAACTGGATCTCCAGAGCGCCGGGGCACTGACCGGCGCATGGATCATCCGCCGTGGCGGTGATCTTCGCCTACTGGGGGTAGAACGCGTTGATCTATTCGAACTGATGATGGCCCGCGCTCCCGTCTATGCAGCCGCAGTGTTCGTGCTGATGCTCGCGGTACTGATAGTCTCCCAGCTACTGATCAGCTTTATTACCCGCCATATCATTGCTGTGCGGGACATCATGCTGGCAGTCCAGGAAAGCGGCGATCTCACGCTGCGCGCCCAGGCAGAGGCCAAGGACGAAATCGGCTCCATTGGCCGGGCCTTCAATTCGATGCAAGCGTCCCAACAGCAGGTAGTCGGTGCCGTACGTCAAGCTGCCGAACAGCTTGATCAGGGCGCCTCCGAACTCGCTCAAGTGATGAGCCGCGTACGCGACGGCATGATCAGCCAGCAGGGCGAGACCGACATGGTCGCCGCGGCGGTAAATGAAATGAGTGCGACAGTGCAGGACATAGCCTCTAACAGCTCGAAAACCCGGGACCAGTCCCTGCAGGCAGACGACCTGGCACGAAACGGACGCGATCAGGTTGCCCGTGTTACCAGCACTATTGCTGGCCTGGCTACCAGTATTGACCGCTGTACGCGGCATATGGAGACACTGCAGGGCCATAGCCATGAAATCAGTGGCGTCGTGAACGTGATTCGAAGCATCGCCGAACAGACTAATTTGCTGGCGCTGAATGCTGCTATAGAGGCCGCACGCGCGGGTGAATCAGGCCGAGGCTTTGCTGTCGTCGCCGACGAGGTGAGAGCCTTGGCTCAGCGGGTTCAGAGTTCTACTGATGAAATACAAAGAATGATTGAAGCCTTACAGGGCGGTACGGCGGATGCCGTTCAGGATATGCAAGCCAGCGCCGGCCTGACGCACGACTCGGTTGAACAGAGTAATGAAGCGGGGCAATCCCTGACGGTCATTACCACGGCTGTCAGCCAGATTCGTGATGGTAATAGCGAGATCGCTTCTGCCGTTGAACAACAAAGTCGGGCCGCAGAAGCTATTACCCAGAGCGTCGTACAGATTCGGGATGTAACTGAAAGAACAGTAGAGCAGACCTTGCTGAGTGCCTCGACCAGTGAACAGCTAGCGACGCTGGCACATCAGTTGAGCGATTCGGTAAGCCGATTACGGACCTGAACTCACCACCCAAGGTGATGAGCTCAGTGACGTTGCTTACTCCAGAGCTATGCGTGCTTCATTGTTCTTGAGGGTAGAGGGCCCGATTCCTTTGACCTGAGTCAGGTCCTCGACAGCGCCGAAGGTACCGTTCTCTTCCCGGTAATCAACAATAGCCTGTGCCTTGGATTCACCTACTCCCTGCAATACTTCAGCCATCTCTGCTGCACTGGCTTCATTGATATTGACGCTGACCATGGACGTTTCTAAAGGCTCTGCCATGGCAGGCAAGGTGAAAAGGGCAGAAAGGGAAAGGCACAATGCCAGAAAGATATTTCTCATTTGATAGTCTCCTTGTTGGTTTGATGCCGCACTGCCGGGTACTGCATGGCAGGCTTGACCCGCTTCCCTGCGGCTCGACCAACTTAAAACAGCACTATCCCAATAAAAATGCCTTTTTCGTTCTAATGTGAAACGTTTGGCAAAAACGCAAATCAAATCATAGTGATAGTGCAGAAAGTCCACGTTGCAGATCTGCCTGCAGGTCCTCGACTTCTTCAAGCCCGATAGCCAGCCTGATCAAATTCTCCTTGATACCCGCAGTGGCCCGCGTTTCCGGAGTGAGGCGTCCGTGTGTAGTCGTCGCCGGATGAGTAATCGTGGTTTTGCTATCGCCCAGATTGGCTGTGATGGACATCAATCGCGTCGCATCAATAAAGCGCCATGCATCAGCGCGATCACCGCGAACCTCGAAACTGACCACCGCGCCAAACGCCTTCTGTTGAGCTCGAGCAAGCTCATGCTGCGGATGGCTGGGCAAACCGGCGTAGTACACATGCTCGACCTCTGGCTGCACTTCAAGCCACTCTGCCAGATATTGAGCGCTTGCGCAGTGTGCCTGCATGCGCAGCCGCAAGGTCTCAAGCCCCTTGAGAAATACCCAGGCGTTGAACGGGCTAAGAGTCGGCCCAGCGGTACGCAGAAAACCGACAACCTCCTGCATGTGCTCACGACGACCGGCAACCAGGCCACCGAGACACCGTCCCTGGCCGTCAATGTATTTGGTGGCTGAGTGAATAATCAGGTCCGCTCCCAACTCCAATGGTTTCTGCAGAGCAGGTGTGCAGAAACAGTTGTCCACGGCCAACAAGGCGCCCTGCTCCTGGGCAATCTTGGCAAGGCCGCGGATATCCACCAATTGAGCCAGCGGATTGGAGGGTGATTCAACGAAGAACAGCCGAGTATTGGGCTTGCAGGCCGCTTTCCAGCCGTGCAGATCGGTCAGCTCAACATAGTCATACTCCAGACCAAAGCGTTTGAAGTACTTATCGAACAGGCTGACTGTGGCCCCGAAGACGCTGCGCGATACAAGCACATGATCGCCGGCAGAGCACAAACTCATGACCATGGCCATGATCGCAGCCATGCCGGATGCTGTAGCAACGGCCTGTTCAGCGCCCTCGAGGGCAGCCATGCGCTCCTCGAAAGTACGCACAGTGGGATTCATATAACGCGAATAGACATTACCCTTGGCTTCGCCGGAAAAGCAGGCTGCGGCATCCGCTGCGCTACGGAATACATAGCTGGAGGTCAGAAACAAGGCTTCGCCATGCTCCGCCTCGGGACCACGGCGCTGCCCCGCACGCACCGCTAATGTATCGAATCCGGCATCTTCGAGGTCACTGTCGAGTCGGCCAGCATCCCATTCTTCAGTCATATCAGACTCACCTATGCTGTCGGTATCTGTTAAGCAGTATCGGGTAACTAGTTATTGTGCAGCTCGATCACAGCGTTGCCCATTTCGCTTGTCGACATGGCTGCATCGTTACGTGCCTGCTCAATCTTGCCGAGATAGGCTTCGTTAACGTCGCCGGTTACATAGTCACCGTCAAATACCGAGCAATCGAAACGGGTGAGCTTTGGATTACCCTCGCTTACCGCATCAATCAGATCCGGTAGATCCTGGTAGATCAACCAATCTGCGCCAATCAGTTCGGCTACTTCGTCAGTAGTACGGCCATGTGCGATCAGCTCGTGGGCACTCGGCATATCGATGCCATACACGTTGGGGAAGCGCACCGCAGGTGCGGCAGAGCAGAAATACACCTTGGCAGCCCCCGCTTCGCGGGCCATCTGGATGATTTGCTTGCACGTCGTGCCGCGCACAATGGAATCGTCGACCAGAAGAACGTTCTTGCCCCGGAACTCGAGTTCGATGGCGTTAAGCTTCTGGCGCACGGATTTCTTGCGCGCAGCTTGCCCAGGCATGATAAAGGTACGACCGATGTAGCGGTTCTTGACGAACCCCTCACGGAATTTCACACCCAGATGATTTGCCAGCTCGACAGCGGAAGTTCGACTGGTATCGGGAATCGGGATAACGACATCGATACCGTGGTCAGGTTTTTCCCGTAGTATTTTTTCGGCCAGTTTTTCACCCATGCGCAGTCGTGCCTTGTATACCAGCACGTTGTCGATCATGGAATCGGGACGAGCAAGATACACATGCTCAAAAATACAGGGTGAGTAGCTCGGGTTGTCTGCACACTGGGCCGTGTGCAACTCACCCTTGTCGGTAATATAAACCGCTTCACCGGGCTCCAGATCCCTGATCAGGTCGAAGCCCAGAACATCCAGCGATACACTCTCCGACGCAATCATGTACTCGGTTCCGTATTCGCCTTCGCGCTTGCCGAAAACGATAGGACGAATGGCGTGGGGATCACGGAATCCTACTACACCGTAACCGGTGATCATGGCAATGGCAGCATAGCCACCTGTGCACCGGGCATGAACAGCGCGTACGGCATTGAAGATATCTTCCTTGCCTGGCTGCAGCTTTCCGCCGCGGGCCAATTCATGGGCGAATACGTTGAGCAGTACTTCGGAATCGGAATTGGTGTTCACGTGGCGCAGATCCGACTCGTAGATCTCCCGTGACAACTGCTCGACGTTGGTCAGGTTGCCGTTGTGAGCCAGGGTGATGCCGTAGGGGGAGTTCACATAGAACGGCTGAGCCTCAGCTGAACTGGATGACCCTGCGGTCGGGTAGCGCACATGGCCTATGCCCATGTTACCCACCAGCCGCTGCATATGCCGCTGATGAAAGACGTCCCGGACCAGTCCGTTATCCTTGCGCAAATGAAGACGGCCCCGATCACAGGTTACGATGCCGGCGGCGTCCTGGCCACGATGTTGCAGCACGGTCAAAGCGTCGTAAAGTGCCTGATTGACGTTCGACTTGCCCACTATGCCAACAATGCCACACATGCCTCAATACCTCTTTTGCGGACTACGCTTTCTGCTGATAAGCGCAAGAATCAGCGACCGAAAAACCCGAGAATCATATTCTTGGACCAATCGGCCACCAGAAGAAAATGGGGGATCAGCTCGGACTGCCGCCACCACACATCACCCTCGACAGGGGCAAGGCTGAGCAGGCCCACTGCGACGACAATCAATAGCGCGCCGCGCGCGGCGCCAAAAATCATGCCGAGAAAGCGATCCGTGCCGCTCAGCCCTGTCACTCGCACCAACTGGCCAATCAGATAGTTGATCAGGCCGCCGAGCAACAGCGTAAGAATAAAGAGGATACTGCAGGCAACGATGACCCGGATTGACGGAGTCTCAATGAAAGGCGAAAGATGGCCTGCCAATGCCCCGCCGAACATCCAGGCGACCAACCCGGCAACAACCCAGGTCAGCAGGGACAAAGCCTCCTTGACGAAACCTCTGGCCAGACTGATCAGGGCCGACACGGCAATGATGGCAATAATGGCCCAATCGACCCAGCCTAACGTCACGATGTAACACCTGAAAAAGAACAGGCCAATATTCTATCAGAGCCCCTACCCGCTTCGAAACCGCTATCGCTTGCCAGTACCCACGTCATAGGCAGTCACCAGTCCTTGCATGCCGTGCCTTTTTGCCAGCTCGTCACGGAGTTTGCCAGCCCCTGCCCGGTCAATCAGCGGACCAACAAAGACCCGAGTAATGTCGCTGCCATCCACCCTGGCCGACAGGGTGTAAGCGTTGTAGCCCTGCGATACCAGTGTATCGCGCAGCGACTCTGCATTGGCTGCGCTGCTAAAACTACCCAACTGGACGACCCAGTTACCCTGGACAATCGCCGGGGCTGCTACTTCTGGCTGGGGCGGCTCGGGGGCAGATACGGTTTCGACCGGTACCTGTGGCGTCTCGGGCACAGGGGTCTCGTCGGAACCAGGAATGCCGGGGACGGGCTCTGGCTGGGGCAGTTCGATCGGCGCTGCGGCTCTGATCTCGGATTCATCCATCACAGGCGCTTCAGGAACTTCAACCTCCACGCGCACGGTTTCATCCTGACCGGACAGAAGCATCGGCAGGAAGACCACCGCCGCAATAATCAGCACCAACGCACCTATCAGACGTTGCTTCAACTTATCATCCATTGCTCACTTCCCGTGTCTGTTGGTCCAGCCAGAGTATGGCGGCTGAAACGGAGAAAAACGACCCGAAAATTACGATTTCAGTGCTTGCAGGTGTATTTTCCAGCACCTGCTCCAGAGCAGTGGGTATCGACCCAAAGGCTTCGGCACGCTCGCTCAACGCCGTCAGATGAGTAACCAGCTCGAGATTCGGGCGAGTACGCGGACTGTCCAGAGGCGCGACAGCCCAGCCGTCGAACACCCCTAGCAATGGATGCACAACGCCAGCCAGATTCTTGTCTGCCAGCAAACCGAAAACCGCATGGCGGTCTAGCGGTCTGGACCGAAGTTGCTCGGCAAGAAAGTGTGCTGCATGGGGATTATGACCCACGTCCAGCAAGAGCCTGCGGGGCTGCCCATGCCAACTGATAGTGCGCTGTTCCAGCCTGCCCACAACCCGGGCCGCCTCTAGCGACTCGATGACCAGATTGTCCGGCAGATCCAGACCTGCTGCCCAGAAAGCCTGCAAGGCGCTGCAGAGATTGTCACGGGGAAGATGCACTGGTCGCAAACCATCGATGCGCCGGGGCGTAGATTGGGGGCCTACGCCCCATATCGCCCAGCTATTACCACTGGAATCCCAGCCGTAGTTGCTGTTTCGCTGCTTAACAGGGACCTGAAGCCGCGCGACAGCCGAGACAAAAGACGGCGGTAAATCAGTTTCACTGCAGACCAGTGGTTTTCCTGCGCGCAGAATGCCCGCTTTTTCGAAGCCGACTGAATCACGGGTATTACCAAGATATTCCTGATGATCCAGACCGATGCTGGTGACGACCGCCACATCCGGATCAATGATATTCACTGCATCGAGACGCCCGCCCAATCCAACCTCGAGTACCCAGGCGTCCAGATCGGCAAGCTGAAAAAGATAAAGTGCCGCAAGGGTGCCGAATTCGAAGTAAGTCAACGATATTTCGGCACGAGCCAGATCTATTGCAGCAAAGGTATCGCACAACTGATGGTCGGAGGCCGGTTGACCGTCAATACTGACCCGCTCGTTGTATGTCAGTAGATGAGGCGAGGTATAAACACCTGTTCTCAGACCCGAACGGCGCAAGAGGCTGTCGAGCGCAGCACAGGTAGATCCCTTGCCATTGGTGCCGGTAACGGTAAAGACCCGTGAGTCGGGTTGCCGGATACCCATACGCCGAGCCACCTCGGCAACACGATCCAGACCCATTTCAATATCGGTAGGATGAAGCTTTTCCAGGCGGGCCAGCCAGCCCGCCAGATCAGCAGTCGGCATCAAGCGGTTCCGACTTCGGACTCATCCAGCTCCAGCTGTGCAACGGGTGCTGGCTGATCAGTAAGAATACTCAGAATGCTGGCCAGACGATCACGCATCTCGCCCCGCGGCACGATCATATCCAGAGCACCATGGGCCAGGAGAAATTCACTGCGCTGAAATCCGGGCGGCAATTTTTCACGAACGGTCTGTTCGATTACCCTGGGACCGGCGAAACCGATCAGGGCGTTAGGCTCTGCGACATTAAGGTCTCCGAGCATCGCCAGGCTGGCCGATACGCCGCCATAAACCGGATCGGTCATGACCGAGATGAATGGAATCCCCTCCTCCTTCATCTTCGCCAGGGCAGCGCTGGTCTTGGCCATCTGCATCAAAGAAAACAAAGCCTCCTGCATCCGCGCTCCGCCAGAAGCAGAAAAGCAGACGTAAGGAATACGCTCACGCAAGGCCGTTTCCGCGCCACTTACAAAACGCGCTCCGACGACACTGCCCATGGAACCGCCCATGAAATTGAACTCGAATGCACTGGCAACAATAGGGCTGCCCTTGAGAGTACCCTGCATGACGACGAGCGCGTCCTTTTCACCGGTATCCTTCTGAGCTGCAGTCAGTCGGTCCTTGTACTTCTTGCTGTCGCGAAACTTCAGGCGATCCACTGGCTCGAGTTCGCCGGCGATTTCGCTGCGCCCCTCTTCATCAAGGAAAATATCCAGACGGCGACGCGCATTGATACGCAGGTGGTGCGTGCACTTGGGGCACACATCCAGATTCTTTTCCAGCTCCGGACGATAGAGCACTGCGTCACAGGACGGGCACTTACGCCAAAGCCCTTCAGGCACGCTGCTCTTCTGTGCTTCGGAACGCACGATAGAGGGAATCAGTTTGTCCACCAGCCAGTTGCTCATTGCCAATCCTTATCTGTTTTCTTGACCAATCGGGTTGCGCCTGCTCAAGCATCCATCGCAGTGCGCATCTCACGAATTATCTTGCTGACCGCCTGCCGTCCCTGCTCGGGCTGACTTGCATGTTCTGCGATCTGGTTGACCAACACCGAGCCTACCACGACCCCGTCGGCAACCGAAGCCACGGCAGCTGCTGTCGCACCGTCGCGTATACCAAAACCCACGCCAATAGGCAGATCAGTCACAGTACGCAGGGACTCGAGCTTGCTTGCTACTGCATTGACGTCCAGTGCACTGGATCCGGTCACACCCTTGAGTGAAACATAGTAAACGTAACCACTGGCGCGTTTGCAGATTTTAGCCGCCCGATCCAGCGTAGTGGTCGGTGAGAGAAGATAAATGGTGTCCAGACCACAGCCCTGGAACAGGTTAACCACATCATCCGCCTCTTCCGGCGGGAGATCCACCGTCAAGACCCCGTCGACACCCGCGGCTTTGGCGGCTTCGGCAAAGGTCTCGTAACCCATGCGCTCAATGGGGTTAAGGTATCCCATGAGTACTACAGGGGTGGACTGGTTCGTCTCACGAAAATGCCTGACCATCTCCAACACATCTACCAGGCGGACGTGGTGGACAAGCGCACGTTCCATTGCCAACTGGATGACCGGACCGTCTGCCATCGGATCTGAAAACGGAACGCCCAGTTCCAGAATGTCGGCCCCTGCTTGGACAAGATCATGCATCAGCGACACCGTATTGCTCGGCTGCGGATCACCAGCGGTCACATAGGGGATCAGCGCCTTGCGGTTGGCGCTGCGTAACTGTTCAAAACACTGCTGTATTCGACTCATTACACTCTCGTTATACGTCTTTTATCGCACGCTCATGCACTGCATTGGGCAAGTATCAAATACCAATGCCGTCAATGTCGGCCACAGTATGAATATCCTTGTCACCGCGACCGGACAGATTGATCACGATGGTCTGATCAGGGCGCATGGTGGCTGCCAGTTTCATTGCATAAGCAACCGCGTGCGCAGATTCCAGCGCCGGCATGATCCCTTCGATACGAGTCAGCTCGCGGAAAGCCGTCAAGGCTTCTTCATCCGTGGCGTTAACGTAATTAACGCGCCCCAGATCCTTCAGCCAGCTGTGCTCAGGTCCAACGCCAGGATAATCAAGGCCTGCCGATACCGAATGAGTCTCGATAATCTGCCCGCCCTCATCCTCCATCAGATAAGTACGATTTCCATGCAACACGCCTGGACGCCCAGCTGCGAGGGGCGCTGCGTGCTTGCCACTTTCCAGGCCAAGCCCTCCGGCTTCTACCCCATACATTGCCACGGACTCATCTTCGAGAAACGGATGAAACAATCCGATGGCGTTAGAGCCACCGCCAACACAGGCAACCAGCGCATCGGGAAGCTTCCCATACTGTGCCAGGCACTGAGCTCTTGCCTCACGACCGATTACACACTGGAAATCTCGCACCAACTTTGGATAGGGGTGCGGCCCAGCCACTGTGCCTATGATGTAGAAAGTGTCATCAATATTGGTAACCCAGTCACGCATGGCTTCGTTCATGGCATCCTTGAGGGTCCTGGAACCAGAGGTGACTGGAATAACCTCTGCGCCGAGCAGCTTCATGCGATAGACATTGAGCGACTGGCGTTTCACATCATCGGCGCCCATGTAGACCTGACATTTAAGTCCCAGTCTGGCAGCGACAGTGGCGGTAGCTACGCCGTGTTGACCAGCACCCGTTTCAGCGATCACCCGAGGTTTGCCCATATGTTTGGCAAGGAGGGCCTGGCCAATGGTGTTGTTAACCTTGTGGGCGCCGGTGTGATTGAGATCTTCACGCTTGAGATAGATCTGAGCACCACCAACCTTGGCGGTCAGTCTTTCTGCCAAATACAGGGGCGAAGGTCTGCCCACATAATGAGCCAGATCATGGTCGAACTCGGCTTGAAAATCCGGATCGACGGAAAGCCGGTTATACAGACTTTCTAGCTCTTCCAGGGCGTCCATCAGAGTTTCAGAAACGAAACGACCGCCATAGGGGCCAAAATGCCCCCTTGTGTCGGGTATGGCGGCGTAATCCACTTTGCTTGATTCAGTCACGCTTTTACCTCATTTATGAAACGGGTGATCTTGGAAGCATCCTTGATGCCCTTGCTCTGCTCCACGCCACCACTTACGTCTACCGCCCAGGGCCGACAGCGGGCTACAGCCCCCCTCACATTATCTGCATCCAGCCCGCCGGCCAGTATCAGATTCCAGGCACGGTCGGCTGGGACCATCGACCAGTCAAAAACCTCTCCGGTGCCTCCGGGGACGCCCTGCTTGAAACTATCCAGCAGGATACCGCAGGCACCTGGCCATTTTGCGGCAAGAGCGTTCAGATCATCACCAGGCCGCACCCGCAGAGCCTTCATGTAAGGACGTGAAAACTGCTGGCAGTAAGCATCCGTCTCATCGCCATGGAACTGCAGCAGATCCAGCGGTACATTGGCCAGCACTTCACGGACGTATTCCGGCGCAGCATCCACAAACAGACCGACTGAAGTAACAAAGGGCGGAAGGCAGTCGGTGATTGTTCGGGCAGTTTCACTATCAACCGCCCGGGGGCTGGGCGCGTAAAACACCAGACCTATCGCGTCCGCGCCGGCCTCTGCGGCAACCAGAGCGTCTTCTGGCCGGGTGATACCGCACACTTTTACACGCACCATAAAGCTGTCCACACCTTGAAAGATATCGACCGATATTAACAGATCGGCATTGGAGCGTCAGTCTGGCTGGTTCAGCGCAGACAGAAAGTGCGGTCCCATGTAGCGCTCAGGTAAGCGGAAGCGCTCCGGGTAAGTCACATCAACGAGGTAAAGTCCGTAGGCTGGCGCGGTCAGCCCACCTTTAGCCCGATCGGCCGCCGCCAGAACCTCTCCAGCCCATTCAATCGGTCGCTCACCACAGCCGATTTGCATCAAGACGCCAGCAATGTTGCGGACCATATGATGTAGAAACGCATTGGCGCGGATGTCCAGTACAATGAACTGACCGAATCGCTGCAGTCTCAGATGGTGTATTTGCTTGACTGGTGATTTGGCCTGGCATGCCAGCGCACGGTAGGAGGTAAAGTCGTGTTCACCGACCAGTGCCTGCGCTGCAAGCTGCATGCGCTCCATATCCAGAGGTCGGTAATTCCAGGTCACTTCATGGGCCAGGTGCGCAGGCCTGACTGGGTCGTTGTAGATCACGTAGCGGTAACGTCGAGCCATGGCGGAAAATCGGGCGTGAAAGTCATCCGGCATGACCTTGGCCCAACACAAGCTGATATCGGCCGGAAGATTCGCGTTGGCGCCGTGAAACCAGTTCGCCGGCTCGCGGATTGCATCCGTGTCCCAGTGAATAATCTGGCAGGAGGCATGCACCCCAGCATCAGTGCGTCCAGCGCAATGCAGGTTTACAGGATGGTTAGCGACCCGACCCAGAGCCTTTTCCACCTCTTCCTGGACGCTTCGCACTCCCGGCTGCTGGCGCTGCCAGCCGCGATAAGCTGTGCCTCTGTACTCTACGCAGGCAGCAACCCTGGAAACAACAGCGGCCGCCTCAGGGGCGGCCGCTTCAACGTCTGAACGTCTCATTGATCAGTCAAGTTGCCCCATCATATCGCGAGCTTCCTGCTGCTGTTGCTCGTTTCCTTCCTCCAACACCTCAGCCAGAATATCCTTGGCACCTTCGCTGTCGCCCATATCGATGTACGCTCGAGCCAAATCCAGTTTGGTCGCAGACTCATCGGTACCTGAGAGGAAGTCGAACTCGTCCTCATCATCACCTTCATCGACAGTCGCTGGCTGATCCGAAGCAGGCGTTTCAGACTCAGCGAGTTGGACCTCATCTGCTTCCAGTTGTGCTTCAGGTTCATCCATAGAGGCATCCAGTTCAGCTTCAAAGGCATCAAGTTCACTGTCAGATAGCGACACCGTCTGCTCCTCTTCCATTGGCTCCAGCTCGGTATCAGGCTTGGATTCTGGCTGCGGATCACTTTCTTTCGCTGATTCGATCTCATCAGTCAGGGACAGGTCAAAATCCTCATCGAGCATGAATTCGTCATTATCGATCCGGGCAGCAGGGGCTGCATCCGCGGCGGGCTCAGTTGGCTCGTCCAGGTTGAAATCAAACGAGAAGTCATCATCCGCCTTTTCAGTCGGGGCTGGCGTCGTCGTTTCGGTCTGAGCCAGGCTTTCAGCCAGACTGTCGTCGAGATCGAAGTCGAGGTCAAAGTCCTCCAGATTTTCTTCCGCAACAGGCTCCTGAAGCGCCGCAGGCTCGGATTCAACATCGAAACCGCTGAAGTCATACTCCTGAGCTGCCGCTTCAGGCTTGGGCTCTTCAACCTCTGGTGCCTTCTCAACTACGACGTCGGAGCCTGGTTCCTGCAGAAAGTCCTCATCCCACTCAGGGTATTCCTCGGCAGAAACAGCAGCACTTGCCAACGCTGCCGCCATGACCGGGAAACGCACATTCAACATATCGATCTGAGTATCCACGGTACCGTTCTTTCTCAGAATCTCTTCCTGCTCGGAATAACCCTGGGCATCATCCAGCAGGCCATGAACCTCCATAAGCTTCAAACGCAGATCGGTGCGCTCAGGCTCCTGTTCGATTGCAGCGCAGAGAACGTCCGCAGCCTTGTCGAGCTTGCCATAGGCAATGAGCGCATCAGCCTCTACCAAAGGGTCTTCAGCAACGTTCTGTTCTGTCTCCGACTCTTCCTGGTAGCCAGCGAGCGCAACATTGAACTGATCTGAATCATCCGCATCCTGATCGTTGTTTTGCGCCGCCCGCGCGATGAAGTTATCCGCCATGTCGGCTTCCCGACGCGCATTTCGACGAGCTACTGCCATCAGGACAAGCAGCAGCAAAAGCATAATCAGACCACCACCTGCGAGCAGGAACGTCTGATTCTGCATCATGCGTTGCAGCAGTCCCATGGTGTCTTGCTCAGCGACTACCGGCTCCTCGATCACTTCAGCAGGCTCCTGAGCTACTGCTTCGGTCTCGATCTCGGCTACGGGTTCAGGCTCGGCCACCGCGGCTGGTTCAGCGTCCGCAAGTACCGTCTCTTCAGCCGGGACTGCGTCCGCAGCCTGGACAGCGTTTTCGGCATCAAGGGTAGCTGTATCGGTTGCCATGGAATCTTGACTGTCGGCAGCAAGCCCATCATCCGCAGCCTGGTCGTTTTCCGCGCTGATTTCCGGGGTCGCCTCGGCCGCGGCTACAGTCGGGGCATCAACAGTGGGCTCTGGTAGCTCAGCCGAATCACCCATGGCCTGCTGCATCGTAGCCAACTGCTCATCTTTCAGCTCGAGAAGACGCTGGAGGGTTTCCATCTGCGTTTGCATATCAGACAGACGACTTTCAGCTTCCGCTTTCTCACGTCTAACGGAATCCAGTTCTTCCTTGGTCGTATCCAGTTCATCACGTAACTGACCATCGCCATTACGTGTTCCCGCATCGGCACCACCCTCTTCCTGCTCATCACCACTGCCGACTAAGCGAAGGGCATCGCCATTGGTTGCACGTTGCGGCGCAGCTGCAGCCTCATCCAGGCGGCGGGCGTCCAACTGGCGTTGAGCCGGCTCAGCAGCCTGCCGTCCCTGCTGCCAACTCGCATTCTGCGCTGCCACCTGAGCGATCGCTTCGGATTGACTACGGCTGACCGCCTGGGATGCGTCGGGAAGCGTCAAGGTCTGACCTGCACGCAGTCGATTGATATTGTCACCGATGAAAGCGTTCGGATTGAGATCCTGGATGGCCAGCATCGTCTGATGAACCGAGGCACCCTGAGGGCGGTTGCGTAACGCGATCTCCCAGAGAGTGTCTGAGGTATCAGTGCGAATCTGGCCGCTGCTTTGCTCCGCAGGGGCTTGATAAAGAGGCTCTGCCGGTTGTGCGCTCAGCGCCGAAGACGCGCCTTGGGGCGCCGGGGCAGTCTGGGGAACACGCGCAGGCTGAACTTGTGGCTGAACACGTGGCTGAACAACTGGCTGGCTGACGGGGGCGGAAGCGACGACTGGACCTGGATCGTAAAGGGGTGGATCGAGCAGCAGGGTGAATTCCCGCAGTACTCGACCAGATGGCCAGCGTACTTCCATGAGGAAGTTCAAAAAAGGTTCGCGAACAGGACGGCTGGAAGTTACACGGATTACTGATTTGCCATCAGGCCTGATGACTGGCGTAAAGGTCAGGTCATTGAGAAAGAAGATCCGCTCGATGCCTGCCCGTCCGAACTCATCGGGCGTGGCTAGTGCAGAAATGATCTCCTGACTGGATAAATCCCGAACCTGGAGCAACTCGATTTCTGCATCAAGCGGCTGATTGAGCGACGAACGCAGGTTTATGTCGCCAACTCCCAATGCAAGTACCACACTCGAAGACATCAGAGCGCTTGCTGCGGCGACAGCCAAAACCAGTTTGCGAACCATAGCGAAGTTCCTTTGCTTTTATCGTTTTATCTCGCGTCAACAGACTTCATGTTCGCGTTCCGCCCTGCAACCTTCTCCCCAGCCCGGCACGCCTCAATCTGATAACTCGTCAGCACTGAACCCTTTTAACAGGGGAACCTTAAACCGCTTAATACGAATTGCACAGCAAGTATCGATTACAAATAGTCTTTTATCAATAACCGGAGGGTCTGAAGACTGTTAAGTACGACACCTTTTCGAAGATTATCAGACACAATCCACATATTAAGCACATGAGGATCTACCGGATCGGCTCGTAAACGGCCAATCCACACCGAATCGCTTCCTGTAGCCTCGGTAACTGGCGTCGGATACCCATCATCCGCCGGCTTGTCCAATAATTTCACTCCGGGCGCCTTGCGCAGAAGCGTTGCCAGCCTCTTCACGGCAAGAATCTCGCGTGTCCGCAACTGTAACACGGCAGCTGTACCGTAGAAGACCGGGACCACGACACAGGTGGCAGTCACTGAAACATCGGGCAGATCCAGAACCCGGCGCATATCCTCGCCCAATCGCGACTCGTCCCGGGTAAAGCCATGCTCGTCCAGCTCTCCGGTCCGCGGAATCAGGTTGAAAGCGGCCTGTTTGGCGAGAGCACCCGCTTCGGGAGGCTGCCCGTTAAGCAGGCGCCCGGTTTGCAGTGCAAGGCCTTCCACCGCTTCCTGGTCAAGGGTTGACATCGACTGATAGGTGGCGACTGCCACAGATTGCAAGCCAGACTCTTTCAATATTGGCTGCAGGGCGAGCACCGCTTGCACTACCTGGCTGTCCGGACAAACCACCAGACCAGGAGCAGTAAAGCCGCTCAAAGCCTGCGGATTGGCATCTGCAACGATCATCGGAGCATCAACCTGCCCACGCGAGCCGCCACTGGCATCAATTACCGAGCAACCAGCCGATAACCACTGCGGCACCCACTTTTCCGCAACGGCTTGCGAGCCGAGAAACACCACAAACTGCACCTGGGAAAAATCGAAGCGCTCCAAGGGCTCAACGCGCTGGCTCTGGCCCTTGTACATCAGGCGGCCACCAGCCACTTTCTCTTCGTCTACCAGGTGTAGTTTGGATATAGAGAAGTCGTGATCATCCAGCACATCGATCAGAACATCCGCGATCATGCCGGTCACACCTACTATTGCAACATCACAGGACTTACTCATTACTGTTCCTCGACTGGAAAAACAAAGGGCATCCTGCCGCTGGCGGGATGCCCTCCTTTGCAGCGGACCGGAAAAATCAGTCCTCTTGCAGGATACGCAACATGCGGCGCAGCGGTTCAGCAGCACCCCAAAGCAGCTGATCACCGACGGTGAACGCTGACAGGTACTGTGATCCCATATTCAACTTGCGCAGTCGCCCTACCGGCACAGAGAGCGTACCCGTTACTGAAGTAGGGGTAAGATCACGCAGGGTATCTTCCTTGGTATTGGGAACCACTTTCGACCAGGGGTTGTGCGCTTCCAGCATGGCTTCAATATCAGCCAGCGGCACATCCTTGTTCAGCTTGATGGTCAGCGCCTGGCTGTGGCAACGCATCGCACCGATACGCACGCAGATCCCATCGACCGGAATCGGACGACCGCTGCGGCCGATGATCTTGTTGGTCTCGGCTTGCGCCTTCCATTCCTCACGGCTTTGACCATTGGGAAGTTGCTTGTCGATCCAGGGGATCAGACTTCCAGCCAGGGGCACGCCAAAATGCTCGGTCGGAAAGCTGTCACTGCGCAGGTTCTCAGCGACCATACGGTCAATATCGAGAATGGCACTGGCAGGATCGGACATCTGGGCCGCCACAGACTGGTTGATAGCGCCCATTTGCCCAATAAGTTCACGCATGTTCTGCGCGCCCGCGCCGCTGGCTGCCTGATAGGTCATGGCACTCATCCATTCGACCAGGCCGTGCTCGAACAGCCCTCCAAGCCCCATCAGCATGAGACTCACAGTACAGTTGCCACCCACGTAGGTCTTGACGCCATCACGAAGCGCTTGATCGACGTTACGGCGATTCACCGGGTCGAGCACTATGACCGCTTCATCTTCCATACGCAGGGTTGAAGCGGCATCGATCCAGTAGCCGTTCCAGCCTTCGGCGCGCAGTTTGGAATAGACCGCCTGAGTGTAGTCCCCACCCTGGCATGTGATAATCACGTCCAGGGGCTTCAGAGACTCAAGATCAAACGCGTCCTTGAGCGGTGGAATGTCCTTGCCAATGTCCGGTCCCTTGCCGCCCACGTTGGAGGTGGTAAAGAACACCGGATCGATATTGGCAAAATCGTTCTCTTCAAGCATGCGCTGCATCAGTACGGAACCAACCATACCGCGCCAGCCTACCAGGCCTACCTGTTTCATGGCATCAACCCCCAGGGGGTAAGAAATTCAAAGACAGCTGCGCCAGCGTAGGCGGCGCAACACAAAGCCGGGCAGTTTACAGGTTTTTCAACGCTGCTACCACGGCATCACCCATACCGGAAGTACCAACAGACTCGCAACCCGGCGACATTATGTCCCCTGTACGCAGCCCCTTATCAAGTACCTGACTGACTGCCTGCTCGATAGCATCGGCAGCGTCTGCGCGATTGAAGCTGTAACGCAGCATCATGGAGACAGACAAAATGGTCGCCAGCGGATTGGCTATACCGCGGCCGGCGATATCCGGCGCACTGCCGTGACAGGGCTCGTACATACCCTTGTTGTTGGCGTCAAGGGAGGCAGACGGCAGCATACCGATTGAGCCGGTGAGCATCGACGCCTGATCTGAGAGGATATCCCCGAACAGATTGTCGGTAACGATGACATCAAACTGCTTCGGCGCCCGCACAAGTTGCATCGCACAATTATCAACATACATGTGGGACACTTCGACATCGGGATAATCGGCAGCCACTTCATTGACGACTTCGCGCCACAGCTGGCTTGATGCAAGCACGTTGGCCTTATCTACAGAACACAATTTCTTGCCTCGAATACGCGCCATGTCGAAGCCTACGCGAGCAATGCGGCGCACTTCGGTTTCATTGTAGGGCAAGGTATCAAAAGCAAAGCGCTCACCATTGTCGAGCACCTGACGTTCACGTGGCTGACCAAAGTAGATGCCACCGGTCAGCTCCCGCACAATAAGGATATCAAGCCCTGATACCACCTCAGGCTTCAGGGTTGAGGAGTCAGCCAGTTGCGGATAGAGAATCGCCGGGCGCAGGTTGCCGAAAAGACCCAATGCAGAGCGAATCTTCAAAAGGCCGCGCTCGGGCCGCAGAGCCGGATCGATAGCATCCCACTGGGGACCACCGACTGCGCCGAGCAGAATGGCGTCGGCCTGACGCGCACGCTCAAGTGTTTCATCCGCCAGCGGGGAGCCGTAACGATCATATGCCGCCCCACCAAGATCATCGAAGGACAAATGCGCGTCCAGCCCAAACTTGTCGCTCGCCAGCTTCAACACCTTGACCGCTTCGGCCATGATCTCCGGTCCGATACCATCACCGGGTAGTACGAGGATATTCATGCTCATGGTATTTCCTTTCAGATCCTGACGTTATTTGATGGCGCCGAAAAGCCAGGGGTTGTTCTGCTTGTGTGCAACTTCGAATTCCCGGATGGCGTCGGCATCCTCAAGGGTCAGACCAATATCGTCCAGACCGTTAAGCAGGCAATGCTTGCGGAAGTTATCGACGTCGAACGAATAGGTTTTACCGTCGGGACGGATAACCGTCTGAGCCGCAAGGTCTACGGTGAGCTCATAACCTTCTTGCTCTTCCGCCTGGGCGAACAGTTCATCGATATCTTTTTCATCAAGAACAATGGGTAACAGTCCGTTCTTGAAGCTGTTGTTATAAAAGATATCAGCATAACTCGGCGCCAGGATCGCACGAAAACCGTATTCTTCAAGCGCCCACGGAGCGTGTTCACGACTGGAGCCACAGCCGAAGTTCTTGCGCGCGAGCAGAACGCTGGCACCCTGATAACGGGGCTGGTTGAGCACAAAATCAGGATTCAAAGGACGTTGCGAAGCGTCCTGACCAGGCAGCCCCTCATCGAGGTAACGCAATTCGTCGAACAGGTTCTGACCGAAACCGGTCCGCTTGATTGACTTGAGAAACTGCTTGGGAATGATCAGGTCAGTATCGACATTGGCTCGATTTAGGGGTGCAACGAGACCGGTATGCTGGGTAAAGGGTTTCATGCTGTCATCTCCTGCTCAAGCATTTCGCGAACGTCAACAAAGTGGCCGGCGATTGCGGCGGCGGCGGCCATGGCCGGACTGACCAGGTGAGTGCGCCCTCCGTTGCCCTGGCGGCCCTCGAAGTTACGGTTGGAGGTCGATGCACAGTGCTCACCAGCCTGCAGCCGGTCGGGGTTCATCGCCAGACACATGGAGCAGCCAGGATCACGCCACTCAAATCCGGCTGCCTTGAAAATGACATCCAGACCTTCCTGTTCAGCCTGCTCCTTGACCAGGCCCGAGCCAGGCACAACCATCGCCTGCTTCACTGTGGCGGAAACCTTTCGGCCCTTGGCGACAGCGGCCGCAGCACGCAGGTCTTCAATGCGTGAGTTAGTGCATGAGCCAATAAAAACGCGATCGAGCTTGATCGAGGTGATCGGCTGATTGGCTTCCAACCCCATGTAAACCAGCGCGCGCTGATAACCGCTGCGTTTGACTGCATCCGATTCCTGAGCAGGATCGGGCACATTGTCACCCACGGCGACAACCATCTCCGGCGAAGTACCCCATGAGACCTGAGGCTTGATACTTGCCGCATCCAGCTCTACAACCGTATCAAAGTCGGCACCGGTGTCGGAAACGAGGTCTTTCCAGGCGACCACCGCGCGATCCCAGTCCTCGCCATTAGGCGAATATGGGCGATTTTTCACGTAAGCAACCGTCTTCTCGTCACAACCGACCAGACCCACACGGGCCCCTGCTTCGATGGCCATGTTGCAGATTGTCATGCGGCCTTCCATCGACAAATCGCGGATCGCCGAACCAGCAAACTCGATGGCATGGCCGTTGCCCCCGGCCGTTCCAATCTTGCCGATCACAGCCAGCACGATATCCTTGGCGGTTACGCCAAAGCCCAGCTTGCCCTCAACACTGACCAACATGTTTTTCATCTTCTTGGCTACCAGGCACTGGGTAGCGAGCACGTGCTCGACTTCAGAGGTGCCTATACCGTGCGCCAGGGAAGCGAAGGCGCCATGGGTCGCGGTGTGCGAGTCACCACAGACGATGGTCATGCCAGGCAACGTGGCACCCTGCTCGGGCCCGACTACGTGGACGATGCCCTGACGCCGGTCGGTCATGCGAAATTCCATGATGCCGAAATCGTCACAGTTATCATCCAGCGTGGTGACCTGGAGTTTGGAGACCAGATCATCGATGCCGGATACGCCAGCAGCGCGATTAGTAGTGGGCACGTTGTGATCGGGTGTCGCCAGATTCGCGTCTATACGCCAGGGTTTGCGGCTCGCAAGACGCAATCCTTCGAAAGCCTGGGGCGATGTGACTTCATGCAGCAAATGGCGGTCGATATACAGCAGCGCCGAGCCGTCATCGCGTTGCTTGACCAAATGGCTATTCCAGAGCTTGTCGTAGAGCGTTTGAGCGGACATGCTGAACTCCTGATGCTGGCTGGGTGCTGGCAACTGACATCATTCGTATCAGGAAGATGACGCCAGCACAGTATTAACTTCCCATGGATAATAAGATCTGGCATTTGATAACACAAATTCATAATATTCATGCATTGCATTACAATCAGGAATAGTTATGGATACCGCGAATCTGACTGCCTTTCTAGCGGTCGCAGCCACCGGCTCATTCTCCCGCGCAGCAGAACAACTGCATCTGACGCAGCCGGCCATCAGCAAACGCATCGCCAGTCTTGAGCACCAGCTTGACTGCAAACTCTTCGACCGCATTGGCAGACACATCAGCCTGACCGAGTCAGGCCTGGCATTAAGACCACGGGCCCTTGAGATCATCGACTCCCTGGAAGATACCCGGCGAGCACTGAGCAACCTTTCCAGCGTTATTCAGGGTCGCGTCAGCATGGCGACCAGTCACCATATCGGATTACACAGGCTGCCGCCGGTATTACGCGAGTTCACTCGCAGCTATCCCCAGGTAACCATGGACATCCAATTTCTGGACTCCGAGGTAGCCTACGAGAAAGTACTGCATGGGGATATCGAGCTGGCAGTCATAACCCTGGCGCCGAACATCGAGCCACCAATTCTTGCTGAAAGAATCTGGGACGATCCCCTGGATTTTGTTGTGGCGCCGGATCACCCCCTGGCGAGGGTTACCTCACTGACTCTCGATCGTCTGGCTGAGTACCCTGCGGTCTTTCCGGGACCCAATACTTTTACTCGTCGCATTGTCAGTGAAGAGTTCAGCCGGATAGGTGTCGAGCCGCAAATCAGCATGAGCACCAATTACATGGAAACCATCAAAATGATGGTTTCCATCGGCCTAGCCTGGAGTGTTCTACCACGCAGCATGCTCGACTCTCAGGTACAGACGCTTGCATTACCGGCCACACATTTGGAGCGACAACTCGGCGTTATCTGGCATAGTGGCAGAACACTATCAAACGCGGGCCATGCTTTTATCCGATTACTGAAACATAATGCCCAGATGGTTGGCTTGCCGCCTCTAACGCCAACTACTACTTTGAAGTCATAAATACAGCGGGAAAAGCATTCCCGCATGAAGCCAGGAATCGGTCGATGAGCCAGACACCCGGCACGCCTGAAGGTTATATCCCCGCGCGTGACGACGCTTCCAACAGCGACGATGCCTTCAGCATACTGTTCCATAGTATGCCGGTAGCTGGAATGCTGGCCGAAGCCAGTACCAGCCGTGTAATGGATGTCAACGACGCTTTCTGCGAGATGTTCGGATGGTCGAGAGACGAAATGGTTGGAGGTCTAACCTCTCAATCACCTATCTGGATCAGCAGTGAACAGCGCCAACAGCTCCTGACGGCATTTGATCTGCATGGCAGTATCCATCAATTTGAAGCCATTCTACTTTGCAGCGACGGGCATCTGAAGATTTGCCGCGTGTCCATGCGCAGCGTCAATATCGACGGAACGATGTGTCGTCTGTCTACCGCACACGAGGGCAAGTTTGGATCGCCGGCAAGAACGGGCAGCGTGGAGGCAAAGCTACGCGAGAGTCAGGAACGACTGAGCCTCGCTCTGGATGCTTCACAAATGGGAACCTGGGACTGGAATCTAGGGACCGGTGTGCTGCACTGCTGCTCACGAGTATCCATGCTGCATGGTCATTCTCCAGAGCCATGGAGCGGACCACTCAAGACATTCATGCGCGACATTCACGCCGCTGACAGGCGCCAGCTGCGCCGCAGCTTTATCTCGATCTGCCGCAACAACCTCCCCCGCTATCGACTAGTCTACCGTCTGAACACCGACCAGCTTTCCCCCCGATGGGTTGAAGCAACAGCCAAACTGTATCGCGGGCCCACAGGCAAGATTCAACGCTTCGTGGGGACTCTTGTCGACATCACCGACCGCCGCCGTAATGAGCAGGCCCTGATAAAGAGCGAGGCGAAGTTTTCCGCCCTTTTTCAAAGAGCACCAGACCCTTATATTCTGGTTAATGCCCGGTCGAATTTGGTCGTCGAGATCAACCGCTGTTTCACAGATTTTTTTGGGTACACGGCAGAAGACATAGTCGGCAGGACAGGGATAGAAGTAGGCCTGTGGAAAAATCCTGGAGCGCGTGACAGCGTCATTGAGAAAATTCATCAGGAGAATCGCCTTGCGGGATTAGAACTCGACTTTTTGACCAAGGACGGCCGAGAGGTTACTTGCGAAGTCTCAAGCAGTTTTTTCACGGTCAATCGTCAAATGTGCGTTCTGACTGCTTTTAAGGACGTGACCGCCCGCAAGCAGGTGGAAGCCGCCCTGCGCGCTTCGGAAGAAAAATTCTCAGGTGCTTTTAGAGCCAGCCCTGACGCGATCAGCATCACCGAGAAAGCCAGCGGTATGCACCTTGAAATCAATGAAGGTTTTACCCGCCTGACCGGTTACACCCCTTCGGACGTTATTGGTCGCACTGCCCGCGAACTCAACATATGGGCTGATTACAATGAGCGCGCAAAACTGATCCATACGCTGGAGAATAACGGTCGGGTATTGCAACAGGAAATGCGCGTGTTAAGCAAAGAAGGACGTGAGCTTCTGGTCGCCGTGTCCATCGAACCCCTGATCATCAATAACGTCGAGTGCATGGTCCTTACCAGCCGGGACATTACTGATCAGAAACTCATTGAGGCCAAGATAAAGCACCTTGCCTACCATGACGCACTCACCGACCTGCCCAATCGACTACTTCTGACCGACCGACTCAACCAGACCCTGGCACTTCTGACCCGCCATGACCTGCATGGCGCACTGCTGTTCTTTGACCTGGACCATTTCAAACACATCAATGATTCGCTTGGCCACTCCTGCGGCGACTCAGTCCTTCAGGAGGTTACCTCCAGGCTGCTGGCCAGGGTGCGCAAGGAAGACACCGTTTCCCGGCTAGGCGGAGACGAGTTTGTGGTACTTCTCACCGGACTCCAGGGTACGCAGACCGAGGTGGCAGTTGCTGTACAGCGCCATGCGGAGGCACTGCTGATGGAGATCGGAGCGCCGATGATTGTTGAGGGGCACAATCTGCAACTCAGCTGCAGCATCGGCATCGTTCTGTTACCCGAACACGGCAACAACCCTGAGGATTTGCTCAAACGGGCCGATATCGCGCTGTACAAGGTTAAAGAATCCGGCCGCAACGGCATGGCTTTTTTCGAACAGGCCATGCAGCGTGCGGCGAGCGAACGACTTTCCATCGAGACCGATCTGCGTGCTGCGCTGAACATGGGCCAGTTCAGTCTCTTTTACCAGCCACAAATTGACTCCCTGAACAACAGAATCATCGGGGCCGAAGCATTGATCCGCTGGGAACAGCCAGACAGGGGAATGATCAGTCCTGCCAGTTTCATTCCGGTGCTCGAGGAAAGCGGAATGATTCTCGCGGTAGGCCAGTGGATCCTGAATGAAGCATGCGCCTTTCTGGCTCAATTGATCGCGCGGCGCCTGATCGATCCCGAGCACTTCAGCATGAGCGTCAACATCAGTCCGCGACAATTTCGGCATCCAGAATTTGTCAGCCAGGTGCGTCAGGCGATAACCGAGCAGTCAGTGCCGGCCCGAACCCTCAAACTGGAGATAACCGAGAATATCGTAATTCAGAATATCAACGACACCATTGCTAAGATGCATGAACTCAGGGCTATGGGTGTATGCTTCGCCATTGATGATTTCGGAACCGGTTATTCTTCCCTGAGCTACCTCAAGCAACTACCCTTGGACTTGTTGAAGATCGATCAGTCGTTTATCCGCGACTGCACGCAAGACAGCAACGATGCCGAGATCGTAAGAGCCATCATCTCAATGGCTCGCAACCTCAGTCTTGACCTCATCGCCGAAGGTGTCGAGACACAAGAGCAACTCGCCTTCTTGCAGCAACAATCCTGTCATGCCTACCAGGGCTATCTTTTCAGCCCACCGGTACCCGCCGCGCAATTTACCCAACTGATCGAAAATCACGCACAGTAATCTGCCCTCCCAGGGAGATTTTTAGCAATTGCGTTTATCATAGAGAAGTTGAACTATTAGGTTGCAACGCTGTCCCAATGAAGTCCACTTCGGGTTTAGCCCGGTCTTAACGTATTGGAGTTTCAAACATGAATAAATCAATGTTGACCGGCATCGTGCTCGGCGCAGTTGTAGCAACTGCTGGCGGCGCTTTTGCCGGCTATACCGTCATGACAAACAAGACACCCACACATGCAGACGTGACCAATGTGGATCCGATCAAGGAAACCATCAAGACCCCGCGTGAAGTCTGCCAGGACGTAGCTGTCACGCGACAGAAGCCTGTGCAGGATGAAAATCGAGTACTGGGTACCGTGGCGGGAGCCGTAGTTGGTGGTTTGCTGGGTAACCAGGTTGGCGGCGGTAGCGGTAAAAAGATCGCCACGGTAGCGGGCGCCGCGGCCGGTGGCTATGCCGGTAACAAAACGCAGGAACGCATGCAGGGCAACGACACCTACACCACCACCGAAACCCGTTGCGAAACCGTATACGACAGCAGCGACAAGATTGTGGGATACAATGTCGATTACACGATTGGGGAAGAGACTGGTCGAGTGCGTATGGCTTCAGATCCAGGCAGCAAGATACCTCTGGAGAATGGCGAGCTAGTGCTGTCCCAGCAGTAATATCTGAGCTCCCGCGCCCTCCTGCAGGCGCGGGTAGTCCTCAGCTAGCCTTCTGACTTCTGACCCTGCTCGCGACACAGGCGCAGCCAATGCTCTATTCCGGCACTGCGGAATTTGTTGCGCTGCAGGGCGAAATAAAAACGACGTCTGAAATCACGGTGAGGGACAGGCAGGGGAACCAGGCTTCCCCGCTCGAAAGCCTCGACCAGTGTAATAGCCGAAAGGCAACCAATTCCCAACCCCGCCTCGACCGCTCTCTTTATTGCCTCGGTGTGCTGCAATTCCAGCATTATCTGGAGCTGAGGAAACAGACCGTGCATGGCCCATTCGAAATGTTGCCGTGTTCCGGAACCTGGCTCACGAACAATCCATTGGGCTTCAAGCAGATCAGCGTCAGTCAACCAAGGACGGCCAGCCAAGGGGTGATCAGGCGCACAGAACACCACCAGGCTATCTTCTCTCCAGGGCAACATATCCAGCTCTGGATGCTGCGCCTCCCCTTCTATCAAACCTACATCGAGCTCGAAGTTCAACACCCTCTGGACGATACTTGAGGTATTGGCTACCTCAAGCTTGACCCGCGCTCCGTTCTGCTCGCGCATGTATCGGGCCATAATTTCTACAGCCAGATAATTGCCGATACTCAGGGTCGCTCCAACCTTGAGATTGCCGCTGGCAAGCTGACGCCCCAATGCCAGCTCCAGACTCTCGGCTTGCTCCATCAGCGCCTGTGCACGCGGCCGGATTGACTGACCCAGTTCGTTCAATTGCAAACGCTTGCCAACCCGATCAAACAACTGAATACCAAACTGATTTTCCAGATCGCGCAGAGCGCTGCTGGCCGCAGACTGGGACATGGCTAGGCTTTCCGCCGCGCGAGTCAGATTTTCATGGAAAGCCGTTGCGAGAAAGACTTCCAGTTGCCTTAGACTGTATTTCATTATCGATTTTTCCGATTACATATAATTATATAAACCGTTTAACCGATAGATTAGCTTGCCAGTACACTGCTCGCAAATCCGCTGACCGAGGAATGGCAATGGCAGGCTTCAACACCGAGCGCGTACTGAGTGTCCATCACTGGACAGACAACCTGTTCAGCTTTCGTACCACCCGCGATCCGGGATTTCGTTTCAAGAATGGGCACTTCATCATGATCGGCTTGGAAGTGGAAGGCCGTCCACTTATGCGTGCTTACAGCATTGCCAGCCCGAACTACGAGGACACCCTCGAGTTTTTCAGCATCAAGGTGCCAGACGGGCCGCTGACTTCCCGCTTGCAAAATATCAACGAGGGAGACCAGATCATCATTAGTCGCAAGCCGACCGGAACCCTGGTACTCGACCACCTGTTGCCCGGGCGCAACCTGTATCTACTGAGCACAGGGACCGGCCTCGCACCCTTTATCAGTATCATTCAGGACCCCGAAACGTACGAGCAATACGACAAGGTCATTTTGACCCATGGGTGCCGCCACGTGCGTGAACTGGCCTATCAGGACATGATTACCAACCAGCTCCCCAACCATGAGTATCTGGGGGAGGAAATACGTGAAAAGTTGATCTACTACCCAACAGTGACCCGCGAGCCCTTCCATACTCAAGGCCGGCTTACGGACCTGATGGAGAGCGGGAAGCTGTTCGAAGACATTGGTTTACCCGCATTCGATCTGGAACAGGATCGCTTCATGCTCTGCGGCAGTCCAAGCATGCTGAAGGATTTTTGCCATACACTGGACAGCCGGGGCTTCAAGGAGGCACGCCATGGTGATCTTGGGCACTATGTGATCGAACGGGCGTTCGTGGAAAAGTAAGACTGTAGCTACTCCACGTAAATCATCTGGCGAGTCATGCCGCCATCGGCGACAAGATTCTGCCCGGTGATGAAGCTAGCTGCAGGGCTGAGCAGAAAGGCCACCAAAGATCCGATATCTCCAGGTTGTCCGACCCGTCCAACTGCATGCTGTTGGTGGTCGACAGAGCGCAGTGGATCATTACGCTGTTGCTCAAGCTCCCGCGTATCAATCCAACCCGGGCTCACGGCATTAACCCGAACCGCTGAGCCCAGGCTGACCGCCAAGGCATGGGTCAGTGCCACCATGCCTCCCTTGGCCGATGCGTAAGCTTCGGTATTGGCCTCAGATTGCAGGGCTCGAGTAGAAGCTATGTTGACGATTGCCCCGCCTGATTCGCGAAGCAATCCAATGGCGTGTTTGGATACCAGAAAGGGACCTGTCAGGTTGGTAGCCAGCAATCGATTCCAGGCTTCAAGGCTTAATTGCTCCACCGGTCCGTTGTCGGGATCTGCGATTCCCGCATTGTTGACCAGGCCGTCTAGTCGGCCAAAATCGTCTTCCAGCTGTTCCAGACAGGCCATTACGCTGGATTCATCTGACACATCCATCGGGATGAATTCGACTCGGCCGCTGGCACCGCAAAGTCTCGCCAGATCCTCCGCCGCAGCCCGGCCGTTTATATCATCGATATCGGCGAGTGCCACCGACCAGCCTGCTTTCAGCAAACTGGCGGCGATCCCTTTGCCGATGCCCCGGGCGGCACCGGTAACCAGTGCTACCGGGCTATCGTCTTCAACCACTCAGGCCGCCCTGCCCCGAGGACCGGCGAAGAACCAGATAATCAAACCGACGACTGGCAGCAGAAGTACCAGCAAGACCCAAAGTACTTTCGCACCATTACCCGAACTGCTTTGCACGATATTGATGATCGCCCAGATATCCAGTATCAGAATGATCAAGCCAAGAATGCCACCGCCAAAATTAACGTCCATATACAACTCCTTGTTGGAAAGATTTCACGCCACTGACCCGCGAGCGGGTCATAGTTCAAGCACCGGGTAGCGACTGGCTATATCGTCGCCTGTCGGACCGGCCGAGAGCGCGCCCTTATAGCGCCCGATCCGTACGATCAGGCAATGCCTGGCCGTCACGGGCACTAACCAGTGAGCCATGCCTTCGGGCAACTCAAGCAAATCACCGCGTCTACAACCCAGTACCAGAAGTCTGCCGTCGTGATGCATACACAGTGTCGCAGCTCCATCAAGAAACAGCCAAAAGCTGTCCCCAGCCAGCATCTGTTCAGTGTGCTGCTGGTCAGCAGCGGCTTCCACGTAACCGGGAGGCCCCTTCAATTCCAGCACCTCGGCAAACTCCTGTGACAGTTCGACACCCATTGTCGCCAGCAGTTCGCCAGATACTTCAATAGCCTGCGTCGCGGTGATCGTGCGGCTATCAGGTATGCTTTCCCCGACGGTTTTCAATGACACACCCGCCGAGGTCAGAATCGGCAGTATGTCCTCTAGATGGGTTAATACCTTGATCGGTACCTGGAGCTGGCTGTCAGCATAGACCGCGAGAATCGACATTACATACTTCCCAGAGTAAGTGGATGCCGGGTCAGTATAGGGTGCCAGCAGGCGAGCATACAGCCTGGATATTCCGGGCAGAGCAACCGCCTACCTGGAAGGCAACGCTCGATAGAGAAGGATGCCGGCTAGCAGTGCAGCCAGACCGGCAATAGCAAATGTCCATTGCGCCCCAAGCGACGCCCAGCTGTAACCTGAGAACAATGCGCCGAGCGCGCCCCCTACGCCCGAAAGCGAGGCGTACAGTGCCTGACCCTGGCCTTGCAGGCGATCACTGAAGCTCTGCTGGATAAAGTGGATGGCCGCCACATGGAAGCTGCCAAATGTGGCTGCGTGTAAGAGCTGTATCAGCAGCAATACCAACAGATTGTCTGCCAGGCTACCGAGCAAGAGCCAGCGCAGGGAAGCCAATAGCAGGCTCACTACAAGCAGATGCTTGAGACTGAACCTCGCCAATAACCGGGTCATGAAAAGGAAAAGGACGATTTCAGCCACCACACCCAGCGCCCAGAGCAGACCGATCAGGCCACGACTATAGCCGAGTGATTCGAGGTGTAACGTCAGGAAGGTGTAATAGGGGCCATGGGACAGCTGCATCAGGCCTACGCAGATGAAAAAGGTGATTACACCCGGTTTGCACAGCAATGTAACGAACCGCTCGACCGGCTCACCTCGAGGCCGCGCGATGGGTGTTGGCGTCGGTGGGACAATCAGACTGCAAAGGAATATCGCAAACATGATCCCGAGCATTACAGCCGGATAGATGTCCAGGGTAAACACATCCAGGAGCAACCCAAGAACCACTACGGTGGCAATGAAACCCACCGAACCCCAGAGCCTGACCATGCTGTAACGTGCCGACTGAGGTCCAAGGTGGCTCAGTGTGATCGCTTCGAATTGCGGGAGCACCGCATGCCAGAAGAAACTGTGCGCGGCCATGATCAGCGCTAGCCAGAGATAATCCTGCCGATAGAAGATGCCGGTGAATGCCATGGCCGTAAAGAGCGCGCCGAGACGAACGATTGTCAGTCGGCGACCGCTCACGTCGCCTAGCCAGCCCCACAGGTTGGGCGCCACGCAGCGCATCAACATGGGTATCGCAATGAGCTCGCCAATGCGGGCAGGACTGAAACCCAAATGATCGAAATACAGCGCCAGAAACGGCGCAACTCCACCCAGTAACGCAAAATAGGCGAAGTAGAACCCGGACAGCCGCCAGTAGGGGAGCGCCAAACTCACGGTGAGCAATTCGATCCGGAATGCATGTTTACAGTTGACCGAGAACCGGCGTGCCTACCTTCACATCCGCGTTCTGGCCGCGATGACGTAACAGATGGTCGAGCAGCACAATAGCCATCATCGCCTCCGCGATGGGCGTGGCGCGGATGCCTACACAGGGATCATGTCGGCCCTTGGTAATGATCTCTACGGCATTGCCATCCACGTCAATCGAGCGACCTGGCGTCGTGATACTGGAGGTCGGCTTCAACGCCAGATGGGCAACAATGGGCTGACCTGAAGATATACCGCCAAGTACGCCCCCGGCATGGTTGCTAGTGAATCCTTCAGGGGTCAGTTCATCACGGTGCTCTGTACCCAGCTGCGCCACAGAGGCGAATCCGGCCCCTATTTCAACGCCCTTGACTGCATTGATGCTCATCAGGGCATAGGCCAGCTCAGCATCCAGACGATCAAATACCGGCTCGCCAAGCCCAGGCGGCACTCCTTCAGCTACAACCGTGATTCGCGCACCCACCGAGTTCTGATCCCGGCGCAACTGATCCATGTAGGCCTCCAGCTCAGGAACCTTGGCTGGGTCGGCACTGAAAAAGGCGTTATCGTGGACCGCTTCCCAACTTTTAAACGGTATCTCGATCGGCCCAAGCTGGCTCATATAGCCACGCACCGTAATGCCTTGGCTGGCCAGGTATTTACGGGCAATTGCGCCTGCCGCGACGCGCATCGCGGTCTCCCGCGCCGAGGACCGTCCGCCGCCACGGTAGTCGCGTACGCCGTATTTGTGATGGTAGGTGTAGTCAGCATGGGCTGGACGAAACAGATCCTTGATTGCTGAGTAATCCTTGGACTTCTGATCGGTATTACGAATCAGCAGGCCAATCGGGCAGCCGGTGGTACGACCCTCAAACACTCCGGTCAGAATCTCGACTTCATCGGGCTCCTGACGTTGGGTAGTGTGCCGGCTGGTACCCGGCTTGCGGCGGTCCAGATCGTGTTGCAAGTCAGCAACGCTCAATTCAAGTCCGGGCGGGCAACCGTCAACGATGGCAACCAGTGCCGGCCCATGACTTTCGCCAGCCGTGGTGACGGTAAACAAGGTGCCAATGGTATTCCCGGACATGCGCGCAACCTGAAGTCTGATAATGGAGGCCGAGCAGTATAACGCCGGGCCGGCGCAGGTGACAGCCCGACCGAGGCCCGCTAGGCTATGTTTTTGTTCTGATTGCAGGTCATCATGCAGGCCCTGATAGAAGCCCTCCTCCCTGCGGACCTGTCCGGTCTGTCTGCCATCATATTGATCGTTGCCGCCGCTACAACATCTGCCATTACCGCCGCAGTGGGCATTGGCGGTGGGGTTCTGTTACTCGGGTTGATGGCCGTTGTTCTGCCACCTGCGGCGATTATTCCTGTGCACGGAGTTGTGCAGCTGGGGTCCAATGCGGGCCGGGCACTGATGACCTTCCGTTACATCGACATAAGAATTATCGGCTGGTTTGCGCCGGGGGTCGTCTTGGGAGCCTGGCTTGGCAGCCAATTTCTGGTCGGCCTGCCCCTGCCCCTGATCCAGCTGTGCATCGCCGGCTTCATACTTCTGCTCTGCTGGGGACCCCCGATCCCCAGAGTAGCGACGGGCGCAGCAGGTACCCTTCTTGCCGCCGTGCTGACCAGTTTTGTAAGTCTGTTTGTAGGCGCCACAGGACCGCTGGTGGCCGCATTCATCAAGCAGCAGCAGGAACAACCTCTACCTACGGTCGCTACCTTCGCTGCTGCGATGACCCTGCAGCATGCGCCAAAAGCGATCGTGTATGGCGCAGCGGGATTTGTTTTCAGCGAATGGCTTGCACTGATTGCGGCAATGATAGCCGCAGGCGCACTGGGTACCTGGGCTGGCCTGCACCTGTTGAAACGGCGCACCGACCAGCGGTTCGCCCTGATATTCAACCTGGTGTTGACGCTACTGGCGGCTCGCCTTATCTGGCAAGCATTGGCCAACTTGCTGTGATGGAAAAAGAGTCTTGCAGAATTGGTATAGACAGCCGATAACCTCGAGAGTGAGAAACCAGTCCAGGCAGCCAGAAACGATGAGCGATACCCGAACCAGCGCTAAGGATAAACAGGAAAAGACTGACCTGCCGGCCAAGCCCGCCCGTGATCCCTTTGCGCGTATGCGTGTTGCCGATCTCTACTGGATACAGCTCAAACCAGTATTCAAGAACAGAAAAATGACCCAGCCGGAACGCCTGGCTCGGGTAACCGTCTTTCACGACCAGGCCGCCCACCTGGAGGTTTTACGACTACAGATTCAACTCGAGGGTGAGCCGCTTGCAGAGGGAGCCAACCATATGGAGGTGCTGGTTGACCACAGGAACCAGCGTGTGCGTTTCGCACCGGTTAGCGGCCTGCGTATGCAGCCAGCCCAGCGTGGGATGGGCGGATTCCTGCTGGCTCAGTTGATCCAGTGGTGCCAGCATCGTTATGGCGAATACGCTGTTGCCCCAATACAGCTGCAGGATGCCAGCACAGCCGGCGAGGAAGTCATGCAGGTTCGGGGGAAATTGCTGTCCAGGGCAGGCTTTGAGGTTTCCGAACCCGAAGACCCCACCGCCGTTGGGCATGCCAGAGCTGCAAAGGTTGAAGAATTGATCAGCCAATGGAACAGCGAACGCATCGGGATGGTGCACGTGGCCGAGCTGCTGGGACAGTTGCGCGAACAGGAGGCTCTCAACCTCAAGCAAACCGCACAAACAGCCCAGTTGCAGCGCACCATCGACCTGTACAAGAGCAACGACACCGGGCAGCGATTTGCGATCGGATGTCTTATTGCTTTTGCGGTCTTTCAGGCTCTGATGCTGTTGTGGATAGTCCTCACCTGACCCTCAGGTAACGCTTGCCACAAACAACGGCTGATGCTGCCTGCACTGCGCTGCGCTGAGTACGAATACGCCATGACCGCCATGGGTGAAGTTCACCCATTCAAAATCAACCGCTGGCCATTGCGCCACCACATGCACCATGCTGTTGCCCACTTCCACTACCAGAACGCCATTCTCAGTAAGGTGATCGGCGGCCTGGGCCAGCATACGTCGCACCAGATCCAGACCATCCGTTCCGGCACTCAAGCCCATCTCCGGCTCATGCAGATACTCATCGGGCAGATCTGCCATATCCTCGGCATCCACATAGGGCGGATTGCTGACAATCAGATCAAATCGCTCACCCGGCATTCCCTCGAAGCCATCCGACCACCGCGCCTCTACCCGCTCCTGCAGACCATGAGCTTCTATATTGCTCTCGGCAACGGCAAGGGCATCAGCCGACAAGTCAGCCAAGACCACCTCAGCGTCCTCGAATGTGTGTGCGCAAGCTATACCAATACAGCCACTACCCGTGCACAGATCCAGAATACGCACTGGATCTCGCTCCAGCCAGGGCTCGAATCGATTGGCAATCAGTTCGGCAATAGGTGAGCGTGGCACCAGAACGCGTTCGTCGACGAAAAAATCATAGCCGGCAAAGCGGGCATGGCCAGTCAGATAGGAGGCAGGTATACGCTGATCTATCCGCCGATTGAGCAGTGCGACGATGATGTGACGTTCAGCTTCGGTAACATGACAATCGAGATAGCTTTCAGGCGTTTCCCAGGGCAGATAAAGAGCGTGAAGCACCAGCAGTCGGGCCTCATCCCAGGCATTATCAGACCCATGCCCAAAAAACAGCCCCTGCTCATGAAAGCGGCTTACTCCGAGTCGCACATAATCACGGATGGTCGTTAGTGCGGTTAGTTCGTGCATGGCTTTGATTCCTGATTGCCTGTCAGACCCGCATTCTACCCTCCATGAGCCCGGAAACTACTGATACACTTCAATTTTTGCCAAGTGATCGATTGACGATGAGCAAAGACCATACAGATCCGGACGACCTCGACCTTTTTCGTCAGGCGATCAAGGGTGCCCGGCCGATCAAAGTCGACCAGGCCGACACCGGCAAACCAAAGGCTGACAGAGCGCGCATCAAAGCGGCCAGGCAACTGGCGGTTCAGCCGACCAACCGCCTCAAAGTAGATGGTCTGTCGGATCAGTTTGTCATTGATGTATTACCCGAGGAGGAGCTTTCCTGGGCTGCCAACGGCGTGCAGGAGAGTCAGTTACGCAAGCTGAAAGGCGGCCTGATACCCTTCGAGGGGTCTATCGATCTACATGGCATGACAGTGGAAAAGGCCCGGGAGTTGCTCTGGGAGTTCCTTGCAGAAGCAAACCGAATGGAGATCCGCTGCGTGCGGGTGACCCACGGCAAGGCGCAACGCAAGGACGGCCGCAATCCGATACTCAAGAGCCACGTGAACACCTGGCTCAGGCAGCACAGCAAGGTACTCGGCTTTACTTCCTGTACCCCGCGCCACGGCGGCACCGGATCGGTTTATGTGCTGTTGAAACGCACCATGCTCGAGGGCCGGGACGAATAGACCCTCGAGCATGAATGGTCAGATACAGGTAGATCCGCCGTCAACCGGGAGCGCGATGCCGGTGGTAAAGGCGGCACCTTCCGAACACAGATAGAGTACTGCTGCCGCAATTTCTTCGGCCTTGCCGATTCTGCCCACCGGATGCATCGCAGCGGCGACCTCGGCCTTGCGAGGCTCCAGCGCAGCGGCGCGGCGGAACATATCGGTATCGATTACCGCAGGACACACCGCATTGACCCTGACACCCTTCTTGCCATATTCAACGGCAGCAGAGCGAGTCAGACCCAGAACCGCATGCTTGCTGGCACTGTAGATACTCATTTTGGGCGCGGCGCCCAAGCCGGCGACTGAAGCGGTATTGACGATAGAGCCTCCGCCATTGGCCAGCATTAGCGGTATTTCATGCTTCATGCACTGCCAGACGCCCTTGACGTTGACATCCATGATGCTGTCGAACACGGCCTCGCTTCCATCAGCCAGCTTGTCCTGCTCGATCTCTATACCAGCATTGTTGAACGCGCAGTTCAATTGCCCGTAGTGGCTGATAACAGCCTCCATCAACGCCTTGACCTCATCAGCATTGACCACATTGCAGCGCACAAAAACAGCCTCACCGCCTGCTGCCCTGATGCCCTCAACGACGGACTGGCCACTCTTTTCATCGATATCCGACACCACCACACGGGCGCCCTGGGCGGCGAAAGCCTCGGCTGTCGCCTGACCAATACCTGCCGCGCCGCCGGTGACCAGCGCCACTTTGCCGCTGAATGTTTTACTCATGTGTACCAACTCCTGACAGTTTCAATCAGATCTGATGATATCAGCCCAAACGTCATACTTAGACCAGATCAGCCCTGATGTTCACACTTCATACGCTTTACCTATGTACGCATAGCAGATTCAAGCGCGGGTCCGCTCCGCCAGGTACTCAACTACCGCCGACTGATCGCCGCTGAATACCACCCGTTCATCCTTGCCACTGCGCTGGTAGGCGTACATCGGATCGTAATAATCCGTCAGAAGACAGGCTATCCACTCCCGATGAGCGTCAACGCCACCCGAGCGTTTTTGTTCTGCCAATGCGTTTTCCATTATTGCCAGTAAAGCCTGCTGTTTCTCACCCCCCAGACGTTTGCGTATGCGCAATAGACCACCCAGGAGATGCTCGGCAAAGCTCTCGAATGCCTGCTGCGGATCATCCGGATGCAGCGCGGCAAACTCGGCGTGCATATCCACCACATAGTCCCCCAGGATACGCGCCACGCGATTATCAAAGCTATCTTCCAGCCAAATCAGCGGCGACTGCTGCATCAATCGAAAGAGTTCCAGGGGAACTGTACAGCTACCCACCATACGTCCTTCGTCTTCCAGCACTAGCTGGCTCGCTCCCTGGTCGATTACGCGCAGCGCCTCTATGGCCAGTGTATTTTCAAAATCAATCTGATTTGGCTGGGGGGTAGCATGACGGCCGAAGCTGGATCCTCGATGATGGGCATGACCCTCCAGGTCCAGACTGCTTTTCAAGGCCGATATCACCTCCGTTTTACCCGTGCCTGTAAGGCCGGCGACGATATTCAGTGGTAACGTCTGGACAGAGTGTTCAAGACTGTCGATGAGGAATCGACGCATGGCTTTATAGCCGCCGACAATACGGGGATAAGCTATGCCCGCCTCAGCCAGCCACTGCTGGACCAGCTGGGAACGCAGACCTCCCCGAAAGCAATAGAGATACCCATCGGGATTTGCCGCGGCAAAGGCGGCCCAGGCTTCGACCCGCTGATCCTTGATCGAACCATGCACCAACTTGTGTCCAAGTGCTATGGCCGCTTCCTGACCCGAGTTCTTGTAACAGGTGCCCACCTGTTGGCGCTCATCATCCGTCATGAGCGGCAGGTTGAGCACACCGGGGAATGCCCCCTTGTTGAATTCGACCGGCGCTCTTACATCCATCATGGGCGTGGATTGCAGAAAAATCCGGCGGAAATCATCAGTATTCTCGCGCATCAGATAACCTCGACCCAGGCCCCACCATCGGCCTCGACACACTCACCAATGGGCTGCAGATCAAATCCTTCTGCTTGAGCCAAAGCCTGAAATTCAGCGTCTGCGTTCGGCTCCACCGCTACCAACAAGCCGCCACTGGTCTGCGGATCACAGAGCAGATTGCGCCAGGCTTCAGGCATGGGCGCGATCTTGTGGCCGTAACTGTCAAAATTACGCCCCGACCCACCGGGCACGCATCCCTGCTCCAGATAATAGGCAACACTGGCCAGACGGGGAACACGGCTCTCCTCGATTCGCGCCTTGACGCCAGATCCCTCGGCCATTTCTGCCAGATGGCCAAGCAGCCCGAACCCGGTCACGTCAGTCATTGCCAATACGCCGGGGAGCGTTGCAAAGCGGGCGCCCACGCTGTTGAGCTGGCACATCAGATCCCGCGCAACACCCGCATCTTCGGGGCGCAACTTTTTCTGCTTCTCGGCGGTGGTAAGAATGCCAATCCCCAGTGGCTTGGTCAGATAGAGACGCGCGCCCGAGCGGGCCTGATCGTTACGCTTGAGGTGGCTTCGCATAACCTGACCCGTTACCGCCAGTCCGAAGATGGGCTCAGGGGCATCAATGGAGTGTCCACCAGCGAGCGGCATACCAGCCTCGGTGCATACCGAACGCGCGCCAGCAATCACCTGTCCCGCGACAGATGCAGGCAGCACATTGACCGGCCAACCCAGAATCGCAATAGCCATCAAGGGTGACCCACCCATCGCATAGATATCGCTAATCGCGTTGGTGGCGGCTATGCGGCCGAAGTCAAAGGGGTCATCGACTATCGGCATGAAGAAATCCGTGGTGCTGACAATGCCCTGCTCACTGTCGATACCGAATACCGCGGCATCGTCGCGACTGTCATTACCCACCCATAATTGCGGAAAAACGGGACCGGCGTCGCCAACGGCCAGGATTTCATCCAGCACTTTTGGCGAAATCTTGCAGCCACATCCGGCACCATGGCTGTACTCGGTCAAGCGCACTGTCTCGTTCATCCTGCTCTCCAGCATTGGGCGTAAAGCGCGAATTTTAGCACGCCCATGACACTCAGGGTTTACCACTCTCGAAGCGATCCAGCGTATCGCTAGCCACTATCCGACCTAGCTCGATCAGCTCCGGCGCTCGCTGGAACTCGAAGAAGCGGCACAGACGCTTGGGCACATCGATGACTACATCCGGCGGATACCCGGCAATCTTGTATTGGGTCAGGGACGCCTGCATTGCCTCAAAGGAAAGGTTTATCAGTTCCAGAAGGCTTGCCGGTCCGGCAGGTACTTCGGGGGTAAGGTGCGCGGGGGCTGGTTTTCCCTGGGCAGCGCCGGGACCGCCCTGATCTGGCTCATCGACGAGCACTTCCTCCTCTGGCCCGTCAACATAATCGAGCTCGTCACCCAAGTCCTTGCCCTCAATACCGTCGCGGCGCATACGCCAGTTGCGCATGCTCAGTGTTTCCATCCATTGGTCCCACTGCTGACGCATTGGCGCCGGACGCTCGATCACCGGGAGGGTGTAACCGTTGATGCGTGTACCGTTGAGGTTCACTGCAATAATCAGATCGCAATGGGAAGACACCACAGGGACGATCGGCAACGGATTGAGGAGACCTCCATCGACCAGCACTCGATCACCCTGACGTACCGGCGAAAACAGGCTGGGAATAGCCGCAGAGGCTCGCATGGCCTGATGCAGGCAGCCCTGCTGAAACCACACCTCCTGCTGATTGGTCAGATCAGTGGCGACGGCTGTGAAATCAATAGCCAGATCCTCAATGCGCTGCTCCCCAACGATCTCCCGGATCTTGCCAAATACCCGCTCACCACGTATCGCACCCATGTTGCCAAATCCGATATCAAGCAGTCTCAGCACATCCAGATAATCAAGGCCAGATACCCACTCACGGTACTCCTGGAGCTTGCCAGCAGCATACATACCGCCGACCACAGCGCCCATGGAGCAACCGGCGATGCACTCGATCACATAACCCCGACGCTCTATTTCTTCGATCACGCCTATGTGCGCGTAGCCGCGGGCACCGCCGCTGCCCAATACCAATGCCACTTTTTGCGTCATGGGTTGCTCTGCCCCCCTGTCTGTATGATTGTCGATGGAGATTGACGGCGAAAGCCGGTCTGCGCATGATGCCCGGAAGTCCCTCCGGCGCATAAGGTACTCCGTGCTATCACCCCGTGTATTTCGCTACCTGAAAATAATTCTGGTCGTACTGCTGCTCCTTGCGTTGATCGGTACTCTGATCGGCTGGTCGCTGCACAGAGCAGAACCCAAACGCGAAGGGCAACTTGAGCTCTCGGGGCTGCGTGGCCCGGTCTCAGTGTTCTACGATGCCTGGGGTGTACCGCATATTGACGCACAGAACGATGTCGATGCCTACCGCACACTGGGATACGTACATGCGCAGGAACGCTTGTTTCAGATGGACATGTTACGTCGTATTGGGGCTGGCAGACTGTCCGAAGTTTTCGGCGCCGACTCTCTGGAGACTGATCGATTCTTCCGTTCGCTAGGCATCAACCGCTTCGCGCGACGCTATGCCGCATATCTTCAGACCCAGGCTGATCAACCCCATGTACAGTTGATCAATGCCTACCAGGATGGCATCAACCAGTATATAGACCAGGGCGGACAGCCGCTGGAGTACAGCATACTGCTGACCCGCCCCGACTATTTCTCCACCGAAGACATCGCGCACATCATGGGCTACATGGCCTATTCCTTTGCTGAGGCTTTCAAGACCGATGCCCTTATCGACCAGGTACGCGGCAAGCTCGGCAGACGACATATGCAGGATCTGGTTCCTGGTTGGCCGGAGAGCATTCCACCCAGAAGCGCTCCAGCAGAGGCAACAGCAAGCAGCTACGACGGCCAATGGGCGGACGAACTGCTGAGCCGCGTGACCAGCGTGGAACGCCAATTGCCCGCAGGACAGTTTCTGGGCAGCAACGCCTGGGCAGTCAATGGCAGCCGCAGTCATAGTGGTGCGCCCATGCTCGCCAACGATCCACACATTGGTTTTGCGGCCCCCGCGGTGTGGTTTGAGGCCCATATCCGGACTCCGGAGCATGAGGTGTATGGTCATTTTCTCGGCGGCTTCCCCTTTCCCCTGCTCGGTCAGACTCGCCACCACGCCTGGGGCCTGACTATGCTGATGAACGATGAAATCGACTTCTATCGCGAGCGGGTTAACCCGGAGAACCTCAACCAGGTATGGGAAGCTGAAAAGGGTTGGAGGGATCTGTCGATTCACGAGGAAGTGATCAAGGTACGCGGCCAGGAAGACCGCCTGGTGCGACTGCGTAGCTCCCGTCATGGACCGATCATCAACGACCCACTGGGCCAGTCGGCCGAGGACCTGGAAAACGACAAGCAGCCCGTCAGCCTTTTCTGGACCTTTCTCGACCCTGCCAACGATTCTGCTAAGGCGTTCTACGGGTTGTCCCGCGCCAGCAGTATGGATGAGTTTGAACAGGCGGCCTCCCTGCATACCTCCCCTGGCCTCAATCTGATTTATGCTGACATTGAAGACAACATTGCCATGTGGGCAATCGGACTGATCAAGCGCTGGCCGAACAGCAACAATGGCTTCAGTCTGCTCAACGGCAGCACCAGCGATGACGCTTTTCGCGGGTACCAGCCATTTGCAGCCAATCCGCGAATGGTGAACCCTGCCAAAGGCCATGTGTTCAGCGCTAATAATCCTTACCCGCAAAGCAACCCAAGTCGGCTCCTGCCGGGCTATTACGCCCCTTCAGAACGAGCGGAACGACTCGGGGAATTATTGAATAACAACGACACGTTCGATCTATCACAATTCAAGGCAATGCAGCTGGACACCCACCGCGCTCAGGCCCTTGCTGTGCTCAGGGATGCCCTGCCGCTATTCAATGATCAGTTGCTCAGTGCCGATCTGCGGGCGCCCGCCGCCAGGGCCGCGGCCACTCTCGCCGAATGGGATGGCAGTTTCGATCGTGACGAAGTGGGTGCCGCTGTGTATCAGCGCTGGCAGGATCATTTGCTGGAAGCCCTGTTTGCTGACGAACTTCAAGAAAACTTTGCCATTTTTCGCAATACGCTTATGGCCGAGAAAAGCTTGTTCAGTCTGTATTGGAAGCCCGCCTCACCCTGGTGGGACAATCGTCAGCAACCCATCATGGATGGACGCCAGGCCGCTATCGAGCAAGCCTGGATAAAGACGATTGAATCCCTTTCGCAGGATCTCGGAATCGAGACGCAGAACTGGACCTGGGGCAGGCTTGCCGTTCTGCAACACAAGCATCCATTGAGTGAACGCTTGCCCTTGGCGGGTTTTCTGGACAGCGAAGCCACACCGGTCGATGGTGGGCAAGAGAGCCTCAACAGCATGTCATTTGACGTCGGGGAAAAGAATTATCAAATCAAGGCAGGGCCTTCAACGCGGCGACTGATCGACCTGGCGGACATCAACGGCGCATTGAGCATTCTGCCAATGGGACAGTCAGGAGCCCCGCTGGACCCCCATTATGATGACCAGGCAGCGCTTTATAACGAGGGACGGTATCGTGGCCAGCTATTTGACTGGCTTGCCATCGAGGCGTTGCCCGATCATCTTTTGCTGGTGCCGGGCAAGGCCCGTCGCTGAACCATCGTCAGATCTTGTCGAGAACAATACCGGTGTCGGGATAAGGCTGGCCTATCTCCAGTCGTGAAGCCCTGATGTCCAGATCAATAAGACGCTGCATCACCGCCGGAGCCTGCTGACCGCTGATTGCCACTCGCACACGCGTGTCGGAACGGAGCATCCGATTAACCAGATTGAGCCAGGTTTCAGGATCTTCCACGTCAGGCTTGTCCATGGCTCGATCGAGCTGCAGACCGGGTAAAGCCAAACGATCGTTAGCGTGGAGCACCTTGAGCATGGTCGCGGGGGTCGGGTAAAGGGGCTCCAGAACAGCCTCATCCGGCGTAAATTGATCTACATGCACGTAAGCCCGCTGGTTACCGCGGGTAATGGCGTACACGCTCACGAACCGTTGCGGGTCCTCATCCAACCTTACCGAAAGATAAGCCTGATTCTCCTGCGGCCCATATAGTCTGGAATTATCGAGTACTTCATTGGCCCATAGGCTGCTGGCACCGCATTCTCTGCCCTCACAGTAATAAAGCATGCTGTGCGGTCGAGCCAACAACTGGTCCCTGACATGCTCGAAACCCTCAGTGCTTGAATGTACTCGGGGAATTTCGAAGGTCACTCTGATCAGCTCGCCTGTTGCCCGCACTTCCCTCTCGGCTCGCAGACGATTATTGACCTTGCGCACCAGACCTATAATCACCGCGTGCTCGGTCTGGGGCACCGTTTCGGACTGAGTAACCTGAGCGCCTGGAAATGGCACAATGTTGAACCGGTCTGGAACCGATTCAGCCACGGCCAGCGGAGCAAGAAGTAGCGACCCCAGGCAAAATTTGGTGTGCCGGTAAACTGCTGAGAGAGACATCGATACTCCTGAATGTGGTTTTCATTCCAGCCTATCGCGATGCCCCACGTACGGCACCGTTAATCACGCCAGTTTGGCAAAAAAACTGTCAAATATCGTTGCTACTGCCTCGGCCTGCTCTTCGAGGTGTAGATGATGACCACCATCGATGTCGTGGCGTGTGATGTGCGCAAAACGATCAATACGCTCTAGAACCTGAGGATGCTTGTGCATCACACCCTGATTGGCCAGTACCAGGCAAACTGGAGACTGGATAGCTTCAATAAACGCCGCAGCATGTTCGCTGGTCAAACGCATCGGTGAGGGTAGCATCAATTGCGGATCGGTTCGCCAGGTCCAGCCTCCATGTTCAGGCATCAGCCCCCTTTCAACCAGCAGGGCCGCAGCATCATGGCTTAACGCTGTGTTACCACCCCGGGCACGCGCATCAACGGCTTTGGCCACACTGTCATAGACAGGCTTGCGCTTATCAGCCAGGGCGAGGCTGGCATCGAAAAAACGGGCCATTTGCTTGGGCGCTTCTTCGGCTTCCGAGGTAAAAGGTAGCAGGCCGTCAATGAGACAGGCACCCATGATTCGATCAGGCAGGCTGCCTGCGAGAATCCCACTGATGATTGCCCCCATGGAATGACCAAGCAAGGCAAAGCGCTTCCAGCCGAGGCTTTCCGCCACCTGAAGCACCGTTGCGGCCTGCTGCCAGAGACTGTAACCCGCAGCTGGCATATGGCCTGAGAGCCCATGGCCGGGCAAATCGAGCGCGACCAAATGAATACCCGGTAAATGGGGTGCGAGGCGATCAAAGGTTGCAGCGTTGTCCAACCAACCATGCAACCCGATCACGGGCAGACCATCTGCGTCTCCCCATACCTTGGCCGCCACTTCGAGCGATGGCAGGGAAAAACGCACTTCATGACTGTTTGCTTGCATTGAAGACTATCCTGTTCGGCATGCCGGAGGCTGGACTGGCGAGGGACCCTTGAGTCTGAGCACTCCCAGTTGAAGAGCGCAATCTAAGTGGAGTCTTTAGCCAGAACAAGTAACGGTGTTCAGCATGAATAGTCGGCTATAACCCGCCACCCGCTTCCGGTCTTTGTCGGCAAGCACTACTTGAGGGGTACAACGGCCATGGTCAGTCGTGAAATACAGGTCGCCTCCCCCGCTTCGTTATGCAGCCGGATGTCCCACACATGGGTGGTACGCCCCAGATGAATCGGTCTAGCAACCGCCGTCACCCTGCCATTGCGAACGGCCTTGAGATGGTTGGCATTCACCTCCAGACCCACGCAGTAAAACTTGTCCTTGTCGATACACAGGTATGACGCGGTGCTACCGAGGGTCTCGGCCAATACAACCGACGCACCGCCATGCAGAATCCCGTAGGGTTGATGTGTGCGGTGATCCACCGGCATGCTGGCACTGATCCAGTCATCACCAAAGTCTTCGAAGCGGATATCCAGAAGCGTGTTGATGCTCTGCCCACCGTGCAACTGATCAAATTCGACTTTCTGCTTCCAGATACTCACCAAACTAACCTCCTTTTTTGCGTGGCGCTCAAGTATCAATCCTCTGCCTGCCACACCACCGACTTACCGCTCACAGACCAGACCTCAAAGCGGTCCTGATAGGTCGCTTCAACCACGTTGCGCTTGATCTTGAGGGTTGGTGTCATCGAGCCATTCTCGACGGTCCACGGGTCCCTCACTATGACCAGACAACTCATTTGTTCATGGCGTGCCAGACCCGCATTTACCTGTTCAAGCAATGCAGCGAGGCCATCTGCAACCTGCCCAGGGTTTTCACGCGCCTCCTGGGTACCCGCTTCGGAAAGTTGCACCAACGCCAACGGCTGGGGCAGGTTATTGCCCACAACGCACACCTGCTCCACCCGGCTATGGGCAGACAGGAGATTCTCGATCGGCGCAGGAGCCACATATTTACCCTTTGATGTCTTGAAAATATCCTTGATCCTGCCGGTAAGACGCAAATAGCCTTCGTTGTCTATTTCACCGATATCGCCTGTTCTCAGGAAACCATCGGGCGTGATGGTTTCAGCGGTTTTATCCGTTTCCTTGTAATAACCCTGCATGGTGCCGTTGCTGCGCACCAGTAATTCTCCTTCCTCGGAGAGGCGACACTCGACGCCCGGATTAGGCAGGCCGATCCAGCCTTTCTTGTAGCGTTTGGGGCGACCCAAGTGAGAATAACCGCAGTTCTCGGTCATGCCGTAGACTTCAGCAATACTCAATCCCAGACTCTGATACCAGGCCATAGTGCTGTCTGCCACGGGCGCCGCGCCGCACACCGCGTAACGTATCTGATCAAGCCCTAGCCCCTCCAGAACCTTGCGCCCCACAACCCGGCCAACAACAGGAATCTTGAGCAAGGTGTCCAGCAATCGAGGGGATATCTTGCTGATAACACCAAGATGGAACTTGACCCAGATACGCGGCACACCGAAAAAGACCGTTGGCCTGGCCCGCTGCATATCACTCAGAAAGGTGTCGAGGGTATCGGCGAAGAAGATCGTTTCGCCGGCCAGTAGGGAGGCGATCTCGACAAACTGTCGTTCGGCCACATGGCATAGGGGAAGGTAGGAAAGCAGACGGTCTTCATCGCTGATGTTGAATAGCCGCAGACAGTTATTGGCCGAGAAGTACATGTTCTGAAAGCTCAGCATTACCCCTTTGGGCATGCCGGTGGTGCCTGATGTATAGATGATCGTCGCCAGCTGTTCGGGCTCCGGGGAGGGCGAACCCGGCATCGGATCACGACTGTCGAGTACCGATTGCCAGGTTAAGAGGTTCGAATCATCCGGTGCCAGTGGCAGTCCTACCATTGGCAAACTTTGCGGCACTCCCCCCCGCATTGCGTCCCATTCATCAAGCTTGCCGACAAACACGGCGCGGGCCTCGGAATGCTCCAGGATCTGTCGTACGGATTCGGCAGTCAGGTTGGGGTACAAAGGAACGGAAACGTGGCCTGCCATCCAGATCGCCAGATCAGTCACGATCCAGTGGGCGCAATTTTTGGATATCAAGGCGATGTGGCTTTGCGGAGGGAGCTTGAGGCTTTCAAGGTAACCGGCAACTCGACGAGCCTGGGTTCCTACTTCGCCCCAGCTATAGTGCTCAACCTGACCGTCGGGCAACGGTTGAACCAGGTAGGTCTTCTCCGGATGCAATCGTTCGCGTCGGTAGAACGCCGCCAACGCGGTAGCGTCAGACGATTTGACCTGATCTTCCATTACAACACCTCGGTCTGTCTTGTTTTTCTTATGGATAAGACTGCGAGTTGAAATAAACCTATCCCGTAACCACTATCCCACGCTGTTCAGGTCCTGCCAAGACGAAACAGGACGGGATTGATACAGTGAAACTGCCAGTGTGGAGACTCGAGATTCAGGCGGGAAGCTCTCCGGGACTTGTCAGCATCAATAGTTGCCCGATACCGGCAGCTGGAAAATCAGTTTCGATACAGGCCAACCCTGCCGTCGGCATCGGGTAGTGTCCCCCCTTGTGGCCATCGACGAGCAAGCTGATAAATTGACTCACCAAGGGCTGATGACTTACTAGAAGCAGATGACGTTCAGTGCGCTCGGCTAGAAAATCCAGCGCTTGGCGCGGGTCGTCATCGGGTGTCAACCAGGCAGCAGTGGAGACTGCGCGAGGATAGGAAATAGCGCGGCAAACCTGGTCAGCTGTCTGCTGCGCACGCAAGTAGGGGCTCGCCAGAATAGTATCCAGCGGCTCCCCTGCTAGAAGCTGCGCGACTTTAACTGCCTCTTCACGACCGTGCTGAGTCAATGCGCGCAAGGGATCGCTTGCTGCCATGGGCTCGGCCTGCCCATGACGCAGAATCCAGATTTTCATTTGTTTTCGGGATCGACTGGATCTGACTCACCCAGAGGAGCTGCCGGTACCCACTGGGCCTCTGGATCCGGCCACTCCATGAATGGCCAGGGTTTCTGGTCGGAAGCAAAGGTAACGAATCGCCCTATTTGCCAGGCATATTGAGAGAGGCTGTTACCGAAACCGGTGAGGCGTGGGTCGGGCTCACCGCTGAACAATTTGAATACCAGTTGCAGTATTGTTACCGCCACCAGCAACAACTCGGCAATCTGCCAGGCCAACGCCAGAAGTAGCGTATAGATCAACCTCAACCAATAGTCCGGTGATGTGATCGTGCGTTTGAAAGCGTCCATCTCTTATTCCTTTTCCAACGGTGTACAGGACATGAATGCGGAAAATTCCACATCATCCTTTTGTTCAGCGCTCATCAAACGGCCAATCACCGCATCCAGGGGCTGATTCTCGAACAATATGGCATGTAAACCAGCGACCAGAGGCATGTAGACCTGCTCTTCATCCGATTTCTGTTTTAGCACCTTCAGGGTATTTACGCCCTCGGCAACCTGCCCCAACTGAGCCACACTCTGGTCGAGCGTTCGGCCCTGCCCCAAGGCATAACCAACCTGATAATTGCGCGAAAGGGGCGACATGCAGGTCACGATAAGATCACCAACACCAGCAAGGCCGAGGAAGGTCATCGGACTGGCCCCCATATGAACCGCAAATCGACTCATTTCCGCCAGGGAACGGGTGATCAGCATGCTCTTGGTGTTTTCGCCCATGCCCAGGGCTGCAGCCATGCCCGAGATAATCGCATATACGTTTTTCAGGGCTCCGCCCAGCTCGACTCCGTATTTATCCTGGCTCGCATACACGCGTAGGCGCTTGCTTCCCAGTACATCCTGAACTCTGCTGCACAGTGCCTGGTCTTCACTGGCTACCACTGTTGCAGTCAATTCGCCTGCGGCTATTTCCTTGGCGAGGTTGGGTCCGGACAATACTGCAACCCGAGCATCCGGTGCTTCCTGCTCGGCAATCTCACTCATCATCAGAAAACCCGGCTGCTCAATACCCTTGGTGGTACTGATCACATCCTTGCCAGCCAATTGCGCCCCGATGTCGTGTAGAACCGAACGAAAGGCACTACTGGGGATAGCCAGAAAAACCATATCGGAAGCTGCCACCGCGGCGCCCATATCGGTGGTTACCTGCAGGCGAGGATCGAGCTTGAAGCCCGGCATATATCGCTTGTTCTCATGCTCGAGGGTAATCTGCTCAGCCACTTTTTCGTCACGCAGCCACAGAGTAACCGACACGCCCTGAGCAGCCATGAGTCCGGCCAGAGTGGTTCCGAAACTTCCTCCGCCCAATACACATACGGAAATTTTCTTGTCAGTCATGCCAATTCCTTCAGCTGAGGTTTGTGGCCAGTATAATTCACATCGCGGCACAGGCGGCCTTAGACAGCAAAATCCGACGAAGTTCTCTGGTAAATGCGGTCATGGCAGGTAATATGGCCGCACACGACTACGTTGGTTGCATAATAATGGCATCTTATTCGACAAGACGACTCTTACCCTTGCTCGGCGCGGTTCTCAGTGTGCCGGCACTTGCCATGGATGACATCGTTTTGCAGCCGCTCGAGCTGCCCTCCGTTCTCAGTGCAACCCGCTTGAAGCAGTCCCCCGCGGAAATTCCCGGCAGCATGACGGTTATCGACCGGGAACTGATCCGTGCCAGCGGCGCACGTGACATTCCCGAAATTCTGCGCCTGGTACCGGGCATGATGGTCGGTTATCTACTTGGCCACAGCAGCAATGTGAATTACCACGGCACCAATACCACCGAAGCGCGCCGTATGCAGGTTCTGGTCGATGGTCGCTCGGTCTATCGGCCGGGATTGGCGACAGTGGACTGGACCGACATTCCACTTGCGATTGAAGATATTGAGCGCATTGAGGTATTCCGTGGACCCAATACCGCTGCCTATGGTGCCAACGCGCTGATGGGCGTGATCAATATCATTTCAACGCCACCTGAATTGCGCCAGGGCACACAGGTGAAGATCACACAGGGTAACCGCGGCGTTAACGACCTGTATGCCAGCCACGGCTTCAGCATGGAGAGCAGCGTTGCGCGGTTGAGCCTGTTCGCCAAGGAGGACACAGGTTTTGATTTCGATGATGACGGTGAAGATTTTCGCGACAGCAGGCGGCTGAATGCCTTCAATCTGCTGGGGGAGACCACCCTGAGCACGACGCAGAGCCTTCAATGGCAGCTGGGTGCGAAGGAAGGCAGTAACCAGCTGGAAAATGATTACACGGTGATGGCCGAACCCTCCGACCAATCCTTCCAGTTTGACCGCGCCATGGCTGAGCATCAGGTAAATTCTGACTCCACAGCAAGGGACTACTTTGCCCAGGTGCACTGGAAGAACGACCTATCTCCCACCAACCGCCTGGAAGTGAAAGCCTACGCACAACATATGGAGCGCCTGGCCCAGTGGCGCGCCTGTGACTCACCCATCGTATTTTCACCCTTGCTGCGAGAGCTGGCCGAGCTGGGCAACGTATACCCGCGCCGCCTCAATTACATCCTGCGTAACCGCGGTGGCTACTGGGGTGATCAAGCCTTCTACAGCGATTATCTGGTTCGCTACGATGGTCTGCCGGCTGACAAGCTTCCCCTGGTGGATGCCCTGGTTGCCGAGCATCAGGCCGCTCGAGATGGCCAACCAGCCTGCTGGGATCTGAACGAGAATCTACGCGAGACCCGCTATGAAGTGGAAGTTCAGAATACGCTGCAACTGACCAACTCGCTGCGCACAGTATTTGGTGGGAGCCTGCGCTATGACGAAGCCAGCTCCGACACGTTTTTTGATGGCCGGGTCGAGAATCAGATTGGTCAATTATTCGCCAACTTTGAATATCGCCCCCATGACCGATGGCTGCTGCATGCCGGAGCCATGGCCGAGGAAGACAGGCTGAGCGGCTTCTCTTTTTCACCAAGACTGGCAGCACATTATTTTCTGCGCCCTACCCACAGCTTGCGTGCAGTCTATTCCGAAGCAGTTCGTTCGCCTGACATGTACGAAAACAACGCCAACTGGACGTATACCGCGAACAATCTGAGCGGGCCCGTTTCCGGTAGTGACAAGTACTATGCTCTCGCTCGCGGTCCAGGAGATCTGGAGCAAGAACGCATGCGCTCCCACGAACTGGGATACAACGGATATTTTTCAAATCTTGCCCTCTCGGTAGACATAAAAGCTTTCTACGACGAGATCAGCAACATGATCAGTCAACCGCTGCAAATTGTTAATTTTGTGCCCAACAACGATAGCTTCAGTCGCTTTCAGGGTGCCGAGACGCAGCTTGACTGGAAAATGAGCCGGCGTGACAGGCTGCGTGTTACCTATGCTTATATCGACTTTGTCGCCACAAACAGACTTGATCAACGGCTGACCGCGCGCAACAGCGGTTCGGCAGCATGGCTACGCGTCTGGCCCGCCGGGTTCGAAAGCAGCTTGATCTACTATGGTGCCGACATGCTCAACGAGCGCCGATTCGAGCGGCTCGACGGCCGAGTAGCCAAGCGCTTCAACGCTGGCTCTACCAATAACCTAGAACTGGCATTGACCTGGCAGTATCGACTTGATGACGAAGGCCTTACCTGGCCCGAAAATCTATACGAAAACCGTAGCCATTATTACGTTAGTGCTGAGCTTAATTTCTGAAACGGCCTCGCCTACAGGCAGTGTTAACGAATGACAGATAGGGACAAGGAATGTCGCCATGATCAACGCGCGTCCGTCTGTTTCGGAGCGTTGGCAATGAGAACCTGCCGCCATATGGTGTTGTTATGGCTGTGGCTCTTTGCCATGTACTCCCGTGCTGACACGCTTCTGGTCGTCATGCCAGCCAGCACGGCCCTGACTTCAGAGTTTGTCAGTGAGCTGGTGCGCGAACGCACGGGAGATCAGGTTCTCGTGCATAACCTCGACTCCAACTCATCCAGCCCGGCGGTCAAGGCCGATTACATCGTCACCATGGGGGTTGCGAGCCTGGAGTGGCAGTTGGCAAGAGGGGAATCCACACCCACCCTGGCGACCTACATCAGCAGGAGCGGTCTTGAGGAAGCAACGTTGCAAAGCTTGCCAGCCAACGTCAGCGTAGTCCTGGCCAACCCCAAACCCGAACGTCAACTGCGCCTGGCCAGAATGCTCATACCGCGATTGCGCACCGCTGCCCTACTCCACAGTCCCAACAAAGCGGAACAGATCAATCGCTGGGAAAGCGCAGCCGGGGCCAATGACGTAAAGCTCAACATGGCCGAGCTGACCAGCCCTGAAAATCTTGCTCGCACGCTGGTCAGTGCGCTTGATCGAAGTGACGTACTTATGGGTCTGGATGATCAGAGTATCTACAACGCCGACAATCTGAAAACCATTCTGCTGACCAGCTATACACGTAACCGGGTGTTGATTGGTCCGAGCGCTCCCTTTATCGCAGCGGGCAGCCTAAGCACCACTTTCAGCTCGCCGGCAGACATGGCGCGCAGCGTTGATTATCTGATTGAGCATTCTGCCAGGCCATCAAGCCTTGAATACCCTCGCTTTTTTTCCGTTCTCAGTAACCAGCAGGTCGCTCGCTCCATGGGCTTTGCGCCACCGAATGATGCCGAGCTGGCCGCAGAACTTGCCCGAATGGAGAACGTCCGATGAGCCTCTGGCAGAGCGGCAGCATTCATAATCGTTTGATAGGTATCGCGCTCTTCCCTGCCGTGCTACTGGCGCTGGTCGTATTTACCTATTTTCTCGCCGAACGGCTGGACGACGTAGACCGGCAACTGAGCGAGACGGGCGAACTGATTGCCGAACAACTTGCGCCAACCGCCGAATATGGCGTTATCAGTGGCAACATAAGCACTCTGGAAAGCCTTATTAGCGGCGTTCTGGACACCCCCCATGTGCTCAGTGTGGAGGTATTCGACGATAACGGAAACCGGCTAGTGGCTCTGCCGCCAACGCTGGATGAGACAAAAGATCAATCGATACGCTATTTTTCCGCTGCCATCCGCCGCCAGCAAATCCAGCTTGAGAATGATCTGTTTCTCCTGGAAAACACTCCTCGGACCAGCGACAGCTTCCGTTATCTGGGCCAGGTTCGTGTGGGTTTGAGCGAGAAGGCCTTCAGCAGCAGACAGCACGAAATCCTGCTTCGTGCGCTCATCCTGGCGGCACTGGTCATGATTGCCGCACTTTTCCTTGCATTGCGCCTGGCCAAGGCCCTATCCGAGCCGCTCGCCCGAATGAGCACGGCAGTACAACGCCTCAAGGAAGGCAACCTTCAGGTAAGGCTTGAAGAAGGCGATCAACACGAAATCGGCAGGCTGATGCATAACATCAATACCCTTGCCAGCACACTGGAGCGATCTGCCAGCGAGCAAAGTAGGACCATGGCCGAGATGACCGCTGCCAGGGAGGAGGCCGAGACCGCTAACAATGCGAAATCCGAATTCCTCGCCATGATGAGTCATGAGCTACGGACACCCATGAATGGTGTCCTGGGTATGCTTCAGCTACTTGAAACCACCAGGCTCAATAGTGAGCAAAGCGAGTACGTACAGATCGCCGGCGAGTCCACCGATCATCTGTTAAGAGTTATCAATGACATACTCGACTTCTCGCGCATAGAACATGACGCATTGGAGCTGGAACAGATTCCCTTCGACCTGTCAGACCTTATTAACCATTCAGCTGCCATATTCGAACACACCGCTGCCCAGCAGGGGCTGCGCCTGACAGTACAATGCGATGGTGAGCCGTCACGCCCAAGAGTGGTCGGCGATCCAACACGTATTCGCCAGATTCTGGTCAACTTGATCGGTAACGCGCTGAAGTTCACCGAACAGGGCAGCATTGAAGTAACCAGCAGCTGGCAACACCTGTCTGCCGACAATCTATGGCTCGAGTGCACCGTCAGCGACACGGGCATCGGAATTCCACCGCAAACCCTGGAAAGCATGTTCGATGCTTTTCGGCAGGCCGACAACAGCACCTCCAGGCGTTTTGGTGGAACCGGGCTGGGATTGTCCATCGCTCGAACCTTTGCTGAAAAAATGGGCGGCAAACTGACTGCAAGTAGCGTCGAGGGTGAGGGCTCCTGCTTTACGCTGGGCATCCCCCTGCCTCTTGCCGAGCCAGAGCTTCAGGCACCACCGATCAATTACAAGCCGCGTAAAGTCATACACAGCCCACGCCCCTTGTTGCTGGTCGAGGATAACCCGGTAAACCAGATGGTAATTGAGGGCATGCTTCGCACTCTTAACCATAGCGTTGTCACCGTGGAAAACGGTCAGCAGGCGCTGGATATGCTCAACCAGAGAGACCGGGACTTTTCAATCATCCTGATGGACCTTCACTTGCCCGACATTGGTGGCATCAGCGTTTACAAAAGTTACCTGACCACCTGTGAAACCCGCGGTAGCAAACCTCTGGCCTGTATTGCGCTCACAGCCAGTGCTTTTGAGGATGATCGTCAGCACTGTATAGCTGCAGGTATGCAGGACTTCCTCAGCAAGCCCATCTCGCGACAGGCCCTGCAGCGCAGCCTGGACACATGGCTGAGCGTCGATCAGAACAACTATTGATGTCCCTGATCGACTGACATTTCGTGCCTGTCAAAGCGCCCGTAGAGAAGCGATACTAGCCGGCTACTTATTTATAGCCATGCCTGAAGGCATCCCCATACCAACCAACACAGGGCCGACCATCGATGAGCGCTACTTCAAGCACGCCTGTCACACTTGAAACGCCATTTTGCCTCCTTCCCGAACTTATCGCTCGCCATGCAATTGAGCGCGGTGAACACCCAGCACTCATTCAGGCAGACAAGCAACTCAATTTCCGCGAGCTTGATTACCAGGCAAGTCGAGTGGCCACAGCACTGCAGCGTGACGGCCTCGTCGCCGGTGACAGCATCGCGATCTGCGGCAGCAACTCTATCGCCTATGCACTCTTGTATATCGGTGCCTTGCGCGCTGGCGTCGTAGTTGCGCCACTAGCGCCCTCCTCGACCCCTGAAAGCCTGATGACCATGGTCCGTGACTCAGGTGCCCGTCTGGTGTTTGTCGATAAGGCCGTGAATCAGGCACTGGCGACAGTCAATGCTGACAAACAGGTTCGCCTGCTAAGCATGGACGACAGTCGTACCGAGGAAAGCTTCAGTGCCTGGCTGGCCGACGCCCAACCCAAGCCAGTGACCATTACTCCGGAGATGCCGTTCAACATCATCTATTCTTCAGGCACCACCGGAGAACCCAAGGGCATTGTGCAGTCCCATGGAATGCGTTGGTCGCATATTCAGCGGGGGCTGGTATTCGGCTACGGCCCCGATTGCGTCACACTGATTTCCACGCCCCTATACTCCAACACCACCCTGGTTTCATTCCTGCCCACACTGGGCCTGGGCGGCACAGTGGTATTAATGGCCAAGTTCGACGGTGCAGCCTATCTGAAGCTCGCAGAGCAGCATCAGGTGACCCATACCATGCTCGTGCCGGTGCAGTACCAACGGCTCATGGCACGTGAGGATTTTGATAGTTACAACCTGTCCAGCTACCAGATGAAATTCAGCACCAGCGCACCCTTCCACGCCGAACTAAAAGCCGACATTCTGGCGCGCTGGCCGGGCGGTCTCATCGAGTTCTACGGCATGACAGAAGGCGGTGGCTCATGCATGCTCGCGGCCCATCAATTTCCTGACAAGCTGCACACGGTTGGCAAACCTCTTGAAAACCATGACATCCGGGTAATTGATGAGGAAGGTAACGAGCTGGCTCCAGGATCGGTAGGTGAAGTTGTCGGGCATTCCCCGGCAATGATGACCGGCTACTTGAACAAGCCGGAAAAAACCGCGGAAGCTGAATGGTACGATACCGAGGGCAAGCGCTTCATTCGCACTGGCGATGTCGGTCGCTTTGACGAAGATGGTTTTCTTACCCTGATGGATCGCCGAAAAGACATGATCATAACGGGTGGCTTCAACATCTATCCCAGCGACCTGGAACTCGAACTGCGCAAGCATCCAGACCTGCAGGATGTCACCGTCATCGGGGTACAATCGCGAAGCTGGGGCGAGACACCAGTTGGCTATGCGGTCCTCAAACCCGGCATCAGCACCGAGGCCGAGAGTATCCGAGAGTGGTTCAATCAGCGCGTTGGCAAGACCCAGCGTCTCAACCGTCTGATACTCACTGAGGAACTGCCACGCAGCGCAATCGGAAAAGTGCTTAAACGCGAACTGCGCGACCAGTTTCAGGCGCAATTCGGCGAGCTGGACTGAGCCAATCAAGCCTCCCTTGCCAATGCAAATCCGGCTGGCAAGGGTTGATCCAGATCAGACCCGGCGGTGCTGAGGTGACAGAAACTTTGTTCTCGGCAGTCATCGCGGGTATCCTCAACGCCTTAGCTGCCGGCGTAGCGCACTTTTTGTGACTTTCCAGTCGGGCGGGCAGTCTAGCTTACGCTGACGAGAAGAGACTGAACTCGTCAAGCAGAAACCATACCGCCCCACCGAACGGGGATGAGCAGGAGCCAATATGTCAAAACAGAATGCGTACAACCGGGAAGAGTTGCTTCAATGCAGCCGTGGCGAACTGTTCGGGCCCGGAAACGCACAACTACCCGCCCCCAACATGCTGATGATCGATCGTATTACGCACATTAGCGATACGGGCGGCCGCTATGGCAAGGGCGAAATTGTTGCCGAACTGGATATTCATCCCGACCTCTGGTTTTTTGCCTGCCACTTCGAGGGTGATCCGGTCATGCCAGGCTGCCTCGGCCTGGATGCAATGTGGCAGCTGGTCGGTTTCCATCTCGGCTGGCTGGGCTTCGCCGGTAAGGGCCGTGCCCTGGGTTCTGGAGAGGTCAAGTTTGTCGGCCAGGTACTGCCCAGCGCCAAGAAGGTCACTTACACCATCCATATCAAACGCACCATCAATCGCTCCCTGACCCTTGGCATTGCCGACGGCAGCATGGCTGTGGATGGCCGCGAAATCTACACCGCTGAAGGTTTGCGGGTAGGCTTGTTTACTTCTACCGATAGCTTCTGAGGATACTCACCATGCGTCGCGTCGTTATTACTGGTATGGGCATCGTTTCCTGCCTCGGCCAGGACCTGGAAAGCGTTGTCCAGAGCCTGAAAACCGGCAAGTCCGGCATCCGCTTCAATCCTTCCTATGCAGAAATGGGTCTGCGCAGCCATGTTTCCGGCAGCGTCGATATGGATCTTGAGGCCGTTATCGACCGCAAGGTCAAGCGTTTCATGGGAGATGCTGCAGCCTTCGCCTACGTGTCCATGCAGCAGGCAATTGCTGATGCCGGCCTTACCGAAGAACAGATCAGCAACCCGCGAATCGGCCTGATTGCTGGTAGCGGCGGCGCTTCCACGCTGAATCAGATGGAAGCCATCGATATTCTGCGCGAAAAGGGTGTGAAAAAAATCGGACCCTACCGCGTACCACGCACCATGGGGAGCACAGTCTCTGCCTGCCTGGCCACGCCCTTCAAGATCAAGGGAATCAACTACTCGATCTCTTCCGCTTGCGCTACCAGCGCTCACTGTATCGGCAGTGCGATGGAGCAGATCCAGATGGGCAAGCAGGACATCGTATTCGCCGGTGGCGGTGAAGAGGAACACTGGTCCCAATCAATGCTGTTCGATGCCATGGGCGCCCTTTCCACCCAGTATAACGAGACGCCGGACAAGGCCTCGCGCGCCTATGACTCCAAGCGTGACGGTTTCGTTATTGCTGGCGGTGGCGGTATGGTCGTGGTCGAAGAGCTCGAGCATGCGCTCGCTCGCGGCGCCAAAATCTACGCAGAGATTGTCGGCTACGGCGCTACTTCCGACGGTTACGATATGGTTGCGCCAAGCGGCGAAGGTGCCGTGCGCTGCATGCAGCAGGCGCTAGCCACCGTGGATGGTAAAATTGATTACCTGAACACGCATGGGACATCGACCCCCGTGGGCGATGTTGCAGAACTCAAGGCCATCCGTGAAGTGTTTGGCGACAACCCACCCAAGATCAGCTCAACCAAGAGCCTGAGTGGGCACTCCCTGGGCGCCGCAGGCGTACAGGAAGCCATTTACTGTCTGCTCATGATGCGCGACAACTTCCTGACTGCCTCTGCCAATATTGACGAATTGGACGAGAACGTCGGTAACCTGCCCATCCTGCGCGAAAAGGCTGATCAGGCCGCCAACCTGGTGATGTCCAACAGCTTTGGTTTTGGCGGTACCAACGCCACCCTCGTGCTCAAACGCTGGGCCGATGCCTGATGTTTGGTTAGAAGCAGACTAGTAGTATCCCTTCGGGCGGCCATGGCCGCCCGAAGTCGTTCTGGCGCCGGAAAAACCCTCAGCGCTCCAATTAAGCGCCCCCCGCCCGAAGATGGCGCACATCTGCCGGTGCTTCTCTGATCTAAGCCTGATCGCACGCCCGCTGGAGGACACCAGCCGCTGGCACCTTCCTTGCTAAAGCTCTTGGCAGACAAAGGCAATATCACTTTGATATCCAACGCAAGGAGCAGCCATGGGCATCTTCAACCTTAACCGCAGCGGCAAGCATGACACACAGCGGCTGGACCGCCTGTTTCAGAACATGGACCTGAGCCTGGAGATACCCGCCCAACCCGGCCTGGTCGGCAAGCTTGGCCAATTCACCGCCAAACTCCAACAACGCATCACATTGAGCCTGCATGCCGCAGTCGGAATAGCCGCCCACGCGCCGCAACTTGCCAGTATTGCCCGCACCACCGAAAAACATGGCGAACAACTGGCGCAATCCTCTGAACTGATAGCCAGTGCCGTCGAGGAGATCAGCGCCAGCCTCGAAGCAGAGCTGGTCCCGGGTGCCACTGCGGTCGCTGATCTTTCCAGGGATGTCACAGTTCAGCTCAAGGACTGCACCGGAGACAGCCAGCTGGTATTAAAACAAGTGGAGACAATTCAGAATACAGAGGAACAACTTGCTAGCGAAATCATTCAGCTCGGCAAGCAGATAGAGGAAGTCAATCAGGTCATCAGCATGATCGCGACCATTTCCCAGCAAACCAATCTGCTGGCATTGAATGCAGCCATAGAAGCCGCTCGTGCCGGCGAGCTCGGTCGAGGCTTTGCGGTGGTTGCAGACGAGGTCAGACGTCTGGCCGGAAATACCACTGAAGCCACCAACCAGGTCAGCCAGATTATCGACGGATTTCGGTCCAGTATGCAGCGTTTAAACGATGCGGGTGCAAGCATGCACCTGGCAGTTGCTGATGGACGAGAAGGCATACAGCGGGTAGACAAGGGGCTGATTCAGGCAACGGGTGCCATGGAGCAGTTGGATCAACGCGTTGCCGGCATGGCTAGCGGGACTGAGCAAATAGGCGCAGCCGTGCGTTCTGTGAGTCGGGACGTACAAAATGTGGCTGACGTTGCGAGCGAGCTGCAGCGCGGTGCCACTGAAGTACGTGAACACAGCGACGCTGTGCGTAATGAAAGCGACAGACTTTTGGAGGGTCTTGGCGACTTTCAGCTAGGTATTCATCAACAAATCCTGGAAAGCGTCACCGCCCTGGCCGCGGAGCCCTCCATGGGCGCTAGTATCCGTGAAGCTGAGCGTGCAATGCAGCAGTGCATCGCCCGTGACAACCGCCTCGAACTGTTGTACCTCGTAGGTGCCGATGGCATACAGGTTAGCGAGAACGTTCTGGCCGCAGATCTACTACCGGCAAAAGACAGCGTGCGTGGCAAAAACTGGTCGACGCGTCCCTGGTTCCGCGCGGCCAAGGAAAAACTCGTAGCGCACATCAGCCCTGTGTACAGATCATCTGCGACCGACGCATTTTGCTTCACCCTCTCTACGCCGGTGTTCGACAAGGAAGGTCGATTACGCTACGTGCTTGGCGCCGACGTCCGTCTGTCGGCTTTACTCTCGGACAATTCCACTGGAGGTCTCCAGCCGCAACCGAGCATAGCCATTTAGAACGGACAATCGGACAAACGACCTTGCTTGCACAAAAAGCGTCGAGGTTATTTGTCTCGATATGCGACAACGGCCTCACCCCATAAAACCTGATGATAGTGCTTGCCTGGCAGCCATAAGCTGCTAAAACTCACGTATGCAAACACTACCTGATGGACTCATTGTCATACTCAAGCGCGCATGTCCTACCTGCGCCCTGATCGAACCTGTGCTCACCCAATTAGCCAGTGGATCACTTCCCCTCACAGTGATTGTGCAGGATACCGCCGATTTCGATGTGGGCCAGGGAGAGCAAATCGCTGACGACACCCTGGAATGGTCCTGGCAACTGGGCTGCGAAATTGTTCCCACATTGATCAAGCGTGAAAAGGGAGACGAAGTCGAGCGCACTTACGGCTGGTTTCGCGAAGACTGGGAGAAGCTCACCGGACTTACCGGGCTTGGTGCCGAGCTACCGGCATCAAGACCGGGCTGCGGTTCCAAGACCCAGGACCCTGGCATTGCGGACAGGCTTGCCATTCGCTTTGGTGCGATCAAATTCAGTTCCCGAGAAATAGAAATAGGTGACAGCGAAGATCCGATCGAGGCCTGCCACGAACGGGGCTGGAGCGACGGCTTGCCCGTTGTCCCGCCTACCCCCGAGCGCGTCTATCGCATGCTTCAGGGTACCTCGCGCAAACCTGATGACGTGCTGGGATTGATGCCTCCTGATCTGGTCCCCTGCACCGTGGAAAAGGTCGCTATCAATGCTGTCATGGCCGGTTGTAAACCCGAATACATGCCTTTGGTGCTGGCGGCAGTTGAAGCAGCCCTGATCGACGAGTTCGGCATGCATGGTCTGCTCTGTACCACGATGTTTGCAAGTCCACTGGTGCTGGTGAACGGTCCCGCCGCCAAGCGGGTGGGCATGAACTCCGGCGTCAACTGCCTGGGTCAGGGCAACCGCGCCAATGCCAGTATTGGCCGAGCCCTGCAACTGGTCGTACGCAACGTCGGAGGCGGCCGCCCCGGCGAAATCGATCGCGCCACCATGGGCACCCCGGGCAAATACACCTTCTGCTTTGCCGAAGCGGAAGACAGTGACTGGGAGTCATTGGCAGTGGAACGGGGTTTTACCTCAGACCAATCAGTGGTGACTCTATTCGCCGCGGAAGGTGTGCAGGCCATAGTTGACCAGAAATCCCGCACGCCCGAATCTCTGGCACGAAGCTTTGCGCTGTCGCTGCGCTCGGTCGACCATCACAAACTTGTCATGCACGGTGATGCAATGCTGGTGGTTTCACCAGAGCACTGCCGAGTCTTCACCGATGCAGGCTGGAGCAAGGCCCGCCTGTATGAAGAGCTGGGCAAGCTGTTGACCCTGCCGGGCAAGGACCTGGTAATGGGTGCCCAGGATATTACTGAAGGCATGCCGGAAAATTTTGCCGGTGCTGATCTACCCAAGTTTCGACCTGGTGGATTACTGATCGTGCGCGCCGGTGGCCCGGCCGGTCTGTTTTCCGCTGTAATCGCTGGCTGGGCTGCTTCTGGCCCAACCGGCTCCACCCCGGTTAGCAAGGAGGTATTGGCATGACATCGCCAACCGTACTGCTCGACCCGACCGCCGAGCGCTCTGCGGCAAGCCGAAGTCTATCGACCCGGCCGGCTACGCTCGACGGCCTGACTGTCGGCCTACTGGACATTTCCAAGGCACGCGGCAACGTGTTGCTGGATCGTCTGGACGAGCTGCTCAGTGAGCGCGGTATCGAGGTTAAACGCTATCGCAAGCCCACCTTTGCGCGCATCGCACCCACGGATCTGAAACAACAGATCGCCAGTGAGTGTGATGTGCTGGTAGAAGGGCTGGCCGACTGAGGTTCCTGTACCTCGTGCTGTATGCATGATATAGGCGACCTGGAAGGCAGACAGATCCCCGGTGTTGGCATAGCCTCTACCGAGTTCATCGATGCTGCAAAAATGCAGTCCAAGGCATTGGGTATGGAGCCGAAGATGGTCTTCGTTCAACACCCGATTCAGGACCGTACCGATGATGAGCTCAGGTCGTTGGCAGACCAGGCACTGGATAACATTCTGCAGGCATTGACGTTGCAAGGCGCGTGATCGTGGCGGGCCCTGCCCGTCTGGAGTTTAGGCTGATTGGCACCGTACCAAGGTGCCTTCAGCCGAAGCTCTTCTTTCACCGATCACGAGGCTCATTCCACCGTGTTAACCACCGAGCTGGATACCCGCCGCACCCTCCCCGCCATGGACCAGATACTCAACTGGCCCCTTATCCGCGTGCTGGCAGAACAACATGGCCTGACATTGGTAAAGCGTCTGGTCAACCATCAGCTGGACAGGTTACGCACTGCCAGACAGCCCTGTGAACCAGACAGTTTCACCGCGGACATCGAGAGAGAGCTGCATGCCTACCTCTCACCCTCATTGCGCAAAGTGTTTAATCTTACCGGGACCGTGCTGCATACCAATCTGGGCCGTGCGCCACTTCCCGAGGAAGCCATACAGGCCATGTGCGATGTGGCTCGGGGTGCGAGCAATCTGGAATTCGATCTGGACAGGGGCAAGCGCGGAGACCGAGACAGTCACGTAGAGGCCTGGCTATGTCGCCTGACCGGCGCCGAAGCAGCAACCGTGGTCAACAATAACGCGGCAGCGGTGCTTTTAACCCTCAACACCCTTGCCAAGGGCAAGGAAGTGCTGGTCTCACGGGGGGAGTTGGTAGAGATCGGCGGCGCATTTCGAGTCCCTGACATCATGCGTCGTGCACAGGCGAAACTGCATGAAGTGGGCACCACCAATCGCACACACCGACGTGACTATGATGAAGCAATAAGCTCCCGAACAGGCATGTTGATGACCATCCATACCAGCAACTATGTCATTCAGGGATTTACTGCCAGCGTCGCCGAGCGCGAACTCGCCGACAGCGCCCATGCCCACGGTCTGCCATACGCCGTGGACCTTGGTAGTGGCAGCCTGATCGACATGCGCCAGTGGGGCCTGCCCTATGAGCCAACACCGATGGACAGCCTGAGTGCCGGTGCCGATCTGGTAACCTTCAGTGGCGACAAACTGCTCGGCGGGCCCCAGGCGGGGATTATCGTTGGTAAACGCAGCCTTATCGAAAAGCTGAAAAAGAACCCGCTCAAACGTGCGCTGCGCTGCGACAAGGTCACCCTGGCGGCGCTCGAGGCCGTGCTGCGTCTCTATGCAAGCCCCGAAACCCTGGCAAAGCGCCTGCCTGCCCTGCGCTGGTTGAGCCGCCCCCACGCTGATATTGCCGACCAGGCCCAGCGCCTGCTTCCCGCCATGCGCCAGTGGGCACGCGACCGGGCTACCGTAAGCAGGATAGAGGTCATGGGGCAGATTGGCAGTGGCTCACTACCGATCGAAAGATTACCCAGTGAGGCGATTGCGTTCACACCCAGCGGTCCTGCTCGTTCGGCTAACCGCCAACTGCTGATACTGCAGCGCGCCCTGCTGAATATGCCAATACCTGTGATTGGTCGGATTCACGACAACCGTCTGCTCATCGACCTTCGATGCCTGGATGAGGAACAACAACTGCTCGAGCAGCTTGCCCGCGATACGACGACATGATTGTTGCCACTGCCGGCCATGTGGATCATGGCAAGACAGCGCTGATCAAGGCACTGACTGGACAGCACACAGACCGTACTGAGGAGGAACGGCGCCGCGGTATCAGTATTGAGTTGGGTTACGCCTATCTTTCAGGCACCCCGGAACAAAGCATCGATTTTGTCGATGTGCCCGGCCATGAAAAATTCATGCGAACCCTGCTCGCCGGCATCGGCTGTGTAGATGCAATGATGCTGGTTGTCGCCGCAGACGACGGCGTGATGCCGCAAACACATGAGCACATTGAGCTGATCGGGCTGCTGAACATCCCGCAAGTCATGGTTGTAATCAGCAAAAGCGCTCTGGCCACACCTGAACAGATGCAGATAATCGAGCAGGACGTTCTGGGTCTCGTTCAAAAGCAAGGCGCCCGTGATCCAGTATGCTTTCGGGTCGATAGCCTGCTCGGTACCGGAGTGGAGGCGATCCAAGGGCAATTACAATTGTGGGCATCCTCTACGCCGAAGCCGGACCCCATTGGACAAGCTCGTCTGATCGTCGACCGTCACTTCAAGCAGCCGGGTCTGGGTTCGGTTGTCACCGGCACCTTGCTCGGCGGTCAGATTCAAGTCGGCGACTCGCTGCAGCTTTCCGATAACGGCGCACTAGTCCGCGTTCGGGGTATTCAGATTCATCACCAGGAGGCAGAACGGGCACTTGCCGGCCAACGTTGCGCCATCAACCTGAGCGGCGACCTCGAAGACGCTGCCTTCGGGCGCGGCAGCCAGCTTCTGGCCAAGGGAACAAGGGCTCCTACCAACAGGTTTGATGCACGACTCTGTCTCAAGGAGCAGAGCCTGCGAGGTAACGTACAACTGCATATCGGCAGCGCCGTTGTAAACGCTAGATTGGTGCCGCTAAAGGGATTGGAGTCTTCCGTCAGCTACGGTCAATGGGTTCTGGAGCGGCCATTGTGCTGCTTTCACGGAGATCACTTCATTGTTCGCGATCCTGCCTCAAGAACGCTGCTGGGCAGTGGCGTGATCGTCGATCCCTTTGCTCCCCAGCGCGGTCGTCAGAAACCTGAGCGTCTTGCCGTCATCAAAGCCATGGATAATGTCGATAGCCATCAGGCACTGGAGGCCATGCTCGACGTTCAACCAGAAGGTGTCGATATCCAGCGATTCACGCTCAGCCGCGGGCTAGAGGCTGTTTCGTCAACTTACCGGGACAGGCTGCAGATTGGGGACTGGATGTGGCGTCGTTCAGCCCTGGATAATCTGTCTGAGCAAGCTTTAGCCATGGTTACCCAGTATCACCAGACCTGCCCTGAACTGCTGGGTCCTACTCGGCCGCAATTGGCCGAACAACTGGCTCTGGCAGCAGATAGCCGAGTACTGGCGGTAATACTGCGTCAGGAGCTGGACAAGCGCCGCCTGCGGCAGACCGGGCCTTGTCTGCACCTGCTGACCCATGAGCCAAAGCCCGCGGCGCAGCTACTTGAATGGTTTGACCGGGTACATCGCACATTTCTAGACTGCAGCCCCCGTCCACCGGTGATAGGGGATCTTGTCACTCAGCTGGCAGTCGACAAGCATGAACTAGTGGCCTGGCTGGACCGACTCAGCATCGCAGGGCTGCTGGTTTACGTAGCCCGAAACCGCTATCTGCTGCCCGCCGATGCTGACCGGCTGTTCGATGACGCGAGACGTCTGGCAGCAGACCATCATGATGGTCATATTTCCACGGCAGACTTTCGTGATCGCAGCGGTATTGGCCGCAACCACAGTGTGGCTGTCCTTGAGTATTTTGATCGTGTTGGCCTGACCCGACCGCTGGGCAGCTATCGGGTAGTGCGCTAGAAATCCAGCCCGCCTGCCCGACGTGCCTGGCGCGCCATAAGAACCACCAGGACTCCACAGGCGGCCATCACCCCTGCCATTGGCACCGCAGTACCATTGTGCAGAACACCCACCAGCGCTGAGGTAATACCGGCGATGATGAACTGCATGGTTCCCATCAACGCCGAAGCCACACCAGCCTGATGCCCGTGCCCCGCCATGGCGCACGCCGAAGAGTTGGGTAGCACCAACGCCACGACCGCAACACTGCCGAATAATGGCAACAACAAAGGCCAGAGCGCATCAGGCTGCCAGAGAGCCGTACCCAGCAACCAGAATGTACACACCAGATAGATAAGCGTAGTGCGCTGTAAAAGCTTAACGGGCGGCCGGCGCCGGAGCATGCGACTGTTGAACTGGGCAAACAGGATGAAACCAGCAGCAATGGCACCGAAGAACCAACCAAAATGCTCCGCGGGTACGCCGTATAGCTCGATAATGATAAAGGGCGAACCAGCGATATAGGCGAACATACCCGATATCGCTATGCCCCCCGTCAGCGCATGGAACATGAACACTGGCTCGCGCAGCAGTTGCAGATATCTGCCAAAGGCACTGGAAAGCGCCGCAGGCGGCTGAAGATTGGAAAGGGTCTCGCGCAGGCCGAAGAATACGGCAAACGCAAAAAGTGCTGAAAAGACCGCAAGAAAAAGAAAGATCAATGGCCATCCACCAAGCTTGAGCAGCAAGCCACCGCCTAATGGAGCCAGAATGGGGGCAACGCCCATAACCAGCATCAGTTGCGAGAATGCCTTGGCAGCGTCAATCGGTTTGCACAGGTCGCGAACCACGGCACGGGTTACAACCATGCCTGCACAGCCACCAAGTGCCTGGGCGAAACGGGCAGCCAGCAGCCACTCCAGTGTTGGAGCAAGAGCGCAGGCCAGGGAGGCAAGGGCAAAAAGACCGATACCAAAGAGCAGCGGTTTACGCCGACCAAAACGATCGGCCAACGGTCCATAAAAAATCTGTCCTGAGGCCAGGCCCAGAAAGTAGACCGACATGCTCAGTTGAATATGCTCTATATCCGTACCAAAGGACTCAGCCATGGCTGGAAAGGCGGGCAGATAAAGATCAATCGCCAGGGGGCCGAAGGCACTGAGCCCACCAAGGATGAGCAGTATGTTGAAGGGCATGACGTGTTCCGATTAGCGACGGCGGAAGATTCCGGTGCGTAGCAGGTCATGATGCCAGAAATCGGCCACAACTGCCGGAAACACAGTGTTGCAGCAAAGGGCCCTGGGGGTGTGACTGCAAAGCCGGACAGACAAAGAGCCTGTCCGGCACTGGGATCAGCGGCGGACCAGGAAGGTCCGTCCAGCGGTGAAGGCAACAATCATCAGCAAGGCAAGTACTGCGGGCACCACGTTGCCTTCTATTTGCGGAATGGTGCGCAGAAATACAAAGGCAACCGCAGTCGGCGCGACAAAGCGCACAAGAAATTGCCATACCGCAAACCAGCTTGCATTGGTCGCCATCTGTGCCATGACCTGCTCACGAGTCAGTGCCCAACCGGCAAACAAGGCAATCAGCAATCCGCCCAACGGCATCAGAATATTGGTGATGAATTCCAGCACATCGAAGGGTGAGCGGCCAAATAACTCATGGGTAATCGTGCCCTCCGACCAGATGTTGAAGCTGAACACCGTCAGCAGTCCGAGCAGCCAGCAAGCAACTACCATTATCAGAACGGCCAGCGGACGACTGAACCCAAAACCCTCAACCAGCCAGGCTGCGACCGGCTCGATTAATGAAATGGCTGAGGTCAGCGCTGCTCCGATAACCAGTATGAAGAACACACCTCCCAGAAATGAACCGCCCGGTAGTTCGGCGAATGCTATAGGCAGGGTTACGAACATCAGACCCGGCCCCTGCCCCGCCTCCAGACCACTGCCAAATACCAGGGCAAAGATCGCGACGCCGGCCATGAGAGCAATCATTGTGTCGACCAGGGCGATGGCGATAGCGGTACGGGTAAGCGAGGCCTCGTCAGACATGTAAGCGCCGTAGGCCATGATGGCGCCCATACCCAGACTCAGGGTGAAAAACGATTGCCCCATGGCTTCCAGCCATCCCTCCAGGGTCAGATCGGCAAGATTGAAAGTGAACAGGAAGCTCAATGCAGCACCTGCATCGCCAACCATTACCCCGTACCCGAGTACAACCAGCAGAATCAGAAAGAGTGCCGGCATCATGAAGCGCAGACCGCCCTCGATACCCCGGTGTACACCCATGCCGACAATCAGGCCCGAGGCAGCGATGAACAGGGTGTGGTAGGTGATCAGCAATCCCGGAGAAGCCAGCAAAGTATCAAAGGATGCGCCAATCTCAGTGGCGTCTGCCCCAGCCAGGGCACCGGAAAACATCTGCAGCGTGTAGTGAATTGCCCAACCGGCGATAACTGAATAGAAGCTTAGGATAAGAAAGGCGGCAACTGCCCCCATCCAGCCAATCGTCCTCCAGCCTCGGCTGGTACCGTGGCTCTCGGTAAGATGTTGCATGCCCAGAATCGGACTTCTACGACTGGAGCGGCCAAGCAGAGTCTCGGCGATCAGAATCGGAATACCGACCATCGCGATGGTTACGGCGTAGACCAGAATAAAGGCACCACCACCGTTTTCACCTGCCAGATAAGGGAAGCGCCAGAGGTTGCCCAGGCCGACCGCCGAGCCGACGGCGGCGAGCAAAAAAGTGCCTTTGTGGGTCCAGATATTTCGTGAGCTCATCAGAAAGAGTTCCAGGGCTGAATAGTCGAGAAAAAAACGCCGGCAAGAGTACCATAGGCAACCTACGAGCTCGACCGGACATGCCATGAACTCAGCCCCTGCCTCAACCCGAAAAGCCCTGTCATTAGCCAGATGGTTTATTGCGCCCTACCGCTGGCAGGTTCTCGGGGCCATGTTGGCCCTGACCTTTACCGCAGCCATTACCCTTTCGCTGGGTCAAGGTTTGCGTCTGCTCGTGGACCAGGGCTTCGCAACCCGATCACCGGAGCTGCTCAACCAGTCCGTCGCAATCTTTGCGGTGTTGATTCTGGCACTGGCTATCGGGACTTTCGCACGTTTCTACCTGGTGTCGTGGATCGGTGAGCGAGTCGTCGCAGACATACGCAGCCAGGTTTTTGATCATCTGGTCGAGCTACATCCGGGGTTTTATGAGAGCAACCGTGGACTTGAAATCCAGTCGCGCCTGACCGCAGATACGACCGTACTCCAATCAGTAATCGGCTCCACCGTCTCCATCGCCCTGCGTAACGCGCTGATGTTGCTAGGCGGCGTCATACTGCTATTCATCACCAACCCGAAACTGACCAGCATCGTGATGCTTGCCATCCCCCTGGTGATAGCGCCAATCCTGTTTTTTGGCCGACGGGTACGCGCTTTGTCGCGCCTGAGCCAGGATCGGGTAGCTGATGTGGGTAGCTATGTGGGAGAAATACTCGGGCAAATCAAGACAGTCCAGGCCTATAACCACCAGTCCCAGGACAAAGCCCACTTCTCAGGTGTCGTTGAGGAGGCCTTCCAGGTTGCTCGCCACCGGATTCGCCAGCGTGCCTGGCTAACCTTCGTGGTCATTCTACTGGTGCTGGGCGCGATCGGTATCATGCTCTGGGTAGGAGGAATGGACGTAATCGCCGGTCGCATAACTGGTGGCGAACTGGCAGCGTTTGTTTTCTACAGCCTGATTGTCGGCGTTTCAGCCGGGGCCCTCAGCGAAGTAATCGGTGAGCTGCAACGTGCAGCCGGTGCAGGAGCGCGGATCGCCGAACTACTGCGCACCGAAAGCGAAATTGCTCCGCCACCTGAAAGCGAGCGCTGCCATTTACCTGCCGCGGTGCTGGGCAATATTGGGTTCGATGACCTGAGCTTCGCCTATCCTGGCCGGCCAGAGGTAAATGCGATCGACCATTTCAGCCTGCAGGTAACCCCGGGTGAAACCCTGGCACTGGTTGGTCCATCAGGCGCGGGTAAATCCACTCTGTTTGATCTCCTGCTACGTTTTTTTGATCCATCGGCAGGCCGCATCACCCTTGAAGGGTGCGATATCCGCCAACTTGATCCCCTTGATCTACGTCATTGCTTTGCTCTGGTCTCACAGACTCCTGCACTGTTTCACGGCAGCGTGGCAGAAAACATCCGCTACGGGCGTCCAGAGGCTGACCTTTCCGAGGTCATGGCCGCGGCACGCGCGGCGCATGCTGATGAATTCATTCAACAGATGCCGCAGGGCTACGACACGCACCTGGGCGACGCGGGACTGGGCCTGTCCGGAGGCCAGAAGCAACGCCTGGCGATTGCGCGCGCCTTGCTCACCGATGCGCCCATCCTGCTGCTGGACGAAGCCACCAGTGCCCTGGACGCCCAGAGCGAGCACCTTATCCAGCAAGCGCTGCCCCAACTCATGAAGGGACGGACCACACTGGTAATTGCCCACAGACTGGCCACGGTAAAGCATGCAGACCGGATTGCCGTGGTTGACGGTGGAAAGCTTGTTGCGCTGGGGACACACAACGAGTTGATTGAAAGCAACCCGCTGTATGCACGACTGGCACATCTGCAGTTTGGTGCGGCACAACCGTCAGGGCGGCGTTGAGACGTCAGCTCTCAGCGGTTTTTCAGTGTGCGCACAGCGAGTGCAATACGCTCCAGTGCTTCCTGCACAACAGCCCGCTGCGTACCAATGTTCAGACGCATGTAACCACTACCAGCATCGCCGAAGCTTGTGCCGGGGTTCATTCCGACTCGTGCCTGGTGAATGAAAAAGGATTTCAGTTCGGCGTCGCTCATACCCAGACGGCTGCAGTCGAGCCAGAGCAGATAAGTGCCCTCGGGTTCATCCATACGAATCTCGGGAAGGTGCGCTGCAAGATAGCGGCTGACCAGTTGCACGTTACCCTGCAGATATTCGAGCAGCGCATCCAGCCAGGGACCGCCGTGCCGGTAGGCAGCCTCAAAGGCGACAATACTGAAGGGATTGGCAGGTTCGATATGCATCGCTTCAAATGTGGTCTTTAACGCTTGCCGGTGTGCAGGATCAGGAACAACCAGAGCCGAGAGCCCCATACCGGCAATATTGAAAGTCTTGCTGGGTGCAACTGCGGTAATGATCTGGTCTTGCTCGGTAGCCAGCGAAGCCAGCATGGTATGCCTGTGGCCGGGGAAGGTCAGATCACAGTGGATGTCATCGGAAAGTATCAGCAGGTTGTGCCGTCGAGCAATTTCGAGCATGTCCTGCAGTTCGCTTTCGCGCCATACCCGACCTGCTGGATTGTGCGGGGAGCACAGAGCAAGGATGCGCGCCTGTGACGCGCAGCGTTCGAGTTGTTCAAGGTCCATGGTGTATTCACCATCACGGTGAACCAAGGGGTTGATCACCAACGAGCGACCCGTTTTTGCCGCTGCTGCAAAAAATGGCGGGTAAACAGGCGGCTGCACAACAATACCCTCACCCGGCGCGGCAAAGGCCATTGCCACTGCGTGGAGGGAGGGAACCACACCAGGCGCGATCATGATCCAATCGCGATCTATCCTCCAGCTGTGGCGCTCTGCGAACCAATCGATCATCGACTCATAAAGACCGTCGGGATATAGCGAGTAGCCATATACGGGATGCTGCGCCCGCTCTACCAATGCCTGAACCACTGCCTCAGGCGCAGCAAAATCTGTATCTGCCACCCACATCGGCAATACATCCTCACTGCCGAACACCGCCTTGAGCGCATCAAATTTTACCGAATTGGTATTGCTGCGCTCTATCTGCCGATCAAAATCGAAATCGATTGCTGCCTTAACCGCCACAGTATTGCTCTCCCTTGCGTTGCCGTTATGGCTGCCGAGCAGCAAGCCTGCAGCTCAGCGGATTCTTTCCCAGACGGTGACCTCGGAGAAGCTGTGCTGGAATTTGTGCTGCGTTTCACGAATCACAAATTCCAGTTTGCGCGGATCACCTATCTGCACAAAATGGTCGCCCAGTATGTCGCGCAAACCATCCAGTGTCGTGTAGCTTTCTCCATCCTTCTTGTATCCGCCGATCCATTGTTCTTTCGGCGTATGCTCCTCCAGCCAGGTGTAGGGTGAGGCGACTACCAGCAACCCGCCGAGGTTGATACGCTGGTGGACCTGACCCAGGAACTGCCCAGGATTATACAGACGGTCTATAAGATTGACGGCCATTATCAGATCGTAGCCGGTCAGTTGCGGCTTGAGATTGCAGGCATCACCCTGGAAAAACGAGACTTTGTCTGTGGTGTTCTCCAGTCCATGCTGCTCAAGCGTGGCAGTGCGATAGGACACCAGGTCGCCTTCTTCGGTAAGCGTGTAGCGCAGCACACCCTGCTCTGCCATCTCAACTCCCTGACTGACAAAGCGGGCCGAGAAATCGATACCGGTGACCTGATCGAAATGCCGTGCCAGTTCAAAGGTGGCCCGACCAGATGCACAGCCCAGATCCAGCGCACTTTGTGCAGGGCGTTCACCCATGGCTTCAATACACAGCTGCGCTACTGCTGCCGGGAAATTAGGCACGTTGAACCAGGTATCACCGTAATGAAACTCGGCGTATTCCGACATCTGCCGGTCGCTTTCGTAATAGGCATTAGGCTCTTTTGCTTTGGCATGACTGGACACGTAACGAAACCCCGCGTGCTGGAAAAAGTGACGGCGGAAAGCATAACGGGCGCTGCGCAACGTTTCGTTGCCACAGGAGACCCAGGATCCGCCCTTGATCAGATTATGTTGATTATCGAATGTCGGCGTCGTGAAATCGTCGTACAGAGGATGAACTTCGAATCCGTCATAGGGATACATGGGTGTCTCGGTCCACTGCCACACGTTACCCACCACATCAAAGAATTCGCCGTGGGCAAAACGGTTAACCGGACACGAGGATGCACCATGATCGAGTTGCAGATTAGCTGACGCAGGACCATCGCTCGGAACTTCACCGGGCTGGGCAACATCGTAAAGTCGATACCACTCATCTTCGGTGGGAAGGCGTACAGGCTTACCGCTCTGCTCGGCCTTCCAGTTAAAGAATGCCTTGGCTTCGTGATAGTTCACCTCTGCCGGCCAGTCCCAGCGCATATCCACTTCTTCTGTCATCAGTCTCAAGTGCCATTGGGCACCGGGAATCCAGAAGGTGGGGTGAGCCGCCTGGGCAAACTGTTTCCACTGGGTGCCCTCCGCGTCCCAAAATGCATCATTTTGATAACCGCCGGCTTCGACAAATTCGAGAAACTCGCCATTGGACACCAGGTACTTGCTTGCCTTGAATTCCTCCAGCTCGACTTCCCGATGACCGTACTCGTTATCCCAGCCGTAGCTGATTGCATCACGGGGTTTGCCAAGGCTTACTGACCCGCCAGCGACGGTCAACAGCTCGTTGACCGGCGCTGGACCATGCTCACCTGAAGGAGCCCAGTCAGCATCGCCACGCAGGTACTCAAGTCGATGCTGGCGAATCAACACGGTAGAGGTTTCCAGGTGAATGAGCTCGTGCTCTATACCCATGATGATTGGCCACCATGAACCGCTCCAGGTAATGGGCAACTGCAGTGGCAAGGTATGAATCAGATTCAATACGGCAGCCCGCACCTTCTCACGGTAGGCCTTCACCTCGGCAACGCTGGGCCACTCATAGTGAGTCTCGTCGAGATCGTCCCAGCTCATTTCATCCACACCCACCGCAAAGATCGACTCAAGGCGAGGATCTATGCGCTCTGGCAGCAACTTGGCGAGCACCAGCTTGTTGACGAAAAAAGTAGCGGTATGGCCGTAATAGAAAATCAGGGGGTGGCGCAGTGGAATGGCCTTTTTATAGTAGGCCTCATCACACGCCAGGGTTTGGAAAAGGGACTCGTAACGGTCCGAGACCGCGTTGTAGTAGTCAGCTATCTCGGCCCGTTTGCTTTCCGGGTTTTGGCCGTCAAGGGCCGGAGTCCTCTGTAGTAGAGCAGTCCCGGAGGCATGAAATTGTTCGGCAATGGTCATTGGCAAGGTCCTTGGGCGGTGGTTCCGCTGATCTTGAGTTCACCCCCAATTATGACATCGACCCCGCGTTGTGCTTTCCTAAAATCGTGTGTATTCGTGTCGTCAGCGATTACATCGCTCCGCCGAGCGGTCATTCGCCCGGCGTCGGGCTCTTATCGAGGGGATGCATTCTCGTGAAGTCGCGCGTTCAGCTCATCAACAACGGGTGCCCACTCGGCATCTTCTACAATCTCTTCCTTGAGAAAAGCGGCCTGACTGGGAGTCCAGAATGACGCCTCGGACAGTTTAATGTCCTTTGACAGGGGATAATGGTCGGCAATAAATGCTTCGATACTGGCGTCGTCTCCATCCATTCCCAACTGCTCGAAAAGTATCTGCATATTCTTGTGCTGCGTATCCATTTCGTTCTCCTGAAGGTCGGTCATATCGAAAACCGCTTACTGGTCCCAGCAAGCGATTGCTATCTAACTGAGATGACAATAAAGGCAATCAGTTCCATACCAGCGTAGCGATGCACACAAAGTTACTTCACAACGTTTCTGTTCCAGCCCTTGCGGTTGCGCGGTCAGAGGGCACGTGTATCCTGATTTTTTGATTTATAACGGACCTTTTGCCCATGAACCTGACAGTAGGCGCACGATCCTGGACCTGGAAGTCTTTCATCGCTTTAGCATGCTTGTCAGGTAGCTCTTTTTCTTCGGTTGCCTTGGCCCAGGATGTAGAACGAGGAGCGCGAGTAGTCACCGAAGAGGTTCGTGAAAGGGAGTTGGTCAACGAAGTGCCCTTGACCGGAACGCTTTCCGCCGCCCGAATCGCAACCCTGTCTGCGGAAGTAGCAGGACTGATAAGCAGTCTTGAAGTGGACATAGGTGACAAGCTTGAGGCGGGCGACACGCTTCTCGAACTTAACCCTGAATTAGCCGAAATAGCACTGCAGCGGGCACGAGCAGCCACATCCAGCGTCCGTGAGCGAGTGGCAGATAGCGAACGCCGCCTCTCTGAAGCTCAGGCCCTGGGCTCGCGCAACATTGCTGCAAGCGAGATTCGCACCCGTCAATCGCTTGTAGAGGTCGAGCGCGCAGCCCTGGCTGTGGCCGAGGCCGAGATCAGGCAACGCGAAGCAGAGCTGCGCCGCCACAAGGTAACAGTGCCGTTCCCCGGAACACTGAGCCAGAAACTGGTGGAAATCGGTGAGTGGGTCGACCCTGGTACCGGACTGCTGCAAATCATTTCTACCGCGCCACTTCGCGCCGACTTTCAGGTGCCCCAGCGTTTCTATCCCATGATTCAAAAAGACGCTGCGGTTACTTTGCGCTTTGACGCATACCCAGACCAGAGCTTCTCGGGCCAAGTGGCGCACAAAGTGCCCCAGAGCAGTGACAGTGCCCGTACATTTCTTCTCAGGGTTGCACTGAATGAAGACAGCAGTCCGCCCATGCTGATTGCCGGGATGTCAGTGGATGCCACGCTCAGGCTGGCTAACGGAGAACGGGGGGTAGTCGTCAATCGAGATGCATTGCTGAGATACCCGGATGGTCGGGTCACTACCTGGGTCATCAAGCGCGCTGGGGAGGATAATAGCGCCACAGTCACCGAGCGACAGGTGCAACCGGGGCTGAGCTTCGATGGCCAGGTCGAGATCATCTCCGGCCTGGAGACTGGCCTGGAAGTAGTCACCCGAGGCAACGAAGCATTGCGCGAAGATCAGCAGGTAAACATCATCGACTCGGAGCGCTGAGGGCATGTTCGAGCAGATAGTTCGACACGGGATCCTGGTCACCGTCAGCGTACTGATCATCTGCGTACTGGGCGTGATCGCAGCGCTGCGAATTCCTGTACAGATGATCCCCGACCTGGAAACCCGGACCATTACGGTTCAGACCAGTTGGCCGGGCGCGACCCCGCAGGATATAGAAAAGGAGATTCTCATCGAGCAGGAGGAATTCCTGCGCAACATTCCCTATCTGGAAGAGATCACCTCCAGTGCCAATACAGGCTCGGCGGAGATCGAACTGGATTTCCCATTCGCCGTCGACATCACCGAAACCCTGATACGGGTAAACAATGCCCTTACCCAGGTGCCCTCCTATCCTGAGAATGTCGATGAGCCGAGAGTGACGGCCACGTCGTTCTCGGCAAACGCGTTCATGTATTTCTACGTCGCACCGCTGCCCGGCAACCCGCGCAACCTCGATATGGACATGATGCGTGATTTCATTGAGGACAATGTCCGTACGCGGATGTCCAGCGTTCCGGATGTCGCCCAGATTGAGGTTCGTGGCGGCGCACAGCGACAGATACAGATCCGCCTTGATCCTGATCAACTCTCCGCTCGGGATCTCACCCTGGGCGAGGTACGCAGCGCCATAGCCGAGCGCAATCAGGATGTATCGGCCGGCGAAATCAACAGTGGCAAGAGACGCTACCTGCTGCGCACCGTAGGGCGCTTCGAGGATCTGGACAAAATGCGCTCGATGGTTCTCAAGCGTGAGGGTGACAGCGTGGTGCGTCTGGGTGAAGTCGCACAAATAAGTCTTGATCATTTCCAGATCCGCGATCGCTCTTTCATCAACGGCGACGCGGTCATCAGTCTCTCCGTGCGACGTCAAAGCGGCTCAAATGTCATCCAGATCAAGGAAGCCATGCTGGAGGAAGTAGAGCTCACCAATCGGGAATTGCTCAATCCTGCGGGTATGCGTCTGCAGCTTTCTGCCGATGATGTTGTTTATGTAGAAGCGTCGATTTTCAACGTCTGGAAAAATCTTATTCTCGGTGCACTGCTGTCGACCTTGATCATGTACGTGTTTTTGCGCTCGTTCCGCGCCACCCTGCTTGGCGTGCTGGGTATTCCGATCTGCACCATTGCAGCCTTTCTGGGCCTTATGCTGTTCGGAAGGACGGTCAATGTCATATCCCTTGCAGGGGTTGCCTTTGCCATCGGGATGACGCTGGATAACAGTATTGTGGTGTTGGAGAGCATCGAACTGGAGCGCCGCCGCGGCCTGGACCGGCTGCGCGCGGCTATCTCTGGCGTTCAGAAAGTCTGGCCCGCTGTGCTCGCCTCATCACTCACCACCGTCATGGTGTTCTTGCCGGTGGTTTTTATTACTGAAGAAGCAGGCCAGCTCTACTCGGACGTGGCCATTGCCATCGCCGCCTCGATCCTGGTTTCAATGCTGGTGGCCGTAACCGTGGTGCCCACCCTCAGCGCGCGTCTGGAACTCAAGGACAGCTCTCTCAGTGGCGGCGGACGCGAGCGGGTGCGTAACAGGGTTATTGGCGCTCTGGGCTGGCTGATCGCTACCGCCCCGCGGCGCCTAGGCTGCGTGGTTTTAACGCTGGGAACAAGTCTGGCTATCGTCCTGCTCCTGACGCCCCCTGCCGAGTATCTGCCCGAGGGCGAAGAACCCAAGACCTTTGCGTCGATGAACGCACCGCCGGGTTACAACCTAGAAACCATGCAGGGCTATGCCGATGAACTCCAGGCCTACTTCCTGCCCTTTGTGGATGATGAGCCCGGAGAATATCAGCGCGGAGAAACCGAAGTACCCGCCATGGCCTACATCAACATGGGCGTTACCCCTCAGGGTATTCGCATCATTACCCAGTCCAAGGATCCAGCGGACATTCGCGACCTGATGGATGCGCTGGAGCAAAAGTACGAGACCTACCCGGGCATGCGCGCCTTCGCCGCACGGGGCTCGATTATCAGCAGCAACGACGGTGGCACCCGTAGCGTCAATCTGGATATTTCCGGCCCCGACCTTGCGTCCCTGTATGAAGTCGCTCAGGCCGCCTATAGTCGAGCCGAAGACGTTTTTGACGACCCTAGAGTTCAATCTCAACCATCGAGCCTGTCGTTGGCCCAGCCGCTATTGCAGGTCAAACCCAACTTTGATCGTGCGGCTGATGTTGGCATGACCACCGAGGATATCGGCTTTGCTGTAGCGGTTCTCACCGATGGCGCATTCGTCAACGAATTCTTCCTCGAAGACGACAAGATCGACATGTATCTGTACAACCAGCAGGGTCCCAACGCCACGCTGGAAACCCTGGACAAGATTGCAGTCCATACGCCGGCTGGTGAAACCCTCCTACTCTCGGAGCTGGTTACCATCGAGGAGACGGTTGATACCAGTACAGTACGTCGCAAGGACGGTAGACGGACTATTACTCTTAATATCATTCCCCCGCGTTCGGTCGCACTGGAAACCGGTGTGGCCATTGTTCGGGAGGATGTAGTCGGATATCTGCAGGAAAGCGGCCAGGTGCCCAACGGGGTCACGCTGACCATTTCTGGCGCCGCTGATCAACTTGATGCCACTCGCGACTCACTGACCGATAACTATCTGGTAGCGCTAGTCATCGTCTATCTGTTGATGGTGGCCATATTCAGTCATTGGGGTTATCCCCTGCTCATCATGCTCACCATACCCCTGGGTTTTGCTGGTGGCATTGCCGGGCTCGCTGTACTCAACCTCATTGGTGAGATTATGCAGGCGTTGGGACTCGGCTCTCTCAGCCAGCCCTTCGATATGATCTCTATGCTCGGTTTTTTGATTCTGATGGGTACGGTGGTCAATAATCCCATTTTGATCGTCGACAGATCCACCCGTAACGTGCGGGATGAAGGCATGAATCCGGTCGAAGCCGTTCGTGAGGCGGTTGAGTCACGGCTGCGCCCAATTGCGATTTCCAGCATCACGACGATCTGTGGTCTGGCTCCTCTGGTGTTTCTCCCAGGTGCCGGTAGTGAGCTTTACCGGGGGGTAGGCGTAATAGTCATGGCCGGTATTATCGGTGCCACCCTGGTTACCCTGACCATGCTGCCTGCGCTTACCGTGATGGTTTTGAACTGGCAAAAACGAACAGGAAAGATCACTAAGTGAATCCTGTTTGACAATCATTCTCGTTAGCATTAGCATACAGAACATAGCGACTACCTATGGGAAGAACTCCATGTATGTATGCCTTTGCAAGGGTGTAACCGACAAGCAGATTCGCAACGCGATCAACGAAGGCGCGTGCAACATGCGCGATTTACGTGACGCGCTCGACGTAGCAAACCAATGTGGCAAGTGTGGGCGCGACTGCAAATCTCTGTTGAATGAATCCAGCCTCGCCGGTGCATCAGCCAGTACCATGAATACTTCCCAGTTTTTTGCTGCCTGAACTTCAGATTGCTGCTTTTACTCACAGGTCGGAGCAGGCAATCTTGTCAGTTCCCACTCCCCGCCCTTTCCACGTGACTAATTGACAGCCTCTATCCCGCACTCCAGACTCACCTATCAAACGCATTCGAGGGGCAGGGTCATGAAAGGCGATAAAAAGGTTATTCAGCAACTCAACAGCATTCTTGGCTACGAACTGGTTGCCATTAACCAGTACTTTCTGCATGCGCGCATGCTGCAGGATTGGGGCCTGGGAAAAATGGGTGAGCGCGAATACCACGAATCCATCGATGTCATGAAACACGCCGACAAGTTGGTCAAGCGCATTCTTTTTCTTGAAGGTCTGCCTAACCTTCAGGACCTGGGCAGGTTGCTGATCGGGGAAGATGTACCCGAGATTCTTCAGTCCGACCTCAAACTGGAAATGAAAACCCTACCCGATTTACGAACTGCCATAGCCTATTGTGAAACCGCCGGGGACTACGGCAGTCGCGAGGTTCTCGAGAACATTCTCGAGTCTCAGGAAGATCATGTCGACTGGTTGGAAACCCAGCTGAGCCTGATCAATAGTCTGGGGCTGGAGAATTTCCTGCAATCACAGATGTAATAGTTCACGAGAATCGGCCGGCCACCACCCTGGTGGCCGATTACCCCTAAAGTTGTGCCCGCCTTCAGATAACACCATCGCTGCGCCCTCGCCCCAATACCAGCCTGGAACCCACCTTTTCATGAGGGGACGGCGCCGGATTCAACTTCTTGAGTCTCTTCTCTGCGTTATCAAAAACCATTCGAAGAGTCCTCTGCTCAGAGGGGTCGATTCCGTTGCGCACTGGAGAACAACGCCATGCACCCATTGCTGATGATGGCGGTGGTCATCGAGGCATTCTGCGCAGTCTAGATGCTGGCGCGCCGCACAGTAGCCAACAACATGGCGGCGCCGCCAAAAAGCGCGGCAAAGACACGGTTGAGCATGCGTTGTTGACCGGGCGAATTGAGTAGCCGCAACACCCGTGAAGCCAAGCCGGTATAACCGGCCATGACGATCAGGTCGACGACAACCATCGTGGCTGCCATAACCAGATATTGAGTGGTCATTGGTGCTGCAGGATTCAGGAACTGCGGCAAGACCGCTAGCATGAATACCACGGCCTTGGGGTTGCTGACATTGACCAGGAACCCACGAAACATAAGCGCCAGGGGCTGACCTACAGGGCGAACACCGCTCTCTGGATCCACAGCCATCCCTGGAGAGCGCCATTGTCTTGCAGCCAGAAAAAGAAGGTAGGCAACGCCAAACCACTTGATCAAACTGAAAGCCGTTTCAGAGGTCGCCAGCAGCGCGCCAACACCCGCCGCCACCACACCAATCTGGAGCAAAAGCCCGAATTGAAGGCCAATAGCCGTCCAGTAGCCCCGTCCGAAGCCGTAGTTAAGGCCACTGGAAAGCGATGCTATTGCACCAGCCCCTGGCGACAGACTGATGATCCAGCAAGCCAGCAGAAAGGCCAGCCAGGTTTCCATACTCATTTGAATACCCCTGAATGTATGCGGATGAGTATGCCCTTCCATCCAGCCTGGTGTGTAGCTTTGTGTAGACATCCTTGAGAGCGCAAAGAGCTTACCGATGCAGATAAAAGGAACTCCGGTGCTCATTTTCTGTCAACTCAAGTGAAGGCAAGCGGCATATGTATTTTTTCCTTGCCGCGAAACCAACTATGGAGAAGATTATTATGATTAACATGAAAATGCTTACAGCCGTAGCAGCCATCGCAACATTGGGTATCGCCGCCCCCGTCGTAGCCGAAGACACCACTCCGCCTACCACTATCCATGAAGAGAGCCCGCGTGCTGGCACGGACGTAGGCGTCGAAACCGAGTCAATGGCAGAAGATGCAAAGGCCCGCAGCGAAGTGCCCGGCACCGATGATGCGGTTCATAGCAGTGCGTACAAGAAGACCTATCCCGCAGAGTCTGAAGTTGGCGAGTAAAGTGAGCTGCTGCAATAGGTACTAAAAAGGGCCCGAGAGGGCCCTTTTTTTATTAAAACTTGGCAGTAAAGCTTCAGGAGCTAGAGACAGGGTGTGCCATCGGTTCAACCCACCCCTGCTTTGAAGCTTGCCGAACAAGGTCTAAGCTAAAAAGCAAGACGTCTTATGCCAGGATCCGGTAAGCATGAACCAAGACGACATTGCATACTCTTTACCTCTGTTAAAGCAGGCAGAGCACGTGGTTGTGTTTACCGGCGCCGGAGTTTCGGCAGAAAGTGGCATACCCACGTTTCGCGATGCGCTCACAGGTCTGTGGGCAAAACATGACCCGATGGACCTCGCCACGCCGGAGGCATTCGCACGTGATCCAGACCTGGTGTGGAGCTGGTACGAGTGGCGCCGCTGGCAGATACACCGCACACAACCCAATCGCGCTCATAACGCAATAGCACAGCTTGAGAGCCGGGTGCCTCGCCTCACACTGATTACCCAGAATGTGGACGATCTGCATGAACGTGCAGGAAGCAGTAACGTCATACACCTGCACGGTGATTTGCAATCCCCGCGCTGTTCTGTCTGCGCTGCGCCGCATCGATTTGATGCTGAGCTATGGCTGGAGAATCCGCAAGAAAATCGCAGCATCAGTCCTCCCAGGTGTCTGCGATGCAATAATCCCGTCAGGCCCGGCGTTGTCTGGTTCGGTGAGTCGCTGCCAGAGCGAGCTTTCCAGCAGGCGTTCGATGCAGCGGGCGATTGCGATCTGGTTTTATCCATTGGCACCTCCGGAGTCGTCCAGCCTGCCGCCTTGATTCCGGATATTGCTTTGAAGAACGGCGCTTCAGTGGTGCATATCAACCCGCAACCCGTTCTGAGTCATCCGCGGGAATCATCAATCCAGGGACCCGCCGCCGAGATATTACCCATACTGCTCAGGGATGCCTTCGGCTAACTCACCAGACTTTTCAGGTAACCGTGTAGAGCACGTCGGTGTATTTAGCGAACAATCATAGACGCCAAGGGCTACTGATTTTTTTCGCGCAGATAACATGAATTTTTCTCTGTAATTGATCGTCCAAGGTAATGAGATTGGTCGGTGTCTGTCGGTGCCGGTTGATCAATTTTTCGGTCCACACTGGCTTCTGTTATCAACGCTGGCGAGTCGACGGAGTAGACATTAAGATGCCAGAAAACAGCTTTCACTGACGAGCATCAAAGAGACTGTGCAGAGCAGTTGCCAATCCGTCTTGGCTGCTCTACGGTGGTGACATGAGCCAAACGATTTCACAGCGGAAAAATGGAACTACACTATGATGCAAGTACTGATTAATAGTCATCAGATTGAAACTGCCAGCGTCTCGTTCCAGGAATGGGTCACTGCGGCCGTAGTAAACGAACTGGAGCGCTTTGACGACTTTCTGACTCGAGTTGAAGTGCATGTAAGCGATGAGAACGGTCATAAATCCGGCGCGCGAGATAAGCGCTGCCAAATTGAAATGCGTCCCCGTGGTCACCAGCCTCTTTCGGTCACCAACCATGACGAATCCCTTGAGTTGGCGGTCAACGGGGCAGCAGAAAAGGCTCGGCATGCTCTGGAGCACCTGATGGGCAAATTGGACGTACGTGGTAATCCCATAAAAATGGCTGAAGCTTCAGTTGATGACGAAGCCGCCCGCGAGAATCGTGATGCATTGTTGGAAGAAGAGTTTCTCGAAAAAGAACAACTGCTCTGATACAAAGGTACAAGGAGAGCAGCCAGGCTGGTTGCTCTCCTCCAGTCCCCTAACCCCTGATCCACTCCCCCCAGGCTCACCCTTTCCTACCTCCAATTCCCATTATCTATATCCGCCAATGGCGCAAAACGATAGTGCTTCAGCAATGACTCTGTTCAGCCTATTGTCGACTCACAGAGCCAGCAACTCCCTGATCTACTTTTCTTGATGGATGCAGGAGCTGGTCTAGGATTGATTCATACACCCTTCGCAATAGAGGAAAAACCATGTCAGCTGATAGAGAACTGGACATCATCGTATATGGCGCCACCGGCTACACCGGGCGGCTGGTATGCGAATATCTGAACAAGCAGTATGGCGTCAACGGCGAGGTCAAATGGGCCATGGCTGGCCGCAGCCAGGACAAGATTGATAGTGTTCGTGAGGAAATGGGCATTCCCGCTGACGTTCCCACCGTGCTCGCAGATGCCAATGAGCCCGCTTCAATCAAGGCCATGGTGGAAAAGACCAAGGTATTGCTGACCACTGTGGGTCCTTATCAGCTCTACGGATCTGATGTGGTTGCCGCTTGCGCCAAGGCTGGCACCGACTATGTGGATCTGTGTGGCGAGCCGGCCTGGATGCACGAAATGATCGCCAAGCATCAGGACGACGCCAAGGCTAGCGGCGCGCGCATAGTATTTTCTTGCGGTTTTGATTCTGTGCCATTTGATCTGGGAGCCTTCTTTCTTCAGGAAGCTGCCAAGAAAAAGTTCGGTTCGTCCATGCCCCGTATCAAAGGCCGCGTTCGTGCGATGAAAGGCACCTTCTCTGGTGGCACCCTGGCCAGCTTCAAGGCCACCATGGCCGCAGCCGCCAAAAAACCGGAGATGATGAAAGTACTGGGCAATCCTTTCGCGCTGACTCCGGGCTTCACCGGCGCCGATCAGCCCTCAGGTAACGCTCCAAGCTACGACGAGGACCTTAACAGCTGGTCTGCCCCTTTTGTCATGGCCACCATCAATACCAAGAACATCCATCGTTCCAATTTCCTGCTCGGCCATGAATATGGCGAGGGCTTTGTTTACGATGAGATGATGCTGACCGGACCTGGCGAAAAAGGTGAAGCCACTGCGAAGGCGGTAGCCGCCGACAAATCCATGGCTAACGACCCACGCAAACCAGGGGAAGGACCATCCAAGGAAGAGCGTGAGAACGGCTACTACGACGTACTCTTTGCCGGCTCCAATGACAAGGGCGACAGCCTCAGGGTCAGCGTCAAGGGTGACAAGGATCCTGGATACGGGTCTACATCAAAAATGATCGCCGAAAGCGCTGTGTGTCTGGTTAAAAATCCGGGCGCTGCCTCCGGTGGTATATGGACACCGGCATCGGCCCTTGGCTCGCTGCTGATTGAGCGTCTGGAGAAAAACGCCGGCCTGACCTTTCAGGTCGAGGGCTGAACATGAATGGCCCCCTGCCTACAGGGGGCTTTGAGTGGAGATCGCATTGCATATAGTCAACGATTACAGCGAAGCCATACCCGTCGACCGTGCGCTTTACGCGGTCAAACTACGCGATAACGGTTGGAGTATTGCAGACGGCCCAGGTACGCAAATCGTCTTTCCCGAACAGGTAGCGCAAGCTGGCTATCATCTTCCGGTGCGGTTTGATAATAGTGAAGATGCAAAACAGGCTATTCTGACCGGGCCCCAGATGCCCTTCGATATCAAGCCAGACTCCAGCTGGGTGACGCATTGTCTTTCCTCCGGCGGCGTCCGCTGCAAGGAATACGAGCCCGCAAGCGGACCCGAGAATTCGTCGAATCGCTCAGGCTAACCGAGAAGTACGTCTTTCGCCTCGTTGATCAATGAGGCAAGGTAGGTACTACCGCCGCGGTCAGGGTGCATTTTCTGCATCATCAGACGGTGCGCCTGAATAATCTCTTCCTGCGTTGCACCCGCTTCCAATCCGAGTACCTCAAGAGCCTCGGCTTCGGTCAGTGATCCGGCACCTGCTTTGCTTCCCTGCTCGCGGGAGTCACCGCCAGTTTCGCCACTTGAATCATCGGCACGCCAGGAATCACCAAAGCGTCGATCCAGATAGCTCTCGAGCAAACGCGCCGAGTCGTTGTCGTTCTGCCTGCAATAGCCTAGCAGTTCGATAAATTGCGCTTCACTCAGATCGGCCAGTTGTTGATCTGCAAAAGGTCCCTCAAGCACCCTGCCGCTCATATCGCCGCTGTCATGATCCAGTGTCATTTCAAGAATCTGACTGGATACCCGGGACTGGTTGCCGGTACTGGCCTTGCTGCGGCCAGACCCCATTCCCGGCAGACCAAATCCCCGGAAAAATCGTCCCAACAGCAGGCCTGGAAGCATCCTGCGCAGCAGTGGGAACAAACCGGCCAGAAGTGCTAGCACCAGGTAAAAACGTCCAGTCAGCGCAAGAAGGGCAACCACTGCAACGGTACCTATAATCACCAGCTTGAGAATGACCGGTTTACGCTGGCCTGCTGGAGTGGAGCGTATCCAGAGCCAGCCACCAACGCCAACGAGAAGCCCCAAAAGCAAGAATGCAGACATAAACGCTCCATCAAATAAAAATATTATCGCGGCATTACGTTTACTTTATCTGCTGCGTGAGGCGTTTCACTTCTGCGGAGCTCTTATTGGAATAATCTCGCAAGGCTTTGGCACCTCCTGAGGCATAAACGGCCACTGCAGCAAGTAATTCCCTCAGCAACTGCGGGCTGCTTCGGTCGAAAGGTGCATAGGCGCCCCCTGACAGCTTGCTCACTTGACGGAACACGGCTTGCGCATGGGGATCTCCGCCCTCCTGGAACATGAAGACCGGGGTACGCAACATACCCAGCTCCCCTGCTGCGTGACACAGCTCATCAACAGACTCTTCGCAACAATCACCAATGAACACAACGGCTTTGACTGGCCTGCTGCGAGTTTCCTGCAGAGCATGGCCCAACACCCGCCCGATCTGGGTAATACCGCCCAGACAACGGACACCGCTCATCAAACCCAGCAATTGACTCGTCTGACCTACAAAGCCCGTGGCCTTGAATTCGCGGAAGCCTCGATAATAGCAAAGCTGAATCGACAAACCGCCCAGGCCTTGCGCTGTCACAAAAAGCTCGCTTTGCAGGTCGCAAGCCTGGTCCCAGGTAGCCTCACGGCTGGCAGTCGCATCCAGGGCAAAGATCAGCCTGCCTTCCTTCTCAGGACGAGCAGGCAGAGAGCGCACCTGATTGATGAAGGCATCGATCGAGTTACGATCGGAACGAGCTGCGATCGGTTTATCGGACATATCTGATAGCCTTGGTTTCATGGACGATGACCAGCAGCCTGCCAGTCATCGCCCCGACTCGGAGTGTTAGTCCCTATCGAGCTGTTGCTCGATAACACCCGAAAGCTGTTCCCAGTTGCTTCGTGTCAACGGGATGTTGTCAACAATCACTGTGGGCGTGCTGACGACCCTCAGCTGCTTCGCCACAGCCAGGCTGTCCTCGACGGCGGAGCGTGTTTGCTCGGTCGAGGTACAACGTTGAAAACGCCCCTCATGCAGCTCCAGCTCCTGGGCATACCCAGCAAACAAAGGCTGTGGGTCGCTCGATGTGCTCCAGCTAGCCTGGTTTGTGAACAACGCATCGTGCATGCCCCAGTACGCATCCTGTTCACCGGCGCAGCGTGCTGCAATTGCGGCGGGTACTGCGTTTTTGTGCTGGGCCAGAGGCATTTCAAAAAACACCAGACGAACTTTGCCGGTATCTATGTATTCACTTTTCAGTTGCTCAAGAACACCTGAAAAGCGCGCGCAAGCCGGGCATTGATAATCGGCAAATTCACGGACTACCACGGGTGCGTCGGGATCGCCCAATTGCATTCCAAAGCGGTCTACCTCGGCGGGAAACGCAGGCTGATCATCTGGAACCGATGGCAGTGCAATCGGGCCAGTACCAGGGGTAGCCAAATAGAAGGTCAGGGCCAGAGCAGCGACTACAACCACTACCACAAGGCCCCACACGATAGCGTTTCGGCTTTTCTCCTTGCGCCTCGGAGGGCTCGCCTCCCCCGTTGCCTGACGACGCTTTGACTCACCCATGTTCAGCTCCTCCACTGCTTGATTTTAACCGCCAGCTTAGCATTTACTTTTCGCGCAGAATCAATAACTCGCGCAGCCGGTCCATTCCCGCCACCACATGCTCGGGGGTGCCCCGAAGACTCAGTTCGACTTCCTGGCGGCCATCAGCGTTGGGCAGACAGGCAAGACGCAGATGGGCAAACTCGGTCAAGAGTTGTTCCATAAGTGGGATCAACGGACCCTCAGACGTATCAGTAAGCACAAGGGTCTGAGTAACTTGCTGACCCGGAGCCTGCAGATCGGCGTAATCGTGATCAAGAACCCACTCGACCATTGGCCAGGCCATTCGTGGAAAACCGGGTACAAAATGGTGATCTCTCATCGAAAAACCGGGTATACGGTTGATCGGATTGGGGATAATGCGAGAACCCGAGGGAAATTCGCCCATACGCAGGTGATTGGCGTTCAACCTCTCGCCCAACTGGGCACGGATTTCCTGCTCCGCTTCGGGATGTAACTCGATATCCACGCCCAGGGCTGCTGCGGCGCACTGCCGGGTAAGGTCATCCGGTGTCGCACCTATGCCACCGAAACAGAAAACGATATCCCCCCGGCCAAGTGAATCCTGTAGCGCACGCGTTATAAGCCCCGGGTTATCGCCTACGACGCTGACCCAATCGATTTCCAGGCCTCGCTGGGCGAAGCGCGGAATCATGGCCGGCAGGTGCGCATCCTGCTTGCGACCATTGAGCAGTTCATCGCCAATCAGAATGAGGCCTATCGTTCGACGGTTCAGGACAGCACCACCAGACGGTTGGACAGCTCGTTACGGTCATGCGTACCCGGCACATGCTGACTTAATTGAATGCCACACGAGTCAATACAGCCCAGAAACCCTTCGAGCACCTTGCCCTCGCGGACCTTGAAAGTGAAGGCTTCGACAATCGACTCCCACACTGCATTATCAATATGCCCGGAGATACCCCGATCAACCAGAATCTCCACATAACGCTCGGCTTCAGATACGAATATCAGCATGCCTGTAGCACCATCGGTGTGATGTAGATTGAGCTCTATGAACTGACGCCGAGCGAGATTGCTGGCGCGCCAGTGTCTTACCGAGCGCGGGATCAACCGGGTAATTACCGGCGGTAGCCGAAAGACCAAAGCAAGAACAATGAAAGTCACCCATTGCGCGAGCAGTAGCTCAGCGGCACCCAGCCAGCCAGTGAGAAGTACCACCAGGCCCGGAATGAGCAGAGCAAGCACCCCGGCCCATAACAATGGAATGTAATAATAATCGTCGGCGCGGGCCGCAAGCACGGTTACCACCTCCGCGTCGGTCTCGAGCTCGATACGATCAATCGCATCCGCGACCTGCTGTTGTTCATCTTGCGTAAGAAGTGTCATTTGGAATCCATGATTGAGTTTACCAGCCGCCCGAGGCGCCACCGCCACCGAAGCCGCCTCCGCCACCACCGAAACCTCCGCCTCCACCACCGCCGCGACCCATGCCGCCGAGCAGAGCGCCAGCCAGAACGGCACTACCAAATCCTCCGCCGCCGCGGCCACCGCGACCACCAAAGGCCCCACGTATCAGCGAAATCACGACGAAAAACAGAATGACAAATAACCCACCTGGCGGCTTGTCACCGTCTGCGGAGACCGGTCGACCGCTGGCAGTCTTTAGCGGGTCGCCACCCAGAACCTGGACCATCGCGGCGCTGCCCTCGGCAATACCCTGCTCGAAGTTACCCGCGCGGAAAGCCGGAGTTATGATGCTGTTGATGATGGCCGATGACTGCGCATCGGTCAGACGACCCTCGAGTCCATACCCCACCTCAATACGAATCTTGCGGTCGTCGCGTGCCACGATCAGTAATGCCCCGGTGTCTTCGTCAGCCTCACCGATACCCCAGGCACGGCCAAGATCAACACCAAACTCTTCGATACTGCGGCCCTGAAGGTCAGGCACGGTCACAATTACCACTTGTTCTCCCGTTGCCTGCTCATGGGCCGCCAACATTTGGGTAAGGCGCGCTTCGGTTTGCGGTCCAACCATCTCCGCTTGATCAACCACACGGCCGGTCAACTCCGGAAGCGTCACCTCTGCAGCTGGCACCTGAGCAACAACGGCGCTACTGAACAACAGCAGCGCAAGCAGCTGGAAGGGCGCGAGTAGTTTGCGCACACTCATTCGAACTGCACTGCTGGGGCCTGCTCTGCACCCTCGGTAGTGGCCTCGAAATTTTCTCTGATAGGCATGTCCCCGTACATCAGGCTATGCCAGATACGCCCCGGGAAAGTGCGAATTTCAGTGTTGTACTGCTGCACAGAGGCAATGTAATCGCGCCTGGCCACCGCAATACGATTTTCGGTGCCCTCAAGTTGCGACTGCAGTGTCAGAAAATTCTGGTTGGACTTGAGATCCGGATAACGCTCCGACACAGCCATCAAACGACTGAGCGCACCTGTTAACTGAGATTGTGCCTGCTCGAACTGCCGCATCTTGGCTGGATCGTTCAAGTCATCGGCACTGATCTGGATCGACGTAGCCTTGGCCCGGGCCTCGACAACCGCGGTCAATGTTTCGCGTTCCTGACGAGCGAAGCCCTTGACGGTTTCAACGAGGTTGGGTATCAGATCTGCACGCCTCTGGTACTGATTCTCTACCTGAGACCAGGCTGATTTGACCTGCTCGTCATAGGTAGGAATGTTGTTTATGCCACAGCCTGCGAGCAGGCTGCCAAGCAGAAGGACAAGTGTCATTTGCCAGGTAATTCGTAAAGACTGAGTGGGCATGTTGTGCTATCCATTCCATTAACGTTTGCCTTGCACGGCATCGCGTCCGTGAGCATTCACATCACGGCATGAAGAGCAGAACATAAAAGAGGCTGGGTTGAAAGGCGACACGAACAACCCGCAAAGGTTCTATTGCAACAAATCAGGACGAGACTCCGCGCTATTCAACGATAGACCAAAGCCGGGCCAAGCTTGATCGACCCTTAATGGTTGCTGCGTTCGCTTTCCCCTGCAGGCCACGGGTAAACTGTAAAGATTCTCCTTTGCTGGCATGTCATCCATGACGTTTTCCTCCCTGGGTCTGCTCGATCCACTTCTGCGCACACTTGACCGACTCAATTACAGCTCGCCTACCGCAGTCCAGACCGAGGCTATCCCGGCCATTCTAAAAGGCCGGGATCTGATGACAGCTGCGCAGACGGGCACAGGCAAAACCGCTGGTTTCGCCCTCCCGGTCCTGCACAAGTTGCTGCAGGAAGGTCCCCGGGTTGCCAGCAACCAGACGCGCGCACTGATTCTGGTACCTACCCGTGAACTGGCCGAGCAGGTTTTGCAGAGCTTTATCACCTACGGCGATCAATTGCCTCTGCGCAGTTACGCCGTCTATGGCGGCGTCTCCATCAATCCCCAGATGATGGCTTTGCGCAAGGGTGTGGATGTACTGGTGGCAACACCGGGGCGGCTGCTGGACCTCTATCGTCAGAATGCGGTGACTTTCGGTCAGCTGCAGATACTGGTTCTGGACGAAGCCGATCGAATGCTGGACCTGGGTTTCGCAGACGAGCTGCAACAGGTGTTTTGCGCGCTGCCAAGCAAACGCCAGACCCTGCTCTTTTCCGCCACTTTTTCAGCAGCCATTCGTACCCTGGCAGCGAACCTGCTGCGCGACCCGCTGATTATCGATATCAGTCCAGACACCATGACCGCAGCCACAGTCACACAATCGGTTATACCTGTGGACAAGAAACGCAAGGTAGAGCTCTTCGTGCATTTGTTGGCGAATCGTCGATGGGGCCAGGTCCTGGTGTTTGCCAAAACCCGCAATGCGGTGGACCAACTGGTCCAGACACTGCAATCCATCGGCCTGAGTGCCGACGCCATTCATGGGGATCGACCTCAACCGGCCCGCTTGCGCGCCCTCGCCCGCTTCAAGACGGGAGAAGTCCAGGTGCTGGTCGCAACGGATGTCGCGGCGCGCGGCCTGGATATTGACGACCTGCCCCAAGTCGTCAATATTGATCTTCCCATTGTCGCTGAGGATTATGTGCATCGTATAGGCCGCACAGGCCGCGCTGGCGCCAGTGGCGAGGCGGTGTCACTGGTCAGTGCCGACGAGGTTGATCAATTGGCGGCGATTGAAGCACTGACCAATCAAATTTTACCCCGTCACGATGAGCCCGGTTTCTTGCCTGTGCACCGCTTGCCGGCGACGGTGTCCGGCGGCCAGATTATCAAGAAGCCGAAAAAACCCAAGAAACCCAAAGTCACATCGAATAAAAGCCCAGGGAAAGGCAAGATTCATCTGGGCAACTGGTTCGAAAGCGACTAAGGGTTCACTTCACCGCCCACACCTCGATATTGTTCCGCCTTGCAACGCTGTACGCCAACCCCTGCGGCACCGCTGCCATTAATCCGAAGCGCTCCAGATAAGCTTCAACACGCTCGGATTCTGTCGGGGCCAGCTCCGCCAGCACATCCGCAGCACGCTGCAAAAGAAACAGCAGATAGGGCTCTACACCGACCTCAAGCGGTATACCCTTGAAGGTTGTATTTACCATACCCAGTTGCCGTTGTTGCGGTTTTTCCGTTACCGGCTCGCCATCAGCTGGCCGAGTCCTTGCAACCCATTCAGCGATGAAAGCAAGCTTGTCGCTCAGCTCAGGGAAAATCTCGCTGGCGATGTGCTCAAGCAGAGGCTCCAGGGTCGGCGGTATGGCGTCTCCCGGCCAGAAGTGCGCGTCTCGCTCTGGATACTCAACCACATCCAGACCAGGCGCCGTCATCCGCTCGACCCAACGATATACCCGCGGTGCTTGCAGCTTCATGATCTGGGCGGGCACCGGATCGCGCCCCAGGTGCGCGAACAGAGTGCCGATCAGACCGTAGTCGCCTATGCAAGGCCGATCGCCGAGCAGGTAAGGCATCTGCTCGAAGTGCGCGTCCAGGATAGCCAGCAGCGCTTCGTAGGAAGCTTCAATTTCAGGGATGCTTTGCTCGGTGACACCCAGGCGAGGTAGATAGGCCTGCATGCGCCCCATGATCTTCTCTGCCATAGCGGCACCTGATCCGCTGGCGAACGCATGAACCAGAAAGTTCTCCTGCTGCTCAAGGTAAGACCAGCGATAATGCATTGCATGCTTGAGCATCGACTGACCGCCGTAATACTCGACGATGACCGCGATCACACGTTGCAGCGGCCCGTCGGGATACACCGGATATGGCACACCGCGTTTTTCGAAGTAGTCGATGATATCGACGGTATCCTGAATGACCTGGCCATCGGGTGTTTCCAGTACAGGAATGATGCCTCGGCCAATCTGCGGCAGAATGCGCGCCGCGAAATCAGGATGAGTAGTCGCACGTTCCATATAGGGGATACCCTGGTTGCGCAGGTAACAACGGGCCTTGCCGGTATAAAGGGAATGCGGCGCGCCGTAGAGTATGTAAGGTGTGTTATCGGTATGCATGCTCGGTCGACTCCCTCGGGTTGGTGTTATGCGTCGGGCAGTTATAAGCAGAGATTGTCCTGTAAGCAAGACGAATAGGCGTTATGAATACATGGTTTATGTGATTGTTATCGGTTTTTTCCTGCTGCTCGCGGCCCTGTTGTGTGCTGCCTTTTACCTGCTGGTGAAGCTGCCGTGGCGTGTCACCCTGCCGGTGATTCTGTTGATCGTCGGTGGGCCTTACATCGCATTCAAATCCTACGAACGCGACTTCCAGTTAAGCGCGGTACCCGACGCCCTCAACGTGACAACAGTGGAATATAGCAAGGAAGAAGCCTGGGGATTCGGACCGGGTGGTAACGAAGCGGGAATCCGAGTCTATCCGCTACCCGAAGCAGTCGCGAATGCGATCAGCACCGAGGGAGTGACCTATCTCGAAGCGATGCCGGCCAACCCTGACCAACAGGAGCGTCGCTGGCGAGGGTATTACACAGATTGGCAAGAAACGCCGGTGGCGCCCAAGCGACCTTGGGAACCACAGCAAGCAGACAGCACTCTGAATGTAATGGACTATATCTGTGCTTATGGTTTCTGTATTGAGATCAGCCAGCACTATGTCGACGAAGCCAACGAACTGGTTAACGCCCCAGGCAGTTATTACGCCTATGGCCGCATCGGCATGATCCTTGTCGCGCCGGCACGCAAACGAGTCTATTACCTGTACAACGGCTAACCAGTAACGCGCAAAAAGCATCATGAGGCGCTATTTGAAAACCACCCTTTTACGACTATCGAAACTCCTCGCCTTTGTCCTGTTGTGTCTGCTGATATATCTGCTGCGTCCTTGGGAGGCCCTGCCTGCAGAATGGAACCCATGGGCGCCGCTGTCAGTGGATCATCCCCTGACACCCGTGACACGCTTGAAACTGTCGCAACTTATCAACAGCCCCACTGAATGCAGTGCTGCGCTGGCCACAGCCTCTGGAAAAGCGCTCAGTTATACCTCGCTGGACGACTACACGCCGGTGACAGGGTGTCCCCTGGAAAACGTGGTCAGGATCGAGCGCAGCGACATCACGTTCAGTTCGCCCTTCACCGTCAGTTGCCCCTGGGCTGTGGCCTGGACCATGTTCGAGCGGAATGAACTGCAGCGCCTGGCATTGACGCATATGGATAGTCGAGTGGAGAGAATCGACCACTACGGCAGCTTTGCCTGCCGTAATGTTTACAACCGTTCCGAGGGACGTCGCAGCCAGCATGCGACAGCTTCGGCCTTTGACATAGCAGGCTTTCGTCTTGCCAACGGTGAGCGCGTATCGGTACTTGATGACTGGGCTGAAACCGGGGAGTCGGGCTCCGCAAATTTCCTGCGGGCATTTCAGGATAGCGCCTGTGATTACTTCGGCACCGTACTGGGCCCGGAATACAACCAGGCCCACGCCAACCATTTTCATCTGGACACCAGTAACTACGGCTTCTGTCGCTAGATCCAAATGAAGTCATGCGCGCGGGAATGACCTCATTGACAGCCCATGGGAGTTAGCCCTGAAACACCGTTTGGATTCCCGCGTGCGCGGGAATGACGGGGTGTTTACGGGCGGTGCCACGGGGTATGCCAGGGCTTCGGGGACCTTGGGCACTACGGCCCAACCGAACAATCCGCTCCCCCATACCCGTCATCCTCGCGAACGCGGGGATCCATTGGCGGGTGGTATTACCACGGCAGCTCGTCTCCATTGCTATGCCAGAAGCCCCCGGTATTCTCCAGCGTCAGAGCGTCAACTCGCTCAGCCAAGCCGCGGGCAGACTCCACTGGCGTGATATGCCCGCCAAAGCCGACCATGCGTGTCTGCACATAACCCGGGTGCAATTGTGCCACCGCAACTCCCCTCGGCTTGAGGTCCATGGCCAGGGACTTGCCGAAGGCATTCAGGGCCGCCTTGGAAGCACGATATCCATAGCGTCCACCCGAGTCATTATCAGCTATGGAGCCCATACGGCTGGTGATATTAGCGATCTTGCCGCCCTTGGGTATCAGCGGAAGCAAAGCCTGCGCCATCCGTAAAGGAGCATAGGCGTTGATCTCCATCTGGGTGCGTAGGGAATCAAAATCTATTGAGCCAAGCTTTTCATCCTGCAAAAGGCCTGCATTGTTAATCAGAAGATCAACGCAGCCCCCAGCAAGCCCATCCGCCAGACGCTGGACGTCGGCTTCACTGGTCACATCGATGCCCTCCACGACCCTTGCCGCAACAGCGTCAAGTTCTGGGGATGACTCGCGGCAGACACCCGTTACCTGGTCACCCCGGCTAGCATACAAGCGAGCCAGTTCCAGCCCGATTCCGCGGTTGGCACCTGTAATAAGTACATTGTTCATTGAAGGGTTCCCATTGATGGCTTTGAAGAATAGAAGCCTAGCATCCTTGCCAGGAGCCCGTTCAAAACCGGGTGGCACTTAACGGACTAATCAAACGCTCATAATGCCCCGCGGCCGTCGTCGTAACGATGCGCCGGGCGGCGAACCCAACGCAGCGGGAAGGTGAACACCTCGACCGTGTTATGGTGGGGACCTGGCATACGAGTTACAAAGTATTTTTCTGCTGCTTGACCAGTTCGAGCGCTTCCCTCCGGCGTTTTCTCGAAATCTCGCGTTTCATTGGTGGCCAGCCCGCCCCCGGCCTTCTGTTTCAACGACAGATGCAGCCTTCATAACATCGCGCCATCGGTAAATCCGACCTCAGTGCGCATCACTACAGAGCTTGATGGCTTGACCCTTGATGGTCTGAGCCGCGCTCTTCTCCGCGTTAAATCGTCGGCGGGCTGAATCCAGCTCGGCGCACGGTGCATCGCCTGAAATCAGGAATC
>TARA_R110001606_G_scaffold71247_12_pt1 | contig 153347 bp, 164 predicted proteins | sample TARA_R110001606 | Tara Oceans TARA_R110001606 (sample SAMEA4398315) | marine metagenome | biome: Polar Biome; feature: [SRF] surface water layer (ENVO:00010504); material: water (ENVO:00002006), including particulate matter (ENVO:01000060) such as... | depth 5 m | reverse complement strand
GGCTTAGGCTTAGGCTTAGGCTTAGGCTTAGGCTTAGGCTTAGGCTTCGGCTCTGAACTCGCCGGGGCCTCCAGCGGCGTCATCGCCGGTCCGGCATCGGGCCATTCGTCGGGAGCCGGCGTCATGGTCGGTACCGGGCTCGCGGCCAGGCCGGAGTCGAGATCCTTGCCGATCTCGCGGAAGGCGGCGTCGGCGTCGGCACCGAGGGCGTGGATGCCGTGGTTCGTGCGCAGGGCATCGACCTCCTTGCGCAGTTCGTCCAACTCGGACTGGCGCGCCATTTCATCGAAGCTGGCACGGAATTCATTGGCCATGCCGCGGGCCTTGCCCATCAGCTTGCCCAGCTTGCGCATCAGCGCAGGCAGGTCCTTGGGCCCCACCACAAGCAGGGCTACCAAGCCAATCACCAGAATTTCCATGCCACCGAGACCGGGGCCGAGACCACCCATGCGTCAGACTCCGACCGTCAGGGGGCTAGCTTTTCAGGTCTTCTTTTTCAGCATCGGTCCGCGGCAGCGAACTGGTGCCACCCGACGGGCCATCCTTGGCGTCGTCATCCTTAAGGCCGTCCTTGAACGCCTTAACGCCCTTGGCCGCGTCGCCCATCAGGCCCGACAATTTGCCGCGCCCGCCGAACAGCAGGGCCACGACGATAATCACGATGGCCCAGTGCCAAATGCTCAAACTGCCCACGTAACGCTCTCCTCAGACGGACCGACCCGGTCCGCGTCAAATCTGTCTCGCCATATAGGCCACCTGATGGCGCAACGCCAAATGAATGACGCGTCAGGTCGCCGCGCTGTTGGCGCGAATCCAGTCCGCGAGGCTCTCGATATCGATCTCACCAGCCGCGACGGCCTGCATGGTCCGGATCGCATCCACCGCATCCGGCTCAAGCGGCGCGCCGTTCAAGGCCAGAAACAGGATCATCGCCTGATAGGCCGCGCGCTTGTTGCCATCCACGAACGGGTGATTCGAGGCGACACCGACGGCATAGGTCGCCGCCAGCACCGCGAGGCTGGCTTCATTGTCATAGACGCGGCGGTGGATGGGCCGCTTCAGGGCCGAGTCGAGCAGGCCTTCGTCGCGCAACCCGACCGGGCCACCATGCAGCGCCAGCGTTCGGTCGTGCAGGGCGATCAGGGCGGCCTTTTCGAGCCAGACCGGCTCATAGGGGCTCATTTGGCCAGGGCGCGGAACACGTCGCGATGCGCGTCCATCAGGCTTTCACCCAGGGCGATCTGCTGCCGGACCTTGTCATCATAGGCTGAGACCCGCATGGACCCGTCCGGAGAGCGCGTCAGGTACAGGGTGTCGCCCTTGGTCGCGCCGAGTTCCGTCAGGGCCTCCTTGGGCAGGACGACGCCGACGGAGTTTCCGACCTGGGTGATCTTGAGCGCAATCATGGCTGGCCTCGTTTTCAGCACCCTATATAACATTCGTTATAACGAAATGCGAGTTTCCGCTTGTCTCACGTGATCATCCACACCGACGGTGCCTGCAAGGGCAATCCCGGGCCCGGCGGCTGGGGCGCGATCCTGCAGACGGGCCAGGGCCACGAGAAGACCCTGTGGGGCGGCGAGGTCCTGACCACCAACAACCGCATGGAGCTGACCGCCGCCATCATGGCGCTGGAGGCCCTGTCGCGCCCCTGCAAGGTCGAGCTGCACACCGACAGCAAATATGTGATGCAGGGCATCGACCAGTGGATCCACGGCTGGAAGGCGCGCGGCTGGAAGACGGCCGACAAGAAGCCGGTCAAGAACGAGGACCTGTGGAAGCGGCTCGACACCGCCCGCGAGCGGCACAATGTCCACTGGCGCTGGGTCAAGGGCCACTCGGGCCACGAACTGAACGACCGCGCCGACGCCCTGGCCAACCGGGGCGTCGACGAGGTGCTGGCGGCGAAGCGCGCCTAGAGCGCCCTGCCCGCCTGCAGGGTTTCGCGCGCCATGTCCTCAGCCAGGGCGGCGATGTCGGCCTGTCCCGTCCCCAGATGGAGTTCAAGGCGCAGGGCGGTGACATTGGCCTGGTAGCGGCGGGCCAACCGGTCGACATCCGCATCGGCCGGCAAGGCCCCCTCGGCCCGGGCCTGTTCGAACAGCCGGGCGAATTGCCGACACATGGTAGCCAGATGGGCGCGGGTCCGATCCGCGATAATCGGGTCGGTATTGCGGGTGTCGACCAAAGTCTTCGTCAACATGCAGGCCTGCCGGGCGGCGTCATCCGGGGCCAGGGTCGCATAGGAGCGGATGTGATCCGCCAGGCCTTCGAGGGGAGATGTCGCCCGGGCGATCTGGGCCTGAAACCCGGCCAGGGCGGTATCGAAATAGCGGTCCAGCGCCAGCAGATACAGGGTCTCCTTGCTGGAAAACGCCGCATAGATGCTGCCGGGCTTCATGTTCAGCGCCGCTTCCAGATCCTTGAGCGAGGTCGCGTGGAAGCCCTTGGTCCAGAACAGGGCCATGGCCGCGTCGAGGGCGGCGTCACGGTCATAGGGGGCGGCGCGCGTCATATCGCTCTCGGTATCTCCAGTGTGGCCGGACCAGGGGCCATCGGCGACCCGGCGCGCAGGCCGGGCCGCCGTTGCATCACGCTGCTTTCTGCCAGGCAAATTTCTCGAACGGCTTGTCGACCGGGGTCCGGGCCAGATGGTTGGTGTAGTTCGACATCACCTTCTGGGAATAGCCCAGAATGACGTCGAAAACGCTCTGCCGGGTAAAGCCGGCATCCAGGAACGCCTGCACCGAGGCGTCATCCACATTACCGCGGTCGCGTATCAGCTTCAGGGTGAAGTCACGCAGCGCCTCGAGACGGGCATTCGGCAGGGGAGTCTGATCGCGCAGGGCGTTGGTGATCGCGTCGTCCACGCCCATGCTTTTGGCGATGCCGGTATGGGCGGGAACGCAGTAGTGGCAGCCGTTCTCGACGTTCACCGTCTGCCAGACCACGGTCAGCTCATCGTTGTCGAAGCTGGAGGCCATGAACAACTCATGGACCCGCTTGTAGGCCTCCAGCAGACCCGGAGACTCGGCCATGACCGCGTGCAGGCCGGGGATCATGCCGAATGCGGCTTTCGACTCGGCGAGACTGGCCTTGCTGCCGTCGGGGGCGTTGGTTTCGTCGTACAGGGTGAAGTCGGTCATCAGTGGCTCCTTGGCGCGGCCCGGTCGGGCCTGTTTCGCGTGTTGCCGACTGCATATGGGTAGTTTGAGTGATCACTCAATAGCCCGATGACAAAAACTGCGAACCCATGTTCCCGGCCCCTTAGAAACCGATGTCCGGAAGGTCCGCCGTCGCGAACCGCCTTCTAGAGCGCCCGCACCTTCAGCATCGGACCGGCCACCGAATCGACGATCACAGTCTCGCCGGCCAGGGGCTGGGCTCCGTCGATCATCGCCGGCCATTCGGACCCGGAGATGAAGACCCGGCCGCGGCCGTCGATAAACGCCTCGACCACCTGGGCCTTGAGCCCGACCAGCCGCAGATCACGATCGTTGATGTCCGGCGAATCGCTCGGATTGACGCGCTGGATCAACCGGCGCGACAGCAGGGTCGAGACCACGGTCAGGGCGGCGAAGATGCCCAGTTCGATGCCGAACCCCCAGCGCAGGCCCAGCGCCGTTAGCACGGCCACGACCCCGGCCGAGACCGCCGGCCACAGCAGCCACTCGGTCGAGAAGGCCGCCTCGACGGCCAGCAGCAGGACGCCGACGCCCAGCCAGATCCAGAACGGCTGGGCGATGTAGAGATCGATGATCGGAGTCATGACCTACTCCGTCGTCGGCACCGAACCGCCGGGGCGGCGCGGAGCGCGGGTCTGGACGGGCGGAGCCGAACGGGTCGTGGCCGGAGCCGGAGCGGGAGCCGTCTCGCGACGTCCCTGCTGCGACGCCTGCTGGCCACGGGCCAGGCCGACCAGTTCGCCGATGCCGGCGATGGAGCCGACCAGCGCGCCCATTTCGGCGGGCACGATGACGGTCTTGGCCGTGGTGTTGCGGGCCAGTTCGCCGAAGGCCTCGACGTATTTCTGGGCGACGAAGTAGTTGATGGCGTTGACGTCACCGGCGGCGATGGCGTTGGACACCATCTCCGTCGCCTTGGCCTCGGCCTGGGCCAGACGCTCACGCGCCTCGGCGTCGCGCGAGGCGGCTTCCTTACGACCCTCGGCCTGCAGGATGGCCGATTGCTTGGCCCCCTCGGCGCGGGCGATGGCGGCCTGTTTCTCGCCCTCGGCCTCGGTGATGACGGCGCGACGCTCACGCTCGGCCTTCATCTGACGCGCCATGGCGTTGGTGATGTCGACCGGCGGGGTCAGGTCCTTGATCTCGATGCGGTTGACCTTGACGCCCCACGGCTCGGTGGCGGCGTCGATCACCGTCAGCAGGCGCGAGTTGATGTTGTCGCGTTGAAACAGCACCTCATCCAGATCCATCGAACCGACCACGGTCCGCAGATTGGTCGAGCACAGCTGGGTGATGGCATAGGGCAGGTTCTCGACCCGATAGGCGGCGGCAGCCGCATCCATCACCTGGATGAAGACGATGGCGTCGACCTTCACCATGGCGTTGTCCTTGGTGATGACCTCCTGCTGGGGCACGTCCAGGACCTGCTCCATCATGTTCATGCGCCGGCCCGTGCGCTCGATGAACGGGGCCAGGAAGGTGATGCCGGGCTTCAGGGTGCGGGTATAGCGACCGAAACGTTCGATTGTGAATTCACGGCCTTGCGGCACGATCTTGACCACGCTGAACAGCAGCACAAAGGCCAGAACCACCAAGGCGATAGCAAAATAACTCATGTCGTCCTCCAGTTGCGACCAAGGGTATCCCCCGGGCGGTTCCCACGCCACCGAAACCGGAATCGCTCAACATGACATCGCCGTAATGAATCGGGGCGGCCCCGCCGGAACCGCCCCTTGTTCATTGTCGCTCCAGGTCGAAACCGGAGCATTTTCTGAATCCAGATCGATTCGACCTGAAACAGGAACGGTCTAGCGGATGACCAGCTCTTCGCCGTCCAACTCACAGAAATTGACCCGCCGGACCTGAACCGAGTCGCCGTCATCGAAATCGGCGCGAATATCGTAAACGCAGGCCTCGAGGCCGTCGTCGATCGAAACGGTCATGCTTTCGCCGGCTTCCAGCACGTCCTCGCCGAGGATGTCCTCTTCCCAGTTGTTGGTCGACGGAACCGACAGATACAGCGTCATCATCGTGTGGCGCGTTTTATTGCTCAGCGTGAAGTCGACCGATTCCGTCTGGGCCATGGCCGCCGGAGCCAGCATCGCGGATACGGCAAGAGCGGCCAGCATTGTCTTGAAGTGCATTATGTTTTCCTTCCGGCCCGATGCCGAATAGACTCATCCTGCCCCAGGTTGGACGGATTCAGCGTCCCAAACTTGGGACGGCGATCATTCGGACAGCCTCGGCGATGACGCGGCGGGTTTCGGACCAGCTGACCAGGCCGTCGACCTCGGACAGGGGCACGAATCGCGCCTCCAGCGCGTCGTCGCCGGCCACAGGCTCGCCGGAGAGCCAGCGTGCCGCATAGTCGATCAGCAAGAAGTGGCGGCCCGAGTCCGGAAAGATGCCGTCGACCACGTCGATCAGGCCGGTGAGATCGGCCACCACCCCGGTCTCCTCGGCCAGTTCGCGCAGGGCCGCGTCCACGGCCCGTTCGCCCGGTTCGATCCGCCCGCCGGGCAGGCTCCAGCTACCCAGCATCGGCGGCTTGCCGCGCCGGATCAGCAGCACATGGTCGCCGCGCAGGCAGACGACGCCGACGGCGGGCACGGGGGCTGGCAGGGGCAACGTCATCCCTCCCCTCTAGCCGGTCCGCCCCGGACCTGTCGCCCCGATCCCTTCCCGACCGGCGATCCACTCTGGCGCAAGCCGAGCGGCCTTGGCACAACAGGAGCATGGCCTCCCCCTCCCCCTCGCCCACCGCCCTCGCCGCCCTGAAGTCCGCTGTCGGTGACGGCGGCTGGACCGACGATCCGGCCGAGATCGCCCCGTGGCTGACCGAGTGGCGCAATCGCTGGAGCGGTCACACACCGCTGATGCTGACGCCGCGCTCGACCGCCGAGGTGGCCCGGGCCGTGGCCGTCTGTGCCGAACACGGCGTCGCTGTGGTGCCCCAGGGCGGCGATACCGGACTGGTCGGCGGCCAGATCCCGTTCGGCGAGGTGCTGTTGTCGACGCGCAGGCTGCGCACGGTGCGCGACGTCACCCCGCTGGACGACGCGATGACGCTCGAGGCGGGCGTGACCCTGCTGGAGGCGCAGCAGACCGCCGCCGCCGTTGACCGGATGTTCCCGCTCAGCCTCGCCGCCGAAGGCAGCGCCACCATCGGCGGCGTCATCTCGACCAATGCCGGGGGCACGGCCGTGCTGCGCTATGGCGTGATGCGCGATCTGGTGCTGGGCATCGAGGCGGTCATGCCCGACGGGCAGGTGTTCAACGGCCTGAAGCGGCTGCGCAAGGACAATACCGGCTATGATCTGAAACAGCTGCTGATCGGGGCCGAGGGTACGCTGGGGGTGATCACTGCTGCCACGTTGAAACTGTTCCCCGTCATGCGTTCCCGCGCCACCGCCGTGGTCGGCCTTGACGACCCGGCCGCCGCCATCGACCTGCTGGCCCGCGCCAAGGCCGAGACCGGCGGCGGGGTCGAGGCCTTCGAACTGATGAAGCGGATCGGCATGGATTTCGTGCTGGCCAATATCCCCGACACGCGTGAGCCGCTGGACAGCACGCCGCCCTGGTCTGTGTTGATCGAGCTGGTTTCCGGCGAGCCCGGCGCGGCCGATGCGGCGATGGAGCGGCTGCTGACCCACGCCTTCGAGACCGGCCTGATCAGCGACGCCGCCATTGCCCAGAACGACGCCCAGCGCGCCGCCTTCTGGAAGGTCCGCGAAGAACAGTCGGCGGCCCAGAAGCCCGAGGGCGGCGGCTGGAAACATGACGTCTCGGTGCCCGTCTCACGCATCGCCGAATTTCTGGAAGAGGCCACGGCTGCGGTCGAACGCTTCCACCCCGGGGCCCGGGTCAGCGCCTTCGGCCATGTCGGCGACGGCAACCTGCACTACGACGTGCTGTGCCCGCTCGGCGGCGACCTGAAAGCCTTCCTCGCGCGCTGGGAGGAAGGCTCGCAGATCGTCCACGACATCGTCGCCCGCTATGACGGCTCGATCAGCGCCGAACACGGCCTGGGCCGGCTGAAGACCGACGAGGCACGGCGCTACAAGTCACCGCTGGAGATCACCACCATGCAGGCCATCCGGGCCGCCATCGATCCGCAGCGGATCATGAACCCGGCCGTGCTGTTCTAGGGAACCAGTGCAGCGAGCGCGTGCTCGCTGATCAGGGTGTCGGCGATGCCGTGCGGGTTGCGGACGTTATAGTTCTCGGTCGTCACCACCACGACCGCCTGCAGCGCGGGTACGATGACCACCTTGTTTCCCCCCGAACCGGCCATGGCCCAGGCCGGGTAGCTCTGCCCCTTGACCGTGTAGGCCGGCAGCCAGGTCAGATAGCCATAGTCTCCGCGATCCTCGCCGACCGAGGCGTGGGGCGTGGTCATCGCAGTCACCCAAGCCTGCGGCAGCACCTGACGCCCGTTCCAGCGACCGCCGTCCAGCATCATCTGTCCCAGTTTGAGCAGGTCACGACTGCGCAAACCCAGGCCGCCGCCGCCCTGGGCCAGACCAGTCGGCGAGAACTGCCATTCCTCGCCGGAAATGCCGAGAGGGGTGAACAGCACTTCGCTGGCGAAGGTCGGCAGGGGCTTGTCCGTCGCCGACTGGACCACGGCCCCCAGGGTGGTCACCCCGGTCGTGCAATAGCTGAACGACCGGCCATAGGGGGAATCCTCCGGCCGGGGGATCCAGGCAGGGAAACCGCGGATCGGCAGGTCGAAGGCGAATTTCACCCAGTCCTCGATCAGATACATCCGCTCCTCATTGCCGCGCGAGAACTGGTTCTGGTCGTCGCACTCGAGCAGCGAGCTCATCGACAGCAGGTCCTCAACCGTAATCTGCGCCTTGCGCGGGTCAGGATTGTCGAACGGCCCGTAGCTGGCGATGAACGGCATGACCGGGGCGTCGACACCGCTGATCGAGCCCTCCGCGATGGCGGCCCCGATCAACATGGCGGTCACCGTCTTGGTGGCCGAGCGGGTGTTGCGCCGTCCCTCGGCCCCGGCGTCATCGAAATAGGCCTCATGGACGACCTGACCGTCCCGGGAGACCAGCACGCTGGTGATCGTCTGGAACTCACCGGCCCGCACCGCCGTGTCCATCCGGTTGAAGGCGGCGGCGGTCGCGGTGCCCTCCGCAGGGGCGACAATCGGCCAGTCATTGGCCTGTTGGGCCAAGGCGGGCGCGGCGGCGAGCAGGGACAGGCAGGCGGCGAGGACGAGATTACGCATGAGACACTCCGGTTTCACCGGTTCAATGGCGCCGTTGGGACCCCACTGTCTTGAACCCGTGAAACATTCTCAGGCCAGGGCGGCCGCGCTGGTCATCGGACTGACGCCATAGATGCGGCCATGCTCGCGGGTCATATGACTCTGGTCTGCATAGCCGGCGGCATTCGCTGCCTCGACCGGGCGAAGCCCCCGCGCCAGCGCCGCCATGGCGATGTCGGCCCGGCGGCGGCGGATCGCATCGCCCGGGCTGATCCCGAAACACTGTCGGAAGGCGCGCGCGAGATGCACGGGGTGGACGCCGACCGCCGCCGCGATGCCGCGCACTTCCAGCCCTTGATTGCCGGCGAGGTCGGCAATCATCACTCGCGCGGTTTCGAGCCAGTCAGGCGGAGCCCCCCGTCGTGCCGACGAGCGCCGGGCGGCGACCGCGACCATGGCCAGCGCGTGGTCTTCCAATGCCAGTTCGTCGCCCGGGGCGAAGCGGATACAACCCCCGACCAGTCGGCGCACTGCCGCCGTCGAAACCACGTCATCCAGCAGGACGGGCAGATCTCCACCGATCTCAGAGGTCACAGGGATAGAAACGGACAGGAAGCGTCCGCCCGCCTCGTCGAAACAGTCCTGATGGGTGGTACCGGGTGGATTGTAGATGAGCCCCCCTGCCCTGATCGGGCCACCGCGCCCGTCCTGTCCCGCAAGACTGCGATATCCCTCGTCGAAGGGCAGGATAAAATGGGCCTCGTCGTGGGCATGCTCAACGACGGCCTCAGGCGGCAGGGTGGCGATGCGCAGCTCGACACAAAACCCGCCACCTGAGACGGACTTCCTCAGCGCGCCGAGGAAGTCCCCGCGCGCCAGTCGTCTCTGCGTCATCGTCACGACTCCCGGGCCAGTGGGACCGGGAGCCAGTTAACAACAATCGCTCCCGAGGTTCAATTCGCCATCAAACAGGCCGCGGAGCCGGCAAAGGGCGTCAGTGGCCCCGGCGGGTGTCCTGTTTGCCGAACTCGCGGTCCAGCGCCGTGGTCATCTTGCGCAGCGCACCGCTCACGGCCTTGTCGGGGGTGGCCGCGTGATCGGTGACGGTGAGCGGGCCCTGACCCTGTGGGCGGGCCTCCATCATGCAGCGGGTGTCGGCGGGTCCACTGTGGCCGTTGGCCTCATCGCCGATATGAACCTCGAGCCGGGTCAACCGGTCGCCAAAGCGCGACAGGCCGGCGCGGACATCCGCTTCCACTGCCGAAACCAGGGCCTCGCGCCCATCGATATTGTTCGCCGTGTTGATCTGAATTTGCATGGTGTTTCCGTCGTTATTGAGAGGGATTCGTCTGTCGTTCCGAAAGGCCGTCAGCGGACCTTGCGGGACCGTTCCAGCACGGGGCGTTGCCCCTCCGCGCCGAACGCGCCCGAGGGGGCGATGCCGCCGCGCGGGGTCGCCGTCATGCCCTCGTCCGCCGTCCGGCCGGGATCAGGATGGGACGGGTCGGGGGCAGCGGCCTTCAGGGCCATCGCCTTCTCGGCCAGGTCCTTCTGGGTCTCGGTTGGGGTCTCTTTGCCCTTGGTCATGGAACGCGCTCCTTGCTGTGGGGATACAGGATCAACCCTCGCCATCCCCAGGTGTTCCGGCGCAATGACGTCGCACCCCCGGTTCAATTCGTCGTCAAATCCGCCTATGTGACGGCCCTCGCCGCCCGGAGCCTCGCCTTGCTGATCGTCCTGTCCCCGGCCAAGCGGCTGGATTTTACCGACGTCGCGCCGTCGCTGCCCGCAACTACCCCGCGATTCGCCGGGGAGACGGCCACCCTGTCGAAGGCCACCCGTCGACTGACCCGGGCCGACCTGCGCCGGCTGATGTCGATCTCGGACAAGTTGGCCGACCTGAACCGCGAGCGTTTCCAGGCCTTCGATCCCGAGCCAGCCGACGATCTGGGCGTGCAGGCCGCCCTGGCCTTCGCCGGGGACACCTATGAGGGTCTCGCGGCGCGCGATCTTGATGCCGCCGGCCTGGCCTGGGCCCAGGACCGGGTGCGCATTCTGTCGGGTCTGTACGGCCTGCTGCGTCCGCTGGACCGGATCCAGCCCTATCGGCTGGAAATGGGCACCCGGCTCAAGACCCGGCGCGGCGGCAGCCTGTATGACTTCTGGGGTGACCGTATCTCGCAGCAGCTCAATGCCGACGCCGAGGGTCACACCGATCCCGTCCTGATCAATCTGGCCAGCCAGGAATATTTCGGAGCCGTCGACGCCCGGGCCCTGAAACTGCCGGTGGTCACCCCGCATTTCCGCGAGGAAAAGGACGGCGAAAGCCGCATCATCTCCTTCTTCGCCAAGAAGGCGCGGGGCGGGATGGCCCGCTTCGCCATCGACGAGCGTATCGACCGCAGCGAGGGTCTGAAGGCCTTTAACCGCGACGGATATCGCTTCGACAAGCTTGCCTCCACAGCCACTGACTGGATATTCACCCGATCAGGAAATAACTGATCCGGACCTGTCGCCTTCGCGACCGCGAAAGGCTAGGCTGACTTCTCAAGACAAGACGGACGACACCTCCATGTTTCACTGGCCCAAACGCGGCGACGGCTCCGACGCCGGACAGGCACCTTTTCGCGATATCGGTGACCTCAAGGGTCAGGTCGCGGTGATTTCGGGTTCGACCTCGGGCATCGGTCTGGCGCTGGCCCGGTCGGTCGCCGCGTGCGGCGGCGAGGTGGTGTTGAACGGCCTGGGCGACCCGGCCGAGATCGAGGCGACCCGGGCCGGGATCGAAGCCGATTGCGGCGTGCGGGTCCGCTACCACGCGGCCGACATGCGCCGGGGCGACGAGGTGGCCGACATGGTCGCCTTCGCCCGTCGCGAACTCGGCCGGCTCGACATTCTCGTCAACAACGCCGGGGTGCAGCACGTCGAGGCGGTCGAGAATTTCCCGTCCGACAAATGGGAACAGATCATCGCCATCAACCTGTCGTCGACCTTCTATGCGACGCGGGCGGCGATCCCGATCATGAAGGCCCAGGGCCGCGGCCGGATCGTCAACATCGCCAGCGCCCACGGCCTGGTCGCCAGCCCGTTCAAGTCAGCCTATGTCGCCGCCAAACACGGCGTGCTGGGCTTCACCAAGACGGTGGCGCTGGAACTGGCCCAGGACAACATCACCTGCAACGCCATCTGCCCCGGCTTCGTCGAGACGCCGATCGTCGAAAAGCAGATCGCCGATCAGGCCCGCACGCGCGGCATGTCGAAAGAGGCGATCCTGAAGGATGTAATCCTCGGCTCGCAGCCGACCAAACGGTTCGTCACCACGGACGAACTGGCCGGCATCTTCCTGTATCTGGTCAGCGATCTGGGGGCCTCGGCCAACGGGGCCAGCTTCTCGATCGACGGCGGCTGGACGGCGCAGTAGCGGGCGAGGCTTCGGTTCGGGACAAGGGTTACTGGATGACACACTCGCTGTTCCGGTAAGAGGCCAAGTATGCGCTCTCCCGTTCTCGACGATCTTTTGGAACTAGATCTGCCGATCCTCGACGAAGGCGAGTCTATGAACCTCGTCGCGTCGATAGTCGATCTCGCGTCTGATGAGGGAGACGACGAAGCTCTTTCACAGGCACTGGCACTCATAGATCAACTTGTGACTCGCCCGCTATCGCCACCCAACGGCGCTCGGCTTCAGTATTTTCGGGCTAACGCTTGGAGCGGGCGCCGCCACATCCAGCCCCAAGGTTGGCCCTGGGTCTCCGAAGCGATCGACAACGAACTACTGGCCATACGAAGCGCCGTTACCCACGCGGGCTTCATTCAGTTGCACACCGTTCAACAAGCCCAAATCCACACCAATCACGGCAACCTTCTCAATCACATCGGACGTTTCGTCGAGGCCATCGAGGCATGGGATCAGGCACTCGCCTTGGTGCCAAAGATGGCTATGGCGAACGGCAACCGGGGGATCGGGCTCGCTTGGTATTCCGGGCGGCTTTACGATTCCGGTCATGCCGCTCTGATCGCCACAGCCGCTCGCCGGTCCTTTGGCTTCGCCGTGGCTGACGATGCCCTGATTGAGAGCGAGGGACTAGAACCAGCCCTCAAGACTTTCGCTGAGTACGGAGCCTCGATCGACCGCCAGATCGATGTCGAGGCCGTCGAACGCACGATGACGGGTCGTCGATTTTCCCTCGGTCGGTCAAAAGACGAGCGTGCCTATCGGCAGTGGTGTCTCGCCGAGCGCCTATTCCTTAGTCCGCTCAATGACATCTGCGCGGACCCGGTGGCGGCTCACGATGCCCTAACTCTCCCGACTCTCGTGGAGGTTGGCCTTGACCGCCAAAACTTCGGTCCGCCGTTGGCCATCCGGCAATACAATCTTCTGAAACAGGAATATGTGACTGCCCGGTACGCGCTCTACGAGGCCCTTACCTCCCGACACGTTCACTTCTCTGACAGAGGCGTGCTGTTGCACGACACCCTCGATTTTCCGGCTTTCGGGTTCGCTGTCGAGCGGGCCAAGCTAGCTTTTCGAACCGCCTACGCCATCCTCGACAAAGTCGGCTACTTCCTCAATGCTTACCTTTCTTTGGGCCACCCTGAGCGTCAGGTATCCTTTCGAAACGTGTGGTTCGCGTCGCCCAACAAGAAGGACAAAGAACTTCATCCTTTCTTTGTTGACGCTGGCAACTGGCCACTTTGTGGACTCTTTTGGCTGTCGAAGGACATCTTCGACGACGCCTTCAAATCCGTCACCACGACGGATGCCCGGGAACTTTACGAGCTGCGCAATCACCTCGAGCACAAGTTCGTTTCAGTGCACGACGACATCTTGGAGGACATGGCCCTTTCCAAGCGCAAGCCGACGGCGGGTCTTTACGACATAGACTTTACTAATCTCACCGCCCGCGCGCTGCGCCAACTTAAGCTATCGCGCGCTGCCCTCATCTATTTGTCGCTTGGGGTCCATGCCGAGGAGGGAAGACGGGAGGCACAACGCGGCCCCGGCGGTTTAAGTATGCCCATGGGCCTCTATACGTTCCGAGACGCGGATAAGCGGCGCGAGCAGTGGTAGCGAACAACCTCGCCGCCCGCCTCGGCCGGTCGTTGATCGCCTCGCCGGCCCGGTCGCCGGTATGGGCGACACCGCGATCCGCGCCGGCTTCTCGCGATCCGCCACCTTCAGCCGCAGAAGGCGGTGGCAACTTCGCCCAAGCCAGACCTCACGTCAGCGCGTGGACCGAGGTGTGCCCAACGGCTTCGCGGCTGGGACGGATAACAATCTCCACGTCATGCTCAAGGGCGTTGAGGAAGCTCATCAGCTTCTCGACGGAGAACAGGTCCAGCCGGTAGTTGGCGAGCGCCGACACCTTGGACTGAGGGACGCCCAGCACCACGGCCGCATCGGTCTGTTTGAGCCGACGTTCCTTGATCAGGGCGTTGACGGCCATCGCTAGCCGCGTCTTGGTCTGACGGTCGGCGGGGTCGGAAAGACCCAGGTCGGCGAAGACGTTGCCGCCGCCCTCAGTGATGTCATTTGCCATGCTTGCCTGCCTTGCCCTTGGGCGTCCCGTAGTTGCTCTCATAGTGCTCGCGGGCGCGTTTGAGGCGTCATGCACCAGACCCACATCCGTCCGCGCCGTGCGTACGCCCGATGGCGACTTCTTCTGAAAGACGTGGAGGACATAAACCACGCCTTCGAAACGCACGGTGTAGACGCCTCGGTAGGCGTCGCCCTCGAAGCGTTCCACGATCTCGAACACGCCCGGCCCCTCGCCTTTCCAGGGCTTGGCGTCGGGGTGTTTTCCGCCGAGCGAAGCGAGGCCCAGCGCGTAACCGATGTCGCTCACCACCTCTGGCGGCAAGGCCAGAAGATCAGACTTGCAAGAGCCGACCCAATGGACCGGTCTGTCCCGAGGCGGTGGCGTAAGGGCCATACGAAGTTCATATACCAATATGGGTATATTTTGCAAGTGTCGAGAACTCACCCAGGCAGCGAACTCTACCCCACGAATCCTGCCGCCCGCTTGAGCCGGTCATTGATTGCCTCGCCCAGCCCCTGATCGGGGACCGGGGCCACGGCGATCCCGACGGGATGCTCCCGATCCGCCTCACGCAGTCGCCGGAACAGATTGGCCGCCGCCTCGCGCAGGTCGCCGGCGGGGCTGAGGCTCCAGCGCAGGTCACCGACGCCGGGGCCGAAGCCGAGCAGGATTTCACCCTCCCCCGCCGAGTCGGCATCGATCCGCACCGGGGCGTCCGGGGCATAGTGCAGGGCCAGCCGTCCGGGCGAGCGATGCCCCTGCCCGTCCGTATCGAGCGGCCCGACCAGGGCCTCGATCTCGGCCCGGGTCACGGCCCCCGGTCGCAACAGGGTCACCCGCCCGTCCAGCACCGAGACCACGGTGCTCTCGACCCCGACGGCGCAGTCGCCGCCGTCGATGGCGGCGGCGGCGGCAAAGCCGGTTTCCTCGACCGCATCAGCGAAGGTGGTCGGGCTGGGTCGTCCCGAACGGTTGGCCGAGGGGGCCACGACCGGGCCGCCGAAGGCCGCGATTACCGCACGGGCCCGCCTGTGACCGGGCACCCGGATCGCCACGCTGTCGAGCCCGGCACGGGCCAGGTCGCAGACCCGGTCGCGGTCACGCACCGGGACCACCAGGGTCAGGGGTCCGGGCCAGAAGGCCGCAGCCATGGCCCGGGCCCGGTCGTCGAACACACCGATCCGCTCGGCCGCCACCGCGTCGGCGACATGGGCGATCAACGGGTTGAAACGCGGCCTGCCCTTGGCCTCAAAAATGGCGGCCACGGCCTCGGGGTTGGCCGCGTCGGCAGCCAGCCCATAGACCGTTTCGGTCGGCAGGATCACCAGCTTGCCGGCCTTCAGAGCCTCCGCGGCCTCCCGATCCGTCACGTCAGGCCTCACGGCGGATCTGCAAGGCCACCCGGATCTGAACCTGGCGACCGACAAACCGGTTCAGCGGACCCGATGTGCCGATGCCGAAATCGGTCCGGTCCAGGCTGAAGCCACCGACCATGCGGGCGAGGTCGCCGTCGACGTTCAGGACTACGGGAAAGCGCACCGGCCGGGTGCGCCCCCGGATCGAGACGTCGGCCAGCGCCGTAAAGGTGCCGTCAGCGAGGGGGGCCAGCGACCGCAGTTCGAACCGGATTTGCGGATAGCGGGCGGCGTCGAGAAAGGCCGGGCCCGTGGCTCGCCGGGTGGCGACGGCCGGGCGCATCTGCAGCGAGGCGGCCTGTACCACCACGGTCGCCCGGGTCCGGGCCGGTGCCGCCGGGTCGAAGCGGATGTCGCCGTCCCAGGTTTCGAACCGGCCGGAATGATCCCCGCCGAAGGCGCGGACCTGCATATCGATGGTCGAGCTCTGACGCACGACGGTCCATCCGGGCGGCGAGGCCAGACCCGTCGTCATCAGGGCCAGCAGACCCGCCAGCAGGACGGCGCGCCGCCTCACGGTCGACGGCGAATGAACGGCAGCATCCGGTGCAGGACGTTATCGCGGTTCACAAAATGATGCTTCAGCGCACCCAGCACGTGAAGACCGATCAACACGTACAGGACCTTAACCCCCGTCCCGTGCGCCGTGATGAAGGTTTTGGCCAGATCGCGGTCCAGCGGAACCGGCAGACCTGGCCAGGTGAACAGGCCGAACCATTCGATGGCGCGCCCGGCCGCCGAAGATGCGGCCCAGCCTCCCAGCGGCAGGCCGATCAGCAGGATATAGAACAGCACATGGCTGCTCCGGGCGATGATTTTCTGCCAGCGCGGCGTCGCGTCCGGCAGGGGAATGGCCGGATTGAATATCCGCCACAACAGACGCGCGAGCGTCAGCACCAGAATGGTCAGACCGACAGACTTGTGCAGACCGATATAGGTCCCGGCCATCGGATCGTCGGACGCATCGTAGCCTTCATAGATCGTGATCAGAACGATCTGGAGCACAACCAGCAGGGCCAGTCCCCAGTGCAGGGTCAGGGACACGGTCGAATAACGGTGGCGGGGCTCAGCCATGTGTCTTCCATTCCGTGGCGGCAGGATGCGAGATTGCCGGACATGCCGGGGTTTTCCAAGGACCCTTGCACCACCCTGTCTACACCGGCAGACACTCACAGATACACTGAAGACCTCGTCAGGACCCTCCGATGACCTACCGTGCGCCCGTCCGTGATCTTGCCTTCACCCTCGAGGCTATCGCCGGCATCGAACAGGTCGCCGCCAGCGGGGCCTTCCCCGATTACGACAGCGAACTGATGGGCGCGGTGCTGGAAGCGGCGGGGCAGTTTTCCGAAGGCGTGCTGGCCCCGCTGAACCGCACCGGCGACCAGCAGGGCTCGACCATCACCGACGGCAATGTCACCGCCGCCCCCGGCTTCGCCGACGCCTACCGCCAGTTCGCCGCCGGGGGCTGGACCAGCCTGTCGGCCTCGACCGGGGCCGGTGGCCAGCACCTGCCCAAGGCGCTGGAACTGGCGGCCTATGAGACCGTGCATTCGGCCAACATGGCCTTCGGCCTGTGCCCGATGCTGTCGCTGGCCACGATCGAAGCGCTGGAGGCGCACGGCACGGACCATCAGAAGTCGACCTATCTGACCAAACTGGTGTCCGGCGAATGGACCGGGGCCATGGTCCTGACCGAGCCCCAGGCCGGGTCCGACCTCGGGGCCCTGACCGCCACAGCCGTGCCGAACGGCGACGGCACCTATGCCCTGAGCGGCCAGAAGATCTTCATCACCTGGGGCGACCACGACGCCACCGACAACATCGTCCACATGGTGCTGGCCCGTCTGCCCGACGCCCCCGCGGGCCCCAAGGGCATCAGCCTGTTCCTCGCCTCGAAATATGCGGTCAATGCCGATGGCTCGCTGGGCGCGCGCAACGCGTTCAGGCCCGTCGGCCTCGAGCACAAGCTGGGCATCCACGCCTCACCGACCTGTGTGATGAGCTATGAGGGCGCGACCGCCGAACTGGTGGGGCAGCCCAATCAGGGCCTGTCGCATATGTTCGTCATGATGAACGCGGCCCGTCTCGCCGTCGGCATGGAAGGGGTCGGCATCGCCGAACGCGCCTATCAGCACGCCCTCGCCTATGCAGCCGAGCGGCGGCAGGGTCGGTCGATCTGGACGGGCGAGAAGAACGCGCCGATCCTCGACCACCCCGACGTGCGACGCACCCTTTCGGTGATGAAGGCCAAGATCGCCGCCGCCCGCGCCATCTGCCTGTCGACCGGCGTCGCCGCCGATCTGGCGAAGCACGCCGCGAGCGCGGAAGACCGTCAGGCCTGGAAGGGTCGTGAGGACCTGTTCACGCCGATCGCCAAGGCCTGGTCGACCGATGTCGGCTGCGAGGTGGCCTCGCTGGGTGTGCAGATTCACGGCGGCATGGGCTTCATCGAAGAAACCGGTGCGGCCCAGTACTATCGCGACGCCCGTATCGCCCCGATCTACGAAGGCACAAACGGCATTCAGGCCATGGACCTGGTCGGTCGCAAACTGGCCCAGGACGGCGGGGATTCGGCCCGGGCCCTGATCCAGGAGATGAAGCTGACCCTGCTGGAGCTGCCGCGCCTCTATGACGGCAAGCCGCTGGAACGGTTCGCCAATGCCGTTGAGGCCGTTCAGGACGCGACCTACTGGATTCTCGACCGCAAGGCCGCCGAGGACGGCGAGGCCGACGTACTGGCCGCCGCCGATGCCTATCTGAAGCTGCTGGGCGATGTTGTCGGCGGCTGGCTACTGGCCAAGGGGGCGCTGGCCGCTAAGGCCCGGCTCGACGCCGGTGACGGCGACGCGGTCTGGCTCAACGGCAAGATTACGCTGTACGAGGTCTATGCCGCCAATGTGCTGGGCCATGCGTCGAGCCGCCTCGCCGCCGTCGGTCAGGGCGGGGCCCTGCTGGAACGGATGACGGCCGAGGTTCTGGCCGGCTGAACCCCGCCGTCACGGCTCCGGCGCGGCGTCCATCAGGGCGATGGCCTCGCGCACATATTGAGCGTGGGCGACCACACCGATGCCCAGCCCTTCGCCGTCGACCTCAACCGCCTGAACCAGCACCCCGGCGATGAACGGATGGTCCGGCATCGGCGTGCCCGGCAGCCGCCGCGCGCTCGGCGTCCAGAATACCGGCCCGCCCGAGTCCCCGGCATGGACCGGGAAGTCGAGCAGGAAGGTCGGGAAGGCACTGATCGGGGTCAGCGGCCACGAGGCGATCCGTCCGACCCTCAGGATCGGGAACCCGGCCCGGTTGGCCGACAGGCCACGCGGAAACCCCAGCGACAGCAGTTCGTCGCCCGGCCCGACCTGCCACCGGTCAAACTCGGTGGCCTCGGCCAGCCAGCCCAGCGGGATGGCCGCCCGGGCGAAGGTTTCCGGGGCGACGATCGCCATCACCGCGATGTCGTGGTCCGGATGGCGGGTCCAGACCGGCGTCCGGTCGACCTCGCGGATACGCAGCGGTTCCGGCGTGAACCGCCACGCCCCGTCCGGCAGGGCGATGCGCCAGCCGATCCGTGCCTCGGTCGTCGGCATCCGCTCCAGCACATGGGCGGCGGTGACCAGCACGGTGCGCGGCGTACCGTCCGGCCGCGGAGCCTCGACCAGAAAGCCGGTCCCGACCGTGCGCCGACCGTTTCCGTCCGGCTGGTCCAGTTGCACCGTGGCGTCGATCAGCCCCCGGGTCAGGTCCCACGACGGCGCTGAAACCGGCACGGGCACGGGCGGGATCTGGATCGCGATCATGGAAACTCCGGGGCACAGGGGCGGAACTTCATTTGACGGCGCACACCGCGCGCGCACAAGGTCCGGCCACACCGACAGGAGCCAGGCTCGATGAACCGCCGTGAACTGATCGCCACCGCCGCCGCGACCGCCGTCGCCGGCCCTGCCCTCGCCCGCCAGCCTTCCGGAGCCTCGATGACCCGTCCCCAAGCCCCCGTCGCGAAGAAGATTCCCGTGACCATCGAACAGCTGGGCCGGGTCCGGACCGATGACTATCAGTGGATGAAGGACGACAACTGGCAAGCGGTGCTGCGCGATCCCACCCTGATCAAGGCCGAGGTCAAGGAGCACCTGACCGCCGAGAACGCCTATCGCGAGGCGATGATGGCCTCGACCGTGCCGCTGCAGGCGACGATGTTCGAGGAGATGAAGGGGCGTATCAAGGAGGATGACAGTTCGGTGCCGTCGCCGGATGGTCCGTGGGCGTACTACACCGAGTTCAAGACCGGGGATCAGCACCCGCGGTTCATGCGCACACCCCGCGACGGTTCCGGTACGGCCCAGTCGCTGCTCGATTCCAACGCCCTGGCCCAAGGCAAGGCCTATTCGCAGGTCTCAGCTGCCGACCACAGCCCCGACCACGCCCTGTTCGCCTATGCCGAGGACGCCCAGGGCTCGGAGGTACACCAGATCTATATCAAGGATCTGGCGACCGGCGACCTGCTGCCCGATCCGATCGGTTCGGCCACCGGCGACTTCACCTTCTCGCCGGACAGCCAGTGGATTTTCTGGACCAATCGCAACGACAACGGCCGTCCGGACAAGATCTTCCGCCGCCCGGTGCGCGGCGGCGAGACCAGCCTGGTCTATGAAGAGGCCGACGAGGGCATGTTCATCAGCGTCGGCCGCACCTCCGACGACGCCTTCGTGCTGATCTCGATCGCCAATCAGGAGACCTCGGAGGCCCGGGTCATTCCGGCCGCGACCCCGACCGCCACGCCGGCCGTTCTGGAACCGCGCCACACCGCCCGCTTGTACGATGCCGACCACTGGGGCGACCGCTGGGTGATCCGCACCAATGCCGACGACAGCATCGACTTCAAGATCGTCGAGGCCCCGACCGCAACGCCCGGCAAGGCCCACTGGACCGATCTGGTCGCCCATGCGCCGGGCCGCTACATCGAGGGCGTCGCCCTGGTGAAGGATTTCATCGGCCGCCAGGAGCGCGCCGACGCCAACACCACCATCGTCATCCGCGAACGCTCAGGCACCGAACACCAGATCGCCGTCGACGAGCCCGCCTATGCGCTGTCGTTGCGCGGGGCGTCGGAGTTCGACACCACGGTCATGCGCTACGGCTACAGCTCACCGTCGACGCCGAACTCGACCTATGACTACGATCTGGCGACACGCGAACGGACCCTGCGCAAGGTTCAGGAGGTGCCGTCCGGCCACGACCCGGCCGACTATGTCGTCGAGCGACTGAACGCCCCCGCCGCTGACGGCGCGCTGGTGCCGGTGACCATCGTGCGGCGCAAGTCGACGCCGGTCGACGGATCGGCGCCGCTGCTGCTGTACGGCTATGGCTCCTATGGCATTCCGATGTCGGCCAGTTTCTCGACCAACCGGCTATCGCTGGTCGACCGGGGCTGGATCTATGCCATCGCCCACATCCGTGGGGGCTCGGACAAGGGCTGGGGCTGGTTCCTCGACGCGCGCCGTTTCACCAAGAAGAACACCTTCACCGACTTCGTTGCGGCGGCCGAACATCTGATCGGCAGCGGCCACGGTAAGGTCGGTCATATCGTCGCCCAGGGTGGCTCGGCCGGGGGACTGCTGATGGGGGCGGTCAACAACATGCGGCCCGACCTGTGGGCCGGGGTGATCGGTCAGGTGCCGTTCGTCGACGTGATCAACACGATGAGCGACACCAGCCTGCCGCTGACCCCGCCGGAATGGCCCGAGTGGGGCAACCCCATCGAGGACCCCGAGGCCTACGATTACATGATGAGCTACAGCCCCTACGACAACGTCGAGGCCAAAGCCTATCCGGCCGTGCTGGCCACCGGCGGCCTGTCGGACCCGCGCGTGACCTATTGGGAACCGGAGAAATGGGTCGCCAAGCTGCGACCCGCCACGACCTCGGGCAAGCCGATCCTGCTGAAGATCAACATGGAGGCGGGCCACGCCGGATCGTCAGGGCGGTTCGACTATCTGAAAGAGGTCGCCCACGACTACGCCTTCGCGGTCTGGGCCATCGACAAGGGCTGGGCGGTGGTCTGATCGACCGTCCCCGGCTCAGTGGAGCCTGACGTTGGGATCCAACCGCGTCATCCACGGGGCGATCCGGAACCGGCGTGGAGTCGCGCCGACGGTGTGGTTGACGATGAACTCGCGGGCAAAGCCGACGACGTCGTTGACCGTTCGTTCGTCGATCGGCTTGGACATCACGCCAAGCGCTCCGGAGAAGCCTTCGGGGATCTGTTCGGGATTGGCCGTCAGAAAGACCACCGCCGCGCCGAATTGTTTGACGAGGGCCTGCGCCACCAGCGGCCCGGTCATGCCGTCCAGCAGATTGATGTCGACCAGCGCCAGGTCCGGGCGCTCGCGCTCGGCAAGGGCCAGGGCACCGGCGCGGTCCATGGCGCAGCCCACGACCGCGCAGCCTGAGTCGGCCAGGACCAGCTCAAGTTCCATGGCCAGCAAGGCCTGGTCTTCGACGATCATGACCCGAAGGTCAGGCTTTGCGGACAAACCGATCCCAACTCGTACAGCGCCCCGGCACGATCATGTGTCGGATAGCGGACACTTTGAACGCGCGTCACCGGAAATGGTTCACGCGTATTGACCGTGCGGGGATCGGACTTCCGTCAGGGCCGGAGGTGAAAATGTCAGATTTGTCCGGGTCGGGCGAAATCGCCGCTCACGACGGTCCCGCGACACCGCCGGCAGCGGCGGACGGATGGCTGGGGAACAAGGACTCGAACCTTGAACGACGGTACCAAAAACCGCTGTGTTACCATTACACCATTCCCCAGCAGGTCCGGCATCCCTGACGACAGTGCGTCAGGAGGCGGTCGGGATACGCGAACGTCGCGGGCGATGCAACACCCGCTTTTCAGACAATTTTGCAGGAGCGAATATCCCCGCTTGCGGCGGTCTGGCCCCACCGTTATAAGCCGCGTCCTTAAGTCGGAGTGTGGCTCAGTCTGGTAGAGCACTGCCTTCGGGAGGCAGGGGTCGGAGGTTCGAATCCTCTCACTCCGACCAAATATCCGGTTTCCCCCCGGATCGGACCGGCCAAACGCCCGGTTGCAGCGGGGCAGACCCGGCCCACGGTTCTACTCCGGTGCCCATCCAACCGGGCGGCGCACCGTTCCCTCGATACGAAGCTCGCCATCGGTCATGGTGATGTCGTCCAGGCTCATGCCGACCCACTGCAGGTCGCCGCCGGCGACGTTGACGTACATGTCGAGGATATCGAAGGCGAAGAAGGCCGCCAGGACCCGCTTTCGCTTGTCGTGCGGCAGGACGAACATCTCATCAAGCGACGGATGGCCGGTCGCGCCCTCGTAAAGGGGCTCGAAGCCAACGCCCGCGTCGTCCTCACGCAGTTCGGCCATGACCTGCTCGAAGCGGGGCCGGAAGCGGAGCAGGAACGGGGCCTCTTCGGCGAGCAGAACGAACGGGTATGTCTTCAGGGGGGGATCGGACTGTCGGCCGAAATTGAACTGGCTGAAGGCGACCGTCCGGGCCTCGACGCGCTGGCCAGCGACCCGAATCTCGGCCTCCAGCGGTGCGTCCGTCGGAGCCGGCCCGGCGATATCTGATGGAAAGTCTGACGACATTCGATCATCCTTCGGTCATGAGTGCCAAGATCACACCCGACGAGGTCATCACCTTCTGGAAAGATGCCGGCCCCGGCAAGTGGTTCGCCAAGGACGACGCCTTTGATGCCGAGTTCCGCCGTCGCTTTGAAGACGCCCATTTCACCGCCGCACGACGCGAGCTGGACGCCTGGATGGAGACGGCGGACGGGGCCCTGGCCCTGCTGATCCTGCTGGACCAGTTCCCGCGCAATGTGTTTCGCGGCACCGGCCATGCCTTCGCCACCGACCCGCTGGCCCTCAGCCTGGCGCGCGAGGCTGTAACGCGCGGCCATCACGATGCGGTCGACCCGACCCTGCGCAATTTCCTGCTGCTGCCGTTCGAACATTCCGAACGGCTGGAGGATCAGGACCGCTATCTGGAACTGGTCGCCGGAAATGCCGATTCCGAGAAATGGGGCCGCATCCACCGCGACATCATCGTGCGCTTCGGCCGCTTCCCGCATCGCAACGCCGCCCTGGGCCGTGAGACCACGTCGGAGGAACAGACCTTCCTCGACAGCGGCGGTTTCGGGGGCTGAAGGCCAGAATCGCCCCAAACCATCCCGGAAACCGGTCACCTTTCTGTGGGCAAGCGAATCAGACGGCTGATCACGCGCACGAATCAGCGGCATCCTTCGGGGCATGAACGCCCTGGCCCAGATCGCTGACCTTCAGACCCGCACCGGGGCCGTTCCGGCCGCGTCAGCGGACCACCCCGAGTTCCAGTATCTGAACCTGCTGCGCGACATCCTCGACAACGGCGTGCGGCGCGATGACCGGACCGGCACCGGGACCCTGGGCGTGTTCGGTCGCCAGATCCGCTTCGACCTGGCCAGGGGCTTTCCGCTGCTGACCACCAAGAAGCTGCACCTGCGGTCCATTCTGGTTGAACTGCTGTGGTTCCTGCGTGGTGACACCAATATCGCCTGGCTGCAGGAGAACGGCTGCTCGATCTGGAACGAATGGGCCGACGACAGCGGTGACCTTGGCCCGGTCTACGGCAAGCAGTGGCGCTCATGGGCCACGCCGAACGGCGAGACCATCGACCAGATCACCCGACTGGTCGAAGGGCTGAAGACCAATCCCAACAGCCGCCGCCACATCGTCAGCGCTTGGAACCCGGGCGATATCGACGACATGGCGCTGCCGCCCTGCCACTGCCTGTTCCAGTTCTTCGTCGCCGACGGCAAGCTGAGCTGCCAGCTGTATCAGCGCAGCGCCGACGTGTTTCTGGGCGTGCCGTTCAACATCGCCTCCTACGCCCTGCTGACCCTGATGGTGGCGCAGGTGTGTGGTCTGGAGCCGGGCGAGTTCGTGCACACGTTCGGCGACGCCCACCTGTATCTGAACCACGTCGAACAGGCCGAGCTGCAGCTGACGCGCCAGCCCCTGCCCCTGCCGGTCATGACCATCACCCCGCACGACGACCTGTTCGCCTATACGCCCGCCGACTTCGTACTCAGCGACTATGCGCCCTGGCCCCACATCAAGGCCGCGGTCGCGGTTTGATGGCCGGTCTCCTCCCTGTTCGCGTCGCGAATGGGGAGGTGGCGCGGCGCAGCTTCGCGCCGTGACGGAGGGGTTAGGGTCCACGCCTGAGCGTCTCCCCTCCACCACTTCGTGGTCCCCCTCCCCACCGCTACGCGGCAAGGAGGAGACAGGGCCGCCGTCCAGCCTGTAGGACCGTCCCATGAACCTCTCTGATCTAACCGCATCCGTCCTGCGCATCTCCGACATCTATGCCGCCGAGCACAATATCGACCGCGACCGCGACTGGGCCCTGCTGAAGCTGCAGGAGGAGCTGGGTGAGCTGACGGCCGAGCATCTGCGCCTGACCGGCCGGGCGCGCGGCACACCGGACAAGGACAAGCTGGGCGACGAGGCAGCGGACGTGCTGGGGATGTTGCTGCTATACTGCGATCGTGCGGGCATCGATCTCGAAACCGCGATGCAGCGGAAGTGGCTGCACTGGCTGGAAAAAACCGCATGAGGGTCACGCATCGCCTGACCAGACTGGTCGTCGCTTTCGGACTGGCGATCGTCGCATCCCCCTCGGCCGCTCAAACCCTGCGCACGGAGATCATCACCATCACACCGCCCGAGGGGTGGGTGTCGAGCGTCTGGCGGGGTGGAACCTTCGAACTCGGCGAGTTCACACCTCCGGGGCAGACCGGCGCGGCCTACATCGACGTTCTCGGCTACAGCGCCCTGCCGCAAGCCGCGAGCAGGCTCGACACGGTCGATAAGCTGCGGGACTTCGAATCCCGGGACGCCTCCGGTGATTGCCGTATCTCGGCGATGCACGAGCGAGTCGCGCCTGACGGCTGGTTCGCGCTCGCCCGCATCTGCGTCGGGCGGGACGGAGCCGAAACCGACATCGCTGAGCTGGAGTTCGCCGTCACCACCGCGACCAGCCAGGCCGTCTACCGCGTCTGGCGTGCTCACCGCGCCCCGTTTGCCGAACTCGCAGCGCGGACGGGCCTCGCCAACCTCGTTCCCGGAAACCTGGATGAAACCAGTTTCGCCGCCCTGACGGCCGCCTGGGAGCCGGTCCTCGCGCCCGACCTTGAGAGGCGCAACATCTGCGATCTGACCCAACCCGTCGACTGCACCGATTTTGCCCAAAGCCTTCCGCCCGGGGGCGAGCGCTGGTTCGAAGGTAAGGGCTATGTCATCGGTGCCTGGGCTCCCGGCCAGAACCGGATCACCCGCGCCAGGTTCCGCGAATTCTTCCAGCTGACCGAGGACGACGGCACACCCAACATGGTCATCATCCGTCTCGGGCCTGACGACGTCGATTGGGATGACGCGTCATCGGTAGACAGGCTGCTGACCATGTTCGCCTATGGCCAGGCCGCCGACGGAGCCTTTCTGGGGGTGGCCGATCCGGAAGGTCAGCTCTCGGCGAACGAGCGGGCGAGGCTTCGCGCCCGGATTATCGAGTTACTTCGCCGCCTTGTAAGGCCGGGGACGTCTCCGTCCGACATTGTCGTCGCCCTGCCCGCCGGATAGAAGCGCCCATGCCCATTCCCTCCCTCGCCCTCGTTGTCGCCCGCGCCCGCAACGGGGTGATCGGCCGCGACGGGGATTTGCCGTGGAAGCTGCGTTCGGACCTGCAGCGGTTCAAGGCCATCACCGTGGGCAAGCCCTGCATCATGGGCCGCAATACGTGGGAGAGCCTGCCGCTGCGGCCCCTGCCCGGCCGGCTGAATATCGTCCTGACCCGCGACGAGGGCTATGAGGCCGACGGCAAGTCGCGCGGGGCGCTGGTCTGCACCACCCTGGACGAGGCGCTGGACATCGCCCGCGAGCACGGGGCCGAGGATGAGGTCGACGAGATCTGCGTGATCGGTGGCACCGCCCTGTTCGCGGCCACCCTGGGCCGGGCCAAGACCCTGTACATCACCGAGGTCGAGGCCGAGCCCGAGGGCGACGCCCTGTTCCCGCCCTTCGATGAATCCGCCTTCGAGGAGGTCGCCAGCGAACGCCACGAGCCCGGCGAGAAGGACGACCACGCCTTCACCTTCCGCGTCCTGAAACGACGCTAAGCATCAGGAGGCCCTCAATGATCGTGGTCACCACCAATGAGCTGTCCGGCTATCGCATCGTGCGACAGGTCGGGCTGGTGCGCGGCATCACCGTGCGGTCGCGCAGCGTGGTCGGCAATCTGGGCGGACAGATCCAGGCCGTGTTCGGCGGCAAGCTGTCGATCTACGTCAACCTGGCCGAGACGGCCCGGCAGGAGGCGCTGGAGCATCTGATCGAACACGCTCAGGAGCAAGGGGCCAACGCCATCCTGGCCATGCGTTACGACGCCAACGAGATCATGGACGGCATCACCGAGGTGCTGGCCTATGGCACGGCGGTGGTGGTTGAGGCTGATTAGGTCGTAGGAATTAGGGCTTAGGTCTTAGGGGAGCGCTCGCCCTAATTCCTAAGCCCTACTCCCTAATTCCTCAGCTCAACGTCGCCATCGCCGAGCGTTCGAAATCCTTCAGCTCGTCATGACGTCCGTCGCGAATCTTCTCGACCCAATGCGGATCGGCCAGCAGGGCGCGGCCGACGGCGACCAGATCGAACTCCCCGGCCTCCAGACGCTTGACCAGACCGTCCAGTGAGGCGGGCTTGGAGCCGGCCCCGCCGAAGGCGGCGATGAACTCGCCGTCCAGACCGACCGAGCCGACGGTGATGGTCGGCAGGCCGGTCAGCTTCTTGGTCCAGCCGGCGAAGTTGAGGTCCGAGCCGTCGAATTCCGGCTCCCAGAAGCGGCGTTGCGAGCAATGGAAGACATCGACCCCGGCCTCGGCCAGCGGGGCCAGCCATTCCGCCAGTTCATCCGGCGTCAGGGCGTTCCGGACGGCGTAGTCCTGCAGCTTCCACTGCGACAGGCGCATGATCAGGGCCATGTCCGGGCCGACGCCCTCGCGCACGGCCTTGACCACCTCGGCCCCGAAACGGGCACGGTCGCGGATCGTGGCCCCGCCCCAGCGGTCGTCGCGGTCGTTGAGGCCGGACCAGAAGAACTGGTCGATCAGATAGCCGTGGGCGGCATGAATTTCGACCGCGTCGAATCCCAGCTCGCGCGTGGCGCGGGCGGAGCGACCGAAGGCGGCGATGGTGTCGGCGATGTCCTCGTCCGACATCGGCGCGAGGCCCCGCTTGCCCGGCGTGGTCATGCCCGAGGGGCTGTCGACCTTGCCGAGCGGGGACCAGTCGTCGCCGCGACCGCGGGCCGAACCGACGTGCCACAGCTGGGGCGCGATCAGGCCGCCGGCGGCGTGAACTTCCTCGACCACCGTCTTCCATTCCGGCAGGGCCTCGCCGTGAAAGACCGGCACGGCGGCGTCATTGCGGGCGGCGGGGCGGTCGATGACGGTGCCCTCGGTGATGATCAGGCCGACGTCCCCCTCGGCCCGACGGCGATAGTAGGCGGCGACATCACTGGTCGGGATGCCACCGGGCGAGAAGGACCGCGTCATCGGGGCCATGACGATGCGGTTGGGCATCTTCAGGGACTTGACCTGGAAGGGCTGGAACAGGGCGTCGACGCTCATCGGGATTCCTCATCGCATACTGGAACCGACAAGGTGGCGATTAGAGTTGCGTTTGGAAACCCTCAGAGGTCGAGTTTCTCAACGACGGCGGCGGCCACCACGCCGAAACGGCGCGCCATATCCCCGTCCCGCTCGACCGCGACCAGCGGCCGACCCGCGTCGCCGCCCTCGCGCAGGGCCTGACTGAGCGGCAGGTCGCCGAGGAAGGCCACACCGAGGCGTTCGGCCTCGTCCCGCGCTCCGCCGTGACCGAAGATCGGAATGAGATCGCCGGTGACCGGATCGGGAAAGCCACTCATGTTCTCGATCAGACCCAGGGTTTTGGCCCCGACCTTCTCGAACATGGTGTGGGCCCGGCGAGCGTCGGCCAGGGCCACCTCCTGCGGGGTCGAGACGATGACCATGCCGTCCAGCAGGGTCTTCTGCACCAGCGTCAGATGCACGTCGCCGGTGCCGGGCGGCAGGTCGACGACCAGAATGTCCGTCGGTTCGGCCTCGGTGCCCCAGCGCGTCTGGGTCAGCATCTGGGTCAGGGCCTGCGAGGCCATCGGCCCGCGCCAGATCATCGCGTCCTCGGCCTTCGTCAGCAGGCCCACCGACATCACCTTCAGCTCGAACGCCTCGTGAGGGATCAGGGCCCCGTCGACATAGTCCGGCTTGCCCGAGACGCCGAGCATGGTCGGCAGGGACGGGCCATAGACGTCGGCGTCCAGCAGACCGATGCGCAGGCCCCGCGCCGCCAGCGCACAGGCCAGATTGACCGCCACGGTCGACTTGCCGACCCCACCCTTGCCACTGGCCACGCCGATGACCCGCCGCACATGGGCCGGGCGTTCGGTCGCCACCGGGGCCTTGGCCCGCGACTGGTCCATGGCCTGGGGCGACAGGCCCGCCGTGCGCCGGGCGGGGGCCTGAACGGCCTCGGCGGTCAGGACGACGGACACACGCGCCATCCCGGGCAGCGCCGCCAGAGCCGCCTCGGCTGCGTCCCGAACCGGCGCATACTGGCCGGTCTCGCCCGCCGGCACCTCAATGACGAATCCGGCCCGGTCCTCGGCCACCACCAGACCCTGCACCAGACCCGCCTCGAACAGCGGTTTACCCGATTTCGGATCGATCACCGCCTCGAGGGCGGCGAGAACGGCGGCACGGTCAACCACGGGGAAACTCCGACAAACCTTGAGGCGGGGGCCGGGGCGTTCTATCGCCCCCGGACACAAACCGCGAGCCACTGCATTGTCACAGCCCCTGATCCAGCTGATCGCCGGCCCGACCGCCTCGGGCAAGTCCCGGCTGGCGCTGGAGACGGCCGAGCAGACCGGGGCGGTGATCGTCAATGCTGACAGCCAGCAACTGTATGCCGACCTGCGCATCCTGTCGGCCCGACCCACGGCCGAGGACGAGGCGCGCGCCGAACACCGCCTCTATGGAATTGCCGACGCCGCCGACGCCTGGTCGGTCGGTCGCTGGAGTCGGGCCGTGATGCCGGTGCTGGCCGAACTGACCGCCGAGGGCCGCCCTGCCCTGCTGGTCGGCGGCACCGGTCTGTATTTCAACGCCCTGACACGGGGACTGGCCGACATTCCCGACATCCCCGATTCCGTGCGCGACGAGATCGGCGCGCTCTACGACTCGGCCGGAGAGGGTTCGGTCCGTCGGCGTCTGGTTGAGGCCGATCCCGAGTCCGAGGCCGCCATTGCCCCCGGTGACCGCCAGCGGCTGATCCGCGCCCTCGCCGTGCTGACCGTGACCGGGCAACCGCTCAGCGTCTGGCGCGCCGACACCCGCCCCCTGCTGGCCGAGGACAGCTGGCAGGCCGTGGTGATGGAACCGCCGCGTGACCGTCTCTATGCCGCCTGTGATGCCCGGGTCTCGGCCATGATCGAACAGGGGGCGCTGGATGAGGTGCGGGCGCTGGTGGCCCGACGCCTGGATCCGACCCTGCCGGCGATGAAGGCCGTCGGTGTGCGCGATTTCGCTGCCCATCTGCGCGGCGAAGTCAGCCTGAACGACGCCGTCGCCGCTGTGCAGCAGGCGACTCGCAACTATGCCAAACGCCAGCTGACCTGGTTCCGGAACCAGACGCCGGACTGGGCGCGCCACCCCGGCTTCACCTGACCCTTGGAATACCGCCCCTAAGCGCCTATATTGGGTGTGCCGGGGCTTGCTCCGGATATGGCGATAAACGTGCTTGTAATAAGCGGACCGGACCCGGGTGCGATTCCCGGCGGCTCCACCATTTCTTCCCCGCGTTATCGGCGGAGCGAGCATGGGGCCGACTAGCATCGACGGACGTGTAAAAAGGTTTCTTTCGCCCGTCCTGGCCTACCGTATCGGGCCATTTTCTAACTGCGAACGATAACTTCGCTGGAGAAGTCCGCCTCGCCGCGTAATGCGGTTCGGTTGATTTCGAACTCTTAAGTCCTCAGGGATCAGTTCCTGGGGCGGGGCCGCCGGGGGGCCCGTCAACAGAACCCCCGGCACTTTTCCGGTTTTCGGCCCCGGCCGAAGCCCTTGGACTGACATTTCCTTTCATCACCACCTTCCGCCGACTGGCCAGCACGGCTATCAGTCACGGCGAACAACCGAGGTGACGATGGCCGACGAGACCCCCCCGGTCGACGAGATGCACTATGAGCAGCTCGCGCAGGACGCCCTACGTGGCGTGATCCGTGCTGCCCTCGAGCTCGCTGCGGGGCCCAGCGGCATCCCCGGTGCCCACCATTTCTACATCACCTTCAAGACCCGGGCCCCCGGCGTCAGCGTGCCGCCTGACATCCTGGCCAAATACCCGGACGACATGACGGTCATCCTGCAGCACCAGTACTGGGACCTGAGCGTCGATGCGGACCGGTTCAGCGTGATGCTGAAATTCGGCGGCATGCCCAAGGTGCTCAACGTGCCCTATTCGGCCGTGACCCGGTTCTACGATCCCGCGGTGCAGTTCATGCTGCAGTTTGAGCCCCCGGAGACGATCGAGGAATTGACCGCCGAGCCCGAACCGACCCCGCCGCCGCCGTCGGGCGATGACGGCCCCAAGGTCGTGTCGCTGGATCAGTTCCGCAAGAAATAGACTGCGGTTCAGCCGTCGGCGCCGACCCGGGGAAACACCCGGATCGTGATCCGTTCGCGCTCACCCTGTCGCCGCTCGACCAGCAGTCGCGCCACCTGGCTGTCGTCGTGGAACAGATAGCCCTTGATCGCGTCCAGCAGGGCCTTGGCCAGGTTGTCGAGGTCCATCCACGGCGGGTCGCCCACGTGCTCCATGACGATCTCGACGGTGAAGTCGCCGTAGCTGGGGCGCGAGCTCCACTCCTTGCGGAAGAACTCATAGGCCAGCGGCTTGTAGTATTTAGCCTGGGTGGTCAGGCCGTCGATGGTGATCTCGACCACATCGCCGGTCTCACGGGCGCGGACCTTGCCCGTGCCGATCCAGTCCGCCGTCATGCCGCTTTCCTCACCTTGTCCTGCCGGTCCTCCGTGCTACACCGCCGCCACCCCTCAAGCCACGCCTGAAGAGCCCGTTCAGATGACCAAGACCCGTACCGAGACCGACACCTTCGGCCCCACCGAGGTCGCCGCCGACCGCTACTGGGGCGCGCAGGCGCAGCGCAGTCTGGGCAATTTCAAGATCGGCTGGGAAACGCAGCCGCTGCCGATCGTGCGGGCGCTGGGCATCGTCAAGCGCGCCGCAGCCGAAACCAATATGGCGCTGGGCAAGCTGGATCCGAAACTGGGCCAGACCATCATCGCCGCCGCCGACGAGGTGATCTCGGGCCAGCTCAACGATCATTTCCCGCTGGTGGTCTGGCAGACCGGGTCGGGCACCCAGTCGAACATGAACGCCAATGAGGTGATCTCGAACCGCGCCATCGAGATTCTGGGCGGCGAGATGGGCTCGAAAAAGCCGGTCCATCCCAACGACCACGTCAATATGAGCCAGTCGTCCAACGACACCTTCCCCACGGCCATGCACGTCGCCTGCGCCGAACAGGTGGTCAACGACCTGATCCCGGCGCTGAAGCATCTGCACGCGGCGCTGGACACCAAGGCCAAGGCCTGGGCCCACATCATCAAGATTGGCCGCACCCACACCCAGGACGCCACCCCGCTGACGCTGGGCCAGGAGTTCGGCGGCTATGCCCAGCAGGTCGCCAACGGCATCGAGCGGATCGAACAGACCCTGCCGAAACTGATGGAGCTGGCCCAGGGCGGCACCGCCGTCGGCACCGGACTGAACGCGCCGGTTGGCTTTGCCGAGAAGGTGGCCGAGCAGATCGCCACCATCACCGGCCTGCCCTTCACCACGGCTCCCAACAAGTTCGAGGCCCTGGCCGCCCATGACGCCATGGTGTTCAGCCACGGGGCTATCAACACGGTCGCCGCCTCGCTGTTCAAGATCGCCAATGACATCCGCTTCCTCGGCTCGGGTCCGCGTTCGGGTCTGGGCGAGCTGGCCCTGCCCGAGAATGAGCCGGGTTCCTCGATCATGCCGGGCAAGGTCAATCCGACCCAGTCCGAAGCCCTGACCCAGGTCTGTGTGCAGGTGTTCGGCAACAACGCCGCCGTCACCTTCGCCGGCTCGCAGGGCCATTTCGAACTGAACGTCTACAACCCGGTGATGGCCTACAACTTCCTGCAGTCGGTGCGGCTGATGGCCGACGCGGCAGTGTCGTTCACCGACAACTGCGTCGTCGGCATCGAGCCGCGCGAGGACAACATCAAGCGCGGCCTCGACAATTCGCTGATGCTGGTCACCGCCCTGAACGGCAAGCTGGGCTACGACGCCTGCGCCAAAATCGCCAAGACCGCGCACAAGAACGGGACGACCCTGCGCGAGGAAGCGGTCGGCGGCGGCTACCTCACCGACGCCGAGTTCGACGAGGCGGTGCAGCCCGGGAAGATGATCTCGCCGGGGTGATGGATCCAGCGGCCTTTGAACATGACGGCGCGCTACGGTTCGAGCGGCAGCTGACGAAGGATGAGATCGACAGCCTGCGCGCCGTGGCAGACGAGCGGATCGGCAGCCGGCCAGGCGCGCGGCTCGATGGCGAGCCCCGACTGACCCATATGCTGGCTGTGTCAGGTACGGTCGGCGGCGTGGCGGCGGGCTTGACGTCTTCGCGCGCACGGGCAGTTCGCGCTGTCCTGTTCGACAAGACCGAGGACGCCAACTGGGTCGTGGCCTGGCATCAGGACCGAACCATTCCGGTCAGGACGCGGATTGACGTCGAAGGCTTCGGGCCATGGTCGACCAAGGACGGCGTTCCGCACGTCGCGCCGCCGTTCGAAATTCTGGCTCGGATGGTGACGCTGAGGGTTCATCTCGACGCGGTGGACGAATCCAATGCGCCGTTGCGGGTAGCCCTCGGAACCCATCGCCTCGGCCGTGTTCCGGCGGATCAGGCGGACCGCATCGCGGCGTCTGCGGCACAAAGAGTGTGTCACGCAAACACCGGAGACATCTGGGCCTATCGCACGCCCATCCTGCACACCTCCGAACGGTCGATGACGCCGACGCGACGGCGGGTGCTGCAGGTGGACTACGCCGATTTTGACCTGCCCGGCGGTCTGGAATGGCGGCCGCTGTAGCGAGGCCGATGGCCCCGGGGTGATGGGTACCTACTTCGGGTTGGTAGCGAGGCCGCGGGTTTCGGCGTAACCTCGCCCCATGGCCAAACCCGAATTGAAGAAGATCGAGATAGAGCCGGCACTGCTGGAACAGGCCGCGCGGCTCGGCATCGACGTCACCGGCGTGGATGAGCGCAGCTTGCGCCTGTACCTTCAGAAGGTCGATCCTGCCGGAGCCGAGGCCCGCGCCAAGCGCTGGGCCGAGGAGAACGCAGAGGCAATCCGCCTCCACAACGAACGGATAGACCGCCATGGCGTCTTCGGCGAAGACCTGCGCCGCTGGTGATCCGGCAGTTCGACGTCATCGACAATCCGTCGGTGCGCTCGCAAGCGATTGCGCCGTACCTGGTCGTTGTCCAGTCGCAGTTCTACGACGAAACCCCGACCGTACTCGTCGCGCCCTTGTTGAATATGCCGATGCAAGCCGTGCTGACGAGAGTGAGCCTCAGAGTGGAGTTCGAAGGAGAACCTTTCGTACTCCTGCTCTCCGAGATCGGTGCGATAGATCGTCGACCGCCCACCCGTGCTGTCGGCTCACTGGCCCGGTATGAAGACCGCATCCGCCGATCCCTTGATCGCCTGTTCACAGGGTTCTGATCATGACCGCCCTCAACCGCCCCTACTGGATCGAGGCGCGTTTCGAACGACGCGAGGGCTGGGACGACGGCGTCTACCCGTTCAACCTGCCGGTCGTGCGCACGACCGACACCCTGGCCTTCCACCCGCGCGTGACCTTCATTGTCGGCGAGAACGGGTCGGGCAAGTCGACCCTGATCGAGGCCCTGGCCATCGCCTGGGGCTTCAATGCCGAGGGCGGGTCGAAGGACCACCAGTTCACAACCCACGCCTCGCACTCGCCGCTGCACCGGTTCGTCCGGCCCGTCCGCGCACCGGTCAAGGCGACGGACGGCTATTTCCTGAGGGCCGAAAGTTTCTTCAATACGGCGACCTATCTGGAAGCCTCCGGGACGAGCCGCGCGGGTCAGACCGGTCTGCACGAACAGTCCCATGGCGAAAGCTTCTTCAACCTGTTCGACAACCGGTTCGAGGGCGACGGCCTCTACATCATGGATGAGCCCGAGGCGGCGCTGTCGCCCTCACGCCAGCTGTCCTTCCTCGCCCGGATGCATGAGCTGGTGAACAGACAGTCCCAGTTCATCATTGCCACCCATTCGCCGATCCTGCTCGGCTATCCCGACGCCTGGATCTACCAGGCCTCGGCGACCGGGCTCGAGCGGGTCAGCTGGGAAGACACCGACCACTACCAGGTGACGCGCGGCTTTCTCAATCGGCCGCAGACCTACCTCGACATCCTGCTGGCCGACGACTGATCAGGGCTTCACCCGGATCGTCGCCCCGACCGGCAACATGGCCAGCTTGGCCAGTTCCAGATCCTTCAGCGCGAAGGGGATGCCGATGATGGTGATGGCCTCGGCCACCGCGATGAGGATGTGCGACAGGGCGATGTACCAGCCGGCGAAGACGAACCAGATCACGTTGAGCCCGATGCCGAAGCAACCGACATCCTTGCCGGTCACCTCGCCGGCCCAGACGACCTCGCGGCCGAAGGGCCAGAAGGAATAGCTGGCGATGCGCCAGGCCGCGAAGCTCCACGGCAGGCCGACCACGGTCAGGGCCAGGATCGCGCCGCCGACCAGCCACAGGAAACCGGACAGCCAGCCGCCCATGATGAACCACAGGATGTTCAGGATCAGGCGGATCACGGCGGTCGTCTCCTCAACGTCGCGGGCGGATGCGACATCCGGATTATGCACGGCGACCGGCGGCACCGGGGTGAATTCGCGGTAAGCCGCCCCCGTCCGGATACCTGGCCACGACCGTACAGGCTTGATCCGGCGGCCGTCTGCGCCCAGCCTGTCGGTCAACTGTCGCTCAGAGCATCGGAGGCCCGGATGGCCGAGATCATCAATCTGAACCAGGTTCGCAAGGCGCGGGCGAAGGCCGAGGCCAAGGCGGAAGCCGTGACCAACCGCGCCGCCAGCGGACGAACCAAGGCCGACCGCAGCGCCGCCGCCAAGGCCAAGGCCCGGGCCGCGCGCCTGCTGGACGGCCAGAAGCGCGAGGACTGAGCCATGGCCGATCCGCGCGAGAACATGCGCATCCGCCACGGACTGGTCCCGCTGCTGGTCGCCATGCGGGTCATGGCCGAGCGCAAGGCGCGTGAGGAAAAGGCGGCGCGTGAGGCGGAAGACGCCCGGGACGGCAAACCGCGCAAACGCCGCCGCCGGCGCTGGTTCAGCTAGGCTTCGGGGCGCGGATCAGCAGGGCCTGACCGGACAGGACAAGAGCCAGACCGGCCAGGGCGGGCCAGCCGAAACGGGCACCTTCGAACAGCACCGAAACCAGCATGGCGATCGGCGGGGTCAGGGCCGAGATATAGCTGGCCAGGGCATAGCCGCGTGACCGGGCGATGGTGAAATAGATCACAAAGGCTACGACCGAGCCGAAGATCGACAGATAGAGCAGCGACCCCAGATAGGCGGCCGTCGGCTCGAAGCTCCAGTGCACACCGGTGGCCAGGCCGTACAGGATCAACATGCCGGTGCCATAGGCCATGGCCCAGGCCGTGCCCGGGATCACCCCTGCGCCGGCCATCTGGCCGCGCCAGGCAAAATAGTTGCCGACGGTCGAACTGGTGACGGCGATGACGGCGAAACCGATGCCGATCAGGGCCGCGGTCTCCATCCGGGCTCCGATGATCTCACTGGCCGACAGGACGGCGACACCGAGCAGTCCCAGACAGGCTCCGGCCCAGGCGATCGGTGCGGCCTTCTGACCGGCGACGACGCGGAACAGCACGAGGTTGAGGAAGGCCAGGGCGGCGAAGATGACGGCAACGATGGCCGAGGCGACACGCTGCTCGCTGGCATAGACGAAGGCATAGCTAAGCGCGAAGACGAAGGCCCCCTGCCCCAGGGCCGCCAGATGCTGGGCCCGGGTCAGGCGAATTCGGCGACCGGTCACCAGACAGCCGGCAAACAGGACAATCGCGGCCAGGCCGAAGCGCCAGACGACCGAGACGACCGGATCGACCGTGCCCAGCTGCAGAGTGATGGCGAACCAGGTGGTCCCCCAGATCAGGGCGCACACGACAATGCCCGCGATCAGCCAACGGTAGGCGACAGGTGACGGTGACGGAGAGGGCAAGGAGCGGGAACCCATCGATACGGGAGGAGGCCGCGACCCTTGAGCCGAATCGGCGAAGATTGCGAGCACGCGACCGCTGAAGCCGGTCACATACGGTTCCAGCCGATTTCATCTATCTGCATTTCGCTGCAACGCTTGGCCGCCTGAACCATTTGTCTGACTCAGCAGTCCGTAACAGTGGGGGATAATGGAACATCAGGGTCTGGTCCTCGCGGCAATCGGCGTGCTGGGTATCGGCGCGCAATGGATCGCCTGGCGTACCGGGTGGCCGGCCATCGTCCTGATGCTTCTGGCCGGGATCATCGGCGGCCCCCTGACCGGTTTCATCCAGCCCGAGCGCGACTTCGGCGATCTGCTGAAGCCGATCATTTCACTGGCCGTCGCCATCATCCTGTTCGAGGGCGGGCTGAACCTCAATTTCCGTGAGCTACGCCATGCCGAGGGTGCCGTGCACCGGTTGGTGGTGCTGGGTGTGCCCATCGCCTGGGTGCTGGGCACCCTGGCCTGCTACTACGTCGCCGGCCTGATCTGGCCCGTGGCCATCCTGTTCGCGGGCATTCTGGTGGTGACCGGCCCGACCGTCGTCCTGCCCCTGCTGCGCCAGACCAATCTGGCGCAACGCCCGCGCGCGATCCTGAAATGGGAAGCAATCGTCAACGACCCCCTGGGGGCCCTGTGCGCGGTGTTGACCTATGAGGTGCTGCACCGGGCGGGTCAGGGTGACACCGTTGTCGGCGTCGTCGTCTCACTGTTGCTGGCCGCGGTGGTGGCCGGACTGATCGGCTGGGGCGCGGCCCGGGCGATCGCCTGGGCCTTCCCCCGGGGTTATGTGCCCGAATTCCTGAAATCGCCGGTGCTGCTGATCACCGTCATCGGGGTCTTCGTCGGGGCCAACATGATCCAGGACGAAGCGGGTCTGCTGACTGTGACCGTCATGGGCGTGGCCCTGGCCAATATGAATCTGGCCAGTTTCCGGGACTTCCGGCACTTCAAGGAGAACATCACCGTCCTGCTGGTGTCGGGCGTGTTCGTGATGCTGTCGGCGTCGCTGAACCTCGAGGTGCTGCGCCAGTTCGAATGGCGGTTCATCGCCTTCCTGATCGTGCTGCTGTTCGTGGTGCGGCCGGCCACCGTCCTGCTCAGCCTGGCCTTCAGCCGGGTGCCGATGCGCGAGCAGCTGTTCATCGGCTGGATCGCCCCGCGCGGCATTGTCGCCGTCGCCATCACCGGCCTGTTCGCGCTGCGCCTCGACGAGCTGGGCTATGCGGATGGCAACACGCTGGTGACGCTGTCCTTTGCCGTGGTCATCACCACCATTGTCGCGCACAGTTTCACCGCCAAGCTGGCCGCCCGCTGGCTGGGGGTCACGGGGTCGACCGACAAGGGTGTGCTGATCGTCGGGACCACCCCCTGGAGCCTGTCACTGGCCCAGCTGCTGACATCGCTGAAGATCCCCGTCCTGATCGCCGACACCAGCTGGCAGCGCCTGGCCGCCGCGCGGCAGATGGGCATGCCTGTGTTCCATGGCGAGATCCTGTCGGAAGTCACCGAGGACGATGTCGACATGAGCCAGTTCCAGGCCCTGGTCGCGACGACGGACAACGAGGCCTACAACGCCCTGGTCTGCAACGAGCTGGTGCCGGAGATGGGGCGTCACGCCGTCTTCCAGCTGGGCGATACATCGGCAAAGAACCCGCGGGCCCTGCCCCCGAGCCTGCGCGGCCGCACCCTGTTCGCCTCTGGCCTGGGCGTCGAGGAGATCGAACGGCGCGAACGCGAGGGCTGGGGCTTTCGCAAGACCCGTCTGAGCGAAAAGTTCAGCATGGACGACGCGCGCGATGAACTGCCCGCCGAAGCTGACCTTTTGCTGCTGGTCCGCGACGACGGTAAGCTGCACTTCTTCAGCCACGCCTCACGCCCCAAGCCGCAGCCCGGCGATACCGTCGTGTCCTATGTCCCGCCGCGCGACCCGGCCAAGGCCCGGGCCCGCAAATCCCCGCCCCCGAAAGGAGACGAAGGCATGACCCAACTTCCTTCGCCAGCAGGCGCATGATCCGCCATCTTCCCGCACTGAGTGTCGGTCTCGTTCTCGCTGGTCTGACGGCCGCCTGCGAAGACCGGCCCGCCGATCGCGATCCCGCTCCGGCTCCGGCGACGGCCGCCGGGGATGAAACACCGCCCACGGCGTCCATAATCCGGCCGTCGGTCCGGGCCGAGATCGAGAAGAGGGCGGAACCGGCACCGGAACCGGTCGAGGCCCGGGTGCTGTTCGACTATGGCAGCGCCGATCTGTCCGATGCCGCGCGGACCCGTCTGGACGAGGTTCTGGCCACCGAGGGGCTCGTCGACAGCGGCTGGACCCTGACGCTAACCGGTCGCACGGACAGTCGCGGGGGAATCCAGGCCAACCAGCGCATGGCGCAAGAGCGCGCCGAGGCGGTCCGCGACTATCTGGTCGCCGGCGGCCTTGCGATCGAGCAGATCACGGTCGTTGCGGCCGGCGAAGTCGAACCCGCTCCGGATCAGGCCGGGATGGATGCGTCCGCTGCCCGCCGCGTCGATGTGCTGGCCACCCCGCCGCCCCCGACATAGGGACCGAAAACGGGCCGGATCAGACTGAACGCAGTTTCAGGCCCTGACGCACCGCCACAGGTACCGCGTCATAGACAGTCGGGGGCCGGATACCGAGCGCCTGACGCACCTCGCTCAGCGGCCGGTCGAACAGGGCCTCATAGTCCAGCCCCGGCAGCCAGCGCGCGGCGCGGCCGTTGCGCCACGCCTGCAACACCGCCTTGCGCGCGGGGATGCTGCGATTTTCGCGCTGGACCTCACGCGCCGCGCCCCAGCCGATGAAAGCGAAGCCGAGGTTACGGGTCTGGCCGTAGGAAAACGACACGACACAGGCCTCGCCCAGGGCGTCGGTCTCATAGCCGGTCAACACGTGCCAGATGTCGTGCACGTCGCGCAGGCGGCGCGAATACCAGATCAACGGATGCGGGGCGTCGATGAAGGGCACCACTTCCCGCTCGACCGCGGCAAGGCCGTCGGCGGTAAAGCCCCGGGCGGTTCGGAACGCCCGGTATTCCGCCCCGACGCTGCCCTCGGGAAACCGGGCCAGCCAGACGGGATCATCGAGCTTGTGCGCCAGTTCGTCGCGCAGAAAGGCCTGGCGGCCGCCCTCTGTGGTCTTGAGCAACTGGTTGTAGCCGCGCGACACCGAGCGGCCGCTGAGGGCCTTCATGATCTCGAACACCTGGGCGGTGTCTTCCTTGTCGCGGATCAGACGACCGAAGGCCTGAATGGCCTTGATCGGGCGCAGGCGTTCGGAACGCTGGCGCATGAAGTCATCGGAGCCGGTCGCGGTCGTCATTGTCATGCCAAGGGCCTTCCTGATCACTGACAACATAGCGGCTTTCGCGCCGAACGGGAACGGCGCACTGTGGTCAGACCTTAAGGGTTCATCGTCGTCCAGGATCAGCCCATTTGACCCAGTCCCCTGCCCGCCTCGCTTCCCTGGCCGTGGCCTGGCCGCCGCACATTCTGAGACAGGAGGACGTGGCCGCCAACGGGGCCGAAATGTTCGCCACCACCCACGGCGGCTTCGAGCGGCTGGCCCCGATCTATCGCAATGCCCTGATCGAGACCCGGCACTCCTGCGTGCCGATCGACTGGTATCTGAAGCCGCACAGCTTTTCCGAACGCAACGATCTGTTCCTGGACAATGCCGTGGTGCTGCTGGCGGAGGCCGCCGGCAAGGCGTTGGATCAGGCGGGGCTGGCGGCGGAACAGATCGACGCCATCGTCGTGGTCTGCACCACGGGGATCGCCACCCCCTCGCTGGACGCCCGGCTGATGCAGGTGATGCCGTTCCGGCCTGACGTGAGGCGGCTTCCGCTGTTCGGTCTGGGTTGCGCCGGCGGCGTGATCGGCCTGGCCCGGGCGGCCGACATGGCCCGGGCCCATCCCCAGGACCGGGTGCTGTTGTTGGTCATCGAACTGTGCGCCCTGACCTTCCGGGCCCAGGACCGGTCCAAGAGCAATCTGGTCGCGACGGCCCTGTTCGGCGACGGCTGTGCCGCGGCGGTGATCTCGTGCCGGGACGACGTCACCGGCCCGGCTCTGGGCGCGGCCCATGAACACACCTGGCCGGACAGTCTGGACGTGATGGGCTGGGAGGTGGCCGACGACGGGCTGAAGGTCGTGTTCAGCCGCGACATCCCGACTCTGGTGCAGAATGATTTTCGCCCGGTCGCCCTCGACTTCCTGGCGCGGCAGGGGCTGACCCCGAACCAGATCGGCGGCTTCGTCTGCCATCCGGGCGGGGCCAAGGTCATCGAGGCGCTGGAGTCGTGTTTCGCGCTGGACCCGGGCGCGCTGGTCCACACCCGTCAGGTGCTGCGCGACCACGGCAATATGAGCGCCGCCACCGTGCTGTTCGTGATGAAGGCCGTGCTGGAAGACAGGACCGAAGGGCCGTTGCTGCTGACCACCCTGGGGCCCGGCTTCACCACAGCCCTGATGCTGGTCCACCCGTGATGTGGGTGCCGCTGATCCTTGGCCTGGTCGCGGTCCAGCGGATGGGCGAGCTGGTTCTGGCCCGGCGCAACACCGCCCGGTTGATCGCGGCCGGTGCGGTCGAGATCGGAGCCGGCCACTATCCGCTGTTCGTGCTGCTGCACGCCAGCTGGCTGGCGGCGTTGGCGGTGCTCACCCCGTGGACCACGGTACCGAACCCCTGGCTGATCGCGGGGTTCGTGGCCCTGCAGCTCGCCCGCATCTGGGTCATCGCCAGCCTGGGCCGGTTCTGGACGACACGGATCATCACCCTGCCGGGTGCGCCACTTGTTCGGCGCGGTCCCTACCGGTTCGTGCGCCATCCCAACTACTGGATCGCCTCGCTCGAACTCGCCGTGCTGCCACTGGCCTTCGGTCAGCTCTGGATCGCGCTGGTCTGGAGCGTGGCCAACGCGCTACTGATTCATCATCGGGTGCGCGTCGAGGAAGGCGCGCTGTCGGAGCGGAACAGATGCTGAAGAAGCGATCGGTCATGTTGTCGGGCCACGCCACCTCCGTGGCGCTGGAGCCGGAGTTCTGGGTGATCCTGGACCGGATCGCCGACGCGCGCGGGTTAAGCCACGCGGCCCTTCTGGCCTGGGTCGACGAGACGCGCGGACGGCAGCCGCTGGCCTCGGCCTGTCGGCTACTGGCCCTGGATTGGGCCGCCAGCCCCCGGGACTGACCAGGGCTACGGGTGTCAGTCGCCCGCCTCCGGGCTCGCCACGCGCGGATCGACCGGCGGCACAATCGGTCCATCCGGCAGGCGCGGCGCATCCGGCAAGGTCGGCTCCGGCAGGGTGATGTCGACCTGGACCGGCCGACGATATGGCAGGGGCGCGGTGCCGTTGATAATCAGCGCGATAATGACGACCGCCAGCCCGACCACCAGGCCCGCGACCACCAGGCCCGGCCAGCCGGGACCAGGCCGGCGTCCGGGCGAGGGGTCGCGGGGTGCGGTCATGACGGCATCAGCCGGCGGGTGCAGGCACGGACGGGGCCGAGACCTCGGGCAGGCTCACATCGACATCAACCTGCTTGGGCTCGGGCGAGGCGCCGGAAAAGACGAAATAGGCCACGATGGCCAGGACCACGACGATGCCGCCGACAATGAAGGCCAGACCGGCATTGCCGCCGCCGCCGCCGCTGTTGCTGTTGCCGCCGTTGTTGCTGTTGTCAGTCATTGGGAACTCCTGCTCCGCTTCGGTTGATAGGCAAACGACAGTCAGGCTTTGCGGTTCCAGCGCCCCCGCACGATGACAACACCGGCCGGTAGCCGGTCGACGGATGTGCTCATTATGTTCTAGACATCGCCCTCCCCGCTCCCGACTGATCCGGAACCCCGCCACCCGTGACTGATCTGCCTGTTCCCAAGATTTCCGACCTCGCCCGCGCCCGTCCGCCGGGCGGCGGGACTGGCGACTATCTGGCCGGGTTGAACCCCGAACAGCGCGAGGCGGTCGAGAGCGTCGACGGCCCGGTGCTGGTGCTTGCCGGGGCCGGAACCGGCAAGACCCGGGTTCTGACCACCCGACTGGCCCACATCCTCGCCACCGGCCGGGCCAAACCCTGGGAACTGCTGGTCGTCACCTTCACCAACAAGGCGGCGCGCGAGATGCGCGAGCGCATCACCCATCTGATCGGTCCGTCGGCCGAGGGGCTGCGCTGGCTGGGCACGTTTCACTCGGTCGCGGCGCAGATCCTGCGACGGCATGCCGAACTGGTCGGGCTCAAGTCCAGGTTCACCATCCTCGATACCGACGATCAGGAGCGGGTCTGCAAACAGCTGCTGGAAGCGGCCAATCTCGACACCAAACGCTGGACGCCCAAGTCACTGAACGGCCTGATCGACCACTGGAAGAACCGCGGCTGGACCCCCGAGACCCTGCCCCCGGCCGAGGATTTCGCCAACGGCAAGGGCCACGGCCTGTACGCCGCCTATCAGGCGCGGCTGCGCAGCCTGAACGCGTGCGACTTCGGCGATCTGTTGCTGCACAATCTGACTATTCTGTCGAAACACGCGGATATTGCCGAGGAATACCGGCGACGGTTTCGCTACATCCTGGTCGACGAGTACCAGGACACCAATGTGGCCCAGTATCTGTGGCTGCGGCTGCTGACCTCCTCGACCGGCAATGTCTGCTGCGTCGGCGACGACGACCAGTCGATCTATGGCTGGCGCGGGGCCGAGGTCGACAACATCCTGCGCTTCGAGCGCGATTTTCCCGGCGCTAAAGTCATCCGGCTGGAGCGCAACTATCGCTCGACCCAGCATATCCTCGGTGCCGCCTCGGGCCTGATTGCGGCCAACCGCGACCGGCTGGGCAAGACGCTGTGGACCGAGGACGACAGCGGCGACAAGGTCCAGGTGCGCGGCGTCTGGGACGGCGAGGCCGAGGCCCGGTTGATCGCCGACGAGATCGAGACGGCGCGCCGCCCCCACGCGGGCGAAGCCGGCATGAAATACTGCGACATGGCCGTGCTGGTGCGGGCCTCGTTCCAGATGCGGGCGTTCGAGGAACGGTTCGTCATGCTGGCCATCCCCTATGTGGTGATCGGCGGGCCGCGCTTCTACGAACGGGCCGAGATCCGCGACGCCCACGCCTATCTGCGGCTGCTCAATTCCGAGGACGACGACCTCGCCTTCGAGCGCATCGTCAATGTGCCCAAGCGCGGCATCGGCGACACCAGCGTGCAGAAGGTGCTGTCGATCGCTCGGCTGTCCGGCGTCTCGGCGATGGCGGCGGTACGCGACCTGATCATCTCGGACGAGCTGCAGGCCCGGACCCGCACGGCCCTGTCGAATTTCGTGCGCGACATTGACCGCTGGCGCGCCATGTCCGTCGACTCCCACCACTGGGAGGTGACCGAGACGATCCTGGAGGAGAGCGGCTACACCGACATGCAGAAGGCCGACCGCGCCACCGGCCAGACCCGCCTCGACAACCTCAAGGAACTGACCCAGGCGATGCAGGCGTTCGAGACGCTGGGGGCCTATCTGGAACATGTGTCGCTGGTCATGGAGATCGACCGCGGGGCCGGCGACGACGCGGTCCAGATCATGACCCTGCACGGGGCCAAGGGGCTGGAATTCCCGCTGGTGTTTCTGCCGGGCTGGGAAGAAGGCGTGTTCCCGTCGCAGCGCTCGATCGACGAGAAGGGCGAGAAGGGCCTCGAGGAGGAACGCCGCCTGGCCTATGTCGGCGTGACCCGGGCCAAGGCCAGCGCCCGCATCAGCTTCGCCGCCAACCGGCTGGTCTATGGTCGCTGGACCAGCCAGCTGCCGAGCCGCTTCGTCGACGAACTGCCGCTGGTCCACGTCGAGGCCCAGAGCGAGACCGGCTACTACGGCGCGTCGGACGGCATGAAGGAGGCCAAGTCCCGCTGGGACGAGGCCCCCAGCTTCGGGGCCGGCTATTCATCCCCCGGCTGGAAACGGGCCCAGAGTTTCACCGCCGGCTCGACCCCGCGTGACCGCCAGGCCCGCAAGACCGTGATTGAGGGCCAGGGCCGTCTGATCGCCACCGCCGACCCGAAAGCCGGCTCGAAATGGGCGAAAGGCGAACGCGTCTTCCACCAGAAATTCGGCTACGGCTCCGTGCGCATCATCGAGGGCAACAAGCTGCTGGTCGATTTCGAAAAGGCCGGCGAGAAACGGGTCATCGACAGCTTCGTGGAGAAGACGGGGTGATGCCTTCTACGATCACATTCGACGGGTTGGCAATTGGCGGTTTCAACCTGAAGGGGTGACTCGCGAACAACGAATCAATCCTTGGTCGCAATCACTATTCCCCTCGTTGATGCTGTGCGACACTGCTCACATGGCGAGCCTCACCATCAAGATGAGCGATGAAGCGCTCCGGAAACTCACAGCAGCAGCACGGCTGGCGGGCGTGACGCCCGAGCGCCTGGCTGAGACAAGGCTCGAGGCATGGGCCCAAACAGACGATGAAAGTCCACTCCCGGACCATGTTCCGCCCATGGTTAGCGAGCCGGCTCGCGCCTGGGTGGGCACGACTGACAAAGATCGTGATCCGCACGAAGACAATGCCGGCAACTACGATCTGAACGAGGGCGGACGCCCCTGGAGTGAAGTGAGGGCCGAGCTGGAAGCCCTCCTGGAGCGCAAGCTCAGCAAATCCAGATGACTCTGACGCTGTCGGCGCAGGCCGAACGCGACCTGGCTGAGCAGATCATCTGGTTGACCGAGCGGTCGCCGCAATCAGCACGCAGGGCGGCGACCCACATCCTTCGCGTCTTCGACCTGCTGAACGACAATCCCTTGATCGGGACGGAGACGGAGCGGGGCTGGCGCGAGAAGGCCGTGAAATTCGGACGAGACGGCTATGTCATCTGCTACGTCGTCCGGCATCAGGACGTATTCGTGGTCCGGTTCAGGCACTCACGTCAGAATCGCAGCTGAACAGCGCCCCCAACCCTTCGTTAAGCACGACCGCGCACCCTGCGCCGGTGCGCCCGTCCCGTCCTGATTCCCGACTGACCGATCGCGAGCCGCCCCTGTGGGAGCGGGTCGGGGCGATGATCTGTATCGTCATGCTGACCGGGGCCCTGATCGGGCCGGTGTTCGCCCCGAACCAGGGCGAGACGCCGATGCTGCGGCTGATCTGGCTGCCGGTCTATGCGATCATTTTCGGCCTGATCGCGGCCCGGTTCCAGCAGGTGCTGCGCGCCTGGCCGGCCTGGCTGGCGTTGGCGGGGCTGATCGCCCTCGCCTATGCATCGAAATATTGGTCGATCGATCCGGCGGTGACCGGGCGGCGGGTCATCGCCATGACCATGACCGGCAGTTTCGCCCTGTATCTGGGCACGGCCTTCACCGGCGAGCGCCTGCCACGCCTGCTGATGCAGTCGGTGCTGATCATGGCGCTGGGCAGTCTGGTCATGGTGTTCGCCTTCCCGGCCATCGGCATACACCAGGAGGACAATGCCGGGCTGTGGCGGGGCCTCTGGTACGAGAAAAACCAGATGGGCATCGTCATGGTCGCCGGGGCCACGGCGGCGGCGGCCTGTCTGGCGGCGGGCACCGGGCGCTGGAAGGCCCCGGCCCTGACCCTGGTGCTGAGCACGGCGCTGGTGATCGCGACCCAGTCCAAGACCTCGCTGCTGTGCCTGTTGCTCGGCCTGGGTCTGATCTCGGCCCTGTGGGCGATGCGGCGCGGCGGCCCGGTCTTTGCCGTTGTCTGCGTCTGGCTGGGAATCGTGGTGGTCGGGATCGGTGCCTATGTCTTCCTGACCGACCCGGAATCGATCCTGGTGGCCCTGGGCAAGGACCCGTCCCTGACCGGGCGCACCCACATCTGGGACAGTCTGATGCGCCGCGTCGCCGAGCGGCCGTGGACCGGCTACGGCTACAGCGCCTTCTGGGGCCGGGAGTCGATCCCGGCCGCCTTCGTCCGTCAGGAGACCGACTGGCCGGTACCCTCGGCCCACAACGGCTGGATCGACCTGCTGGTGCAACTGGGCTGGCCGGGCGCGATCGCCGTCGGCAGCCTGTTCGTGACCGCCACGATCATGACCCTGACACGGCTGGGATCGGCCGGGGTGCGCGAAGGCTACTGGGCCATCGCCTATCTGGGGGTGTTTCTGCTGCTGAGCCTGTCGGAGAGCGTGCTGCTGAGCCACGCCGACCTGCCCTGGACCCTGTTCCTGGCGATATTGGCGCGCGCCCTGTCACCCGGGACGGCGGCGATATCCACATCGCTTGCCCCGAACCCCCATGCGGCCTACCAGACCCGTTCCCGAATCGCCGCACAGTATGCTTATGGGCCAGCCCGCAGACCTCTTTTCCGCCTTTGACGACGACCAGCCGACGCCGGTAACGACCGCCGCTGCGGTACCCCCAACCACGCCTGCTGCTCCGCCGGCCCCGGCCGCAGCCACCCCGGCCCGCACAGCCACGACGGTGAGCGCACCGTCGGCCCCGCCCGTCCCCGGCAGCTATTCCGCCTCGTCGATCGAGGTGCTGGAAGGGCTGGAGCCGGTGCGCAAGCGGCCCGGCATGTATATCGGCGGCACCGACGAGCGCGCGCTGCACCACCTGTTCGCCGAAGTCCTCGACAACGCTATGGACGAGGCCGTGGCCCGTCATGCCAAGCTGATCACCGTCGACCTCGACGCCGATGGCTTCCTGTCGGTGCGCGATGACGGGCGCGGTATCCCGGTCGACCCCCACCCCAAACACCCCGGCAAGTCGGCGCTGGAAGTGGTGATGACGGTGCTGCACTCGGGCGGCAAATTCTCGGGCAAGGCCTATGAGACCTCGGGCGGCCTGCACGGTGTCGGCGTTAGTGTCGTCAATGCCCTGAGCGAGCGGCTGGACGTTACCGTCTGGCGCGACGGCCATGAGTGGAAACAGTCGTTCAGTCGCGGCCTGCCACTGGGTCCGATCGAACGCGGTGCCGCGTCGAAGAAGAAGGGCACCCTGATCCGCTTCCGCCCGGATGAGCAGATCTTCGGTACCGGCGCATCGTTCAAACCGGCCCGTCTGTTCCGCATGGCCCGGTCCAAGGCCTATCTGTTCCGCGGGGTCGAGATCCGCTGGAGCTGCGCGCCGGAACGGATCATCGATCACACCCTGACCGAGGCGGTGTTCCACTTCCCCAACGGCCTGGCCGACGCCCTGGCCGAACGGGTCGGCGATCTGGAGACGGTCACTCCAGCCTTCGAGGGTCGGGTCGAGCGCAAGGGCGAGGCCGGGGCCGTTGAATGGGCCGTGACCTGGTCGCCGATCGGGTTCGGCGAGTCCGACGGTTTCGTCCAGTCCTACTGCAACACCGTCTCGACACCCGACGGCGGCACCCACGAGGCAGGCTTCCGCGCCGCCCTGGTCAAGGGGCTGAAATCCTATGGCGAGCTCAGCAACGAAAAGCGCGCCAGCCTGATCACGGCCGAGGATGTGATCGCCAATGCCGGGGCGATGATCTCGGTGTTCGTGCGTGAACCCGAGTTCCAGGGCCAGACCAAGGACCGGCTGTCATCGCCGGACGCCCAGCGCCTGGTCGAACAGCTGCTGCGCGACCCGCTGGACCACTGGCTGACCGAAAGTCCGAAACAGGCCAACACCCTGCTGGGCTTCGTCATCGAACGGGCCGAGGACCGACTGCGCCGCCGCAAGGACAAGGAGGTCCAGCGCGCCCAGGCCACGCGCAAGCTGCGCCTGCCGGGCAAGCTGTCGGACTGTTCGCGCCAGTCGGCCAACGGCACCGAACTGTTCATCGTCGAGGGCGACTCGGCCGGCGGCTCGGCCAAACAGGCGCGCGACCGCACCACCCAGGCCATCCTGCCCCTGCGCGGCAAGATCCTGAACGTCGCCTCGGCCACGGCCGACAAGCTGCGCCAGAACATCGAACTGTCCGACCTGCAGCTGGCGCTGGGCGTGATCACGGGGCCGCGTTTCAACATCGACGACCTGCGCTATGAGCGGATCGTCATCATGACCGACGCCGACGTCGACGGGGCCCATATCGCGGCCCTGCTGATCACCTTCTTCTATCGCGCCATGCCCGAGGTCATCCGTCAGGGGCGGTTGTTCATGGCCCTGCCTCCGCTGTACCGGATCAGCGCCGGGGCCCTGTCGGACTATGCCCGCGACGACGCCCACCGCGACGAACTTCTGGCCACGACCTTCAAGGGCAAGAAGGTCGAGATCGGCCGCTTCAAGGGTCTGGGCGAGATGATGGCCGCCCAGCTGAAGGAGACCACTATGGATCCGAAGAAGCGCACCCTGGCCCGCGTCACCCTGCCCGAGAGCGAGGATGAGATCGAGGATCTGGTCGAGCGCCTGATGGGCAAGAAGGCCGACGCCCGCTTCCGCTTCATCCAGGACAATGCCCAGTTCGCGGTGGCCGACCTCGACGTCTAGACGGCCGGGACCACAACGACCTCCGGCGACGGCAGATCGGCCAGCTTCCGTCGTAGCTCGCGTCGCAGGAACCACAGGGCAATCAGCATGTGCAGGGCGACCGAAGCGGCCGACAGCCACCAGACGTGCTCCAGCCGCGCCCAGGGCTGGGTCGACAGCCAAATGGCGGGCACGGCGAAGGTGACCAGCCGCGAGCCACTGCCGAACAAGGCCGGACGGGTGTCGCCCAGGGCCTGAAAGGTGCCTGAGGCGGTGAAGATCAGGCCGGTGGCCACGAAATTCAGCGAGATGATGCGCAGGAAGGTCGCGCCGATCCGGATCACCTCGGGGTCGCGGGCGAACAGGCCGACCAGCGTGTCAGCCTCGATCTGGCACAACACGGTCAGACAGACCATCAGCCCGGTGCTGATCAGGGCCGCCTGACGCACGGTCTCGCGCACGCGGTCGCCACGTCCGGCCCCGAAATTCTGGCCGGCGACCGGGGCCACGGCGAAGGAGACCGCCATGGCCGGCAGGAACACCGCCTGCATGACCCGGGTGCCGACGCCGTAGCCGGCCTGGGCCTCGCTGCCGAACTGGCGGATCACGCCATAGACAACCCCGGCCGTGACGAACATCAGCAGGAACTCCGCCGCCGACGGCAGACCGATACCGATGATCCTGCGACAGACGGCGAAGTCCGGTCGCGGCAGGCGCAACGGCCCGCCGATCAGGGTCTGGACCCGACCGAACACCCACAGGGCCCCGAGAAAGCCGACGGCCGCAGCTATGGTGCTGGCCAGACCGGCCCCGAACACCCCCAGCGGCACGCCGGTGCCCCAGCCCGCGATCAGCACCGGGGCCAGCAGGGCGTTCAAAACGACGGTGCCGGTCTGGATCAGCATGGTCGGCTTCACCACCCCGGCGGCGCGCAGGGCTGCGCCCATGGCATTGGTCGGAAACATCAGGGCCAAGGCCGGCAGGAAGCCGTACAGATAGGCCGTCCCCTGCCCGGCCGTGTCGGCATCGGCAGCCAGCAGCGCCATGCCCGATCGCGCGAACAGATAACCCCCCGCCAGGGTCAGGACGGTCAGGCCCAGGGCCAGGATCATCGACTGATGATAGACGGCCGCTGCCTCTTGCGGGCGCTTGCCGCCGATGGCCCGGGCGATCAACGACAGGGCCCCGACCGAGATCATCTGGGCCGCAGCCATCGACAGAAAGAAGCTGGTTCCCGCCAGGCCGACACCGGCAATCGCTGTCGGCCCGATACCGGCGACGAAATACAGATCGATGAGGAAATAGGCGGTCTGGAACACCAGGCCGATGCCGATAAAGGCGGCCATGGACAAGTGATCGAGCCGTGGGTCAGGTCTTGTTGCATCGCGGCCGTCCAGAATGTCCGGACATGAGCCATTCATGCCGGGCGGTCGGGGATTTACCCGGACAAAACCTCGTCGTCAATATTACCCGGGTAAATTATTGGCTGCCGCCCGCAGCATTGTCGCCCTGCCGTCCGGCGACGAGGACATTCTGGACGCGACGGCCCAGCGGGTCGCGCGACTGCCAGGTCTCGCCGACCGAGGCGTCGATCATTGCCGTGCAGAAACGGGGGATGATCATGCTGGGCTGCATCCGGTTGAGGCAGACGCGATCGCCATTGACCGCCCACCGGGCGCGCAGCTCACGACCGTCGGAAAACCGGGCCAGATAGGAGCCGTCACGGTTGAACCAGTGTTTGACCCAGCCGCCGTCCGGATAACGACTGACAACGGTGTTGCCGAAGACAACATCAATACCGGCATGACCCGGAGACGCCACGAGGCATCCGGCCAGTGCGATAATCAAACCGATAAGGCGCATGGACAAAGCCCCCACTTCCATCCCGTCGGAGCGACCATTAACGATCTGTTAGGAAATGCCAAGCGACTTGCCGAGACCGTGACCGGGGCGGAAAACTTGACTCAGGCGCGGGGTCTTCTATACCGCTGCCATCCGGAACAGGTCTGGCGAATCCGCGCCGCCCGCTCGCCCATCGAGGGGCGGTTCCGTGCATTTGCCGTCGTCCCCTAGCGAGGGGCGCCTATTGTTCCCAAGGATCCATGACAGAATTTAATCAACTGGGCCTCTCGCCCACGACCCTAAAAGCGGTCGCTGATACCGGCTACACCACAGCCACCCCCATTCAGGAGCAGGCCATTCCGGTCGCCCTGGCCGGACGCGACGTGCTGGGCATCGCCCAGACCGGCACCGGCAAGACGGCAGCCTTCACCCTGCCCCTGATCGACCGCCTGGCCAAGGGCCGGGCCCGGGCGCGGATGCCGCGGGCGCTGGTACTGGCCCCGACCCGGGAACTGGCCGACCAGGTCGCCTCCAGCTTCGAGAAATACGCCAAGGGCACCAAGCTGAACTGGGTGCTGCTGATCGGCGGCGTCTCCATGGGCGAGCAGGTCGCGGCCCTGAACAAGGGTGTCGACGTTCTGATCGCCACGCCCGGCCGGCTTCTGGACCTGTTCGAACGCGGCAAGATGCTGTTGACGGGCGTCGAGATCATGGTCGTCGACGAAGCCGACCGCATGCTGGACATGGGCTTCATCCCCGACATCGAGCGCATCTTCAAACTGACCCCGCCCAAGCGTCAGACGCTGTTCTTCTCGGCCACCATGCCGCCCGAGATCACCCGGCTGACCACGCAGTTCCTCAAGGATCCGACCCGCATCGAGGCCTCGCGTCCGGCCATGACCGCCGAGACCATCGCCCAGTATCTGGTGCGCGTCCCCAACAGCGACCCCAAGACCAAGCGCGCGGCGCTGCGGGCCCTGATCGGCCGGGACGATGTTCGCAACGGCATCGTCTTCTGCAATCGCAAGTCCGAGGTCGATGTCGTCGCCAAGTCGCTCAAGCAGCATGGCTTCGACGCCGCGCCGATCCACGGTGATCTCGACCAGTCGCTGCGGACCAAGACCCTGGCGGCTTTCCGCTCCGGCGAACTGAAGCTGCTGGTCGCCTCGGATGTGGCCGCGCGCGGCCTCGACATCCCCGACGTCAGCCACGTGTTCAACTACGACGTCTCGCACCATGCCGACGACTATGTGCACCGCATCGGTCGTACCGGCCGGGCCGGCAAGAAGGGTCAGACCTTCATGATCGTGACCCCGGGCGACGACAAGTCGCTGGATAAGGTCCTGAAGCTGATCAAGATGGACCCGGAAGAACTGGTGCTGGATCTCAATTTCGGCACTGGCAAGAGCAGCGCGCCGCGCCGCGACGAAGGCCGGTCCGGCCGGGGTCGCAGCGAACCCGCTGCCGAGAGCCGCAGTGAAAGCCGGGGCGGCCGCGCCCCGCGCGCCAAGGCCGCTGACGCCCCCCTCGTTGAAGCACCGGTCGCCAAGGTCGCGGCCGAGCCGGTCACGCCTGTATCCGACACCGGTACCGAGGACGCACCGCGCCGCGCCCGCAGCCGTCGCACACCCAAAAGCGCCCCCGGCACCGCGCGTCCGACACCGGCCGAAGCCCCCGCGGCCGAGGTCCCTGTCGCACCGACCGCGTCTGCTGCGCCTGAACGCACACGCACACGCACACGTAGCCGGGCCGCCAGGCCCGAACGGGCTGCGCCGGTCGAAGCCGCACCGGTGACACCGGACGCCCCCAACGCACGACCGGTTCAGGAACCGCGGCTGCGCCAGGTCGATCGCCGTGCCGGAGCCGAGGCCGCCGAACCGGTGTCCGCCGCCACCGGCAAGGCCTTCGGTGAGTCCGACGTTCCCGCCTTCCTGCGCCGGCCCGCGACCCTCAAGGGTTGAAACCAACTGACCGTCTCTATTTTGCCGTCGGTTTAACTCGACGTTACGGAAGCCGGGCCTAGTCTTTCCGCATCAAGGACCTCCGGCGGTCCGTGGGGGCTAAGAATGGCTGCACAGGTAGAAACCACGCTTCGGGGACCGGACTCCTACTCGCTGGCGCGTCGCGTCATTGAGGCGATGGAAGCCGCCGAGGTCTGGCCGACACCGGTCAATTTCGAGCTCTGGCTGTACTATCTCAGCGAACCCGACGGGGCCCTGGGGCGCGAGATCCAGCGCCTGCTGGATACGCGCGAACCGATCAGCGAAGCGACCGCCGACATGCTGGCCGCCGAATACCTGCCGCGCGGTCGTCTGTCCGAGGAAATCCGTGACGCCGGACGCGTGCTCGACCGCGAGTTGACCAGCGTCGCCGAGGCGATCTCCGAAGCCCACAGCAGCAATGTCGCCTTCGGCGCCACCCTGGCCGAGGCTTCGGCCAATATCGAAAGTGCCGACGATCCGGAACAACTCAAGGTTCTGGTCACCGGCCTGACGGCCGCGACCCACCAGGTCCAGGCTGAAAACGCCAGCCTCGAACAGCGGCTGGACAACTCGACCCAGGAAGTCGCCCGGCTGCGCGAACACCTCGAACAGGTGCGCCGCGACGCCATGACCGATGCCCTGACCAACCTGGCCAACCGCAAGGCTTTCGACATCCAGCTCGACAGCGCCACAGAAGCGGCCGAGGCGAATTCGACGCCGCTGGCCCTGGCCGTGCTCGACATCGACCATTTCAAGCGTTTCAACGACACTTGGGGCCACCAGACCGGCGATCAGGTGCTGCGCTATGTCGCCAGTGTGCTGGCGCGGATATCGTCCGAGCCGCGCTTTGCCGCCCGCTACGGCGGCGAGGAGTTCGCGGTAATCTTCCCGGCCGAGAAAACGACGGCGGTGATGGCCGCGCTGGAATGCATCCGCAAGGAAATCCGCTCGCGTTCGTTGCGCCGACGCTCGACCGATGATGACCTGGGGGCCGTGACCATCTCGATCGGTTTCGCCGAACGTCGACCGTCCGAAACCGCCACCTCCCTGCTCGAACGGGCCGACGCCGCCCTCTATGAGTCCAAGCGCGGCGGTCGCGACATGACGACCCGGGCCAACGATCCGCAACAGGCCGCCGCCTGATCTTCGGCGGGATGATTTGCTGATGCATCCGCGGCCTGTGGTGGCATAGTCCGGTAATGCGAAGCTTCACCTTCAGCGTCTCCTACTGGATCCTGTCCGTCACCTATGCGGGCGCGGCGGCCCTGGCAGCCCTGACCCCCAGCCAGACCGCGACCGGCTGGATCATCCGCCGCTATGTGCGCCGCATGGTGCAGGCGATGCGGATCTTCGCCGGTATCCATATCGAGGTCCGCGGACGCGAACATCTGCCGGCCGGGGCCTTCGTCATCGCATCGAAACACCAGTCGTGGGGCGACGGCTTCGCCACCTATGACCAGTTCGATGACCTGGCCTTCGTCACCGGCGACCATCTGGAGCGATTTCCGCTGCTGGGCACGGTGCTGCGCAAGCTGGGCGCGATCGTCGTCAACAATTGCGGCGGCCATGACGCGCGTCAGGCGCTGGCGGCCCGCGCCGCCGACGCCCACGCCAGGGGCCGCCGCATCCTGATCTATCCCGAAGGCAGCCTGGCCAAGGTCGGTGAGAAATTCCGTTATCGGTCCGGCGTCTGGCACATGTACCGCGACTTCGACATGCCGGTGGTGCCGCTGGCCAGCAACCTGGGCCTGTTCTGGCCGCAGGAGGCCTATCGCAAGACCCCCGGCCGGGCGACGCTGGAGTTCCTGCCGCCCATCCCCACCGGCCTCGACAAGGGCGAGTTTCTGGCCCGGCTGGAAGCGGCGGTTGAGGATCGCACCGCTGAACTGATCGCCGAGGCGACTGGCCGGCCGGTGACCCCCGCGGTGCGGGTGACCGGTCCGAACGAAGCGGTCCCTTCGCTCTAGGCTTTCAGCTTGCGGGGCTTCTTATTCGCCGCCTTGCGCACCGCCGCCGCCATCGCCGCCCGGGCCCAGCGCACAGCCTCATCGGTGTCGTCCGCGGCGCTGTCCGGCAGGCTCCAGTAGCCCATGGCCATCGACCGTCCGTCCTTGGCCGAATAGGTGAACTGGCGCGCGCCGGCCGCACGCAGGGCCGGTTCGTTGTCGTCATCGGCCTTCAGCCAGACCACGCCGTCGTCCAGCAGGGCCCAGATCAGCCCGTTGGCATAGACGCTGCCCGCGCCGAACATCGGCTTGATCTCCAGTGGCCCCAGGGCGGAGAAATGCTCCCGCACCCAGTCACCGAAGGCCGGGTCATAGGCCATCGCTCAGTCCTCGAGCGCCGAGGCCGGGATGATGGTGACGCTCTCGCCGCAGCCACAGGCGTCGGTCTGGTTCGGATTGCGAAACACGAATTTGGACGACAGGGTCGAGGTCTCGAAATCAATCTCGGAGCCGATCAGGAACAGGATGGCCTTGGGGTCGATCAGGATGGTGACGCCCTTGTCCTCGACCACCTCGTCCAGCGGCTCGATCGTGTCTGCATAGGCGAAGGTGTATTCCTGCCCGGCACAGCCGCCGTTCTTGACCCCGACGCGCAGGCCGACGCGCGGCGTTTCGGCCCGCTCCATGATCTCACGCACGCGTGCGGCGGCGGCATCCGTCAAGGTCACAGCCTTGGGACGGGGTCGACGCGGACGGGTCGTGGTCTGTAGTGCAGTCAATGATTGATCCTCAGAACATGTTCAGGGCCAGCTTGGCCTCGTCACTCATCTTGGACGGATCCCACGGCGGGTCAAACACCAGGCTGGCGTGGGCCGACTTGATGCCCGGCACCGTCATCACCGCATCCTCGACCCAGCCCGGCATCTCGCCGGCGACCGGGCAGCCCGGGGCCGTCAGGGTCATGTCGATCAGGACTTCCTTGTCGTCGGAAACGTCGACCTTGTAGATCAGGCCCAGCTCATAGATGTCGACCGGGATCTCCGGATCGAACACGGTCTTGAGCGCGGTGATCAGGTCGTCCGTCAGCTTGTCGAGCTCGGCCTGCGAGATCGCGCTCTTTGCCGGTTCGTCCCAGGTCTCGGCGAAGGTGCCGCTGCTGGTGGTAAGGGTTCCGTCGTCCATCTTATCCGTCATACAAAAAACTCGCGCGCCCTGATCAGCGCATCGACGAAGGCATCGGCGTCCTCCGTCGTATTATATAGGGCGAAACTGGCCCGGGCGCTTGAACTCACCCCAAATCGTTTCGCCAGCGGCTCGGCGCAGTGCAGTCCGGCCCGCACCGCCACGCCGTAGCGATCCATGATCTGCGCGATGTCATGGGCGTGGGCGTCGGCCACGGTGAAGGTCAGGATAGCCCCCTTCCCTTCTGCAGTGCCGAGGATACGCAGCCAGTCGAATTCGGCCAGCCGGTCGCGGGCGTGGTCATACAGCGCCGCTTCTTGGGCGGCGATGGCGGCGCGATCGAAGCCGGACAGCCAGTCCAGCGCCGCGCCCAGACCGATGGCCTCGATGATCGGCGGGGTGCCGGCCTCGAACCGGTGCGGCACCCCGGCATAGGTGACCCGGTCCTGTTCGACGATGCCGATCATCTCGCCCCCGCCCTGATACGGCGGCAGAGCCTCCAGCGCGGCGCGTTTGCCGTACAGGCCGCCGATACCGGTGGGGCCGTACAGCTTGTGGCCGGTGAACACATAGAAGTCGGCGTCCAGCGCCTGAACGTCGGGCATGCAGTGCACCGCCCCCTGGCAACCGTCGACCAGCACCAGCGCCCCGGCCGCATGCGCCAGATCGGCGATAGCGCGCACGTCATTCACCGTGCCCAGCACGTTCGACATATGGGTGACCGCCACCAGTCGCGTGCGCGGCCCGATCAGGCCTGCGAGAGCGTCCATGTCCAGCGACCCGTCGTCCAGCACCGGGGCCCATTTCAGCACCGCCCCGAAACGCTCGCGCAGCATGTGCCACGGCACGATATTGGCGTGATGCTCCATCTGGGTGACCACGATCTCGTCGCCCGGCTTGATCGACTGACCAAGACCGGCCGCGACCAGATTGATCGCCTCGGTGCCGCCCTTGGTCCAGACAATCTGGTCGGCACTCTCGGCGTTCAGGAACCGGGCGACGGTCTCGCGCGCGGCCTCGAACGCCTCTGTGGTCTCGTTGGCCAGGGTGTGCAGGCCGCGATGGACGTTGGCGTAGTGGGCTTCCATCAGACCGGTCATGGCGGCGATTACCGCGCGCGGCTTCTGGGCCGAGGCGGCGGAGTCCAGATAGACCAGCGGCTTGCCGTTGACCTGACGCGACAGGATCGGGAACTGAGCCCGGGCGGCGTTCACATCAAAGCGCGGCGGCACGGAACCGTCCATCACAGCCGCTCCGTCAACCATTGATTAACCAAACCTCGCACCGCCTCAGGCTCGATCCGGTCGGTCACTTCGCGCAGGAAGGCCTCGGTCAGCAGGGCGCGGGCCTCGTCCAGCGGGAGACCGCGCTGCTGCAGATAGAACAGGGCCGCCTCGTCCAGATTGCCGACCGTATTGCCGTGGGCGCACTGCACGTCATCGGCATAGATCTGCAGTTCCGGCTTGGCATCGACCTCGGCCCGTTCGCCGAGGATCAGGGCGTGATGGCCCATGCGGGCGTCGGTGCCGTCGGCCCCGCGCTCGACGATGATCTGGCCCTGGAACACGCCACGGGCGGTGTCGCGCACCACCCCCTTGGTCAGTTGTGAGGTCAGGCCGTCGGGGCCGACATGGTCGACCACAGTGGTCTGGTCGGCGTGGCGACTGCCGGACAACAGATACACGCTGTCCATCCGCACATCGGCCCCGTGACCGGCGTGGTCCACCCGGGTCTCCAGCCGCTGCAACCGCGCACCGGTGGTCAGGACGGTCTGGCGATAGACACCCCCCTGCCCGACATTGACCGTGGCCTCGGTGATCGAGACGGCGTCCTCGGGCTCATCGACCAGGACGATGCGGGTCACCCTGGCCCGGGCGGCGACGTCGATGGTCAGGCGGTTATGCGCGGCATAGGCCGAGCCCCGGCCCTCATGGCTCTCGAGGATCAGCAGGTCGGCGTCAGGCTGGGCCGCGATGCGGACGGTGGTCGTATGGCCGGTCTCGACCGCATCCGACACGAAGCGCAGACGCAGGGTCTTCTCGCCCCGACCGACATAGGCGTCGGCCCCGACGGCGCGGCCGTTGGCGAACACCACCCCGTCCCCGCCCAGGGCGAAGAAGGGCCCGCCCCCGTCGACCACACCCGGCGGTGACGGCGGCGGCGCATCGCGCAGCCAGCGCTTCAGGTCGGTGTATTTCCACGTCTCGACCCGACGCGACGGGAAGCTCGTGGCGTCGTTCAGATCGATACGGACGGGCGCGTTCACGCCGCCGCCGGAAGGTACTGATCGTAGCCTTCCGCCTCAAGCTGATGCGCCATCTCGGGACCGCCCGAAGCGACGATGCGACCGGCGACCAGCACATGCACCCGGTCGGGTTTGATGTAGTCGAGCAGGCGCTGGTAGTGGGTGATGATCAGCATGGCCCGGTCCGGCGACCGCATGGCGTTGACCCCGTCCGCGACGATGCGCAGGGCGTCGATGTCGAGCCCGGAATCGGTCTCGTCGAGGATCAGCAGCGACGGCTCCAGCAGCGCCATCTGCAGGATCTCCATCCGCTTCTTCTCACCGCCCGAGAAGCCGACGTTGAGCGGCCGCTTCAGCATGTCGAAATCCATTTTCAGCGCCGCCGCCGCCGCCTTGACCTGCTTCAGGAAGGCCGGGGCCGAAACCTCGTCCTCTCCCCGGGCGCGCTTCTGGGCATTCAGCGCCGTGCGCACAAACGTCAGCGCCGGGACGCCCGGAATCTCGATCGGATACTGAAACGACAGGAACACGCCGTGGGCCGCCCGTTCCGCCGGATCCAGCGCCAGCAGATCCTCGCCCTTCCAGCTGACCGACCCGTCGGTCGCGCCATAGCCGGGCCGTCCGGCCACGGCATAGCCCAGCGTCGACTTGCCGGCCCCGTTCGGCCCCATGATGGCGTGGACCTCCCCGGCGGGAACGTCGAGCGTCAGGCCGTTGAGGATGGGGGTGTCACCTATGGTGACGTGGAGGTTCTGGATGGTGAGCATTCAACTGGACTCTGGCGTGGGGTGAACGCGGCTCAGATCCTGCCGCGCGTCGTAGAAGGCGATGATGGCGACCGCGTCCTTCGTCACGTGAAAGACAACGACCTTGTGCCACCGGATAAGGCTCGCTTCCCGCAGTCCGCCCCAGCGAGAGGGGCGAAAGCTGTAGGGTCGCTTGCCGGTACTGATCGAAAGCGCTTCGCTTTCCACCAGGGCGCGATCGGTCAGGCGTGGATCGATGGTCTCAAGATGATCGAGCCAGTCTCGCTGGGCGTTCCGAGCCTCCGTTGACCATCGCACCTGTCTCATCGCGCGAAGCGGACTTTCAACTCCTCAAAAACCTCGGCGTGGGAAGATGTCCGACCGGCCGTGACGTCAGCCAGCCCGCGTTCGATCGCCGCCACCTGTTCGGGCGAAAGCGGATCGCCCAGACGGGCCTCGTTGTCGGTGACGAACTGCTCGGCTGCCGAGGCGATGAACACCTCGAGCGGCATGCCGATTTCCGCCGCCGCGCGCTTGAGGCGGTCGGCCGCATCCGACTGGAACGGAACGGAAATCGTCTCCATCAGACCTTCTCCTGCATTGAGGCGGTTGCGCGCTCGATCATCGGTCATCCCACCGATCCCTCGAGACTGATCGCCACCAGCTTCTGGGCCTCGACGGCGAACTCCATCGGCAGTTTCTGCATCACGTCGCGGACGAAGCCGTTGACCAGCAGGGCCACGGCCTCTTCCTCGGTCAGGCCGCGCTGCTGGGCGTAGAACAGCTGGTCGTCGGACAGGCGGGTCGTCGTCGCCTCGTGCTCCAGATGGGCCGAGCCGTTGCGGGCCTCGATATAGGGGATGGTGTGCGAGCCGCAGTCCTTGCCGATCAGCAGGCTGTCGCACTGGGTGAAATTGCGCACCCCGGTCGCCTTCGGATGCACCGAGACCAGCCCCCGATAGGTCGAATCCGATTGACCCGCCGAGACCGCCTTGGCGATGATCCGGCTCTTCGAATTCTTGCCCAGATGGATCATCTTGGTGCCGGTGTCGGCCTGCTGATGTCCGTTGGTGATGGCGATCGAATAGAACTCACCCGAGCTCTCCTCGCCCTTGAGGATGCAGGACGGATACTTCCACGTCACCGCCGAACCGGTCTCGACCTGGGTCCAGCTGACCTTCGAGCGGTCACCGCGGCAGTCGGCCCGCTTGGTGACGAAATTATAGATGCCGCCCTTGCCCTCGGCATCGCCGGGATACCAGTTCTGCACCGTCGAATATTTGATCTCGGCGTCGTCCAGCGCCACCAGTTCGACCACCGCCGCATGCAGCTGGTTCTCGTCGCGCATCGGGGCGGTGCAGCCCTCCAGATACGAACAATAACTGCCCTTGTCGGCGATGATCAGGGTGCGTTCGAACTGGCCGGTCTGTGACGCATTGATGCGGAAATAGGTCGACAGCTCCATCGGGCAGCGCACGCCCGGCGGGATGTAGACGAACGACCCGTCCGAAAACACCGCACTGTTCAGCGCCGCGAAATAGTTGTCCGACACCGGCACGACCGAGCCCAGATACTGGCGCACCAGATCGGGGTATTCGCGCAGCGCCTCGCTGATCGGCATGAAGATGATGCCGACCTTGGCCAGCTCGGCCTTGAAGGTGGTGACCACGCTGACGCTGTCGAACACCGCGTCGACGGCATAGCGCGGCGCGCCCTCGACCCCGGCCAGAACCTCCTGCTCCTTCAGCGGGATGCCCAGCTTGGCGTAGACGGCCAGGATTTCCGGATCGACCTCGTCCAGCGACTTCAGCGTCGGCTTCTCCTTGGGCGCCGCGTAGAAGAACAGGCTCTGATAATCGACCGGCGTGTATTTCACCGACGACCAGGTCGGCTCATCCATCGCCAGCCAGCGCTCATAGGCGGCCAGACGCCATTCCAGCATCCATTCCGGCTCGCCCTTCTTCTCGGAGATGAAGCGGACGATGTCGGCGCTCAGCCCACGCGGCGCGTATTCCGTCTCGATGTCCGAGGTAAAGCCGTGCTCGTACTTCTCCAGCGCGGCGACAGCGTCGATGGTTTTCTGAACAGCGGCCATGACTCAGGCGGTTTCCTTCGCACGTTCGGTCGCCCGGGCGCAGTGCCGGGCATAGGCGGAGACCCACAGGTCGGCGAAACGGATCCAGTCGGCCCGGGTCGTGCCCCAGCCGCCGGAGACGCGCACGCCGCCGGTTTCCAGATGATGCAGGCCCATGGCCGAGACGGCCTTGGACGGCTTGGTCTTGCCCGACGAACAGGCCGATCCGGCCGAGACCATCACCCCCTGCAGGTCGAGGGTGATCAGCTGCTGCGGGCTGTCCCAGTCGGGCACGGCCATGAACAATGTGTTGGGCAGGCGCTCGGCCTTCTCGCCCAACACCGTAGCCCCGGCGGCGGTGACGGCGGCGGCGGCGTCATCGCGCCAGACGGCGTGGCTCAGGCATTCCGGCAGGTCGCGCAGGGCGCAGACCGCCGATTCGCCGAAGCCGGCGATGCCCGGGGTATTCTCGGTGCCGGCGCGCAGACCGCGTTCCTGGCTGGAGCCGTGCACCATCCGCACGACCGGCAGCCCCTCGCGTGAGATCAAGGCCCCGACGCCCTGCGGTCCGCCCAGCTTGTGGCCGGACAGGGTCAGGGTGTCAGCCTCCAGCGCTGCCATGTCGACCGGGATCTTGCCCGCCGACTGGATGGCGTCGACATGCATCCAGCCCCCGGCCGCATGGACCAGACGCGCGGCCTCGGCGACCGGCTGGACCACCCCGGTCTCGTTATTGGCGTGGTGGACGGCGACCACGGCGCGGCCGGGCCGCTGCAGGGCCTCGGCCAGCCAGACCAGATCGATCACCCCCTGGTCGTCGACCGGCAGGCATTCGACCGGATGACCGAAGGTCAGGGCCGTCTCGGACACGCACGGATGTTCGGTGGCGCTGACGATCAGCCGCTCGCAACCGGCGGCCAGGGCGCTGACCAGGGCCTGACCATTGGACTCGGTCCCGCCCGAGGAAAACACCACGGCCGTCGGATCGACGCCGACCAGCGCGGCCACATGGGCCCGGGCCGTCTCGATCCGCGCCCGGGCACGGCGCCCGGCGGCGTGGACCGCATTGGGATTGCCGTTGTCGGCCAGCGCCGCGGCCATGATGGCCTGGACCTCGGGGCGGACGAGGCCGGACGCGTTGTAGTCAAGATAGATCGCGCTCACGCCGCCGCTCCAATATTGTCGTCATCGGCCGCACGCCGTCGCGCGCCCGTTCTGTTCAGCACCACATCTTCCAGCGACACCTGCGCCAAAAAGCGGTGAATTTCGTCGCCCAGATCGGCCCACAGATTGTGGGTGATGCAGCGTTCTCCGGCCAGCATGCAGCCGCGCGGCGCGGTATTGCCGGTACAGCGGGTCGCCCGGATCGGTTCGTCGACGGCAAAGACGATCTCGGCCACCACGGTCTCATGCGCGCCCTTGGCCAGGCGATAGCCGCCGCCGGGACCGCGCACGCTGTTGACCAGCCCGCTTTTGCGCAGCCGTGCGAACAGCTGCTCGAGGTAGCTGAGCGAGATCTCCTGACGCGTGGCGATCTCCGACAACGACACCGCGCGATCGGTCCCGTTCCGGGCCAGATCGGCCATCGCCATCACCGCATATCGTCCCTTGGTCGACAGACGCATGGTCCACCTTCAAAAATCGCGCGCATTTCGGGGCTGTTGTGTTAGAACCCGCGCCTTCACGAAGGCTGCAGCGCGCCTGCTGGACATAGAAAGTCCTACTAGCGCGGTCAAGTATTACGCAGCTGCGAAATGATTGTTGAACGGATTTTTCGAGCCCCCATGCCTGAAGTCATCCTGCCCGGCGCCTCCGGCCGTATCGAAGGCCGCTATTCCCCCGGCAAGCGCCCCAACGCGCCCATCGCCCTGATCCTGCACCCCCACCCCAAGGCGGGCGGGCATATGAACAACCCGGTGACAGTCACCCTGTACCAGCTGTTCCAGAAGCGCGGCTTCGCGACGCTGCGCTACAACAGCCGCGGCGTGGGCAAGTCGCAGGGCGAGTTCGATTCCGGCATCGGCGAGCTGGCCGACGCCGCCACCGCGCTGGACTGGCTGCAGTCGAACAACCCGGCCGCGACCCAGACCTGGGTCGCCGGCTATCAGTTCGGGGCCTATATCGGCATGCAGCTGCTGATGCGCCGGCCCGAGACGGACGGCTTCATCTCGGTGTCGCCGCCCTCGAACATGTACGACTTCAGCTTCCTGGCCCCCTGCCCGGCCTCGGGCCTGTTCCTGCACGGCACCGCCGACACCGTGGTGCCCCCGGTCGAGGTCGAGCGTGTGGTCAACAAGCTGCGCACCCAGAAGGGCATCGTCATCGACTATGAGCTGGAAGAGGGCGCGAGCCATTTCTGGCAGGACCATATCCCCGCCGTCGACCGCCGCGTCGGGGCCTATCTCGACAAGCGGCTGGAAGAACGCCCGGCGTAAGCCAGACTTCCCTCTGGCTCATCCCCGCTCAGGCGGGGATGAGCCAGAGGAACCCTGCCGGGTATCAGCCAAGCTCAGCGAAAGGGCACGCGTCCTGGAGTTCGGAGCCCAGCGCGAGGTCCGAATTGAAAATGTCCGAAACAATCAGCCAATTTCCGGCCGCCTGCTTCCTGCGGACCTCGAGGAATTTTCCGACGTCCACGCCGTAACCGCCCGACTCTTTCGGGATAAAGACGCAGGATCGGCCCCTCACGACGGCCATGTCGCCGCGCCCATCGATCTGTTGGACATCCAGCGCAATCCGGAAACCCTCCTCGGACGCGGCTTCCCAGGCGGCGATCGCGTCGCGACCGACGGCTTCGGGGCTGTTGGGCGGCATCATGGACGCGTCCGGCGCAAACAGTTCGGCCAATGCCGTCCAGTCGTTCTTGTTATAGGTCGCCACCCATTCGGCCGATGAAGCGCGTATCGCGCTCACGTCCGCGTCCGAAAGCCCGTCCGGACTCGGTTGGCAGGATGCGAGACCAACACAGATGGCTGCCATCACTAGAAGTGGACGCCTGGTTTTCATACTTCCCCCCGGAAATCGTAACTCTGCGTTATTCCAACGGCCTTGTCGCCCTTGTGGCAATGAGTAGAGCAGGATCGGCCTCCGCGCCTCCACCCAAGGTAGGAAGAGCGTCCGGCCTGATCAGTCCTCGGTGCAGGGCGGGTAGTGGGCGAACAAGTCCTCGTACTCGGCGAGGGTCCAATGGAAACCCATGTCCGCGCGGCGTTCGTCGGCATGCTCCGGGTCTTCAAGATTGGCGTAGTCGATCACCCATTTGCCGGCCTTGCAGGTCATCTGGGTGCCGTAGCGCTGCGGCCGCCCCTCATTGATGGCCAGTCGATCGTACATCAGCCCAAAGTCCTGCCCGTCGATCTCGCCGGCGAGCGCCAGCGGTTCGAGGACCGGCACGAACCGACGCCACTGCTCGATAGTCGAATGCTGGATGATCAGGAAGGCTGCACTGGAAGCCTGCTCTCCATAAACACTCGGCAGGAACCAGCCCTCCTCGGGCACCAGCGGCAAAAGCTCGCCAGTCAGACGCCCGTCCAGCGCCGTGACAGGGGCCCACAGCGCGGCCATCGCAACCTGCCGCTCGCCCTCAGGCAGCGCACTCAGATCGACCGCGATGCCGGCCATGCGACCAGCCTGATCCAGCCGCCCCATCCGCTCGAGCCGCTCCCGCACGTCTGCCGGAGGGGGCAAGGCCGCCTGCCGAGCTTCTTCCGTGGCGATGGCGGCGGCGACCGGAGCAATCAGCGCCCGGGCCTCTGCTGACAGCGCAGGTGCCTCGACGGCGACTGGTTCCTGTTGGGGCGCTTCCCCAGCGCAACCGCCCATCAGGGCGGCGATCAGCAGCAGCAGTTTCATCGCACCAGCTCCCGGTTGGCTTCGAACCATCACCGGTAGAACGACAGCCGATCAAGGCAACCCTGTGGCGATCAATACAGCAGGAACGGCTTCCGCTCGGCCACCCACGCCCGCTCATCCGGCACCGTCATGGCATCCAGTTCCTCCGGCGTGGAATCGGCCCGGTCGACCCACTCGCGCAGCGCCGGCCCGCCGTTGATCACGTCGATGGCCAGCTTGCCGAACGCGTATTCATACGGGAAGTCGCGCCACAGGTCGTAGTCGGGATATAGCCGCCGGATCGCCTTGAAGCCCAGCGCCTGGACCCGCCACGGTTGGAAGGTTGCATGGTCATAGGCCGGGTCGTCGATGTGGATCTGCACCCCGCTGCACAGCTGGCCGACGTGTTTGTGGAAGGTCGGCTCGAACCAGCAGTCGCGCAGCCGGCAGCCCTTCAGCCACTGCGGCGCAAAGGCCAGCATTTCGGCGATCACGGCGCGGGCATCGATATCGGGGGCCCCGAACAGTTCCAGCGGCCGGGTCGTGCCGCGCCCCTCGGACAGGGTCGTGCCCTCCAGCATCACCGTCCCGGCATAGGCCCGCGCCATCGACAGGTTCGGCGCGTTAGGGCTGGGGTTGATCCAGCTGCGCTCACCCAGCGGCCAGCCGAAACCGGGCCCCTGTTCCGGCTGCCAGCCCTCCATGGCGATGACGCGATAGGCGACGTCCAGTTTGAAGTGGTCGATGAACCAGTGACCCAGCTCACCCAGGGTCACGCCGTGACGCATCGGTATCGGCCCGGCCCCGACGAAACTCTCCCAGCCCGGCAACAGGGTCAGGCCCTCGACCGGACGCCCGGCCGGATTGGGCCGGTCCAGCACCCACACTTCCTTGCCGTGCTTGGCCGCCGCCTCCAGCACATAGAGCAGGGTCGTGACATAGGTGTAGATGCGGCAGCCGAGGTCCTGCAGGTCGACCAGGATGACGTCAAAGGTCTGCATGGACGCATCAGTCGGTCGCCGCACCTCGCCATACAGGCTGAACACCGGAAAGCCGTGCACCGGATCGGTGAAGTCCGGCGACTCCATCATATTGTCCTGCAGATCACCGCGCATGCCGTGCTGTGGCCCGAAGGCGGCGCTGATCGTCAGGTCCGGACAGGCCGTCAGGGCGTCGATCGCATGGGTCAGATCGGCCGTCACCGAGGCCGGATGCGCCAGCAGGGCCACTCGCTTCCCCTTCAGGGGGGCGCGCAGTTCGGGGTCGGACAACAGGCGGTCGAGGCCGAATTTCATGCGGGCTCCGGGGGCGGTAGGGTCAGGGTGAAGGAGTCGGGATGGTGGAAATCCGGGCTGGCCGACGGATGGGTTAGCGCCCAGTAGGATGTACCGCCTTCAACGACCTCAACAACCGCCGACAGGCCGATTGACCAGGGTACAGCGGGATCGAGCCCGTCCAGACGAACTATAGCCGTCATGGCGAACTGATCGTCATCCGACGCGCGGACCAGAGTCTGGCTTTCCACACCGTCCGGTGACGTCCGGCCCTCGCGGTAGGCCTCGAAGCCATAGACCGCCCATTCGCCCGACGGCGACAGGTTGACCTCGTGATAGCCGGGGCCGGAACCGGCGCGGACAAAGGCCTCGAAACAGGTGTGTCGCCACAGGTCGTCGGCCCGCATGCGCCCCGTCCAGGTCGGCACCAGCACCTGGAACAGGTCACCGCTCAGCACATAGTCCAGCGCCAGCACTGACGGCTCCGGCCGGAAGGCGCTGACCGACAGGCCCGCCACCGGCCCCGCGGTCCCGGCGGGGTGGGCAATCAGGTCGTGAAGGGGCCCCGGCGCACCGGTGGTTCGCGCTTGCATAGGCTCGTGCTACACGCCCTCCTCTCTCCAGGCAAAGCCCATCCCGATGACCGATCCCGTGTTCAAGTCCGACTTCCTCAAGACCATGCAGGCGCGTGGCTATATCCATCAGATCACCCACCCGGTGGAGCTGGATGCGGCGGCCACGACAGGCGTGGTCACCGGCTATATCGGCTTCGATGTCACCGCCCCCAGCCTGCACGTCGGCCACCTGATCCAGATCATGCTGCTGCGCCGTCTGCAGCAGGCCGGGCACAAGCCGATCGTCATCATGGGCGGCGGCACCACCAAGGTCGGCGACCCGACCGGCAAGGACGCCTCGAGGCCACACCTGACCGACGAGACGATCGCGGCCAACATGGCGTCGATCAAGGGCACGTTCGAGAAATTCCTGACCTTCGGCGACGGCCCGACCGACGCCATCATGGTCGACAACGACGCGTGGCTGTCGAGCTACGGCTACATCCAGTTCCTGCGCGACTACGGCACCCATTTCACCGTCAACCGCATGCTGGCCTTTGACTCGGTGAAACTGCGGCTCGAGCGCGAGCAGCCGATGACCTTCCTCGAGTTCAACTACATGCTGATGCAGTCGGTCGACTTCCTCGAGCTGAACCGCCGCTATGGCTGCACCCTGCAGATGGGCGGGTCGGACCAGTGGGGCAATATCGTCTCGGGCGTCGATCTCGTGCGCCGCGTCGACCACAAGGCCGCATTCGGCCTGACCACACCGCTGCTAACCACGGCCTCGGGGGCCAAGATGGGCAAGACTGTCGGCGGTGCCGTCTGGCTGAACGCCGACGCCCTCAGTCCCTTTGACTACTGGCAGTACTGGCGGAACACGGAAGACAGCGATGTCGGCCGGTTCATGCGCCTGTTCACCGAGCTGCCGCTCGAGGATGTCGCCCGGTACGAAGCCCTGGAAGGGGCCGCCATCAACGACGCCAAGAAGGCCCTGGCCGACGCGACCACCACCATGCTGCACGGAGCGGACGCCGCAGCCCATGCGCGCGGGGCCGCCGAGGCCGCCTTTGAACAGGGCAAACTGTCTATCGACCTGCCGACCGTGGACCTGCCGCGCAACGAGGTGATCGGGGCCATGATCGCCGCCGTCACCACCAAGGCAGGACTGACCACGTCCAACGGCGAGGCCCGACGTCTGGCCCAGGGTGGCGGCCTGCGCCTGAACGACGCCGTGATCGCTGACGGGGCCCAGTTGGTCACCGAGGCCGATGTCAACGCCGACGGCGTGTTCAAACTGGCCGCCGGCAAGAAGAAGATCGTTCTGGTTCGCCCGATCTAGTTCTTCCGCTCATCCCCGCGAAGGCGGGGACCCAGTGTTTTGGGCGATCCGTGCGGGGTGGACACAAGGCTGTCGGTCCAGACAGCGACACGAAAGAACTGGGTCCCCGCCTTCGCGGGGATGAGCGGAGAGTTGGAATGCCGGAAATCACCGAAGGCTCGAAGGCCTCCGCCTTCGACATGGCCACAGACGGCGGCGGCAGAGTCTCGCTGGATGGCCTGAAGGGCCAGACCGTTGTCCTGTATTTCTATCCCAAGGCCGACACGCCCGGCTGCACCACGGAAGGTCAGGACTTCTCGGCCCTGTCGGCTGAATTCGCGGCTGCGGATGCCGTGATCATCGGCGTGTCCCGCGATCCGGTGAAGAAGCTGGACCTGTTCAAGGCCAAATACGACCTGACGGTCATCCTCGGTTCCGACGAGGACGGCACCGTATGCGAAGCGTTCGGCACCTGGGTGCAGAAGAAGCTCTATGGCCGGGAATATATGGGCGTCGAACGCGCCACCTTTCTGATCGATGCCGAGGGCAAGATCCGCCACATCTGGCGCAAGGTGAAGGTAAAATCACACGCAAAAGAAGTACTTGAAGTCACGCGCACACTCAGGGGTTTGTAACGCGGTTCGCTCGCAAGCTTCGACAAGATCACGATAGATTCGATTTTTCCCCTGACACGCGAATTATGCTCGTTCTCAGGTCATTATTCGCCTGAATCCTGGCCAAGTTGGTTAACCGCGGGTGAATCGTCTTGATGGCTGGTCCCGGTTGCCGCATATTTGCCTCATGTTTTGGGGGCATCGCATATGAACGACGAAGAGATCGCTGCAAAGCGCTCTTTGATCGAGCGTTGGTTTCCGGTCCGGTATCTGTATCTCCGGGACGGGGACGACGTCCGTGCCTGCGCCCTGTCGTCCGGTCGCCAGTGTCTGATCGCCGTCGCCGCGGTGATGTTCTCGGTCTGGACCCTGGTCGCCTCGGGCGGCCTGATCTTCGACATGATAGCCAACAACCAGGCTGACCGCGCGGTGATCCGTGCCCGCGCCGCCTCGGAACGGGTCAATGCCGACCTGCAGGCCAGACTGGACAGCGCCGTCATTCGCATGACCACGACGACCGGCTCGATCGACGACATGGCCACCATGGTCGAACGTCGCCACGCCGCCCTGACCAACGTCATGGGCATGTTCCACGGGGTCGACGGGGCTGAACTGGCGCTGCGCCCCGCCCTGCCCCCAACCACAAACAGTCGCAGCCCGGTCCAGCGCATTCTCGCCGTCCGCCTGGACCAGGAGCGGCTGATCGCCCGCGCTGAGGAAGTGTCGCAAACCCGGGCCGAGCGCCTTCGCCTGGCCTTCCGGCTCGCCGGCCTCAACCCGTCGGCCTATGCCGCGACCGGTCCCGGCCTCGGCGGGCCGCTGGTCGAGGCCAAGGATCCCCGCGCTTTGGCGGCCGTGCTGGACGTCGATGAGGCCTTCGCCGTCCGCATCCGCCACGCCGCCGACAATCTGAACGACATGCGCCGTCTCGCCGACGCGGCCGAGGGCCTGCCGTTCCGGCGCCCGACCCAGGCGCGCACCACATCGAGCTTCGGCGTGCGCTTCGATCCGTTCAATCGCCGTCCGGCCCTGCACCAGGGACAGGACTTCGCGGCCCCGTTGAACACGCCTATCTACGCCACGGCCCCGGGCGTCGTTTCTTTTGTTGGTGTCCGTTCAGGGTATGGCAACACCGTTGAGATAGACCATGGTCGCGGTTTCAAGACGCGCTTCGCCCATCTCAACTCCATGGCCGTCACATCCGGCCAGCAGATCGCGCTTGGCCAGCGCATCGGTGCCATGGGGACGACTGGGCGCTCCACGGGCGTTCACCTGCACTACGAAGTGTGGATGAACGGTCGCCCACAGAACCCAGCACGCTTTATGAAAGCCGGAGACCAACTTGTTCAACAAGAATAAATCCCCCGCCCCATCGCCGCAGCCCCGTCCCTCGACCCCTGCGGCCATCCCGCCCCTGCCGGACATGCCGTCGGCCGGTGCCGCCAAACCGGCAACCGCCGCGAGCGCCGCCCCCGCAGGCACCTCGAGCCGCGGCCTGTCGACCCTGTCGTCGGATCTCAAATTCGAAGGCACCATCAGCGGTGCCGGCGACCTGCAGGTCGATGGCCAGATCAAGGGCGACCTCCGTGTCGGCCGTCTGATCGTCGGCGAAACCGGTGCCGTCGAAGGCAATGTCTCGGCAGACTATATCGAGGTCCGTGGCCGCATTGTCGGCGCGACCTCGGGCAAGCAGGTCAAACTGGTCTCGACCGCCTATGTCGACGGTGACATCACGGCCGAACAGCTGTCGATCGACATCGGTGCCTATTTCCAGGGTCGCTGCGTCCAGGGCCGTCGCGATGCCCCGGCGGCGACCGCACCCAAGCCCGTCGCCGCGCCGGCGTCGGACCTGGCCCCGATCCCGCAGCAGCCTGCGGGTCAGGTCATCGACATGAAGCCGCACTAGGCAGAGGTCGACGTCACAGAAAAGGGGCCCCGGAGCGATCCGGGGCCCTTTTCTATTCGCTCGTGGCGTCGCGGGTTTCGCCGACCCGGGCGGCCAGGGCCGCGCCCATGAAGGCGTCGAGGTCCCCGTCCAACACCCCCTGGGTATCGGACGTCTCCACATTGGTGCGCAGGTCCTTGACCATCTGGTAGGGCTGCAGGACGTAGCTGCGGATCTGGTGACCCCAGCCGATGTCGGTCTTGGCGTCGGCCACGGCCTGGGCCGCCGCCTCGCGCCGCTGCAGTTCCAGCTCGTACAGACGCGCCCGCAGCATCTTCCACGCCTGTTCGCGGTTCTGGTGCTGCGAGCGACCGGCCTGGCAGGCGACCACGGTGTTGGTCGGCACGTGGGTCAGGCGGATGGCCGAGTCGGTCTTGTTGATGTGCTGACCGCCCGAACCCGAGGCCCGGTAGGTGTCGGTACGCACATCGGACGGATTGATCTCGATCTCGATGGTGTCGTCGACCACGGGCGAAACCCCGATCGAGGCGAACGAGGTATGGCGTTTGGCGGCGGCGTCATAGGGGCTGATCCGCACCAGCCGGTGCACGCCGGATTCCGACTTGAGCCAGCCATAGGCATTGGGTCCGGTGATCAGGATGGTCGCGGACTTGATCCCGGCCTGGTCGCCGTCTTCCTCGGCCTCCAGCTGGACCTCATAGCCATGGGCCCTGGCCCAGCGCGAATACATCCGCAGCAGCATCCCGGCCCAGTCGCACGACTCGGTGCCGCCGGCCCCGGCGTTCACTTCCAGATAGGCGTCGTTGCCGTCGGCCTCGCCGGACAGCAGGGCTTCCAGTTCGGCCCGAGCTGCGCGGTCCTTGATGGCTTTCAGCGAGGCACGGGCATCCGCCAGGGCAGCCTCGTCGCCCTCCTCGTCGGCCATGTCGGCCAGCATGACGCCGTCCTCCAGACCGGACTCCATCTGCAGCACGGTGTCGATCTGGCCTTGCAGCCGGGTGCGGTCGCGCATCAGAGCCTGGGCGGCCTCGGCATCGTCCCACAGGGTCGGGTCCTCGACCCGCGCGTTCAGCTCATCGAGCTTGCGGAGTGCAGGGTCCCAGTCAAAGACGCCTCCTGAGCAGAGCGAGGCTCTGCTCGATGTCGGCCTTCATGGCCTCGACATCCGGTCTCATCGCAATCTCCACGCGACAGAAAAGAAAAGCGGCGCGCCGCTTTCGGGGCGCGCCGCAGGGAGGCCTACCTAGAGCCTTAGTAGAGTCCGCTCAAGTCCTCGGCCGGTTCCTTCTTCGGCGGCGGCGTCGGCGTAGCGGCTGGCGGCGGCGTGTTCGGGTTGGCCAGACGCACAGTCTCCTGCTCGCGCCGGATCACGTCGGAATAGTTCTGCGGGCCCACCGGCGTCAGGACTTCCGGCACGAACGCGTCCTGGCGGCGCCGCTCGGTGCCGGGCCGGAAGGCTTCCTCAATGCCGTTGACGGTGCGGAACACGGCATTGGCCGGGCGCACGAACGGCCGCGCCGGTCGCGTGCGCAGCGCCGTCTGCATGAAGTCGGTGAATACCGGCAGGGCCGCCTGCGCCCCCGCCTCGCCATAACCCAGCGAACGGTTGTCATCGAAGCCGACGAACACCCCGACCACCATGTCGGTGGTGAAGCCGACGAACCAGGCCGAGCGGTATTCGTTGGTGGTGCCGGTCTTGCCACCGATCCAGCGTCCCAGGCCACGGGCGCTGGCACCGGTGCCGCGCTGGACCACGCCCTCGAGCATCGAGCTGATCTGATAGGCGGTGATCGGATCGATCACCTGGGTGCCGCGCAGCTGCAGCCGCGGCGACTCCTGGCCACTAAAGCCCCGGTCGCACTCGCGGCAGGTGCGCTGGTCAGCCTTGAACTGGACCTCGCCGTTCCGGTCCTGGACCAGTTCGATCAGATAGGGATCGACCCGGCGGCCGCCGTTGACGAAGGCCGAATAGGCGGCGGTCAGGTGATAGGGCGTGGTCTCCCCCGCCCCCAGCGACACCGACAGGTTGGGCTGCAGATTGTCGGCGACGCCCATCTTCTTCGACAGGTCGACGATGTTGCGCATGCCGACCTGTTCGGCCAGCCGCACTGTCATCACGTTGCGCGACAGCTCCAGCCCGCGCCGCAGCGACTGCGGCCCGTAATACTGGCGGCTGTAGTTCTCGGGCGTCCAGCGTTCGCCGTTGCGGCCGCCGGCAAAGCTGATCGGCGCGTCCAGCACGATCGAGGCCGGGGTGAAATCCCCTTCCAGTGCCGCCGCATAGACGAACGGCTTGTAGGCCGAACCCGGCTGGCGATTGGCCTGGGTGACCCGGTTGAAGCTGGACAGCACGTAGGAATAGCCGCCGACCATGGCCAGCACCCGGCCGGACTGCGGCTCGATCACCACCAGCGCCCCGTTGACCGCCGGCACCTGTTTCAGCGCGAACTGGCCATTGGTCGGCTCGACGAAGATCAGATCGCCGCGCTTCAGCTGGCGATTGGCATTGGCCCAGGCCGCGTCAGCGGTCAGCAGGGTGCCGCTTCGGTCGTCGCGGGCGGTGCGGATCTGCACGGTATTGCCGGACACGCTCTCGACCGCCGCCGCCTGCCAGGCGCGCCGTTCGGGCGGCTTGGTTTGTTTCAGCGCCTCCTTCTGCCAGCCGTCGGCGAAGTCGGTGGTGCCCCAGGCTCCGCGCCAGCCGTGGCGACGGTCATAGTTCTCCAACCCGCGCATCAGGGCGTCGCGCGCCGCCGACTGCAGGCCGGGGTCCAGCGTGGTGCGGATATAGTAGCCGGCCCCGTTGACGGTCTCGCGCCCGAACCGGGCGGTGGCCTGACGACGGGCCTCCTCGACGAAGAAGTCGGCGTCAGCATACTGGGCGCGACGCGGCGCGTCCTGGGTCACCAGCGGGCGGGCCCGGGCGGTGGTCAGTTGCGCCGGCGTCAGCCAGCCGCTCTGGGCCATCTCGCCCAGCACCCAGTCACGCCGCCCCTTGGCCGCGGCCGGATAGCGTTTCGGATGATAGTTGTTGGGCCCCTTGGGCAGGGCCGCCAGAAACGCCGCCTCGTCCGGCGTCAGCTGGCTCAGCGACTTGCCGAAATAGTTGTAGGCGGCCGAGGCCACGCCGTACGACCGGTACCCCAGGAAGATCTCGTTCAGATACAGTTCGAGGATCTGCTGCTTGGTCAGGGTCGCTTCCAGCCGGCTGGAGAGGATCGCCTCCTTCAGCTTGCGGTTCAGGCTGGTCTCATTGGTCAGCAGCACATTCTTGGCTACCTGCTGGGTGATGGTCGAGCCGCCCTCCAGCCGTCGCCCCGCCACCACATTGAACAGGTTCTTGAACACGGCCCGGCCGATGCCGCCCACGTCGATGCCGCCGTGCTGGAAGAAGTTGCGATCCTCGGCCGCGAGGAAGGCCTGGACCACGGGCGTCGGGATCTGGTCGAACGACACATAGATGCGGCGCTCGTCCGAGAATTCCCCGATCAGGGTGCCGTCCCCGGCATAGACCCGGGTCGCCGTCGGCGGCCGATAGTCGGCCAGGTCAGAGGCGTCCGGCAGGTCGTGGAACAGCCACGCCGCATAGACGGCCACCACCAGCCCGACCAGCGCAATCGCGCCCAGCAGGCCAATGCCCGCCATCACGAACCAGCGTTCGGCAACCTTCACCGCAAACTCCGAAAAACCCACTCGAGAGAGGGTTTAGCCCGCGTCGCCCCCCTCCGCTAGGGTGCCAGTGACGCCCCGGCGCGACGGTCCAGCTCCTGTCGCGCTGCGGCCACGACATCGGCGTCCATATCGCCCTGCCCCGCCATCCAGCGCAGATAGTCCTCGGGCGGCTCGGCCCACGGTTTGCCGCGATGTTTGCCGAACGGAATCCGGTCCAGTTTACGCGGTTCATTGGTCCAGGCGATCATCTGGTCCACCGTCGCCGTCTGCAGCAGATCGATCAGCAGATGCGCCGTCACCCAGGCGTCCGGCCCCGCCCGGTGCGCCGGATTGGCCAGCGCCGGATCGAGGTCCAGCGCCCGCCAGTACCTCAGCACCTGGTTCGAATGTCCCGGGGCCTCGGGCCACGCATTCTTCGACGCCCGCACCGTACAGATCCACGGCAGGCCGCCATGCGCCGTATCGGCGATAAAGCCGCGTTCAAACTTGGCCGAATGGGCCACCATCACATCGGCCGGCTGCGTCAGGAACATCTCTCGCAGCGCATACTCATCGCAGTGCGGATCATCGTCACAGAAATGCGCCGGCGTCAGATGATGCACCGCCATCGAATGAAACGAGATCTCGCCGCGCGGCCGGAACAGCTTGGTCACCGGCGGCAGGGCTTTCCACCCCGCCCCCTCAGCCACCACATCGACGATCCCGACCTCGAGAATCTCCGAGGTCCGGTCCCCGCCGGAGGTTTCAAGATCGACGACCCGTAAACGCATGGACCGGAGATAGGGGGTTTGGCGGGCGAGGGCGAGTAGGAGAGATCACCCCGGTGCCTGCAGGCCGGTGTAGATCAGGGTCAGGCCGATGCTGTTGACCAGACCATGCGACAGGCTCAGCGGCCACAGATTGCGTTTGCACAGCAGATACAGAACCCCGGACACCAGCGCCGCACCCCCGGTCGCGACGGCCCCGCCGATGCCCTGATAATAGAAATGCTGCTGCCCGAAGAGGATCGCCGGCAGAACGACCGCGAACATCAGCCCGAACGGAATGCGCGACAACAGCCGTTCCAGCCGGGTGATCAGAAAGGCCCGGAACAACATCTCCTCCGCCATGGCCCCGACGATCCAGGCTACCGCCAGCCAGTAGACGAAGACGAGCGTGTTGCCGGGCACGTTAGCGAATCGACCGGAATTGCTCCTGACCGGCTGGTTCGCCGAGGCCTCCAGCACCGAGCTGACCACCCCTTCCAGAACGATGCCGGCAACCGTGGTCAACCCCAGCGCCAGCAGGGTCCACAGCGCCGTCCTGCCCCAGGAGTCGGGCCGTCCCAGACCGAGCTCAGCCCAGGTCTCACCCGCACCGCGCAGTCGCCAGGTCGCCACGGCCAGGGCTGACAACAGGGATATGGGCCCCGCATAGGTCCACATCGCCTCGACGCCCAGCAGGCCGTATTTGACGATCAGCAATGTCCCCAGCACGAGGCTGATATCGATCGCCACCCTGCCCTTCGCGCCCTTCCTGCCCGGGGCGACGTGGCTTTTCGGCGCGACTGTCTGTGCAGCGTCCATGGTCATTGTCCTTCAGAAACAGGGCGGGGAGCCGCCGTCGCGGCGGGCTGGCCGGCGTTGAGCCGCTCGAGAATGGGTGACCGGTCCAGGGCGGCGATGGCCCGCCGCGCCATGGCCGCCAGGTCGCAGTCAATCTCCACGAACAGGGCCGCGAACACATCCGCCACCCGGGCCAGACGCGCCGTCAGCCGCTCAAACTGGTCCGCGCCCCTGTCCGTCAGCACCAGAATTTTGCGCCGCCCGTCCCCGGGATCACTACGCCTCGCGATCAGCCCCAGATCGACCAGCAGATCGGCCCGTTGCGTGACCAGCTGATGCGGCTGCTGCAACTGGCCGGCGATGTCGGCCGCCGACATCTCGCCGCGCTCGCCGATCATCAGCAGGATGGACACCGCCCGCGCCGGCACATCCAGCCCCGCCTCGCGCAGCATGGCCTCGCCCTGGGCCGAGATCAGGTCGGCCAGCTGGACCAGGGTGTTGGCGGCAAAGGCCGCCCGCAGGGGATGGGCATCGAGATAGGTCATGACCGGCCGCGCCTCCATTTACACAATCAGTTGTGCAATTGATTGTGCAATAGGCTGAATAGCTGGGCGGGTCAAGAGGTTCGGGCGGGGGCTGTCCGGCGTACCCGCACAGCATCGCTACCCTGCGGGGCCCCGCGACCGCCCGGGGCGCAGCCCAGGACAATGTCAGTATTGATCGCGCCATTCCGGGGCGCATTCAGCCAAGACCCGGTACTCGACCCGTGTGGGAGGACCGTCCCCGCCGCAGTGCGACAGGGCCAGACGCGTCACGTCCGCCCTGCCGCCCAAGGTGGCTATTCTCCCAACGCCCGTTCGATGTCCTCGACCGGCGAATTGATCAGGGTCTTGGCCTGCTGGAGGACAAGCTTGTCGGTCACTGTACTGTGCAGCAGCGGCCGGATTTCACCCAGTGTGACAGGGTCGGCGATCAGGATCAGGCGGTCGAACGCCCCGGCGTGGGCCGACTTGTACAGCCGTTCCGCGATCTGCTTGGAGAAGGTCGCCTCGTTGAGGTCCCGGTCCGACTGGTCCGGCGGCGTCTTGCCCGAGGGCCCGTCGTCGGCGAGGTCGGTTGGGTTCCAGTCGCCGGCGTGTTGCAGGGCACCGCCCTTCACACGGAAGGTCTTGGCCACCTCCCCGCTGGCAACGACGACGAAGGTTCCTTCCGGGAAACGCAGTTGAGTCATGGCTGTATCCTGTTCTGGCGTCCGCGGGTCCGGGACCGGACTGCGGACGGTTGTGGTCGCCGCGGCCAACCGGCGTGGCGGCAGCCGCTGTGCATGGGGGCTCGGGGCGTTCGCATACTGACCGCGACGATCAGGCCCGGCCGAGGTTGCCGCCGGGGCTGCCGCCACTGCCGCCACTGCCGGGTTCGCCGATCGGGCCCTCGCCCGGCGCGCCCAGTTCGACACCGGCGCTCTTGATCGCATTGATCGCATCGGACTCCAGGCCCGCCCGGCGCAGGTCGGACCAGTCGTGGTACGGCCGATTCTCGATCACGGTCTCGGCCCGGTCGCCGATCGGCTCCACGGAGGCGAGATCGGCGGCGGAGGCGAGGTTCAGATAGACGGTCGGGGAGTCCGACATGCAAATCTCCTGTTCATGTGCTGACGGCCCGGCCGGGTCGCCGGAGGGGGGCTGCGCCGTCGGTGGTGCCTGTCTAAGCCATCGGTACGCGCCCCGGTTCCATGCGGCGGGGCCGCCGCGACACGTACCGGTGGCTGGCCGACATCGACCGCGAGGCGCGCTGGCTGGCCCGGCTCGACGGTCGGGAGCATCCCGATGAGGACTATGACACGCGCGCCGTCCGCCGGCTGTGCGCCCGCGGCAACGGGCTGCCGTGGAGCAGCGAATGGAATGGGGAGAAGGGCTGAATGCGCTGTTGAATGCGCGCACTCAAGGCATGTCAATTTCCGCTCATCCCCGCGCAGGCGGGGACCCAGTCCTGTTGTTAGGCGGGGCGCGTTGGATAAGCGGCGGCGCGCGCGAACTCGCCGGATCGTCCAAACCCCTGGGTCCCCGCCTTCGCGGGGATGAGCGGGGTATCGGACCCTAGGGCTGTCCCACCGCCCCGTTCGAGGCCATCAGCATATTGCCGGTCGGGTCGCGGAAATAGCGGTCGATGCCGTTGACCACGGCCCGCATCAGGTGGCGGCGGCCGCGGTCGTCGTTCAGGGTCCGCTCGTCCTCGGGATTGGTGATGAAGCCCATCTCCAGCAGCACGGCCGGCACATCGGGGGCCAGCAGCACGGCCAGGCCGGCGTCACGGTGGCTGCGGCGCAGCATCGGATGGTCGGCCTCTTCCAGCCCACCCAGCAGGGTCCGGGCCAGCTGGGCCGAGCGGTTCTGGGTGGTGCGCTGGGTCATGTCCAGCAGGATGCGGTCGACCGAGGGGTCGCGGCCCGGCAGGCGCAGCTCGCGGTGCCAGTTGTCGCCGCGCGTGAACTCGCGCACGGCGCGGCCGGCCCCCTGTTCGGACAGGGTGTAGACACTGGCCCCGCGCGTGGCCGGGTCGGACCCGGCGTCGGCGTGCAGGCTGATGAACAGGTCGGCGTCGGCCGAGCGGGCGATCTCGACCCGGCGGTACAGGCCGACATAGGAGTCGTTGTCGCGGGTCAGCCGCACCCGATAGCGGCCGGTCCGTTCCAGCTCGGCCTTCAGCGCATGGGCGGCGGCCAGGGTGATCGCGCTCTCGCTGGACTGACTGCCCCGGGCCCCGGGATCGCGGCCGCCGTGACCGGCGTCGATCACGATCAGCGGCCGCTCGGCCGGGGCGGTGTTGCGCGATGACGGCGGCGGCGCGGCGCGGCGCACGGCGGTGGCGGCGCGGCCGGTGGTCTTCAGGTCGATGACATAGCGATAGTGGCTCACGCCGTCGCCGGGCGGCAGCAGGAAGCGGCGCTCGATCTCGGCTCCGGTCGCCAGGGTCAGCTCGATGCGCGAGGCCCCGCCCCCGGCGACGACGCGATAATCGCGCACCAGTCCGGTGCCGGCCCCGCCCATCTGGCCGCTCGGCGCGACCCCGGTCAGGGCCACGACCACGCGTCCGTCGGCCCCGCCGGACACCACGGCGCCGCGGGTATTGCTGTCCAGATCGACGACCACGCGGGTGCGTTCGGCGTCGCCGCCGAAGCGCAGCCGCAGCACCTCTCCGGCGCTCCCGGCGGCCAGACCGCGCCCGGCCGCCAGCGCGCCAAAGCAGAACACGACGAGGGCCAGGGCCGTCATCGTCCACTCACGCACGCCCCACCGGGACAGGTCGAATCGCAACATTCCGTACATTCTGACGGCTACCCACCTTATTGGTTGAGACCACCCTGCCCCCGGGGTCCCTTGGATTCCGTTAAAGCCTTCGTGCTTTTCATTCGGCTCGGGCGTGCGTATGGTCCGCCGCGCATGCGAATGATCGCGTCCCCTGGACTCCAGGTCCGGACGCGCCCTCCTCGCGGCGCTGACTTTCACCTATCCGAAGATCGATCGGGCCTGGCCTGGCGATTTGACGACCGGACCCGGGACGCCGCCGTAACCGGCGCGTCCGGTTCCAGGACCCTGACGAACCCCATGGGCTTTTCCGCCTGCGCCCCCACCCGGTCTGATTTCACAGGCCTCGCCTCCGGCTCCGACATTGGTTCGGGCCGCGGCGACGGGATGACGCCTGCGTGCGCCTTCATTTCCATTCGGCGAGCCGCCTTGCCCGTCGGGACGTCCGTCCCGCGGTCCGGCCGAGCGCGCCCAAGAGAGAATTTCCATGTCAAAGACCATGCTTATCGATGCGGCACACGCGGAAGAAACCCGCGTTGCGATCGTCGACGGACGCCAGATTGAGGAATTCGACTTTGAGTCGAAGGCCCGCCGCCAGCTTCGCGGCAACATCTACCTCGCCAAGGTCACCCGCGTAGAGCCCAGCCTGCAGGCCGCCTTTATCGAGTACGGCGGCAACCGCCACGGCTTCCTCGCCTTCAACGAGATCCACCCGGACTATTATCAAATCCCGGTCGCCGACCGCGAAGCCATCATGGCCGAAGCGGCCACAGACGACGACGATCACGACGATCTCGGCCGCGAAAGCGACGACGGTGAGCACGAAGGCGGCATGGCCGACGAGGAGCGGCTGAAGCGTCGCCTGATGCGTCGCTACAAGATCCAGGACGTGATCAAGCGCCGCCAGATCCTGCTGGTCCAGGTCGTCAAGGACGAGCGCGGCGGCAAGGGCGCGGCCCTGACCACCTGGCTGTCGCTGGCCGGCCGCTACTGCGTGCTGATGCCCAACACCGGCAAGGGCGGCGGCATCTCGCGCAAGATCACCCAGGCCACCGACCGCAAGCGCCTGAAGGCCGCGGCCCAGGCGCTGGAGGTGCCCAAGGGCATGGGCCTTATCATCCGGACCGCCGGGGCCAAGCGCACCAAGGCCGAGATCAAGCGCGACTACGAATATCTGTTGCGTCTGTGGGAGACGATCCGCGAGACCACCCTCGGCTCGAACGCCCCGTCGATCATCTATGAGGAAGAAAACCTCGTCCGCCGCGCCGTACGCGACATGTTCGACAAGGATTTCGACGGCATCCAGGTCGAGGGCGTCGAAGGCTGGAAGGAGGCGCGCGACTTCATGCGCGTGCTGATGCCCTCCCAGGCCAAAAAGGTGCACCTGTACCAGGGCTCCAAGCCGCTGTTCGCCGCCAACGGCATCGAGGAACTGCTGACGCAGATCCACCAGCCGGTCGTGCCGCTGAAGTCCGGCGGCTATCTGGTCATCAACCAGACCGAGGCCCTGGTGGCCATCGACGTCAACTCGGGCAAGTCGACCAAGGAACGCAACGTCGAGGCGACCGCCTTCAAGACCAACTCCGAGGCCGCCGTCGAGGCCGCCCGCCAGCTGCGCCTGCGCGACCTCGCCGGCCTCGTGGTCATCGACTTCATCGACATGGATGAGTCGAAGAACAACCGCACCGTCGAGAAGATCCTCAAGGACGCCCTGTCGCACGACCGGGCCCGCATCCAGATGGGCCGCATCTCCGGCTTTGGTCTGATGGAGATCAGCCGCCAGCGCCGTCGCCTCGGCGTGATCGAGGGGGCCACAGAGGTCTGCACCCACTGCCAGGGCTCGGGCCGCATCCGCTCGGCCGAATCGGCCGCGCTGATGATCCTGCGCGCCGTCGACATCGAGGCCGGCAAGGGCGGCGCGGGGTCGATCAACCTGCGCGTCTGCACTGCGGTCGCCCTGTATATCCTCAACCACAAACGCGACTACCTGCAGCGCCTGGCGCAACAGCGCGGCCTGAACGTCGTCGTGCTGATCGACGACAGCCTCGCCCAGGGCGAGCATGCCGTCGAGCGCACCGAGACCAACGAGGACTTCGTGCCCGAGGACGGGGCTGTCGCCCTGCCCGACCTGACCGACGACTTCGACGACGACGCCTATGACGACGAGGAAGACGAGGACGAGATCTTCGAGGACGACGCCCTCGCCGCCGAAGATACCGATGATGACGCCCCGCGCGCCCGGGCCGAACGCCACGATGCCGATACCGCGCGTGGAGATGGCGACTCCGGACGCGGTCGCGGCCGCCGCCGCCGCCGCGGCGGTCGTCGGGACGAGGAATCCGCTCCGGCCGAGGGCGTCGAGGCTGACGCGCCGTCCGCCGCCGGTGCCGAGGACGACGACAGTGAAGGTGCACGTCGCCGTCGTCGCGGCCGTCGTGGCGGACGCCGTGTCCGCGAGGAAGGCGATCGCGACGGCTTCACTTGGGTTCGCGGGCGCACGCCGTCTCTGGAAGACCCCTATGTCTGGTTCGACCCAATCAACCCCGGACGCGGAAACGACAGGGATTCCGGTGCGGCCGCAGCGGACGAAACGGCCGGAAACGGATCGACGTCGGCTGACGAGCGTCCCGAAGCCGGGTCCAACGGGGAGCACGAGGGCGGACGGTCGCGTCGGCGTCGTGGTCGCGGTCGCGGCCGCGACCGGGAGTCCTCCGGGGACAACGACCAGAAGCCTGTCGTCAAGGTCGAAGCCCGGGCCACCAATGAGGGCATGCCGCCGGAAGGGTCGCCCGACACGCCGATGGCCACCGTCGTCGCGGATGATGCCCCGCCCGCCCTGGCCCCCGAACCCAAGCGGCGTCGGGTCCGGCGTAAGACAGCGGCTTCGGCCACGCCCGCGTCCGACCTCGACCCGGCACCGATCGAGCCGAACGAGGCCGAGCCGACTGGGGACCCGGTGCAGCGGGACGTCTCGCCGGTCGAGGCCCCGCTGACCAAGCCCAAAGGCAAGCCGGAAGCCGCACCGGAACCGGTCGATATCGCCGCGATCATTGAGGACGATCCGAACCAGATCGTCGCCCCGCCGGCCAAGGCCAAGCGCGGGTGGTGGCGTCGCTGACCGGACGGCGCTAGATTGAGGCGGACGAAGACGGGGGCGTCATTCGTTAGGAGTAACCCTTGACCTGGCTTCCCCGAGTTGTTTCCCGGTTTCTGGCCGCCGCGACCGCCGTCACCCTGACGGTCGCGGCGGCCGGACCGGCCGCGGCCCAGAGCGCCATCCGCGACACCGAGATCGAAGGCATCATCCGCGAATGGTCCGATCCGGTGTTCACGGCCATCGGTCTTGAACCGTCCGAGGTCGAGATCCTGCTGGTCGGCGACAATGATCTGAACGCCTTCGCCACGCCGGGCCGGGTGCTGGGTGTCAATACCGGCCTGATCCTCAGGACCCGCAACGCCAATGAGTTGTTGGGTGTGATCGCCCACGAGGCAGGTCACATCAAGAACCGTCACACCCTGAGAGACGGGGCCCGCGACGCGGGCATGCAGCCGATGATCATGAGTATGGCGCTGGGGGCCCTGGCCATCGCCGCAGGCTCGCCGACGGCCGGCGCTGCCCTGCTCGGCTCGAGCACCTATTTCGGCGCGTTGGGCAGTCTGCGATACATTTCCCAGCAGGAGGGCGAGGCCGACAATTCCGCCGCGCATGCGCTGGAAGCCGCCGGCGAATCCGGACGCGGACTGGTCGAGTTCTTCGAGAATTTTCGCTCGCAGGAAGTCTTTTCGGACGCCCGGCGCTATCCGTTCTTCCGCAGCCACCCCCTGTCTTCGGCCCGGATCGAAAACCTGCGTCGGCTGGTCAGCGAAGCCCCGCACTACGGCCATGCCGAAAGTCCGGAACGCATCGGCCAGCACGCCCTGATCCAGGCCAAGATCCGCGCCTTCATGGACCCGCCCAACCAGACACTGCGGACCTATCCCTCGACGGACACCTCGATACCGGGCCGATATGCCCGGGCCATCGCCTGGTATCGCGACGGCCAGACCAACCGTGCCCTGACCGCTGTCGATGCCTTTCTCGTCGAGCAGCCGGATAACCCGTACCTCTGGGAGCTGAAGGGTCAAATCCTGTTTGAGGAGTCCCGGCCAGCCGAGGCCATCGAGGCCCACCAGCGTTCGGTGGAGCTGATGCCGGATGCACCCCTGCTGCGCATCAACCTGGCCCACGCCTTGATCGAGACCAATGATCCAACGCGGCTGGACCAGGCGGTCAACGAGCTGAAACGCGCCACCGCCCTCGAGAAGGACAACACTCTCGCCTGGCGTCTGCTGTCCCAGGCCTATTCCAGCCAGGGCAAGGAGGGTGAGGCCCGGCTGGCCTCGGCAGAATTCTATTTCGCCCAGGGCCGGCAGGACCAGGCGACCCAGTTCGCCCTGCGCGCCCGGGACATGCTGCCGCGTGGCTCGAACGAGTGGATTCGGGCTATGGACATCGTCTTCGCTTCGGGCGCGACGCAGGAAGACGTCGACGCCGCCGACGAACGTTATCGTCGTGACCAACCCGTCCGCGTCATTCCCGCCGACGCCGGCTGATCTTTTCTTCGACCCAGGACTCCGCATGACCGACGACTCCCCCGCGCCCGCCCCCCAGTCCCCGCCCTCGACCCTCCGCGACTGGTTCGGTGGCCACCGGATCGGCGTGGTTGCCCTAGCCATATCAGTGTTGGCGTTGGGTCTGGCCGGAGCACCCTATCTGAGCGGTGGGGATTTCGGTGGCCGGGTGCGAGCCTATCTTGTGGCCAACCCGCAGGTTTTGGATGAGGTGGTTCAGGCCCGCGACATTGCCGCCCGCGCCGACCGGACGTCCGGGATCAATGCCGTTGTCGCCCGCAACCCTGCAGCGCTGGCCCCGGCCGCCGGGGAACCGACCTTCGGCCCGGTCGACGCCCGGGTCACGGTCACCGAGTTCTTCGACTACCGCTGCCCCTACTGCAAGATGGCCGCGCCGCAGTATCTGGCGATCATGCAGGCCAATCCGGACGTCCGCTTTGTCTTCCGTGAATGGCCGGTGCTGGATCAGGGCGAGGACGTCACCTCCCAGTACGCCGCGCGCGCTGCGCTGGCAGCCCATGCCCAGGGCAAATATCTGGCGGTCCACAAGGCCCTGATGGCCCAGTCAGCCCTGTCCATCGACGGGATTGATCGTATCCTCGAGGCCAATGGCGTCGACCTGCCGAAGGCCCGCGCGGCGATGGCCACGGCCGACACCTCGCGGATACTGGCCGATGTCCATACCGGGGCCGCCAGCCTGGGACTGGAGGGCACGCCGACCTTCTTCATCAACGGCAAGGTGACCGCCACCAACAATCCCGCCGACCTGTCCCGGTTGATCACCGAGGCCAAGGGCGGCTAGGTCGCCGGTCGCGTCCCTTGTTCCGGCCCGGATTCGATCAGAGGCCGGATCAGGTTCGGGACACGGCCTCTGATCTCACCGTCGAGGCAGAGGTCAACGATCCGGTCTTCATAGTGGCGGTAGATCGGCACCAGATGCTCGGCTCGCCACATCGCCGCGATCCAGATGCGCCCCGTCGTCTTCTGGGTCACCCTGACGACATCGCTTTCCAGCGCCCGGGCCATGACGGCGGGCAGCTCCCGCGCATAGGTACCAACCGCGCGGCAAGCCAGGTCATGGAGGCCGTCGCCCCGGGTCAGCGTCACGCCGCTCTGATGGATGATGGCTCCGCCATCGATGGCCGCCGTGGTCTCGTGCAGGGTCATGCCGGTCATCTGTGGTTCCAGCATGTAGGATGGCCAGAAATGGGTGTGGACCCCGCGATACCAGGGCGACAGGCCGCCATGGGTGTTCCAGAACCGGGCCGAAACACTGCGCAAGATCGTCTCGTCCAGCTTGTGGCAACCATACGACAGGACATGGGACGGGGCCTTGTCGATCAGAAAGGCCCGCACCCGGTCACCGTTCAGATCGGCGAGGTTGACGGTCAGCCGGTCCACCGCCACCCCGTCCGGTGACAGCACACCGAAGGCCTTGTGCTCCGCCGCCTCGCGGCGCTGAAAATGCCGGTTGAACAAATCGTGCAGGGCGACGGGAACATCATCGCCGGGCACGGGCACATGGGGTTCGCGGCGCTCGACGACCCAGCCGGAAAGCAGGCCGGCCCGGGCCAGTTGCTGCACCACATAGACGTGACGCGGGTGATCGCCGGTGACGGCGACGACGCTCATCGCCCCGCTGCCTTCAGCAGGCCCTCGGCCTCCAGCCGGTCAACCACCGGCATCAGATCGTCAAGGCTACAGTCAAGTCGGGCGGCAATGTCGATCATCCGGTGCTCGCCGTCACCGTCGCTGAGAACGGTCAGGATCCGATTCAACAGGGTGCGATCGTCGACGACCCGGTCAGATGAGGCACCCCAGGTGGTGGGGCTGTTCACCGACGGATAGAGACCGCGTCGCCCGAGCTGGGCCTCGCCATACGGCGCCTGGTTGATGAAGACGCCCGCATATTCGTGTCGGCGCAGCAGGGCCTCGATCCGGTCGATCGCATCGACCAGCGGCGCGATACCCATGAACGCCTTATCATCCCCCGAGGTGTGATAGCCCGCATAGTCCCCATAGAGGGTCCGCCCCATCTGCCCCATCGGCAGGTTAAAACCCGGCGAGCAATACTGACGCTCATCCGAGCCGCTGGTCGGGGTGAACGGACGCACGGAAAAGCCCTCGTCCGCGCCGAGCCGGGCCACCAGCGCGTCCAGGGTCGAGGTCCCGCGGCGGCTGGACTTGTAACTCAGGGCCTCGGCCGGGCCACCCAGACAGGTCAGAACCAGCCCCCCGGCGAGACTTTCCTTCAGCTGGGGCCCATGCCGGGACAGATAGCAGAGACTGCCGATGGTCTCGGGGGCGAGGACAAAGCGATAGCTGAAACGCCGCCGCTTCCAGCGCGAAATCCGGTCGTACAGACCCAGCAGCACCAGCGGCCCGGACAGCTCGTTGTTAGCCAGGCTGGGGTGGCACAGATACGAGCTGAGCATGACCTCCCGCTCCGTCTCGCCGGGCAGCATGCAGTCGGCGAAATCGACCCCGCCCGCGTATGTCCGACTCTGGATCACTGCGCGGTAGCGTCCCGGCTTCAGAGCCTGCCGCGCCCTATGTGTCAGGCAGAAACCCCAGGCCTCACGGTAGTAGGATGTGACGTACGGAATCAGATCCGGTTGGTCCGGAATCGAGTGCAGGTGAGCCTGCAAATCGTCCAGGTCCAGCTCGACATCGACCGGCGTCGAATAGTTGACCACCTGCAGGTTGGAGCGGTCGCTGTCGGCGATGACCTCACCGTCCGGCCCGGTCAGGACAGCGCGTGTCAGAGCCCATTCCAGCGGGACGATCCAGTCGAACACCGCCTCACCGCTGGCCACCTGATCCCGGTGCAACGGCATGTACTCGCCGAAGATGTCGAGGCTTTCGCGTAGCCCCGGACCGGTGATGCTGCGGATAATCGGAAACAGACGATCGAACAGGTCCGAGAAGAAGCCCGGTGCGGCCGAGTCGATCGGTTCCAACCCGGTCACAGGTGCGGTCTGAAGCATTCCCTCCGGATACAGGAAGGGCCCGAGTCGACCAACCGGTGCGATCAGGCTTCCGCTAGGCTCATTTCGCCACCCAGCCATTCCGCACCGGCGCGACTCAGGGCCGCCGCCGCCGCCGCGTCATGGCCCAGCGCCGCCTCGGCCCGCGACAGCACGAAATAGCTATAGGGATCGTTGGGCCAGTCCTTCAGCAGCTCCTCGACCTTGGCCTTGGCTCCAGCCGCGTCACCGCTGGCCAGCATGGCGGCGGCCAGGCTGCGACGCGTCGGATACCAGATGGCCGGCGGATCCCCGCCCTCATCCCCGTCTTCGGCCTGCAGTTCTGCGGCCCGGGTGAAGGCGGCGATCGCGGCGTCGGTATTGCCTTCGATCATCGCAGCGCGTCCCTCGAGCACGCGCTGGAACAGTTCGGTGAAGCTGACCCGCGCCTCGGCCATGGGACCGGTGGCAAAGGCCGGTGCCTCACGAATCGCCTTGATGGCGGCGACCTCGGCGCGAACGGCGGCCGCGTCGCCCCGCCGGCTGGCGGCTTCACCGCGGCCGTAGCGCCAGCTGACCCGCTGCAGCGGATTGGCCGCCGACGGCTCCTTCAGCGCCTCGACCTGGGCCTGCGACCCGAAGCGGCCGTACAGGGCATAGGCGTCATTGGCGGTGATCTGACGCCACAGACTGTCGGCCGGGATGTCGTCGAAGACATTCAGGAACCAGTCCGCCAGCTTCAGCCCCTCCTCCGACCCGCCGGCCATCAGGGCACCGCCCATGCCGAAATGGATGTTGTGGCCATGCAGCGGCATGCCGGACAGGCCGCCGGGCGGACGGGCCAGACCGTCATACTGGCGGTCCAGCGCCACTGCGGCGACGTTGGACATCATGGCGTCGCGATAACGCCCGACGCGGAAGAAGGTGTGGGACGGCATATGCACCAGATGGCTGGCCCCCGGTGCCAGTTCGGCCAGCCGTTCGCCATAGGGAATGGCCTTGTGCGGATCGGCCGACCATTCAGTCAGGTGGATGTACAGATGGATGGTCCCGGGATCGTCCGGGGCCTTGGCCAGCGCCGCTTCCAGAATGGTCATGGCGCGGGCGATGCCCGGGTCCTTGGGCGTGCCGTCCTTGTTCCACCAGTCTTCGGCATTGATCATCCAGGCGTCGGCGGCGATGGCGGCCAGATTGATGTCGTCGGGATTGTCCCGGGCCTGCCTGTCCATCACCCGCGCGAAACGGTCGCTTCGGCTGCTCTTGCGGCCGGAATAGCGCTGGATCAGGCCATCGATCATCCGTCGCTGCTGAACGGAGGCATCACGGGCCAGTCGACGGGCGTCGCGCGCGATCTTCAGGGCGGCGGGATCAACCGAATCCGCCCGGCCGCCGCCGTTGAGATTGGGGCCCATCGCCCAGGCCTCACCCCAGGCACACATGCCGCAGGTTGGATCGAGCAGGCGCGCCTTCTGGAAGGCCCGCACCGATTCCGTATGCTGGAAGGCCCAGCGGAGCTGGATCCCGTAATTGAACCAGACCTGGGCCTCCGGGCTGGCGTCCACTGCCATCTGACTGGACCCGATCCCGGGGACCATGACCATGTCGGGGATCGGGGCGCCGGCCAGAACATCCTCCGGACGATTGGCCGCGCCGCAGATTGAGGGGTTCTCGATCAGGTCGCGGATCGCCCGATCAGCCGTCGCATCGGCTACGGCCGCGGGCCCGACCACAATAGCGGCCAGGGCCACCCCCGCCATAAGCATCGGTCGCATGGATCGTCTCCCCCGTTCAGCCGAGCATGGACTGCGACCGCGGTTACGCCAAGCCCCGTCCAGCCGAAAGCGTCGCTAGATCAGGCCGGCGAGGGGTGAGGACGGGTCGGCGTAAAGGCGTTTGGCCATTCGACCGGCCAGATAGGCCTCGCGTCCGGCGATGACCGCGTGCTTCATGGCCCGGGCCATGCCGATCGGGTCACGCGCACCGGCGATGGCCGTGTTCATCAACACGGCGTCGCAACCCAGTTCCATGGCGATGGTCGCGTCCGATGCGGTGCCGACCCCGGCATCGACCAGAACCGGCACGGTCGCCTGTTCGACGATCAGCCGGACATTGACCCGGTTCTGGATACCCAGACCCGAGCCGATCGGCGCGGCGGCGGGCATGATGGCGGCGGCCCCCGCCTCCTCCAGCCGCCTGGCCATGACCACGTCGTCGGTGCAGTAGACCATGACGTCGAAGCCGTCCTTGACCAGCATGTCCAGCGCCCGCAGCGTCTCCACCATGTCGGGATACAGGTGCGGCGTATCGGACAGCACCTCCAGCTTGACCAGATCCCAACCCCCGGCCTCGCGTGCCAGCCGCAGGGTGCGGACCGCATCCTCGCCGGTAAAACAGCCGGCGGTATTAGGCAGATAGGTGAACCGGTCCGGCTTCACATGGTCAACCAGCATCGGCTGCGACGGATCCGACAGGTTCACCCGACGCAAGGCCACGGTGACGATCTCAGCGCCTGCCGCCTCGGCCGCGGCGGCGTTCTGGGCATAGTCGGCATATTTGCCGGTTCCGACGATCAAACGGGAGGTGAAGGTGCGGCCGGCGACGGTCCAAGTATCTTCGGGTGTGGTCATGGCTATTCCCCTAAGCCTCAGGGACGCTGCGGGGAAGCGACTGATTGGCGCAGATCACCCACCGCCCACGAATTGCACCAGCTCGATGCGGTCCCCCTCGGTCAGCACGGTCTCGCCATGCAACGACCGCGGCACGATGGCCAGGTTACGCTCAACAGCCACCTTGCGCGGGTTGAGGCCCAGTTCGGTGACCAGGTCCAGCACGGTGCGCGCGGTCACGGTCCGGATATCGCCGTTGACTTGAATGTGCATGTCGTTAGGTCAACCTTATCTCCGGCGCGGTTTGACCCGCGCCGTCCGTCAGCTAAAAGACCGCCCCGGCCGGAGGCGGTCGGTCCCTGTTTGTCAGAGCGAATGCCCGGAACACTCACCCTCTACGTCCTGAACGGTCCCAATCTCAACCTGCTGGGGGTTCGGGAGCCTGAGGTCTATGGTCGCGAGACCCTGGCCGATGTCCAGGCACGCTGCGAGTCGGCCGCCGGGGACGCCCGTGTCGTGTTCCGCCAAACCAACCACGAGGGCGAGTTGATCGACTGGGTCCAGGAGGCCCGGGAACAGGCCTCGGCCCTGGTCATCAACCCGGCCGGCTACAGCCACACCTCGGTGGCCCTGCTGGATGCCCTGAAGACCCTGACGATCCCGGTCGTCGAATGTCATTTGTCGAACCCGGCGGCGCGCGAGCCGTTCCGGCATCGATCCTTCGTTTCGCCGGTCGCGACCGGTGTGGTTTCGGGCTTCGGCCCTTTCAGCTACGAACTGGCCGTGAAGGCCGCCCTGAACCTGGTGCACGACAAGGCGTCAGCTCCGGGCCGTTCGCACAACGCATAAGAAGAAGAGGCACACTCGTATGGCCGACACCCCCAAAAAGACCCCGCCCAAGCTGGACAATGATCCGGCCGGTGAGATCGACACCAGCCTGGTTCGTCAGCTGGCCGACATCCTGAACGACACCAGCCTGACCGAGATCGAGGTCGAGCGTGGCGAACTGCGCATCCGCGTCGCCCGTGAGCTGACCATGTCCGCGCCGGTCCAGTATGCCGCTGCGCCCGTTCAGATGGCACAGGCCGCCGCACCGGCCTCAATGCCGTCGGACCCGGCGACCATCGTGGCCCGCTCGGGCGAGGACGTGAAGTCGCCGATGGTCGGCACCGCCTATCTGCGTCCGGCCCCGGAAGCCGATGCCTTCGTGTCCCCCGGCGACAAGGTCCGCAAGGGCCAGACCCTGCTGATCGTCGAGGCGATGAAGACGATGAACCCGATCCAGGCGCCGCGTGATGGTGTGGTCAAGGAAATCCTGGTCGGCGACGCCCAGCCGGTGGAGTTCGGCGAGCCGCTCGTCGTGCTCGAGGCCCAGGGCTGACCATGTTTACCAAGGTCCTGATCGCCAATCGCGGCGAGATCGCGCTACGGATTCACCGCGCCTGCAAGGAGATGGGGATTTCCACCGTCGCCGTGCACTCGGAAGCCGACCGCGGGGCCATGTGGGTCCGGCTGGCCGACGAGAGCGTCTGCATCGGTCCGGCTCCGGCGGCCAAATCCTATCTGAACATCCCCTCGATCATCGCCGCGGCGGAGATCACCGGGGCCCAGGCCATCCACCCCGGCTACGGCTTCCTGAGCGAGAACGCCCGTTTCGCCGAGATCGTCGAGGCCCACGGCATGACCTTCATCGGCCCCAAGCCCGAACATATCCGGGTCATGGGTGACAAGATCACCGCCAAACAGACGGTCAAGGCGGCGGGCATTCCCTGTGTGCCAGGCTCAGACGGCGGCGTGGCCACGGTCCAGGACGCGATCAAGGCCTCGAAATCCATCGGCTTCCCGCTGATCGTCAAGGCAGCCTCGGGCGGCGGCGGGCGCGGCATGAAGGTCGCCCTGACGCCTGATGACCTGGCCGAAGCCGTGCAGACCGCCCAGTCCGAGGCCGCCGCGGCCTTCGGCGACGGCACCGTCTATCTCGAACGCTATCTGCAGAAGCCGCGCCATATCGAGATCCAGGTTGTCGCTGACGCCCACGGCAATGTCGTCCATCTGGGCGAGCGCGACTGTTCCCTGCAACGCCGCCACCAGAAAATGATGGAAGAGGCCCCCTCGCCCGCCCTGTCGGCCAAAGAGCGGGCCGCAATCGGCGAGACCGTCAACAAGGCGATCGCGTCCATCGGCTATCTGGGCGTCGGCACTATCGAATTCCTGTGGGAGGACGGCGAGTTCTTCTTCATCGAGATGAACACCCGCCTGCAGGTCGAGCATCCGGTCACGGAGATGATCACCGGCGTCGACCTGGTCCGTGAACAGATCCGCATCGCCGCCGGCGAGCCCCTGTCCTTCACCCAGGACCAGGTCAGCTTCCACGGCCACGCCATCGAATGCCGGATCAATGCCGAGAACGCGGAAACGTTCACCCCGTCGCCGGGCACCATCACCGACTTCCACGCCCCCGGTGGGCTGGGCGTGCGGCTGGATAGCGCCATCTACAACGGCTATTCGATCCCCCCCTATTACGACAGCCTGATCGGCAAGCTGATCGTGCATGGTCGCGACCGGGCAGAATGCGTCGCCCGCCTGAAGCGCAGCCTGGGCGAGATGGTCATCGGTGGCATCGACACCACCATCCCCCTGTTCCAGAAACTGCTGCAGGAGCCGGACATCCTGTCGGGCGACTATGACATTCACTGGCTGGAAAACTGGGCCAAGCGCCAGGCCGGACAAGGCTGACGGCATCGGACGAACCCTCGGTGCGGGAGGATCGGATGACCGAACCTGATTTCAGTGTCTCCGATCCGTTCGGCGGCTTCGGGCCGCAACAACTGTTGCGCTGCTATGCCGATGGCGTCTTCCCGATGGGCGAGACGCGCGACGATCCCCGTATCTTCCTCGTCGAGCCGGATCAGCGCGGGGTCATCCTGCTGGACCGCTTCCACATTCCGACGCGCCTGCGCCGCACCGTGCGCAGCGAGCCCTTCGAGCTGCGGGTCGATACCGCCTTCGCCGACGTGCTGGACGCCTGTGCCGTAACCGGAAGCGGGCGCGAGGACACCTGGATCAACGGGCCGATCCGGCGGCTCTATCTGGAACTGTTCGCTGGCGGCCATGCCCACAGCATCGAATGCTGGCGCGACGAGCACCTGGTCGGCGGCCTGTACGGGGTGACCCTGGGCGGGGCCTTCTTCGGCGAGAGTATGTTCAGCCGTGAGCGCGACGCTTCAAAGGTGGCGCTGGTGCATTTGGTGGCACGTTTGAAACTGGGCGGCTGGACGCTGCTGGATACCCAGTTCCTGACCGGGCACCTGGCCCAGTTCGGCGCAGTGGAAACGCCCCAGGCCACCTATCTGAGGATGCTGAAACCCGCCCTGAAGATGGTGCCGGACAAGACCGCCCTGGCCCGCCCGCTGGGAGGGGCCGTTGCGGTGACCTATGCCTTGCAGGCCACGACCCAGGCGTCGAACACCGGGTGCTGAAGGCCGTTGACGGCGGGTGACGAGGCAAACATCCAGCCCCGGAATATCTGGCGTGGATCGGTGCCCGGCAAGGCCCCGCGCGGCTGCAGGCTGACTTCGACATAGGCGATGGCGTCGTCGGTCACTTCGTCCGGAGCCGACATTTCGCAGGCGCGGACCTTAAAGATCAGGGTGTTGTTGAAGCGAACCGGCTGACCACCGACCTCGACCTCGAAACGCATGGTCTCGGCAGTCACCTTGTCGATGGCCTGTATCACCGCGACCGGGCGACGCTGACGGCGGGCAGGCACCAGCGGCTCATCGTCCTTTGGCGTTGCTTCTGAAACCACCACCGGCTCGGGCTCGGGCTCGACCAGGGGCGCGGCCTTCTCTTCAACCCGGGTCACGACGGCCACAGGCGGCGGCGTGACCGCGACCGGCGCAGCCGGGGCCGGGGTGCCGGCAGGGGCAGATTCTACAGGCGCAGTATCCGCCGGTCGCGCCGGCGTCTGGCGCAACAGGTCAGCGACGGTCGCCGGAGCCGGCGTGGCATCCTGCGGCACGTCCAGCCGTGCGCCTGCGTCGACGGTACCGGACCCCATCAGGGCCACGACCGCCACGCTCGCCAGGATCACCCCACGATGGGTCATTCCGGCTTCCACGACTCATAGTCGCCGGTCGCCGCGGGACGCTGGCCTTCCGCGGCCATCGACCCCTGCGGCAGCCAGGCCATCGGCGTGCCTGTCAGGTTGGGGATGTGGTCCCGCTCCCACGAGCGACGCGGCAGCGGCTCGACGGTCGGCGGCTCCTCAAAGGTGTAGTGCAGCCAGCCGTGCCAGTCGGGCGAGACCTTGGTGGCCTCGGCATAGCCGTCATAGATGACCCAGCGACGCTTGCGCCCGTCATAGCTGACGTTGTCACGCGACTGGTAATAGCGGTTGCCGTGTTCGTCAGTTCCGACCAGCGCGCCGCGCTTGGCCACGGTAAACAGGGTCCCGATCGTCGCCCCGTTCCACCAACCGAAAATCCTGCTCAGCACGTCCACGCACCCGTATCTTTCGACGCGCGGGGAGGTCCGGCGACGCTGACGCGATCATAGAAACCGGCGGCCCGTCCGTCCAGCACAAGCCGCGATCACTTCAGATCAATATGTTGGGGGTAACACAGGCAGCCCACGCTAGATTTATTGCGGGAGGACCGGAACATCTTCTAGGATCAAGGTTACGCCACCCAGGATCGCCGCATGCGCTTCATGGCCCGCTTCGCCGCCCTGGCGACGACCGCCACTGTCACCACCCGCGAGATCGAGCGCGCGAACCGGATCGATTCGGTCCTCGCGCCGACGGACTGGACGGATGTGCGCGTTGAGGCCTGGCTGGACTGGGCCGACGCCCAGCCCGAGGTGCCCTACAGCCCGGATGACTGGCTGGACGGCGCTGTCGACGCCTGGGCCGCCCGGATCGCCGCACGCGGCCTGAAGCTGGGCCTGTTCACCCGCGCCATGGCCGAGGCCTTCGCCGGGGAATTGTGCGCCACCATCCGCCTGGGGCTCGTGGCCCCGACCCTTCCGGACCGAAGCGCGCCGGTCGAGCCGCTGGACCTGTCCGATCCTGATGCCCGTCGGTATCTGTCGGACGCTGTGGCCGCCCGCCGCTGTGACCGGCTGGCCCCGGCGGCCGTCGAGACCGCCTCCATTGCACTCAACGCCGTCGCCGACGCCGTCCTCCGGTGCGAAGGTCCCCGCGAGGACTGTGCCGATCCAGCCCGCAACCCGGCGCTGGCCCGCGTCGCCCTGGCCGCGCGCCGAGCCGGTGCGGCCGACGCCGATATCCTGCGCGCCATCGCCGGCGAACGGTTCGACGTCCGCACCCGTCCCGCGCCCGTGCGGTCACCACTGGTGGCCTGCGCCGCGCGCGACCGGATCATTGCCGGCGGGACCGAAGCCGGGATCGCCGCTGATGCCTCCCTGGACGGCGACCTGATCCTGACCTTCGCGAGCACCGATGCGGCCCGCTTGAGCCAGACCGCTCGGGCCGGCGGAGCCCTGCTGTACCTGCCGGCGATTGCCGCCCTGCCCGGCGGCTGCAGCGACGAAAACCTGAGCGCTCTCGCCCAGCTCTGGACCGTGGCCCTGGACCTGGCCGGGGCCGGAACGGCCATCGCCCTGGGTCTCTCGGGTCTGGCGGATCTGGTGGTGGTAGAGCCCGTGAGTGACCAGCCGATCGACGCCGAGGCCGGTCGAATCGGCGAGCGGATCGCCCGGGCCATGACCACGGCCTCGATCGACCTGGCCCGGTCCCGCAACCTCAAGGGAGCCGGCGGCGACAAGGACCGCGACAGCGCGTTGCGGCGGCACACCGCCCTGTCCTTGTACGTCGATGATGCCGAGGCCGCCCTGCGCCTGGGCGCGACCCCCTTTTCGCCGGTTGATCACTACCAGACCGGCGACGGCGAGGTCGTTCCTCGCCTGCGCCCTTCCCTCGCAACGGCCATCACCAATGCCGGTGGCGACGTCGAGGCCGCCGAGCGTTACCTGTTCGGACACCGCACACTGGCCGGAGCGCCCGGTTTCGACCACGCGACCCTGCGCGGCCTGGGCTTCACCGACGTCGAACTGGAGGCGCTGGAGGGTGCCCTGGTCGATGCTAGCGGCTTCCAGGAGGTCTTCTGTGCCCCGGTGCTGGACCCCGGCTTCCTGTGCGATGTGCTGGGCGTAAGCGAAACCACGCCCCCCGACCTGCTGAACCATCTCGGTCTGACCACCGACAGTGTGCGTGAAGCCCGCGCCTGGGTGTTCGGTCACGGGACGCTGAAGGCCTGGCCCGAGGCCCCTGAGACCCTGCGGACAGTGCTGAACGATCCCCAAGCCTTTGAGGCCGAACTGCGGGCCGCGCTGGAGCCTTACAGCGAGGCCCCCGACGTCGCCCCCGTGACCATCGACTGGCGCGCGACTCCAGCCGAGGCCCTGGTCTTGCTGGGAGAGGCCGCAGAGTCTGGCCGACGTGCGGTTCGCCTGCGCCGGGCCACGCCTCCCGCCGGTCCGTTGCTGACGCTGACCGAAAGTGAACCCGCCGCCCGTCGCACCGAGCCCGAAGCCCGGGCCGTGGAGCGGGTGGTCGAGAAGGTCGTCGAGCGCGACCGGACCCGACGCAAACTGCCGGACCGTCGCAAGGGCTATATCCAGAAGGCCGCCGTGGGCGGTCACAAGGTCTATATCCACACTGGCGAATACGACGACGGCGAGCTGGGTGAGATCTTCATCGACATGCACAAGGAAGGGGCCGCCTTCCGCAGTGTGATGAACAATTTCGCCATCGCCATCTCGATCGGGCTGCAATACGGCGTGCCGCTGGACGAATTCGTCGACGCCTTCGTCTTCACCCGGTTCGAGCCGGCGGGACGGGTCACCGGCAATGACTCGATCCAGTCCGCGACCTCAATTCTCGACTACATCTTCCGGGAACTGGGTGTGTCCTATCTAGACCGGCACGAACTGGCCAATGCCGGGGCGGATCAGCTGAACGCCGACGGCCTGGGCTCGGGCAAAAGCCACGACATTGAGGCCGTGCCTGCCGCCCGCTTCATTTCCAAGGGCTTCGCCCGCGGATCCACGCCCGACAATCTGGTCGTTCTGCCGTTCGGACAAAAGCGCGACACAGCGCCTGCATCGACCAGCGTGCCGACTGAAGCCGCCACCTGCCCGGCCTGCGGCGATTTCACGCTGCAACAGCGCGGCGGAGCCTGGATCTGCGACACCTGCGGTGTGGCTCCGTCCATGCAGGGATAGGTAAGGGTCTCAGCGCTATATTGGTCCGCGTCTTGCATAGGCTGACGTCAACGACCGGAGAGCCTCCCGCCATGAAACCGATTCTGACTGCATTCGCCGCCCTGGTCCTCGTGTCTACCGCAGCGCCTGCCCTTGCCCAGAACGCCGGCCAGATCGCGCGCGTTCGCGGCGGAGCCAGCTGCCCGGGGTGTAATCTGTTCCAGGGCAGTTTCGGCGGTCTGGAGGCGCGAGGACTCAATCTGACCGGTGCCCGGCTGCGTCAGGCGGATCTGAGTCTGGCGGTGATGAACCGGACCCGGTTCAGCAACACTGACATGCGCGACGTTGATGCCTACGGCGCGGTGTTCTCAAGCAGCAATTTTGCCGGTGCCAACCTGACCAATGCGAGCTTTGTCGGGGCCTATCTGCAGGGGTCCAACTTTTCGCGCGCAACCCTGACCGGCACCAATTTCTCGGGGGCGCAACTGACACGCGCGACCGGTCTGACGCAGAGCCAGCTGAACCGGGCCTGCGGCGATTCCGCCACCGTCCTGCCCTCTGGTCTTCGCATTCCCGCCTGCTGAGGGCCCCCTTCCTTACGGCGATTTAAGTAGGGACATCACAGCTTTGGGGTCATTGAGACAGGGTGTTCCAGTTCAGTCTGTCCCGTATCTGTCGCCTTTCGACCGCCAGCCTCATCGCTGGTGCGGCGATCGGCGTGATGACGCTGATCACGCCCGCCGCCGCTGAAGTCCAGTTTTCGTTCCAGGACCGGGATATCGCCCGGATGGTTTCGCTGGGCGGATCCTGCAACGGCTGCGAACTGTCCGGACGGAATCTGTCGGGCGCGACCTTCACCGGGGCCTCCTTCATCAACGCCACCCTGGTCGGAACCAATCTGCGCGGGGCCGAGATGGTCGGCTCCAATTTCAGCGGCAGCGACTTCAGCCGGGCCGATCTCATCGGTGCGGGGATCCTGGGCGCGAATTTCACCGGGGCCAATTTCACCGATGCCAGCCTGATGGGGATCGAGGCCACGGGTGCCACCCTGGTGCGAACCCGTCTGAGCGGGGCCAATCTGTCGGGTTCAGAAATGTCCGGCGCCAACATGAACGGGGCCGTCCTGGTCCGCGCCAATTTCAGCGGAGCCGAAGTGAGAGGCGCAACCCTGGCCAATGTCGACGCGCGGTCCGCGAATTTCGACAATGCCGAGATCGATGCCTCGAACCTGTCCCGGGGCGACTTCCGCTCGGCCTCGTTCCGGAACGCATCGCTGGATGGAGCCCGACTGCTGGACGGCCGGTTCGCCAACGCCGACTTTTCCAATGCATCGCTGAACCGGACGGATATCCGGAGTACCGATCTGTCCGACGTCCGCGGCCTGACCCAGAGTCAGATCAATCGCGCCTGCGGCGATTCCGAGACGCGTCTTCCCGCGGGTTTGTCGGTGAGAATCTGTCGCGGGGTTTCGATCATGCGACGCCCTTCGCCACCCGCTCCGCCTTCGCCGCCCGTGCCACCGCGGCGCAATTTCGCGATGGCCACCGGCGACTGACCGGCCGCTCAGGCCTTCAGCGGCGGCGCTGAGCGGATGTGCAATTCTTTCAGCTGCTTTTCATCGGCCGCGGCCGGCGCATTCATCAGCAAATCCTGACCCTGCTGGTTCAGCGGGAAGGCGATGACCTCGCGGATCGCCGTCTGGTTGGCCAGCAGCATGACGATGCGATCGATGCCGGGGGCCAGACCGCCGTGCGGCGGTGCGCCGTAGCGGAAGGCGTTCAACATGCCGCCGAACTGCTCCTCGACCACCGAGGCGTCATAGCCGGCGATCTCGAAGGCCTTGAGCATGATCTCGGCCTTGTGGTTCCGGATCGCGCCCGAGCACAGCTCATAGCCGTTGCAGACGATGTCGTACTGGTAGGCGAGGATATCGAGCGGGTCCTTGCTCTCCAGCGCCTCCATCTCACCCTGCGGCATGGAGAAGGGGTTGTGCGAAAAGTCGACCTTCTTCTCTTCCTCGGACCATTCGAACATCGGGAAGTCGACGATCCAGCAGAATTTGAACGCGTCCTCCGGGATCAGGTTCAGGTCCTGGCCCAGCTTGGTGCGGGCCGATCCGGCGAATTTGTGGAACACGGCCGGGTCGCCGGCGACGAAGAAGGCGGCGTCGCCGGTCTTCAGGCCCAGCTGGGCGGCGATGGCGGCGGTCTTCTCATCTCCGAGGTTCTTGGCGATCGGGCCACCGGGGCCTTCGGGGTTCTGGTCATCGGCCGCGCGCCAGAAGACGTAGCCGAGGCCGGGCTGCCCCTCGCCCTGGGCCCAGGAGTTAATCCGGTCGCAGAAGGCGCGGCTGCCACCGGTCGGGGCCGGAATGGCCCAGATGGCGTTCTTGGCATCGGCGGCAAGGATCTTGTTGAACAGGCCAAAGCCGCCGCCGCGGAAATGCTCGGACACGTCCTGCATCTCGATCGGGTTGCGCAGGTCCGGCTTGTCGGTGCCGTATTTGGCGATGCTCTCACGGTAGGGGATGCGGACGAAGGGATAGGCGTCGACCGTCTTGCCGTCGGCGAACTCCTCGAACACACCGTGCATGACGGGTTCAATCGCCGCAAAAACATCCTCTTGCGTGACGAAGCTCATCTCGACGTCGAGCTGGTAGAATTCCAGCGAACGGTCGGCGCGCAGGTCCTCGTCGCGGAAACAGGGCGCGATCTGGAAATAGCGGTCGAAACCCGAGACCATCAGCAGCTGTTTGAACTGTTGCGGGGCCTGCGGCAGGGCGTAGAATTTGCCCGGGTGCAGGCGCGACGGCACCAGGAAGTCGCGCGCGCCTTCGGGACTCGAGGCGGTCAGGATCGGCGTCTGGTATTCAAGGAACCCCTGACCGACCATACGCTGGCGGATCGAGGAGATCACCCGCGAGCGCAGGACGATGTTCTTGTGCAGGGTCTCGCGGCGCAGATCGAGGTAGCGGTGCTTGAGGCGGATGTCCTCGGGGTATTCCGGCTCGCCGAACACCGGCAACGGCAGTTCGGCGGCTTCGGACAGCACCTCAACGGCCTTGACCTGGATCTCGATCTCGCCGGTCGGCAGGTTGGCGTTCTTCGTCTCGGCGGAACGGGCAACGACCTCGCCGTCGATCTTGATCACGCTCTCGGCGCGCAGCCGCTCAACAGCCGCGAAGCCCGGCGTTTCCGGATGCAGCACCAGCTGGGTCAGGCCGTAGTGGTCGCGCAGGTCGATGAACAGCAGACCGCCGTGGTCGCGCTTGCGATGGATCCAGCCTGACAGGCGGACGGTCGAGCCGGCATCGGAAGCGCGCAGAGCGCCGCAGGTGTGTGAACGATAGGCGTGCATGGAGGGCATTCGTCTTGGAAAACGGCTGTGAAACAGCGAAAATTTAGAGGGCCGGAAGGGCGCATTATCGCCCCCTAAAGTCAAGGCGGAGACCCGCTTATCCGCCATCCACAGCCAGCGTGCATTGTCCACGGCGGGGGCGTCGAACGCATACGCCCCCGCAAACCGATCTGCTATGGGAAGACGATGCATGTCCCGGCTCGCCGCGATCAGTTAAAACTGCCCCTCGAACGGGACGTCCCGGCCGGGGCGGCTGAATTTGTGCGCTCGCCCAGCAATGCCGAAGCCATGGACGTGCTGGAGCGCTGGCCGGATGGCGGGGAACAGGTGCTGGCCCTGCAAGGCCCGGCCGGATCCGGCAAGAGCCATCTCGCCGCGATCTGGGCCGAACGGGTCGGGGCCATCGCCCTGCACGGAGCCGAGGCCGGTCTGGCCGACCCGCTGGAACTGGAAGGCCGTCCTGTCCTGCTGGACCGGGCCCAGGACGCCGATGACGAGACCCTGTTCCACCTGATCAACCTGGCCCAGTCCGGCGGCGGAGCCCTGCTGCTGGCCTCGCGTCCGTCTCCCCGCGACTGGGTCACCGCCCTGCCTGACCTGCGTTCGCGGCTGGACGTGGTCCGGGTCATCGGCCTGCAGGAACCGGACGACACCGTGCTGGCCGCCATCCTCCGGGCCCGTTTCGCCGCCCGCAGCATCACGCCGGGCGACGAATTGATCGATTATCTGGTGCGACGTATCGACCGCTCGGCGGCGGCCGTGGAGTCGGTGGTCGACCGGCTGGACGCCGAACACCGCCCTGTGACCCGCGCCCTGGCCCGTCAGGTACTGGAGTCGGACGACGCGACCGGCGAACTGTTCGACTGAATCCCGGAAGCCCGGGCGCGGCGGGCCATCGAAATTTCCACCTTGCCCGGCGGCCATGGGGCGCTGAACGCTTGCAGCCGCCGCACCCCCGCGTCAGAACCGGACCATGACTGACATCGCGGCCATCACGGATACGACCAGCGGCGAGGTAGTCCCATCATCGCGCGCCCCGCAGATGGACCTGTCCGAAACCCTGATGGCCTCGCAGGAGCGGTTCTTCAACCGCGAGATTTCCTGGCTGAATTTCAACGCCCGGGTGCTGGAAGAAGCCGCCAATCCCGCCCATCCGCTGCTGGAGCGACTGCGCTTCCTGTCGATCTCGGCCAATAACCTCGACGAGTTCTTCATGACCCGGGTGGCCGGGCTGAAGGGGCAGGTGCGTGAGCGGGTCCGGGTCGTGTCGGCTGACGGCCTGACCCCCGCCGAGACGCTGGAAAAGGTCAATGTCGACGCCGGAACCCTGATGGACGAGCAGCAGCGGCGCTGGCGCAAGCTGCGCAAGGAACTGACCGTCGCGGGCATCGAGGTCGTCGACGCCGACCGCATCACCAAGACCGAGCGGGAACGGCTGGAGCCGGAATTCCTCAACCGCCTGTTCGCCGTGCTGACGCCGATGGCCATCGATCCGGCGCATCCCTTCCCCTTCCTGCCCAATCTGGGCTTTTCGCTGGCGCTGAAGTTGCGCCGGCGGCGGGACAATCGCACCCTCTATGCCCTGGTCCCGGTGCCGACCCAGGTGAAGCGGTTCTGGCCCCTGGCCACCGATGGTCGCTCCAAGCCGGGCAAGCGCCGCTTCGTGACGCTGGAAAGCCTGCTGATGATCTTCATCGATCATCTCTTCCCCGGCTGCGAAATCCTCGAACGCGGCGTGTTCCGCCTGATCCGCGATTCGGACATTGAGATCGAGGAAGAGGCCGAAGACCTGGTCATGGAATTCGAGGAGGCGTTGAAACAGCGCCGCCTGGGTTCGGTGGTGCGTATCAAGATCGAAGCCGGCATGCCCGCCGACCTCCGTACTTTCATCACCGACGAGCTCAACGCCGCCCCGCGCGACATCGTGCTGGTCGCCGGCATGCTGGGCCTGTCACAGGTTTCGGACCTGATCCCGGCCGGCCACCCGGACCTGAAATTTCCGGGCTACGAACCCCGCTATCCCGAGCGGGTTCGCGACAACGGCGGCGACATCTTCGCGGCCGTGCGCGAAAAAGACATGCTGATCCACCACCCGTTCGAGAGTTTCGACGTCGTGGTGCAATTCCTGCGTCAGGCGGCGCGCGATCCCAATGTCATCGCCATCAAGCAGACCCTGTACCGCACCTCCAAGGACAGCCCGATCGTCGCCGCGCTGATCGAAGCGGCCGAGAACGGCAAGAACGTCACCGCCCTGGTCGAGATCAAGGCCCGCTTCGACGAGGAGGCCAATCTGCGCTGGGCCCGGGCGATGGAGCGGGCGGGCGTCCACGTCGTCTTCGGCTTCGTCGAATACAAGACCCACGCCAAGCTCAGCATCGTCGTGCGCCGCGAGGGCGACGGTCTGAAGACCTACTGCCATTTCGGCACAGGCAACTACCATCCGGTCACGGCCCGAATTTACACCGACCTGAGCCTGTTCTCCTGTGATCCGGTGCTGGGCCGCGACGCCACCCGGGTGTTCAACTACATCACCGGCTATGCCCAGCCCGACGAACTGGAAGCCCTGATCGTCTCGCCACTGAACATGAAGGCCAAGCTGGTCGAGATGATCGGCAAGGAGATGTCGGCGGCGGCCAAGGGCAAGCCAGCGGCCATCTGGGCCAAGATGAACTCCCTCGTCGATCCCGAGATCATCGATGCCCTGTACCGCGCCAGCCAGGCCGGCGTGCGCATCGAGCTGGTGATCCGTGGCATCTGCTGCCTGAGACCGGGCGTGGTCGGCCTGTCCGAGAACATCCGGGTCAAGTCGATCGTCGGCCGTTTCCTCGAGCACAGCCGCATCGTCGCCTTCGCCAACGGCCACGAGCTGCCGCACGACAAGGCCCGGGTCTATATTTCCTCGGCTGACTGGATGAACCGCAACCTTGACCGGCGCGTGGAGCTGATGACCCCGGTGCGCAACGCCACTGTCCACGATCAGGTGCTGGACCAGATCATGGTCGCCAACCTGAAGGATGACACCCAGAGCTGGGTTCTCGACTCCGGTGGCGACTACCACCGGGTCAAGCCGGTCGATCCCGAGCGTCCGTTCTCGGCCCACAAATACTTCATGACCAATCCCAGCCTGTCCGGCCGCGGTCGCAAGGTGAAGAACCGGCCGCGCGAGCTGTATTTCGATGATCGCCGCAAATGACCGGTCTCGAGGACTCAACCACCGCACCCCGCGATATCGCCGTCATCGACATCGGATCCAACTCGGTACGCCTGGTCCTGTACCGGCTGGAAGGCCGGGCCATCTGGACCGTTTTCAACGAAAAGGTGCTGGCTGGACTGGGCCGCGACCTGGCGACAACCGGCCGTCTGTCCGAGGACGGCGTAACGTCCGCGCTGGCCGCACTGAAGCGCTTCGCCGCGGTCATTGAGGGGGTTCGTCCCGCTCACACCTTTATCGCCGCCACGGCTGCGGTGCGTGACGCCGAAGACGGGCCTGACTTCTGCGGTCGGATCGCCGCCGAGACCGGACTGAACGTACGGGTCCTGACCGGGGCCGAGGAGGCGCATTTCTCCGCCCTCGGCGTTCTGGCCGGTATTCCGGACGCCGAAGGGGTCACCGCCGACATGGGCGGGGCCAGTCTTGAACTCGCGCGGATCGCCAACGGCGAGGTCTCGCCCGGAATCACCCTGCCGCTGGGCCCGTTCTCCCTGATCGACCCCAAGGGGTTCGACGCCGGTCGGCTGCGCGACACCATCGGCCGCCGGTTGAAGGCCGCCGGTGACTATCGCAGCGACCACCTGCTCGCCGTCGGCGGAGCCTGGCGTAGCATCGCCCAGGTGCACATGGCCCTGATCGATTACCCGCTGCACATCGTTCACCAGTATGAGATCAGCGCGCCGGCGATCCGTGACACGGTCCGGCTGATCGCCCGCCAGTCCCGCTCATCGTTGGACAAGATGCCCGGCGTTTCCAAGAAGCGGGCCGAGACCCTGCCCTATGCCGCCCTGGTGCTGGAGGGGCTGATCGACCGGCTGGAGCTGAAACGCATCACGATGTCAGCATGGGGCGTGCGCGAGGGCCTGCTGTTCGAGGCGCTGGACGATGAAAGTCTGGCAACTGACCCGCTGCTGGCCGGCTGCCTGGCCCTGGGGGCGCGTCAGGGCATCTCTCCCACCCTGCCCGGCGCGCTCAATGCCTGGATCGGTCGCTTGCTGGATGCCGCGCCGGGCAGCGGCGACCCCACACGCGACGCCGTCCTGACAGCCGCCGCCTGCAATCTAGCCGACCTCGGCGCGCGTCTGCACCCCGACCACCGGACGGAACTGGTGTTCGATCAGATCCTGCGGGCCCCGATCCCCGGCCAGACCCATGCCGAGCGGGCCTTTCTCGCCTGCGCCCTGAACGCCCGCTACGGCGGGTCTGCAACCACGCCCCAACCCGCGACCGTGGCGCGCCTGCTGACTGATGAACAGCGGCTCCGGGCCCGGACCCTGGGTCTGGCCATTCGTCTGGCCTGCGACCTGTCCGGACGCTCGCCGCAGCTGCTGGCCAATGCCGGTGCCGCCGTCGACAAAGGCGTGCTGAAGCTGACCGCTCTGGACGGCTATGCCGACGTGCTGCTGGGCGAACAGACCCGGCGACGTGCCCGCGCCCTGGCCGACGCCATGGGGCTGAAGCTCGACATCGGTCGCGGTGCCGGGGCAAGCTGACTCCACACAGGGAGGCAGTGACATGGCAGTGACCGGAATCGGCGGACTCTTCTTCCGCTGCACGGACCCGAAGGCCCAGGCGGAATGGTACCTGACCCACCTCGGTGTCGGGGCCCCCGAGGGCGTCTGGATCTGGAACCAGCAGGCGGGGCCGACCGTGTTCCAGCCGTTCAAGGCCGACAGTGACTACTTCCCGGCCGACAGGGCTTACATGCTGAACCTGCGGGTCGATGACCTGGACGGCCTGATGGCCAGTTTGAAGGTCGCCGGCATCGAGGTGATCACCAAACCCGAATGGGATGCCATGCCCGAGGTCGGCCGCTTCGCCCGCATCCACGATCCCGAGGGCAACGCCATCGAGCTGTGGGAACCTGCAACGGCCGCCTAGACCATTTTTGTTTCGGGTCGAATCGACCCGAACCCAAAAAATGGTCCAGCATCATGCAGGAGCGAAATCTGAGGCGGGTTGGACAGCGTCCAACCCAACCGATTTCGCTCTAGCCTTCGGCTTCGATCTCGACGACCTCGACCCGCGCACCGTTCAGGACCAGGGCGATCTCGCCGCGCTTGAGCTTGAGCGCGTCCTCGCCGAACAGTTCCCGTCGCCAGCCCTTGAGCGCGTCGACCGGGGCATTGTCGTCCAGGGCGATCTTCTCAAGGTCGGCGACATTGCCGATCAGCTTGGTCGCCACACCGGCGTTGTCCGACTTGGCCTTGAGCAGCACCTTCAGCAGTTCAACCACCGACGGCGGGGCCGGTTGATTGTGGGACGGCCGGTCAAGCTTGGGCGCGTGAGCCTCGGGATCGGCCAGCACCCGTTTCAGTTCGACGATCAGCTCCGCGCCCAGACGCGAGCCACCAAACCCCTTCGGCACCGAGCGCAGCCGGTTGAAGGCCTCGGCGTCGGTCGGGCCCTGGGCGGCGATCTCGTCGATGGCGTCATCTTTGAGAATGCGCCCGCGCGGCTGGTCACGCTCCTGGGCCGCCTGTTCGCGCCACACGGCCGTGGCCTTGAACGCCGCGAGGTATTTGGCCGAATATTTCTTGGGCTTCAGCCGTTTCCACGCCTTGTCCGGCGTGGTGTCGTAGAGGTCCGGATCGATCAGCCCGGCCATCTCCGAGGTGACCCAGCCCAGCCGTCCGGCCTTTTCGAGCCGGTCGCGTAGCTTGGGATAGAGGGTGGCCAGATGGGTGACGTCGCCGATAGCGTAAACCAGCTGGGCATCGCTGAGCGGGCGGCGCGACCAGTCGGTGAACCGGCTGCCCTTGTCGATCTCCTGCTTCAGCATCTGGCGGACCAGAGCCTCATAGCTGACCTGATCGCCGAACCCGGCGGCCATGGCGGCGACCTGGGTGTCGAACATCGGGGCGGGCATGGCCCCCAGTTTGACGAAGATTTCGGTGTCCTGGCGCGCGGCATGGAACACCTTGATGATATCCGGATTACGCAGCAGATCGAGGAACGGCTCCAGATCCAGCCCCTCGGCCAGCGGATCGATATTGGCCTCGTCGGTGGCCGAGGCCGCCTGGATCAGGCACAGCTTGGGCCAGTAGGTCGTCTCCCGCATGAACTCGGTGTCGACGGCGATGAACGGGGCCTTGGCCAGGCGCGCACAGAATTCAACGAGTGCGTCATTGGTGGTGATTGGCGTCATTGGGATGCTATAGCCCCGCGCGAGCCGGTTGTGGCAAGAGCTGCGACAGAATTCCGCCCCCTGATTCAGGCCGTGACCGATGAGTGACACTTCCGAAACCCCGCGTGGCGGCCTCACCTACGCCGATGCCGGTGTGGATATCGATGCCGGCGAAATGCTCGTCGATGCCATCAAGCCGCTGGCCAAATCGACTCGCCGCCCCGGAGCCGAGGCATCGCTGGGGGGATTCGGTGCCCTGTTTGACCTGAAAGCGGCCGGATTCGTCGATCCGCTGATCGTCGCCACCACGGACGGCGTCGGCACCAAGCTGAAGATCGCCATCGAGACCGGGCGTCACGACGAGGTCGGAATCGACCTGGTGGCCATGTGCGTCAACGACCTGCTGGCCCAGGGCGCTGAGCCCCTGCTGTTTCTCGACTATTACGCCACCGGCAGGCTTGAGATCGACGCGGCCCGTCGGGTGGTGTCCGGGATCGCCGAGGGCTGCCGTCAGGCTGGCTGTGCGTTGGTCGGTGGCGAGACGGCGGAAATGCCCGGCATGTATTCGGGCGGCGACTATGATCTGGCCGGCTTCTCGCTGGGCGCCGTCGAGCGCGGCCATGCCCTGCCGTATCTGGACCGTCAGGCGTCCGGCGACGTCATCATCGGTCTCGCCTCATCCGGCCCGCATTCGAACGGCTATTCGCTGATCCGCAAGGTGGTCGAGGCCTCGGGCCTGGCCTGGGGTGATGATGCGCCCTTCGCCAAGGACCGCACCCTGGCCCAGGCCCTGATGGAGCCGACCCGCATCTATGTAAAACCGGTTCTGCCGCTGATGAAGGCCGGCCTGATCAAGGGCGCGGCCCACATCACCGGCGGTGGTCTGATCGAGAATCCGCCGCGCTGCATCGCCGAGGGCCTGCAGGCCGAGTTCGACTGGAACGCCTGGCCCCTGCCGCACGTGTTCCAATGGCTGGGCGAGGTTGGCGGCATCAGCGATCACGAGCTTCGTCGCACCTTCAACTGCGGGGTCGGCTTCATCCTGATCGTCGCCCCCGAGAATGCCGAACCGGTGCTGGCTGGCCTGCTCAACGCCGGTGAGACGGCGTTCGTCTGCGGACAGCTGACCGCCGGCTGACAGCGGCGGGGCGCATTGACCGTCCCGTTCCGTCCCGGCAAGGTCCGCGCCCCGGTATTCAGTGAGGCCCGATTATGCGCGTCGTTTCCATCGCCCTCTTCGGAGCCTGCCTCGTCGCCGCCTCCCCTGCCCTGGCCCAGACCCCGGCAGCGGTCGAACAGCCGCTGCTCCACACCCTGGCCGCCGAGGTTCAGCCGGAGCGGATGCGCGCCGACATCGAGGCCCTGGTGGGCTTCGGCACCCGTCACACCCTGTCCGAAACCCGTTCCGACACTCGGGGTATCGGGGCCGCCCGGCGCTGGACCCAGCGCCAGTTTGAGGCAATGAGCCGTGACTGCGGCGGCTGCCTGACCATCGCCACCCCGTCCGACACGGTGACCGGGCCACGCGTGCCTGTGCCGACCGAGGTGGTGGACGTGCTCGCCATTCAGCGCGGCACCGGCGATCCCAACCGGGTCATCATCATCTCCGGCCATATCGACTCCCGGGTCACCGATGTGATGAACGCCACTTCCGACGCGCCGGGAGCCAATGACGATGCCTCGGGCGTGGCGACGGTGCTGGAGGCAGCGCGGGTGCTGTCGAAACACCGGTTCGACGCCACCCTGGTGTTCGCCGTCCTGTCGGGTGAAGAACAGGGCCTGCTGGGCGGCAAGATCCTGGCGGACTATGCGACCGCCCAGGGCTGGCAGGTCGAGGCCAATCTGAACAACGACATCGTCGGCAATTCCGAAGGTCAGAGTGGCGTGCGCGATACGACGCGGGTCCGGGTTTTCTCGGAAGGCACCAAGACGGTCGAGACCGCCGCCCAGGCCGAGCGCCGGCGCTACAACGGGGGCGAAGTCGACTCCTCGTCGCGCAACCTGGCCCGGTTCATCGATGGCATCGCCGATCGCTATCTGACCAATTTCGACGTCGAGCTGATCTACCGCACCGATCGCTACGGCCGCGGCGGCGACCAGGTCGAGATGCTGCGGGCCGGCTTCCCGGCCGTGCGCGTATCCGAAGGGGCCGAAAACTACGACCGCCAGCATCAGGACCTGCGCACTGAGGACGGGGTCGTCTATGGCGACACTATTGAGGGCGTCGACTTCGACTATCTGGGTCAGGTGGCCCGGCTGGACATCGTCTCCATGGGGGCCCTTGCCTCGGCACCGTCCGTCCCGACCGGCGTGACCATCGCCGGTGCGGTGAAGCCCGACACTACCCTGAGCTGGACGGCAGTCCCCGGTGCGGCCGGCTACCGGGTGTGGTGGCGCGCGACCACGGCCCCGCAATGGACCTGGAGCCGCTGGGCCGGGTCCGCGACCGAACTGGTCCTGCCGGGCGTGGTGATCGACGACTGGTTCTTCGGGGTCTCGGCCGTCTCGGCGGACGGGTTCGAAAGCCCGGTCGTCTTCCCGGGGCCGCCGGGGGCCTTCGTCTCGGTCGGTGACCCTGCACCACGGCCGGGGAACTGATGCCGATCCGCATTCCGGGTCGCCGCCGCGTGGCCGTGCTGATCTCCGGGGCCGGTTCGAACATGGCGGCCCTGATCGCCGCCGGTCAGGCCCCAGACGCCCCGTTCGAGGTCGTGCTGGTGATTGCCAACACCCCTGAGGCCGGGGGTCTGGCGATCGCCGGGGCCGCGGGCGTCCCGGCCCTGACCATCGACCACCGACCGTACGGCAAGGACCGCGCGGCCCATGAACAGGCGATCAACGCCATGCTGGACGAACACGGCGTCGAGGTGGTCGCCCTGGCCGGATACATGCGGCTGCTGACTCCCTGGCTGGTGGGTCGGTGGGCCGGGCGAATGCTGAACATCCATCCCAGCCTGCTGCCCCTCTATCCGGGACTGGACACCCATGCGCGGGCCATTGCCGCCGGGGATTCCGAAGCCGGCTGCACGGTCCATATCGTCACCGAGGGGGTCGATGAGGGCCCTGCCCTCGGGCAGGCCCGCGTACCGGTACGCGACGACGACACCCCGGCGACCCTGGCCGAGCGGGTCAAGGTGGCGGAACACCAACTCTACCCTCACGTCCTGAGTACCTACTGCCGGACCCTGCATTAGCGATTTGTAATGTTTGGTGATCCCGGCCGCCCCTATTCTGTTCGCGACAACCTCATCATTGAACGCAACGACAGGCTGACCATGACCCGACATTCCATCCTTCTCGCCAGTGCCGCGCTCGGCCTGATCCTGTGCACCCCGGCGATGGCGCAGCCGTCCGCCCACGCGGCGCATGCCCGGGCACCTGTCCATGCCGTGATCGGGACCTGGGGCTTCGACCCGGCGTCGATGGATACGACCACCCGGCCCGGCAATGATTTCGACCGCTATGCCTCAGGCACCTGGAAGGATGAGACAACCATTCCGGCCGATCGGGCCTCATGGAGCGTCTGGAACGTCCTGTATGACGAAGCCCAGGAGCAGCTGAAGGCGATCATCGAGAACAGCGCCGCCAACCCCGACTCCTCGCCCGAGGCCCAGCGCATCGGCAATTTCTACGCCAGTTACATGGACGAGGCCCGCGTCAACGCCCTCGGTGCCGCACCGATGCAGCCGGGACTGGCCGCCATCCGTGCCGCTGACAGCCACGCCGCCATCGCCCGACTGATGGGCGAAAGCTTCGGCAAGGCGGGCTCCAGCCTGTTCGCCCTCGATGTATTCGAGGACCTGAAAGATCCCGACACCAACAGCGCCTATATCGGTCAGGGCGGGCTGGGCCTGCCCGATCGCGACTACTATCTGGAAGCCGCCTTCGCCGAGAAGAAGACCGCGTATCAGGCCTATGTCGCCCAGATGCTGACGATGATCGGCTGGGCTGATCCAGACAAGGCCGCCGCCGCCATCGTCGCCTTCGAAACCCGACTGGCCGAAAAACACTGGACCCGCGCCCAGTCGCGCGAAATCGACATGATCTACAATCCGATGACGATGGCCGAGGTCGCGACCTATGCGCCCGGCTTCGACTGGGCCGCCTGGACGAACGGTGCCGGCCTGCCGACCGCCGCCCACACGGTCGTCGGCGAAAAGACCGCCATTCCCGAGCTGGCCCGCATTTTCGGCGAGACCGACCTGGCGACCCTGCAGGCCTATGAGGCTTTCCACTACGTCGACCAGTCCGCGGCCCTCCTGTCGCAACCCTTCGTCGATGCCCGCTTCACCTTCCGCAGCACCGTTCTGAACGGCATCACCGAGAACCGGCCGCGCTGGAACCGGGCCGTTCGCGCCGTCGACGGCTCGATGGGTGAAGCCCTGGGCAAGGAATATGTCCGCCTGCATTTCCCGGCCTCGTCCAAGACCGAGATGGAGGCTTTGGTCGGCAATCTGCGGATCGCCATGACCAACCGTCTGCAGCACCTCGACTGGATGGGCCCCGCAACCAAGGAACAGGCGCTCTACAAGATCGGCAATTTCGGCGTCAAGGTCGGCTATCCCGACCAGTGGCGCAGCTATGACGGCCTCGAGATCCAGGCCGACGACCTGTACGGCAATGTCGAGCGGGCCGGAGCCTTCGAATGGGCGTGGCAGATGGGCAAGCTGACCCGCGCTGTCGATCCGCTCGAGTGGGGCATGACGCCCCAGACCATCAACGCCTACTACAATCCGCCACGCAATGAGATCGTCTTCCCGGCGGCCATCCTGCAGGCTCCCTTCTTCGACCCGGCGGCCGACCCCGCCGTCAACTACGGCGGCATCGGTGCCGTCATCGGCCACGAGATCACCCACGGCTTCGACGATCAGGGCCGCAAGGTCGACGGCGACGGCGTGCTGCGTGACTGGTGGACGGCCGAGGACGCGGCCAAGTTCGAGGCCCGCGCCGCGGTCTTCGGGGCCCAGTACGACGCGACCGAGCCCCTGCCGGGCATGTTCGTGAACGGCGACCTGACCATGGGCGAAAACATCGCCGATCTGGGCGGCTTGCTGTTGGCGCTGGACGCCTATCATCTGTCGCTGAACGGTCAGCCGGCCCCGGTCATCGACGGCTTCACCGGCGACCAACGGCTCTTCCTCGGCTGGGCCCAGGTCTGGCGCGCCAAACAGCGGGACGCCGCCCTGCAGCAGCAGCTGGCGACCGATCCGCATTCCCCCGCTGCCGTGCGGGCCTCGGTTCCGGTACGCAACATCGACGCCTGGTACGCGGCGTTCGGAGTCAGTCCCGGCGACGAACAATACCTCGCCCCCGAGGCCCGCGCCCGCATCTGGTAAATTCTGCCTGATCTGAAACGAGGACGGCCCCGGAACCTCGCCGGGGCCGTCTTCAATTCCGGGATCCCGTCGGGTGGGACAATCAGTCAGTTCGAGCAGTGCGGGCCTCGGCCCGTCCGACCAGGACCGTCAGCAGGACCACGGCTGCCGCGGCGACCCACAGCGCGAGAACGCCATACCGCAGGAACACCACCGCACCCAGCGCGCCACCACAGGCCAGACCGCCCCACAACAGCAGGAACGGGACCCAGTCCCAGCGTGGACCGCCGTGCAGGGCGGTCGCGATCCTCTGGCCGATCCTGACCAGGGTGCCGGTCATATAGGTCAGGCCGACGCCGACCTCCCCATTCTTCTGGAACACGGTATTCTCGACGCCCATGGCCAGAACGACGGCGACCATGCCCGGCCCGTACAGTCCGACGGTGCAGAGCCCCGCCCCGATCAGAAGAAGTCCGGCCTCGAGACCGAGTATCATCGCCCGCCGTCCCTCCCCGAACCGCCGGGCGCAACTCGCCCCCAGAACCACCCCGCACACGAACAGGCCGATCAGGCCGATCGCGATCAGAGCCTGGGTCCATTCACCGGTCGCCAGTCCAACGCCGAACCGGGTCGAATTGCCGCTCATGAAGGAAACGAAGAACCCGCCCAGCGTCAGGAACCCTACCGCGTCGACATAACCGGCGAGCGCCGACAGGCTGGCGGCCAGTAGGACACCGCTATGGCCATAGTCTTTCACGTCGATATCCCCTGCACGGGTGCAGCCTGACACGAAAACGGCCGGATCGTTACCGATCCGGCCGCCTGTCGTTCGATCTGGTGACGATCGCCTAGCCGACGATCTGATCGGCCGTGAAGAACTGGGCGATTTCGATGCCGGCGTTCTCGAGCGAGTCCGAACCGTGGACCGAGTTCTCGCCGATCGACAGGGCGAACAGCTTGCGGATAGTGCCGTCAGCAGCGTCCTTGGGGTTGGTCGCGCCCATGACATCGCGATAGGCGGCAACGGCGTTGGGGCCTTCCAGCACCTGGACGACGACCGGCTCGGCGATCATCTGGCCGACCAGCTCGCCGTAGAACGGACGCTCGGCGTGGACTTCGTAGAATTTCTTGGCCTGGGCCTCGGTCAGCTTGATGCGGCGTTGGGCCACGATCCGCAGGCCGGCACCTTCGATGACAGCGTTGATCGCGCCGGTCAGGTTGCGGCGCGTGGCGTCGGGCTTGATAATGGAGAAGGTGCGTTCGGTCATGGAAAAGGACTTCTTCTGTGGGAGTTTGAAGGTGGCGGGCTTATAGCGGCGCCCTCCCCGGTTTCCAACTGCTGTCCGAAACGTCTTTCCTGCCATGCTCCAGATCACCGACCTGACCTTCAATGCCTGGGGACGCAAGTTCCTGGAAAACGCCTCCGTGAGCCTGCCCCCGGGGGCCAAGGTCGGCCTGGTGGGCCGCAACGGCGTCGGCAAGACCACCCTGTTCAAACTGATCCTGGGCGAACTGGCTGCCGGTGGCGACGAGATCAGCCTGCCCAAGACCGCCCGTATCGGCTCGGTTGATCAGGAACACCCGGCCACGCCGTTCAGCGTGCTCGACACGATTCTTGAAGCCGACGTCGAACGCCATACGCTGATGGGACGGCTGGAGACCGCCCCACCGGAGGAGCTGGGCGAGATCTGGGCCCGGCTGATCGACATCGACGCCGACTCGGCCCCGTCGCGGGCTTCCGAAATTCTGGCCGGTCTGGGCTTCAATCAGGATGACCAGCAACGGCCGATGTCTGAATTCTCTGGCGGCTGGCGCATGCGCGTCGCCCTGGCCGCGGCCCTGTTCGCCGAGCCGGACATGCTGCTGCTCGACGAACCGACCAACTATCTCGATCTGGAAGGTGCTCTTTGGCTGGAATCCCGGCTGGTCAAATATCCGCACACCGCCCTGATCATCAGCCACGACCGTGAACTGCTGAACAATTGCTGCACCCATATCCTCCATCTCGCGAACAAGACGATGGAACTCTACACCGGCAACTACGACACCTTCGAAAAGACCCGCGGTGAGAAGGCCCGACTGCAGCTGTCGGCCAAGGCCAAGCAGGACACCGAACGCGCCCACCTGCAGGCCTTCGTCGACCGCTTCAAGGCCAAGGCCTCCAAGGCGGCCCAGGCCCAGTCGCGCATGAAGCGACTGGCCAAGATGGAGCCGGTGGCCACCACGATCGAGGAACGCGTCGCCCCCTTCACCCTGCCGTCGCCGCCGCGGCCGCTGGCCCCGCCGCTGATCCGGCTCGAGCGCGCCAATGTCGGCTATGAGACCGGCAAGCCCATCCTGCGCAATCTGAACCTGCGCATGGACCTCGACGACCGCATCGGCCTGCTGGGCGTCAACGGCGCCGGCAAGTCGACCTTCGCCAAGATGATCGCCGGGGCCCTGAAGGTGTCCGAGGGCGAACTGCACCGCGACCGCAAGATGCGGGTGGGCTGGTTCCACCAGCATCAGATCGAGGCCATGGACCCGACCGATACGCCGCTGGAGATCATCCGCCGCGCCATGCCGGATTCGACCGAAAGCAGCCGCCGATCGAAATTGGCCCAGTTCGGACTTGGCTATGAGAAACAGGAAACCACGGTCGAGAGCCTGTCCGGCGGCGAGCGCGCGCGCCTGCTACTGAACATGGTGGCCATGGACGCGCCCCACGTCCTGATCCTCGATGAGCCGACCAACCACCTCGACATCGACAGTCGCCGCGCCCTGCTGGACGCGCTCAACCGCTACAACGGCGCGGTGATCCTGATCACCCACGACCGCTCACTGATGGAGCTGGTCGCCGACCGGCTGTGGCTGGCGGCGGACGGGACCGTCAAACCGTATGACGGCGATATGGACGACTATGCCAAATTCGTCCTCGACCGGGCCAAACAGGCCTCGGTCCGCCCGACCCAGGTCAAGGACGAGACAGCGGCCGCGACCGGCGGTGGTGGCGGCAACAAGAACAAGAAAAACAACAAGAAATCCGGCCCCTCGCCCTCGACCCTGCGCCACGGGGTCAAGAAGGCCGAGGAACGGATGACCCAGCTGACGGCCGAGATCGCCCGCATCGACGACGACCTGGCCAATGCGGCGATCAGCAACCCCAGGGCGCTGGAAGGCCTGACCCGCGCACGCGCCAAGACCCAGATGGATCTCGACACGGCAGAACAGGCCTGGGTCTCTGCCGAGGAAGCCCTGGCCGAGGTCTCCTGAGGCAACAGGGGCCGGGACCCCGACTGGCAATCAGCCGCAGTCGACCGACTTGATGATGCCCGTCGCCTCGTCGAAGCGAATGTTCAGTCGATCGGGGTCGTGATCCAACGTGGCGGCGCATGTGGTGCAGACCAGTCGAACATTGGCACCACGCGGAAAGGTCACCGCCCCGATATGGCTGCCGATCAGCGATCGTGAAGCTGCGGCGTCGCAGCGCGCAGGGGCCGGAGCCTCTGTGACCGGAACCGGGGCACAACCCGCCGCCAGGACGACGACACCGCTCAGGATCACGGTAAGGTAAAGCTTGGACATGGGGAGCTTACCTCTAACCACAGCGCACCTGTTCGACCAGATTGGTTTGCGCGTTGAAGAAGATGTTCAACCGGTACGGCGAATAATCCATGGTCACCGGGCAGGTCGTGCAGACGACCCGCCGGTTGATCACATCGACCGGAACGGGGATGTCGTTCCGCGACCGGCCGACCAGCCACTGCAACTCGCCGGCTCGGCACAGGTCGCGCGTCGAATCGTCCGGCATCCGCGATCCCACAGGCTGGCTGCGCTGGGCTTCCTCCACCGCGCGGGGACCCGACTGGTTTGAAACGGGTGTCGACGAACAGCCGGCCAGGGCCAGCAGCACGATCAGCCCGCCTTTTCCCAGCGCCCCTCGGGAGACTGTTTCCAGTAGGCGAGGGTCGCGCCCTGCGCCTTCAACGCCTTCCAGCGCTCGCGTGACCCGGTCAGGGCCTGATCGTTGCGTCCGTCGAAGATGATGAAGCATCGTTCCAATCCATCCGTGACACCGATTTCAGCGCCATCGATCATGAATAGCGCCTGAGCAGCGTTCAGGTTCTCGCCCGATTCGCTCAGCAGGATCGGCTGACGGTCGGCATTCGGCTCTGAAGCCCGGCCGTGAGCCAGAAAACTGTCGTCCCGCCACGTCCACAGATGTTCGTCCAGCGCATCCAGTTGGGCCGGGTCGGACACGTGAATCAGGGCTTTCCAGCCCCGTTCACGCGTCTTTTCCAGCAACCCCGGCAAGACCTGCTCAAGCGTCGACCGCTCGAGATGATAAAACCAGAACTCACACATCACCGCTGTCCGGGCTTCAGCTCTCGTAGGTATCGGCGACCATCCGGTCGAGCGTCCGCACGCCAAAGCCCACGGCACCGTCCGGCACGATGGCGCGCGTCGACTTGTCGGCCCAGGCCACGGCCGCGATGTCGAGGTGCGCCCACGGCGTGTCCTTGACGAAGCGCTGCAGGAACAGGGCGGCCGTGATCGAACCCCCTGCGCGACCGTTGCCCGTGTTCTTCACATCGGCGATCGGGCTGTCGATATGCTTTTCGTACTGCGCCGGCAGCGGCAGACGCCAGAAATTCTCGTCGACCTTGTTGCCGGCAGCGATGATCGGGTTGGCGACCGCGTCTGAGTTCGAGAACACACCGGCGTAGTCCTTGCCGAGAGAGACGATGATCGCCCCGGTCAGGGTCGCCAGATCGATCATGAATTTCGGCTTGAACCGCTCCTGGGTGTACCAGAGGCAGTCGGCCAGAACGAGTCGGCCCTCGGCGTCGGTGTTGATGACCTCGACCGACTGACCCGAGAGGGAGATGACCACGTCACCGGGACGCTGGGCGTCGCCGTCGGGCATGTTTTCGACCAGGCCGATGACGCCGACGGCGTTGACCTTGGCCTTGCGGCCCGCCAGCGCATGCATCAGGCCGGACACGGCGGCCGCGCCGCCCATGTCCCACTTCATGTCTTCCATGCCGTCAGCCGGCTTGATCGAGATGCCGCCGGTGTCGAAGGTCACACCCTTGCCGACGAAGGCGATCGGCTGGTCGCCCTTCTTGCCGCCATTCCACTTCATGATCGCCACCTGGCTGTCGCGACGGCTGCCCTGGCCGACGCCCAGCAGGGTGCGCATGCCCAGTTTCTCCAGCTCGGCCTCGCCCAGCACCTCGACCTCGAGGCCCAGCGATTCCAGCGCCTTGACCCGGCGAGCGAACTCGACCGGATAGAGGACATTGGCCGGCTCGGCGACCAGATCACGGGCGAAGATGACGCCATCAGCCACCGCCGACATCGAGACGAAGGCGGCCTCGGCGGCCTTCACATCGCCGCTGACGATCCGGACCGTGGTGATCGACGGGATCTTCTCGGGTTTCTGCTTGGTCAGATATTTGTCGAAACGATAGGCGGCCAGACGCGTGGCGAAGCCGATGCGGGCTGCCTGTTCGGGCGACAGGGCGGTCGCATCGACCGTCAGCACCGTCGAACCGGACAATTTCGCCGCATGATAGGCGGAGCCGGCGGCGGATTCGATCGCGCCGTCGTTGAGTTTGGCCGCGGCTCCCAGGCCACTCAGCAGAACCGTGCCCGCGTCGATCCCGGTCGGCGCAGCGACCAGCAGGGTGCTGTCGCTCTTGCCGGTGAAGCGGCTGGCGGTCATCGCGCGGGACAGGGCACCGCCGGAGGCCTTGTCATGATCGGCACCCGCACCGATCAGGGCGCGGCCCTCATGAACGAGGAACACCAGAATTTCCGCGGCACCGGCCGCCGAGACAAACTCGACCTTCATTGATTTACTCCAGCCGGAGCGGTTTGCCCCGGTCTTGATTACAGGCAACTGGGCAATCGTGACCGGTTGTCCCGGGCACGTGACGGTGTGTATTAGAGTCCCTCTTTGGCTCGCCTGCAACCGGGCGATTTTTTTCAGTCATGACCCTCATTCAACGCTATTTCTTTCGCCAGATAGCCCTGCCCGTCGCGGCCGCGTGCGCCGCGCTGGTCGGAATCGGCATTCTGAGCCAAAGCCTCGACCAGCTTGAGATCATCGTCGAGCGCGGCCAGAGCGTCTGGGTCATGGTCAAGCTGACCCTGCTGGCGGTGCCGCAGCTGCTGGCGGTGATCCTGCCGATCGGTCTGTTCGTCGGGGCACTCATCTCCCTGACCCGTCTGCAGCGCGAGCAGGAACTCACCGCGGCTTTCGCCAGTGGCGTGACCCGATGGGCGGTGATCCAGCCGGCCATTCTGCTGGCGGCTATCGTGGTCCTGATGACCCTGGCGACCACCCTGGTCCTGCAGCCTGCTGCCCAGCGTCAGGCGCGGGCCGAGGCCTTCGCTATCCGTACCGACCTTGCCGCCCTGCTGGTTGAGGAAGGCCGGTTCGTCCAGGGCCCCGGCGGCCTGACGGTCTATGTTCAGCAGGTCGAGCAGAACGGCTTGATGAAAAACCTGTTCGTCTATCTCGATAACGGCAAGGCAGTGCGAACCTGGGACGCGAACGAGGCCCGCTTTGGCCGCAGTGCTGACGGCGCACCGACCTTGCTGCTGAAGTACGGAACGATGCAGGAATATTCGTCCAAGGGGGTTCTGAACCAGCTCTCGTTCGACAGCCTGCCTTTCGACCTGTCACCGTTCACCAGCACCGACGAAAAGGTTCGCTACAAACCCTCCGACCTGTGGATCGGCCAGCTGTTCAATCCGTCCCCGGCCGTGCTGGCCCGGGTCGGCACGCACGGGGAATTGCTGGCCGAGGCCCATTCGCGCCTGTCCTCACCCCTCTACGCCTTGACGGCCATGGCCATGGCCCTTGCGGCGATCATGGGTGGAGCCTTCAGCCGCACCGGCTACGGTGCCCGGATCGGTAAGGCCGCCGCCGTCTTTCTCGTCGTGCGCGTCCTCGGCTATGTCGTCGTGGCCGCCAGCGCCTGGAACGGCTGGCTGAACCTGTTGCAGTACCTGCTGCCGATAGCCGCCACGGCCGTCGCGCTCCGGCTGGTGTTCATGGCATTGAAGCCGCACCGCCGTCGGACCTGGCCGGCCTGGCGTCGGTTGAAAGCCCGTTTCGCATGATCGCTCCCGCCGTATCCCGGATCGTGGCCGTGCCGGTCAGTCGCGTGCGCCTCGGCAGTATCGAACGCTATGTGCTGGTCCAGCAGATCCGCGCCCTCGGCATGGCCCTGGCGGTGATCGCCGCCCTGGTCATGCTGATCGACTTTGTCGAAATCTCTCGCGGCGTAGGGTCCGACGTCGACCTGTCGGCCCTGCGAATACTCGGACTGATGGTGCTGAAGTCCCCGGCCGTCATCGTTCAGTTGCTGCCCTTCGTGTTCCTGTTCGGCACCCTCGCCGCCTATATCGGGCTGAACCGACGCAGCGAACTCATTGCCATGCGGGCTGCAGGCGTCTCGGCCTGGCGATTTGTGCTTCCGGCCGCCGGTGCGGCCTTCATGCTGGGGATCGTGACCGTGGCGGCACTCGGCCCGGCGGCGGCCTCGGCCGACGGCCTCTTCCAGCGTGAGCGTGGCCGCCTGAGCGGTGGCGCGGCGGGGGCGGACACCTCCGGCGTGGTCTGGTTGCGCGAGGGGGACGGACCGCGCCAGGTCGTGATCCGGGCCGAGCGTCAGGACCGCGCCAACGCCCGCCTGCTGGGCGTGACCTTCTTCATCTATTCGACCGACCCCGAGGGTCGCCGGGTGTTCACCGAGCGCCTCGACGCGGCCTCGGCCAGTCTCAGCGCCGGGCGCTGGCGGTTGGTCGATGCGATCGGGGCCCAGACCGGGCAGCGCGCCGTGTCCTATGCGACACTCGACCTGCCCTCCAGCCTCGCCGACGAAGAGGCGTTCGAACGGTTCGCGCGTCCGCAGTCGACCCCGTTCTGGTCCCTGCCCGCCCAGATCAAGCGTGTCGAAGACGCCGGCTTCTCGTCCACGGCCTACCGGCTGCGGCTCCAGCAACTGCTGGCGACCCCGCTGATGTTCGCCGCCATGTCGATCCTGGCCGCCGCCTTTTCACTGCGGCTGATGCGGCTGGGCGATCTGGCCCGGATGAGTGCCGCCGCGGTCGTTCTGGGCTTCGGCTTCTTCTTCCTCAACCAGTCCGCGGCGGCCTTCGGTTCGGCCGAGGTGATCCCGCCCTTTGTCGCAGCGTGGCTGCCCCCGATCCTGACGGCTCTCGCCGCCCTGACCTTGCTGTTCTATACCGAAGACGGCTAAGCGGACGCTCTTCCGCCCCAGAGTGAATGTCGAATGCAGCGTGACCGCAGCGTCCTGAACAGGAGAGCCCTGCGCCTCCGGCTTCTGGCCGGCACGGCGGCGATACTGCTTGGCCCCTGGATTCCCGCCGCAGCAGCCCAGGCCCAGACTCCGACCCCCGCTCCGGAATCCGCCGCCGAGGCCGGTCCCGACGGCCTGACGCCCCAGGCGGCCTATTTCGACGCTGACATCCTGAGCCGGGAAGGCGACGTCGTCACCGCCGACAGCTATCCGGGCAACCGGGTTCTGGCGCGGTTTCAGCAACACACCCTGCGCGCGGGCAAGGTCACCTATGACCTCGCCCAGGGACTGGCTTCCGCCTCGGGTAATGCGCAGCTGGTGGACCCCGATGGCAACATCGTCTTCGCCAGTCTGCTGGAACTCAATTCCGACCTCCAGACCGGGGTCGCGGTCGACTTCGCCACCCGAATGACCAACGGGGCCAGTCTGATGGCCGCCACCGCCGTTCGGCGCAGCAGCACCGTGAACGAACTCAACTATGCGATCTTCACGCCCTGCCCGGTCTGCAACGCCGACGGCAGTACCCGGACCCCCACCATCTCGATCCAGGCTGAGAAGGTGGTCCAGGACGAGGCCTTGCGGGCCATCCTGTATCGCAACGCGGTCTTCAAGGTCGGGGGCGTACCGGTCTTCTATCTTCCGGTCTTCGCCCACCCCGATCCCACCGTCGAGCGCGCCTCAGGCTTCCTGGTGCCGCTGATCAATTATGACCAAGGTCGCGGCCTCAGCTACGAGCAACCCTATCTGATCGTGGTCTCGCCGTCCGAGGACTGGTTGATCAGCCCCCAGATCAATTCCCGGGTCGCGCCTCTGCTGAACGCCCAATGGCGCCGGCGTTTTGCCAACGGCACTGTCGTCGCCCGGGGTGGCTATACCTACGCCCAGAATTTCGGTGACTTCGATATCGACGGCGACGGCATCGACGATACGCTTGTCCCGCTGGCCGAAGAACACCGCAGCTATCTGTTGGCCCACGGGCGGTTCGATCTGGATGGTCCGTGGCGCTGGGGCTTCACAGCCGAACGGACGTCCGACAAGACACTGTTCGACCGCTACGACATAATCTCCCCCTATCAGGACAACGGGCTCTACTACGGCGATCAGCGTCGTCTGATCAGCCAGCTGTACGCCGAGCGCCAGACACAGAATTCCTATCTGTCCGTTGCAGCCTTCTCGCTCCAGAGTCTGCGGGTCGCCGCGGCCAACGAGGACGCCCCGGGCCTGAACATCTTCGAGAACGACAACAGCCTGCCGATTGTCGCCCCGTTGATCGATGCCCGCTGGGAGCCGTCCGGTCCCCTGTTCGGCGGTCGATTGCGGCTGCGTGGTTCGTCGGTGGCGCTGTTCCGCGACGCCTATGTCGGCGGCCCCGTCCTGCGACCCGAGCAGATCCCGACAGGCTCCACCTTCGGTTTGCCCGGCGTCGACAGCCGTCGAATCAGCGGACAGGCGGAATGGCGACGGACGCTGATCTCGACGGCCGGGGTGCGGTGGGAACCGTTCGTCGACCTGCGTACCGACATCTATTCGGTCGCCGACCTGCCGCCGATGCTTGGCGTCGACAGCGCGACGATCACGCGCGGTCGCGCCACCGCCGGGCTTGATGTCAGCTATCCGCTTGTCCGTCGCTTCGCCGGCGGCGCTGATCTGGTTCTGGAGCCGGTCGGCCAACTGTCGCTGTCCACCGACGCCGATCTCGACCCGCGCATTCCGAACGAAGACAGCCAGACCCTGGAACTGGACGAGAGTTCGCTGTTCCGCGTCGACCGCTTTCCGGGTCAGGACCTCTACGAAGGGGGTCTGCGCCTCACCGCCGGCACCCGCGCCACGCTGAACTGGGCCGGCGGACGACAGGCCAGCCTGTTCGTCGGCCGCAGCCTGCGATTGGACGAGGAACCGGCCTTTCTTGTCCCCGTGCCCGACGCGCCCACGCAACTTTATGATCCGACCGGTCTGGCCGAAAAATCATCGGACTGGGTGGTCCAGGGCAGTTTCACCCCCTCGGACCGGGTACGCGGCTGGGGTCATGCGACGGTCGACAGCAGTGGCAGTATCCGGCGCGCCGAACTGACCGTCGACGGGCGCTGGGGACGGCGCAACCAGGGCAGCCTGACCTATATCGTCGACCGTTCCGACCCACTGCGGCGGCTGAACCCCTATCCGAATCCGTTCGATCCGGCCGGACCGCCGATCCAGCAGTCGCTGAATCGCAACTACGAGTTCGTCCAGCTGGCGGTCCAGCAGTTCGTCCGTGGCAACTGGGGCGTGACCGCGACCGGCATCGTCGATCTGGAGCGAAATCTGATCACCCGTTCCGAAGTGGGCCTGCTTTTCGACGACGATTGCTTCCGTTTTGAGCTGGGCTTTCGCCGGGACAACACCCGCGTTCGGCCCAGTGGTCCGTCGGAAGGTGTCTATGTACGCCTAAACCTCGCCACTTTCGGCGGTTCAGGTTATGGACAAAGCGACAGGCGTTGGTAGCGACGCCGATAAGGTGCGCAGGCCGTTGACGATCCCTTCGGATCGATGCGTTGCCGCCTTAAGGAATCAGGACTGACGATGCGTTTTAAGCGTTACACGACGGGCGTCGCCATCGCCGCGCTCCTGGCCGGCTCGGCCTATGCCCAGACTCCGGGACAAGCCCCGATCGCCGCGGGAACCCTGAACCCGGCCTCGGAAGAAGCACCGGTTCGTCCGGTCGCGGCACCGGAATTCCGGATGGCGGACGGTATCGTCGCCACCGTCAACGACAGCATCATCACCGGTTTCGACCTGCGCCAGCGCATGTTGCTGGTCATCGCCATGACCCAGGTCCAGCCGACGGATGAAAACATTCAGTCAATCCAACAGGAAGCGCTGAACGTCCTCATCGACGAGCGTCTGCAGGCCCAGGAAATCGCGACCTACAAGGATCTCATCGTCTCGGACGCGGAAGTGGACGCCGAGATCGCGGCCATGGCCCAGGAAGTCGGCACCAATGCCGAGACCTATCTGAGCTTCCTGGCCGAGGGCGGCATTCGCCCCCAGACCTTGCGGGAACAAATGCGTGTCTCGATCGGCTGGCGCGCTCTGGTCGGCGGACGCTTCGGCACCCGGGCCCGGGTCAGTCGGGGTCAGGTCGATCAGGTCATGCGCCAGTTGGCCGAGTCCGCCTCCAAGCCCCAGTATCTGATCGGCGAAATCTATATCGAAGCCGCCCGCGTCGGCGGCCAGCAGCAGGCGCTGGATGGCGCGGCCCAGTTGGTCCAGCAAATGGTCCAGGGAGCCCCGTTCCAGGCCGTCGCTCAGCAGTTCTCGGCTGCACCTTCGGCTGTGCGCGGCGGTGACGCGGGCTGGGTGGTGCAGGGGACGGTCCAGCCGGCGCTGCAGACGGCGCTGGACCAGCTCGACGTCGGACAACTGTCGCGGCCGATTCCGGTCGAGGGCGGGGTCTACATCGTCTACATGCGCGACAAGCGGGACAATTCGGCCAGCAGCCTGGTGCAGCTGAAGCAGGTGATGGTGCGGTTGCCGGAGACGGCGAGCGAGGCCGAGGTGATGGCGGCAACGGCGCGGCTGACGGCGCTGCAGCCGCAGCTGACATGCGACAACATGCTGGCGCGGGCCACCTCGGAAGAGGGCCTGCTCGGCGCGGACCTGGGCGAGGCCGAGGTGCCCAGCCTGGCCCCGCAGTTCCAGCAGGTCGCGCGCTCGGGGGCCATCGGTTCGATAAGCACGCCGCTGCGCACGCCGCTGGGTGTGCATCTGGTGGCCGTTTGCGGCCGTCGCGCCGGCGGGGTCGAGGCCCAGTCCTATCGTGACGTCGAGAACCGCCTGCGCGGCCAGAACCTGGCCATGCTGGGCCGTCGCTACATCCGTGACCTGCGCGCCGACGCCCTGATCGAGATGAAATAGTGGCCGGGCCCCTGCCGCCGCTGGCCCTGTCGCTGGGCGAGCCGGCGGGTGTGGGGCCCGAAATCGTCGCCGCCGCCTGGACCGCCTTGAAGGCCGAAGGGCCGGTCTTCGCCGTGATCGGTGACGCAGGCCTGCTGCGCGCCCGCGAGGTGCCGGTGGTCGAGATCACCGCCCTGTCCGACGCGCCCGGCGTGTTCGCCCGCGCCGTACCGGTACTGCACCATCCCCTGCCCGCCCCGGTGCGTCCGGGCCGGCCCGAGCCGGCCAATGCCGGGGCCGTGGCCGACGGGATCGAGCTGGCGGTCAACCTGGCCATGTCCGGTGAGGCCTCGGGCGTGGTCACCGCCCCGATCGCCAAGGCCCCCCTGTACGCCGCCGGCTTCCGCTTTCCCGGCCATACCGAATTCATCGCCGAACTGACCGCCGACCTGCCGTTCCGCGGCACGCGCGGCCCGGTGATGATGCTGACCGCACGCGACCTGCGCGCCTGTCTGGTGACCATCCACGCGCCGCTGTCGGAGGTGCCGCAACTGGTCACCATCGAACGGGTGTGCCGCACCGCCCGGGTCGTGCACGAATCGATGCAGCGCGACTTCGGCATCGCTCGCCCCCGGCTGGCGCTGGCGGCGCTGAACCCGCACGCCGGTGAAAGCGGATCCATCGGCCTGGAGGAGATCGAGGTGCTGGCCCCGGCGGTGAAGACCCTGCGCACCGAAGGCATCACCATCAGCGACCCGACGCCCGCCGACACCCTGTTCCACGACGAGGCCCGGGCCCGCTATGACGCGGTCATCTGCCTGTATCACGACCAGGCCCTGATTCCGGTCAAGACGCTGGACTTCTGGGGCGGCGTCAACGCCACCCTGGGCCTGCCCATCGTCCGCACCTCGCCCGACCACGGGACCGGCTTCGACATCGCCGGACAGGGGGTGGCCCGGGCCGACAGCCTGATAGCGGCGATCCGGCTGGCCGGGGTGATGGCGGCGGCAAGGGCCCTATAAAACCGCTCATCCCCGCGCAGGCGGGTTGATCGTCTCCTCCCTGTTGCGCAGCAATGGGGAGGTGGATCGACGGCGAAGCCGGCGAGACGGAGGGGTAGGTAGTTCGCGCGGCCTGTTCCCCTCCACCGCTTCGCGGTCCCCCTCCCCATTTCATGGGGAGGAGACGGGCGGCGGGCGGTGCGCTAAGTCCCCCCAATGACCAACCTCCCCTCCCTGCGTGAAAGCCTCGATGCCCACGGGCTGCTGGCGAAGAAGAGCTTCGGCCAGCATTTCCTGCTGGACCTGAACGTTACCCGCAAGATCGTGCGGCTGGCCGGACCATTCGAGGGACGGGCGGTGATCGAGGTCGGGCCGGGACCGGGCGGACTGACGCGGGCGTTGATCGAGAGTGATGCGGGCAAGGTGGTGCTGATCGAGAAGGATCCGCGCTTCCTGCCGCTGCTGGCCGAGCTGGACAGGCCCGAATTCGGGGGCCCCGGGCGGCTGGTCACCGTCGAGGCCGATGCGTTGAAGGTGGATGAGGCGACGCTGGTCGCGGGCCCGGCCCATGTGGTGTCGAACCTGCCCTACAATGTCGGCACGCCGCTGCTGATCAAATGGATCACCGGGCCGTGGCTGCCGCACGCGCTGACCCTGATGTTCCAGAAGGAGGTGGCCGAGCGTATCGTCGCCGCCCCGGGCGAGGATGCCTATGGCCGGCTGGCGGTGATCGCCCAGGCGGTGTGCGAGGCGCATATCGTCATGCATCTGCCGGCTGCGGCCTTTACCCCGCCGCCCAAGGTGGCCAGCGCTGTGGTGCATCTGATCCCCCGTCCCGACCGGCCCGACCGGACGACGCTGAAACGGCTGGAGACGGTGACGGCGGCGGCCTTCGGTCAGCGGCGCAAGATGCTGCGATCGAGCCTGAAACAGCTGGGCGGGGCGGCCCTGTGCGAGGCGGCCGGGGTCAATCCCGACGCCCGGGCCGAGGTCATCGACGGTGCGGGATTTTTGCGGCTGGCCGGAGCGTTGCGTTAGGCCCCCGCCCGGCGCGGCGGATAACGGACGACGTCGGGTCCTTCCGAAGACTGCCGACCATGGCGTCGCCGAGATAGATGGTCGCCATGGTGCTGGAGGGGTGTTCGCCCATCATCCAGCGGGCGTGTTCACAGGCGGCGTCGATCCCGCCCGCCTCGACGATGTCCATGAGCGGGACCGTCGAGTTCCCGAGTTCGATGTAGCAGACGTATTCCACAGCACGACCCCCACGACCGTTCAGGCGAGAGCAGACGAGCGACGTCTCCCAGCCGCTGACACCTGATCCAACAATCAGCGGTATGTCCACTATGTGTCCTTACCGACTTAAAGGCGAGTCCTCCCGATCCTCCCCCGCAGGGGGAGGGGGACCGCGGAGCGGTGGAGGGGGAATGACAGCTGCGTCATTCCCGGATAGATTGCACACATGGAAGCGCCCGAACTCACCGTCCGGCGCGCGCGGGAATTGCGCCGCAGGATGAGCCTGCCGGAGGTTCTGGTGTGGCAGGCGATCCGGGGCGGGAAACTCGGTGTGCGCTTTCGTCGTCAGCACCCGGTCGGTCCATGGATTCTCGACTTCTACTGCCATGCGAGGCGGCTGGCCGTCGAGATCGACGGCACAACCCATGATCATCCGGACCGGGTCGCGTTGGACCATCGCCGGACTGTCTGGCTGCAGAAGCGGGGGATACAGACGCTCCGGATCGCGGCGTCCGAGGTGCTGGGGAATCTGGACGGGGTGCTGGAGGGGCTGAAGGCAAGGGTTGAGGCGGGCCACGCTTTGCCAGAGGCGGATTGATCGTGTGGCTGAAGACCCCCTCCACCATCCTTCGGATGGTCCCCCTCCCCCGTTGGGGGAGGAATGGGCCGGGAGATCCTCCCCCGCAGGGGGAGGGGGACCGCGAAGCGGTGGAGGGGGCGGGTCGGCGCGGATAGTTCGGGCTTACAAGGCGCGACAAGGGGCAACGAACCGGCTCTGAGTAACGTTGAAGGAAGGCTGGACCACCCCGGTCCGGACTGAATTCGTGAGATGCTCCATGCACGTCCTCGTCGCCGGTGCGACCGGCAAGACCGGCCTTCGTCTGGTCCGTGAACTTCAGACGCGCGGTCACCAGCCCGTCGCCCTGGTGCGGGAGGGGTCGGACACCGCCGCCCTGCCCGAAGGTGCCACGCTGCGTCGCGGCGATCTGACCAATCTCGATACCGACGTCTGCGACGGCTGCGACGCGGTGGTGTTCGCGGCCGGGTCCGGCGGGTCCACCGATGACGCCATGACCGATAAGGTCGATCGCGACGGGGCCATCCGCCTGATTGATCTGGCCAGCGACGCCGGGGTCGACCGCTTTGTCATGCTGAGTTCGGTCGGGGCCGACGATCCCGACCCGGACAGCGACCTGGCCCACTATCTGCAGGCCAAACACGCGGCGGATGAACATCTGAAGGCGTCGGGCTTGAGCTATGCCATCGTCCGTCCGGTGGCCCTGACCGACGACGACGGCGGGGGCGACGTCCGCTTCGGCGACGCGGTCGACGTGCGCGGCAAGGCCGCCCGGGGCGATGTCGCAACGGTTCTCGCCCAGGCCGTGACCGACAGCGACTGGACCGGACAGACCCGGACGATGGAGTCGGCCCCGGCCTGACCGGCCGAGCGGGCACCGGGCCCTCGTTTTCTTCACCGCCCGACTCGCCGGTACGATTCGGGCAGGGCCGCAGGTTCAGCGCGGCCACAGACGAAAGGGAAAGTCATGTCGACCTGCAAGGATACCACCGGCGACACCTGGGAAATCTATATGGGGGCGGACGGTCACCGATGGCGGCGGACCGCCGCGAACGGACGGATCGTCGGTGCCGCGACCCAGGGCTATGCCAACCTGCAGGACTGCATCGACAACGCCAAACGCAACGGGATGACCTGCGAACCGTCCTAGGCCGCGCTCATCTTGGTGCCCCCCGGGTCCTGTGGGATACCCGCTCCATGTCCACCGGAATCGAACCGTTTCGCGCCATCGCCATCAGCCGGCTGGCCCATGCGCTGAAGGCCGAGGGGCGCGGCATCATCCATATGGAGTTCGGCCAGCCCTCGACCGGGGCCCCGGCCGCCGCCATCGCCCGCGCCCACGACGTGCTGGACAGCGACGGCATGGGCTATTGGGAAAGCCCGCTGCTGAAGGTGCGGATCGCGCAGCACTATCAGGACCGCTATGGCGTCACGGTCGCGCCCGAGCGGCTGCTGCTGACCTGCGGCGCGTCACCGGCCCTGGTGCTGGCCCTGACCTCGCGTTTCGCGCCCGGTGACCGGATCGCCATGGCCCGGCCCGGCTATGTCGCCTATCGCAACGCGGTGCGCGGCCTGCGCATGACGCCGGTCGAGATCGGCTGCGGCCCCGAGGAACACTATCAGCTGACGGCGCGAGCCCTGGCGGCGCTGGAACCGGCCCCGGCGGGGGTGATCATCGCCAGCCCGGCCAATCCGACCGGATCGATCATCCCGGCGGCGGAACTGGCGGCCATCGCCGCCGTCTGTGCCGAGCGCGGTATCACCATCATTTCGGACGAAATCTATCACGGGCTCAGCTTCGGCGCGCCGACGCCGTCGATGCTGGAGTTCACGCCCGACGCCCTGGTGATCAACAGCTTCTCGAAATACTGGAGCATGACCGGCTGGCGGCTGGGCTGGCTGCTGGTGCCCACCGACCATGTCGACACGGCCAAGGCCTATATCGGCAACCTGTTCCTGACCCCGCCGTCACTGAGCCAGCACGCCGGTCTGGTGGCCATGGACCAGACCGAAGAGCTGGAGGGTCATGTCGCCGTCTATCGCCGCAACCGCGAGCTGATGCTGGCCGCCCTGCCCGCCCTGGGGCTGAAGACCATCGCCCCGCCCGACGGGGCCTTCTACATCTGGGCCGACATCGGCCACCTCAGCCACGACAGCCTGGCCTTCTGCGAAGTCCTGCTGCGCGACACCGGCGTGGCCACGGCCCCCGGCGTCGATTTCGACCCGGTCGACGGCGGCCATTTCATCCGCATCAGCTTCGCCGTGTCCACGGCGGAGGTGGAAGAGGCGTTGAAGCGGATGGTGGTGTGGTTTGGGGCGCGGAAGGTGGAGTGACGGTGGGCAGAGCGAACGTTCGTCGACAGGGCCCGCTGGCTCCATATTGATGGCAATCCCATCCTGAAAATCGGGTGGGCGACTGTGCAACGGACCGTAGATCGCCCATAGATGAAACCGACCCGTTTTCTGTCCGGCACGGAAAAATCAATCGGCTTTTCTTCGCCCGCAGGAGCTACCGACTGCATGACGGCAGAATCTGATGGCGAGAATTCCGGAAATTACTCGAAGACTGTCGAGTTCGCAGTCGCTGCTGCAGTGTTTGTCGTTTGCGCGATGTTTTTCGGTCTTTCGCGTGCGCTGCTTCTAACGACGGCAACGGGCGTTGTTTTCATAGTCACCACGGAAAAGTGGCACCTTGCATCACGACCCTGGTTTATCATTTTGATGGCGAGCGTCTGGATATCGCATGTTTCGGCAATCATGCTCTTTGATGTTCCCAGTCATATTCAGGGAGCCGCCCTGCTTGTTCCAATCATGGTTGTCGAAGCCATTGCGCTGTTCCTGCTGGTTTCTGCGATAGAAAAGCGCACCGAAAAGCCCCACGCTGACGGCAAGAATTAGCGGAGACCAGGTCGGGCCCCCGCCCCCTCACCCGTCAGGCCAGTTCCGCCAGCCTGTCCTCGGCCAGTTTCTCGACCAGGGCGGAGCGGGAAATACCCAGTCGGCTGGCCGTGGCGTCGATCGCCGCGAGAATGCCGGAGTCGAGCGACAGATTGGCCTTCACTGACCGTCCCAGCTTGCGCACCAGGGTCACGCTGCCAAGCGTCGCGCCGGCGGCAAAATCCTCGGCGAACCGCACATCAGCCCGGATCGCGTCGGGTGAGCGAGGCTCGGGAATGGCCCGGCCCCGGGCGTTGGCGATTTCGACCCACTGACGCAGGGATTCGACGGCGTTGGTGAGTGCTTCATCGATCGTTTCACCCATGGCGGTGCAACCGGGCAGATCGGGAAAGATGACGCCATAGGCCCCGGCCGTTCCATCGATCAAAACTGTATATCGGCTCATGACGGCGACTCTGGCTGACGGGAAGATCGGGGCTTCCCCTGGGATGACTAACGGGCGACGGACGACCAGCCCGCGACCCGCGCAATGGCCCGGGCGACACCCGGTGACAGGTCCTTGTGCCGGGGTACGATCGCCGGATAGTCGAAGTCCGGGTGGGTGTAGGCGTCGTGCTTCTTGCCGCCTTCGTTCGTCCATCCCTCTTTCGCGAGACGCCGAACGATCCTGGCGCGGTTGACTTCCAGCATCGCGAAGATCGCCCCTCCATGCGTAGGATAATGCGCCTGAAAACCTGAAAAGTCCATAACTGTAGGCGCACATTTGTGCGCACGGCAGTTCCGCGTACCGACCACCCCATCGACGACACACCCGACGCACCGCCCCGGCCACACCCGCTACCTCATCCACAAATGCGACCTCCCCGGCCAGAATCCGCGCTTCTCTACGCTACAGACCACTGATCCAACGCGCCTTTCTCCGCCAGCCCGCCAAATTTCCCGCCCCGGTCCGGGTCTGGGCGATACTGGGGGCATGACCATTGCCCTTCCCGCTCCGTCTCGCTGTCCGGCCAGTGCCCCGCCACCGCTGCGCGGTCCGCCTCCGCATCAGCATGGAGAGGAGACGGTGAACGTCCCCGACGGTCGTCATCCTTCGGCGTGCGTCAGCACGATCCTGTCGCGGACACCGGCGGCCGGGATCAACCGGCCTCGCCGTGGTCCTGGGAAATCGAATGACAGACGGGACGCCCTCGGCGGCATTACGATGAGCAAATTTCCGATAATCTGGCACGGTTACCACGGCCCCGACCGCCGGTTTGGCTGTTAGATGACGGTTTCAAAAGTGTTTTCCATTTTGGCAGGGTGGCACGGTTGGCACCCCGAATTCGGAACCCCGGCCCGGGGCAAACCCCACCCGATCTCCATCCCCGGGTCAGTGCTCCCCCGGGATTGTCGTCATCCCGGCGCAGGTCGGGACCCGGCGGACAGACCCGGACCCGGCTGCTAGAGATGCGACACACAGGCGGAGATCGACGACGGTGTTCAAGGGTCTGAAGGCGGTGCCGCGCGGGGTCTGGGCCCTGGGGTTCGTGTCGATGTTCATGGATATCTCGTCCGAGATGATCCACGCCCTGCTGCCGGTGTTTCTGGTCGGGACCCTGGGGGCCAGCGCCCTGCTGGTCGGGCTGATCGAGGGGGTGGCCGAGGCGACGGCCTCGATCACCAAGGTATTTTCCGGCTGGCTCAGCGACCGGCTGGGCCGGCGCAAGATCCTGGCCGTGGTCGGCTATGGGTTGGGGGCCCTGACCAAGCCGGTCTTTCCGCTGGCCGTGACCCCGTTCGAGGTGTTCGGGGCCCGGTTCGTCGACCGGATCGGCAAGGGCATCCGCGGCGCGCCGCGCGATGCCCTTGTCGCCGACATCACCGCGCCCGAGGCGCGTGGGGCGGCCTTTGGCCTGCGCCAGTCGCTGGACACGGTCGGGGCCTTCGCCGGGCCGCTGATCGCCATCCTGCTGATGTTGGTGCTGGCCAATGACATCCGCGCCGTCTTCGCCTGGGCCATCGTCCCGGCCACCCTCGCCGTGCTGGTGTTGGTCTTCGCCGTGCGCGAGCCGGAACGGGCCGACCCGACCGGGGCCGCCAGGGTGCCGATCCGCTGGAGCGAGGTGCGCGCCATGGGCACCGCCTTCTGGATCGTCGTGACCATCGGCGCGATCTTCACCCTGGCCCGGTTCAGCGAGGCCTTTCTGGTGCTGCGGGCCCAGGACATGGGCCTGGCCGTGATGCTGGTGCCGCTGGTGCTGGTGGTGATGAACGTCGTCTATGCCGTGGTCTCGACCCCGGCCGGCATCCTGTCCGACCGGATCGGCCGCAAGGGGCTGCTGGTGGTGGGTCTGGTCACCCTGATCGTCGCCGATGCCGTGCTGGCCCTGGCCCCCGGGGTGACCGGGGTGCTGATCGGGGTCGGCCTGTGGGGCCTGCATATGGGACTGACCCAGGGCGTGCTGGCCAGCCTGGTCGCCGACCGGGCTCCGGCGCGGCTCAGGGGCACGGCCTTCGGCCTGTTCAACCTGGCGACCGGCCTGACCCTGCTGATCGCCAGCGTCCTGGCCGGAGCCCTGTGGTCGATGTGGAGTCCGGCCGCCACCTTCGTCGCCGGCGGAATCTTCGCCCTGGCGGCCCTGGTCGCGACCGCCGTCCTGCTGCCGGGGTCTAGACCGCTTCGTTCAGCAGGGCCCGGCGGTAGCCCTTGAGCCAGATGTTGCGCGACTGTTTCGAGCGTTCGGCATGGTAGATGTGGGCCAGCTCGGCGTAGGAACGGTCGAAATCATCGTTGACGAAGACGTAGTCGAATTCCTCGCAATGCTCGATCTCGCCCTTGGCGTTCTGGATCCGCTGTTCGATGACCGACTCGGCGTCCTGCGAGCGGGTCACCAGGCGGCGGCGCAGTTCCTCGAGGCTGGGCGGCAAGATGAACACGCGCACGGCGTCGTGCGGGCATTTTTCGGCGATGTCGCGGGCCCCCTGCCAGTCGATGTCGAACAGCACGTCACGTCCCTCGGACAGGGCCCGGTCGATCGGGGCGCGCGGGCTGCCGTAGCGGGCCCCGTGCACATCGGCCCATTCGAGGAAGGCGTCCTGGTCGATCAGCCGCTGGAACTCCTCATCGTCGACGAAATGATAGTCACGGTCGGCGACCTCGCCGGGGCGGATGCCGCGCGTGGTCATCGACACCGACAGCTCCAGCCCGCCGTGATCGGCCATCAGCCGGCGGCACAGGCTGGTCTTGCCGGCACCCGACGGACTGGCGACGATCAGGAGGACACCCCGGCGGGGCGTGCGTTCATTCGACATTCTGGACCTGTTCACGCAGCTGTTCGATCACCGCCTTCAGTTCGAGTCCGGTGGCGGTGAGCGCGGTGGTAGCCGATTTGGCGCACAGTGTGTTGGCCTCGCGCATGAATTCCTGGGTCAGGAAGTCGAGTTTCCGCCCGGCGGGGGGTTGGTGCAACAGGGTGCGGGCCGAGGCGACGTGGGCGGTCAGCCGGTCCAGCTCCTCGCGGACGTCAGCCCGGGTCGCCAGGGCGGCGGCTTCCAGCACGATGCGGTCGGCCAGGCCGGGGGCGTCGGGTGCCATATCCGTCATGCGCCGGGCGAAGCGCTCGCGCACGGCGGTGGTCTGATCGTCCGCCCCGGTGGTGGCCTCGGCGACGAGGGCGGCGATGCGGTCGACAAAGCCGGTCAGCACCGGCATCAGCTGGGCCCCTTCCCGCTCACGCGAGGTCTTCAGCGCGTCGAGGGCGGCGTCGACAGTCAGGGCCATGGCGGCTTCGACGGCGGCGCGGGCGTCGGGGTCCTCGACTTCCTCGGGGATCTCCAGCACCCCGCGCAGGGCCAGCAGGCCGTCGGCGGTGGGGGGCGTGGCCCCTTGTGCGGTCAGGGTGTTGGCGAGGGCCAGATAGTGGTCGAGCACCGGCTGGTTGACCCGCACGGTCGGGGTGCCCGTCTCGACCCGCCGGGCCTGCAGACCGACGGTGACCTGACCCCGGCCGAGACGGGCCTGAGCAGCGGCACGGGCCAGTCGCTCCAGACTGTCGAAGCCGGGCGGGCCGCGAAAGCGCACATCGAGGGTGCGGCCATTGACCGACCGGGCCTCGACCGACCATGTCCAGCCGTCCTGTGCCCCGTCGGCCCGACCGAAGCCGGTCATGCCCGAGATCTGGCTCATGGCCGGGTCAGGGCCGGACGGGCCGGAGCCTGCGGGCGGACCGTGATGACGGCGACGCCGGACCCGGGGGCGCTCCCGGCCGCAGTCTCGGGTGCTGGCTCGGTCACCGCCTCGGACGCGACCTCGGGCACCACCACCGCCGGGGGCAGACCGGCCTGTTCGCGTTCAATCGCGCGCCAGCGAGCGACATTGGCCAGATGTTCGGCATAGGTACGGGCAAAGACGTGGCCGCCGGTGCCGTCGGCGACGAAAAACAGCTCGTCACTGCGCGGCGGGTTGAGCACGGCGGCCAGGGCTTCCTCGCCCGGATTGGCGATCGGCGTCGGCGGCAGGCCGGCGATCTGATAGGTGTTCCACGGCGTCTGGCGATCCAGCTCGGAGCGGCGGATGCCGCGCCCCAGCGGCCGCCCCTTGGTGATGCCGTAGACGATGGTCGGGTCGCTCTCCAGCCGCATACCGATGCGCAGCCGGTTGGAGAAGGCGGCTGCGACGCGCGGACGCTCCGAGGCGATTCCGGTTTCCTTCTCGACGATCGAGGCGAGGACCATCGCCTCCTCGGGCGAGGTGACCACCGAATTGGGACTGCGCAGTTCCCACAGCCGGGCCAGATTGCTGTCGCGGGCCCGCTGCATCCGGGCGACGACGGCCGAACGGGCTTCGCCACGGCTGATCTCATAGGTGTCCGGCCACAGACTGCCCTCGGCCGGAACCTCAACCTCACCGGTCAGGATCGGCTGGCGCATCAGGATGTCGACGGCCTGGGCCGAAGACCAGCCCTCGGGCAGGGTCAGATAGTGGCGCACCACCCGGCCCTCAACCAAAAGGATGATGACCGAGCGCAACGAGGCCCGTGCCGGGACCTCATACTCACCGGCCCGCAGCTTGCGGTCGGCCCCGGTCAGGCTGACGGCCGCCTTGAACATGTCAGGCGAGCGGATCACCCCCGCCTGTTTCAACGTCGCGGCGATCGCCGGAACGCTCGACCCCCTGGGCAGGGTGACGACGGTGGTGTCGCCCTGCGCCGCCGCCGGACCCGGGGCATAAAAGACGCTCCAGCCCCAGAACAGACCGGCGATCAGGAACAGGCTGAAGGTGGCCGAGGCAGCCAGCAGCCCGACCATCAGGCCGGAGCGGCCGCCCGCAGGCGGGGCCGGCTTGGTGCCGCCCGCCATCTAGTCGACCTTCTTGAAAATGACCGAGGCATTGGTGCCGCCGAAGCCGAAGCTGTTGGACATGGCGACATCGATCTTGCGGGCCTTGCCCTTGTGCGGGACCAGATCGATGGCGGTCTCGTGCTCTGGATTGTCGAGATTGATGGTCGGCGGCGCGACCTGGTCGCGGATGGCCAGAACGCAGAAGATCGATTCGATGGCCCCGGCGGCCCCCAGCAGGTGACCGGTCATCGACTTGGTCGAGGAGACTGCAAGGTTCTTCGCATGATCGCCGACCAGCCGTTCGATCGCCCGCAGTTCGATCCAGTCAGCCATGGTCGAGGTGCCGTGCGCATTGACGTAGTCGAGGTCGGACGGCTGCATGTCCGCGCGCTTCAGCGCCGCCTTCATCGCCCGCAGGCCGCCCTCACCGTCCTCGGACGGGGCGGTGATGTGGTAGGCATCGCCGCTCATGCCGTAACCGACGACCTCGGCATAGATCTTCGCGCCACGCGCTTTCGCGTGCTCGTATTCCTCGAGGACCATGATCCCGGCCCCCTCGCCCATCACGAAACCGGCGTGGTCCTTGTCATAGGGCCGGCTGGCCTTCTCCGGCGTGTCGTTAAAGGCGGTGCACAGCGCCTTGCAGGCCAGGAAGCCGGCGATGCCGATCGGCACGATCGAGCTTTCGGCCCCACCCGCGACCATCACATCGGCGTCGTCCATGGCGATCATCCGGGCCGCGTCGCCGATGGCGTGGGCCCCGGTGGCGCAGGCGGTGACGACCGAATGGTTCGGGCCCTTGAGCCCGTGCCGAATCGAAATCTGGCCCGAGGTCAGGTTGATCAGAGCCGAGGGAATGAAGAAGGGGCTGACCCGACGCGGCCCCTGTTCCTTGAGGATGATGGCGGTGTCGGCGATGGGGCCGAGCCCTCCGATGCCCGAGCCGACCATGACGCCAGTGCGTTCCTGGTCTTCGTCACTCTCGGGCTTCCAGTTAGCATCCGCCAGGGCCTCGTCGGCCGCGGCAATGGCATAGACGATGAAATCGTCGACCCGCTTGCGGTCCTTGGGCGACATAATCTGTTCGTGATCGAACACACCCGGCTGCCCGGGTGCACCGCCACCACGTCCGTCGACCGACGGAATCTCGCCGGCGATGGTGCAGCCCCAGCCCTCAACATCGAAATTGGTGATGGGTCCGATACCCGAGCGACCGTCCCGGATTCCCTGCCAATTATGCTCAACACCCGCACCGAGGGGGGTGAGAAGGCCGAGACCGGTGACTACAACGCGGCGCATGGGCGCTCCTTCAACAGAATCCGTGCCCAGAAACAGTAATGGCCGCCGGGCGGCCCCGCTAGGGGCGCACCACGGCGGCCACTGAAACCGTCAGTTGACCGAAGGTCAGCCGGCCAGTTTGCCATCGATGAATTTGACGGCGTCGCCGACGGTCTGGATGTGCTCGGCGGCATCATCCGGAATCTCGATGTCGAATTCTTCTTCGAAAGCCATGACCAGTTCGACGTTGTCGAGCGAGTCAGCGCCCAGATCGTCGATGAAGCTGGCCTTCTCGACCACTTTTTCGGGATCGGCGTCCAGATGGTCGATGACGATCTTGCGAACGCGTTCCAGGGTATCGGACATGGGGTCTCTGCCTTCATTATGGTGCCGCAGCACCAGCGTTTGTCTTCGCGATTGCCGTCCCACGACAGCGCCAGTCGCGCAAGCCCAAAGAGGCTGCGCAGCCGGTTGCGTCTCCGCCCTTTAGCACAGCCGTCCCCGTGGGGAAGAGTCGTTGCAAGGTTTGATCGCATGCGTTGTCCGTGTCCGGACGGTCAGATCATTGCCATGCCGCCGTTCACGTGCAGGGTCTGGCCGGTGACGTAAGCGGCCTCGTCCGAGGCCAGATAGACAGCGGCGGCGGCGATCTCGTCGCCGGTGCCGAGGCGACCGATCGGGATGTTCTTGAGGATGGTCTCGCGCTGGGCATCGTTCAGCACATCGGTCATCGGCGAGGCGATGAAGCCGGGCGCGATACAATTCACCGTGATGCCGCGGCTGCCGACTTCCTGGGCGAGGGATTTGGAGAAGCCGATCATGCCGGCCTTGGAGGCGGCATAGTTGGTCTGGCCCGGGTTGCCGGTGACGCCGACCACCGAGGTGATACCGATGATCCGGCCCGAGCGGCGCTTCATCATCCCCTTCATCGCCGCCCGAGACAGACGGAAATAGGATTCCAGATTGACGGTGATGACCGACTGGAAATCCTCGTCCTTCATCCGCATCAGTAGGCCGTCCTTCGTAATCCCGGCATTGGCGACGAGGATGTCGAGCGGGGCCCCGGCGGCCTCCTCGGCGCGGGCGATCAGGCCGTCGACCGAGTCGGGGTCCGACAGGTTGGCGGCGGCGGCAAAGGCGCGCTCACCCAGCTCCTTCGCCAGATCCTGCAGCACCGCCTCACGGGTGCCCGACAGGACCACGGTCGCGCCCCGGGCATGCAGGGCCCGGGCGATGGCCCCGCCGATACCGCCGGTGGCCCCGGTGACGAGGGCGGTTTTTCCGTTGAGATCGAACATTGAGTGCTCCCTTCCTTCTCCCCTTGCGGGAGAAGGTGGCCCGAAGGGCCGGATGAGGGGTTTCACGAACCCCTGCGGTTGATGTTCGAGGGGTCGATCCGGTGCGGCCGGTGTGACCCCTCATCCGTCATCCCCGGATCAAGCCCGGGGCTGACACCTTCTCCCGCAAGGGGAGAAGGGACGTCAAAAGCTCTTCGCGAACGCTTCCAGATCTTCCGGCGTGTTCAGCGCCACACTCTCGGCATCCGGCGCGATGCGTTTGGCCATGCCGGTCAGGACCTTGCCCGAGCCGATCTCGGCGAAGCGGGTCACCCCGCCCTCCCCGGCCATCCACTCCATGCTCTCGCGCCAGCGCACCCGACCAGTGACCTGTTCGACCAGCAGGCGGCGGATGGTCTCGGGGTCGGTCTCCGGACGGGCGGTGACATTGGCGACCACGGGCACGCGCGCGCCCAGCAGGGTGGCCCCGGACAGGGCCTCGGCCATTTCGTCAGCGGCACGCTGCATCAGCGGACAGTGGAACGGAGCCGAGACATTCAGCGGAATGGCGCGCGCGCCCAGTTCCTTGGCCTTTTCGATGGCCCGGTCGACGGCGGCCTTGTCACCCGAGATGACGATATTGCCGGCGTTGTTGTCATTGGCGACGACGCAGACGCCGACCTCGGAGCCGGCTTTCGCGGCCGCCTCGGCCAGGGCGAGGTCGGTCTTCGGGCCGATCAGCGAGGCCATGGCCCCCTGCCCCACCGGCACGGCGCGCTGCATGGCCTGACCGCGCAGCTTCAGCAACCGGGCGGTGTCGGCCAGCGACAGGGCCCCGGCGGCACACAGGGCCGAATATTCACCCAGCGAATGCCCGGCGACCAGGGCAGCACGCGCCACATCGATATCAAACTCGACCTTCAGCACCCGCACAGCCGCCAGCGACACCGCCATCAGGGCCGGCTGGGCGTTCTCGGTCAGGGTCAGCTGGTCCTCGGGGCCCTCGCGCATCAGGAGCGAAAGCTTCTGGCCCAGAGCGTCGTCGATCTCGGCATAGACCTCGCGAGCGGCAGCGAAGGCGTCAGCCAGGGCCACGCCCATGCCGACCGACTGGCTGCCTTGTCCGGGAAACAGGAGAGCGAGGGTCATGGGCGGTCCGGAAACTGTTGAATCAGGGGGCAGCGGTAGGACAAACCCCGGAAGGCGGCAAGTCGCGAACGCCTTGCCCTGCCCCGCTATTTCCCCTATATGCGCCCGCTTTCCAGGGCTTCGGTCCTGTCGCGGAACATCAAAGGGTTCGGGAAGTCATTCCGGCCGCCGCTGCAGGAGCCATCGTGGGATCGGACTTTAACCCGGTCTGTTCCACGCCGACGCCCACAAGGGAGACTACCGCATGGCTCTTTACGAGCACACGGTCATGTCGCGCCAGGATATCAGCGCGCAACAGGCCGAAGCGCTGAACGACACCATCAAGGGCTTGATCGAACAAGGCGGCGGTTCCGTCGCCAAGATCGAGTACTGGGGTCTGCGCAACCTGACCTATCGGGTCAAAAAGAACCGCAAGGCGCACTATTCGCTGCTCGCCGTCGACTGCCCGCCCGCCGCCATGGCCGAGGTCGAGCGTCAGCTGTCGATCAATGAAGACGTGCTGCGCTGGCTGACCGTCCGCGTCGAGGAGCTCGATCTCGAGCTGTCGCCGCTGCTGGCCCGCCGTGAACGCGAGCGTGAACGCGAGCGCGAACGCACCCCGCGCACCGACGAGGCCCCTGCGGCCGCCGTCGCTGAAGCCGAATAAGGAAAGCGCAGCATGACCGATACGACTGCTCCCGCCCGCGGCCCCGTGACCCCCGGCACCCCTGCCGGTTCCGGCGCTGCCGGCCGTCGCCCCTTCCATCGTCGCCGCAAGGTCTGCCCGTTCTCGGGCGAAGGCGCGCCGAAGATCGATTACAAGGATGTGAAGCTGCTGCAGCGTTACATCTCCGAACGCGGCAAGATCGTGCCCTCGCGCATCACCGCTGTTTCCCAGATCAAGCAGCGTGAACTGGCCAAGGCCATCAAGCGCGCCCGCTATCTGGCCCTCCTGCCCTATGTGGTGAAGTAATGAAGGTCGTTCTCCTCGAGCGCGTCGATAACCTCGGCGCCATCGGCGATGTCGTGACCGTCAAGGACGGCTTCGCTCGTAACTTCCTGTTGCCGCGCGACAAGGCGCGTCGTGCGACGTCCAACAACCTGAAAGCCTTCGAACTCGAACGCGTCGCCATCGAGGCCCGCAACGAGAAGAACAAGGAAGAGGCCGGCAAGATCGGCAGCAAGATCGACGGTCAGACCTATGTCATGATCCGTCAGGCCGGCGAGACGGGCCAGTTGTACGGCTCGGTCGGCGGTCGCGACGTCGTTGAGGCCGTTACGGCCGAAGGCGGCAAGGTCGAGCGCAGCCAGGTCGTGCTGAACATCCCGATCAAGCATCTGGGCGTGCACGAGGTGGCGATCCGTCTCCACCCCGAGGTCTCGGTCAAGGTCAAGATCAACATCGCGCGTTCGGCCGAAGAAGCCGAGCGTCAGGCCGCTGGTGAAGACGTCATCAAGGCCGCCTATGACGAGGACCGCGCCGCGGCCCTCGAACAGGCTCGCGACATGGTGGCTGGCGGTGCCGGTCAACAGGACGGCCTGGGCTCGGAAGCCTAGGTCCGACAGCGACCTCAAGACGAAGAGGGCGCACCTTTGCGGGTGCGCCCTTTTTCGTGTCCGGTGAGCCTGGTCGACGCCCTTGTCCGGCCATAATCCGACTGCCAGACTGAAACCCTCAACCGCAGGACGTCACCATGATCCGCAAGACAACGCTGGCCGTGGTCCTCGTGGCCAGCCTCATCGCCGGCACGGCCGTCGCCCGTGACATCACGGTGCGCCAGTTCCTGACCACCGCCGACGGTATTCCGCGCAATCCCACTGCGCTGCTGCGGTCCGATACCCGCCGGCTGATGAACGAGATGAAGGGAGCCTTCCAGACGGTCCGTTCGGAAGAGGTCGCCGCCCGCACGGCCGGTCGCCGACCGGCCACCTGCATGCCCGAGCGGGTCTCGGTGAACCCTGACCAGTTGTTGGGCCGCCTCAACGCTATCCCCGCCGCCCGACGCAACATCAGCCTGACCCAGGCCATCCGCGAATGGATGGCCGAAGAGCATCCCTGCCCGGCCTGAACCGGCCACACCGGACCGTCCACAGAGGTGTCCCCGTTCATCTGGACCGGGAGCGACATTTCCGTCCGCTTCCGACGCAGGGGAAGGCTAAGCGTTAACCGATGAACGCCTTCTCCCCCTTCTCGAGCGACTCCGCGTCGATTCCGTCGCTGCCGCACAATCTCGAGGCCGAGCAGGCGCTGCTGGGCTCACTGATGTTCGACAATGCGGTGTTCGAGCGACTGTCCGACCGGCTGCGCGGGTCGCATTTCTACGAGCCGTTCCACAACCGGCTGTTCGATGCGATCGAGGACCATATCCGCCAGGGCATGCTGGCCGAGCCGACCATTTTGATGGAGCGGTTCAAACAGGACCCGGCCTTCGCCGAATTCGGGGGCCTGCGCTATCTGGCTGATCTGGTCGACCGGGCCCCGCCCGCGGCCAATGCCGCCGACTATGCGCGGGTGGTCTATGACCTGGCCCTGCGTCGCGACCTGATCCGTATCGGCGGCGATATCATGAAGGAGGCCCCCGATCCGGAGCGGGCGGCCATGGACCAGATCGAGCAGGCCGAGCAGTCGCTCTACTCCCTCGCCGAGACGGGCAAGCCTTCGACCGGATTTGTCAGCTTTTCCACCGCCCTGGCCGGGGCGGTTCAGATGGCGGGTGAGGCCTACCAGCGTGACGGCAAGCTGGCCGGTCTGGCCACCCAGTTGCACGACCTCGACCAGAAGCTGGGCGGCCTCTATCCGTCCGACCTGCTGATCCTCGCCGGCCGCCCGTCGATGGGCAAGACGGCGCTGGCGACCAACATCGCCTTCAACATCGCCCGTAACTATCGCTGGGAGCCGACGCCGGAGGGCCGCAAGACGGTCAATGGCGGGGTCGTGGCCTTCTTCTCGCTGGAGATGAGCGCCGAGCAGCTGGCCATGCGGATCCTCGCCGATGCCTCGGGCGTGTCGTCGGACCGGCTGAGAAAGGGCGAGATCGACGCCTCGGACTTCGGCAAGGTGCGCGACGCAGCGATCGAGATCGGCGAGAGCCCGCTGTACATCGACGCCACCGGTGGTCTGGCCATTTCCAAGCTGGCGGCGCGGGCGCGACGGCTGAAGCGGGCCGAACAGGGTCTGGATCTGATCATTATCGACTACCTGCAGCTGATCACCGTCGGCGACGGCAACAACCAGCGCAACCGGGTGCAGGAGGTGTCGGAGATCACCGGCGGACTGAAGGCCCTGGCCAAGGAGCTGAATGTGCCGATCCTGGCCCTGTCGCAGCTGTCGCGTCAGGTCGAGAACCGGGAGGACAAGCGGCCGCAGCTTTCCGACCTGCGTGAATCCGGTTCGATCGAGCAGGACGCCGACTGCGTGATGTTCGTCTATCGCGAGAGCTATTATCTGGGCCGGACCGAGCCGCGCGAGGGCACCGAAGAGCATCTGAAATGGCAGGAGGACATGGACATCCTGCAGCACCAGGCCGAGGTCGTCATCGGCAAGCAGCGCCACGGCCCGATCGGCATCGTCAAGCTGAGCTTTGACGCCGACACCACCCGCTTCGGCAATTTGGCCAACGATGGCCGCTATTCGAACTTCCGCGATATCCCTGAATAGACCCGGCCTTTTCGGGTGTGCGCCGCACAACAGTTGCGGCATAAGGGGCTCATGCCCGCCCCTGCCACGCTTTCCGTCGATCTGAACGCGCTTGCCCACAATTTCCATACGCTGGAAGCGGTCGGCGGCGTGCCGGTGCATCCGGTGGTCAAGGCTGACGGCTATGGGCTGGGGGCCGTGCCGGTAACCCGACGGCTGATGGCCGAGGGCGCGCGCACCCTGTTCGTAGCCCGGACCAGCGAGGGCGAGCGTCTGCGCACTGCTGTCGGCGCGGAAACAACCATCTATGTGCTGGACGGTTGTCTGACGGGCCGCGCGGCCCGGCTACGGGCGGGCGACCTGCGGCCGGTCCTGAACACCGCGGCCCAGATCGCCGAATGGCAGGCGGCGGGTGGTGGTGCCTGTGGCCTGCAGATCGACACCGGCATGAACCGGCTGGGTTTCCGCCCCGAGGACGCGCCCGAGCCGTTCACGGGTCTGGATCTGGTCATCAGCCATCTGGCCTGCGCCGACGAGCCGGCCTCGCCGATGAACCGCCAGCAGCGCGACGCCTATGCCGCTGCGGTCCAGCGTTATCCCGGCGTGATCCGGTCATTCGCCAATTCCGGTGGCACCTTTCTGGGCCCCGACTTCGGCTTCGATGCCGTGCGCACAGGGATCAGTCTGTACGGCAGCGGCCCCGAAGGCCGCCCCGACGACCGGCTGAAGCCCGTCGCCACCTTCACCGCCGAGGTGCTGCAGGTGCGGGAGGTGCCGGTCGGTGAGAGCGTCGGCTATTCGCAGGGCTTCCGGGCCGAGACGCCGCGCCGGATCGCCGTCTGCGCCGCCGGCTATGCCGACGGGATACCGCGCAGCTCCAGTCCCTGGGGTGCCGTATGGCTGGGCGGTGCCCTTCGGTCGATTGTAGGCCGGGTATCGATGGACGTGATCACCGTCGACGTGACCGGCGCTGACGTCGCGGTGGGCGACCGGGCCGAGCTGTTCGGGGCTCACCGGATGCTGGACGAGGCCGCGACCGCGGCCGGGACCATCGCCTATGAGCTGCTGACCTCGGTCACGCCGCGGGTGCCACGGGTCTATATCGGCTGAGCGGCACAGAGGTTGCGTCAGAATCGGACGCAGGCTGGATCCGCCCCCTGCCCCACCGCTCGCGACTCCTGTAAGTCAGGGTCATGGCCAGAGACGGTGCGATCTATGTTTGTCAGTCCTGCGGGGCGGTCCACGGCAAGTGGTCCGGCCAGTGCGGGGCCTGTAACCAGTGGAACTGTATCGTCGAGGAGAGCCGCTCGGCACCACCGGGGGCGATGAAGCCGGTCAGTGCTGCCCGGACCCGTGGCCTGCAGTTCGAAACCCTGCAGTCCGACGCGCCGGAGCCGCCGCGCATCGTCACCGGGGTCAAGGAGTTCGACCGGGTATGCGGCGGCGGGGTCGTGCCCGGCTCGGCCATATTGCTGAGTGGTGATCCCGGCGTCGGCAAGTCGACGCTTCTGCTGGACGTGGCCGGACGGGCAGCCCTGAAGGGGGCACGGGTCGCCTATATTTCGGGTGAGGAGGCGATCGAGCAGATCCGCGCCCGGGCCAAACGGATGGGCCTGTCCAAGGCCCCCGTCGAGCTGGCCTCGGCCACGGCGCTACGCGACATCCTCGGCACGCTGAAGCGCGAGAAATTCGACATCGTCATCGTCGATTCGATTCAGACCCTGTGGTCCGACGCCCATGAGGCCGGGCCGGGTTCAGTGACCCAGGTACGCGCCTGCGCCGGCGAGATGGTGCGGCTGGCCAAGTCGCACGGCGTGGCTGTGGTTCTGGTCGGCCATGTGACCAAGGACGGTCAGGTCGCCGGGCCACGCGTGGTCGAACATATGGTCGACGCGGTGCTGAGCTTCGAGGGCGAGCGCGGCTATCCGTTCCGCATCCTGCGCGCCGGCAAGAACCGGTTCGGGGCCACCGACGAGATCGGGGTGTTCGAAATGGGCGACACCGGCCTGCGCGAGGTCAGCAATCCGTCGGCCCTGTTCCTGGGCGAGGGCAAGGACCGGGCCCCCGGTGCGGCCGTCTTCGCCGGCATCGAGGGCTCGCGCCCGGTGCTGGTCGAGATGCAGGCGCTGGTGTCGAAATCCGCCTATGGCACGCCGCGCCGCGCGGTCGTCGGCTGGGATACCGGACGACTGGCCATGGTGCTGGCCGTGCTGGAGGCGCGTTGCGGCTTCGGCTTCGGCGACCAGGACATCTATCTGAACGTCGCCGGCGGCCTGCGTATCAACGAACCCGCCGCCGATCTGGCGGCCGCTGCAGCCCTGATCTCGTCAGCCACGGACAAGCCCCTGCCCCAAGGCTGTGTGGTGTTCGGCGAGATCAGCCTGTCGGGTGAGGTGCGGGCCGTCGGCCGGGCCGAGGCGCGGCTGCGCGAAGCGCGCAAACTGGGCTTTGACAACGCCCTGACCCCGCCCCTGACGGTCAAGGGTGGCGGGGTGGCGGTCACCTCGGTGACGCGATTGACGGAAGCGGTCGATCGAATCTCGCAAAGCCGCTATGAAGGTGTGCAGTAACCCCCACCCGAGGATCGACCGACCGCGTGACCGGCTTTGACGCCCTCGCCCTGATTGTGATCCTTGCCTCGGCCGCGGCTGGCTGGGTGCGCGGAGCCACGCGTGAAATCATCACCCTGCTGAGCTTCGTCCTGGCCGCCTTCCTGGCGCTGGTGGCGCTGCCGTTCACCACCCCGATCGGCCGGTCGCTGATCGATCCCGACTGGGCCGGGGCCATCGCCGCGGCCATCGTCTCCTTCCTGCTGGTCTATTTCGGCATCCGCATCTTCGGCTCGGCCCTGTCGAAACGGGCCCAGGCCCATCCGCAGCTGGGCGGGGTCGATCGCTTCTTCGGTGTCTTCATCGGTGCCGCCCGCTCGCTGGTGCTGCTGGGCGCGATCCATCTGGTTATCGTCGCCGCCATGCCGGGCGAGTCGACGCCGCGCTGGCTGACCCAGGCCATGCTGTATCCGGTCAGCGCCGGAGCCGCCCGCGTCATCCAGATCGTCCTGCCCGGCATCGGCCGGGGGGCCGACGCCCTGACCCCGGTGATCAATTCCTCCGTCCAGGAAGGATTTTCCGACCCTCAAGCCTTGCCCCCGCCCCAAACAGGGCATACCCCGCGCCGCACCACACCCTAGACCATTTTTGTTTTGGGTCGAATCGACCCGAATCCAAAAAATGGTCCAGAATCAGGCTGGAGCGAAATCTGAGCCGGGTTGGACGATGTCCAACCCAACCGATTTCGCTCCGGTCGCTTCCCGGACCATCGGAGTCACGATGCGCCACCAGATTGCTGATCCCGTCGTCCATCGTGACCATCATCGCGATCCCGACGATGACCGTCCGCGTCTCGAATGCGGTGTCTGCGGTGTCTGGGGGGCCGAGCCCGACGGGGCAGCCGCCATCGTCGCCCTGGGCCTGCACGCGTTGCAGCATCGCGGTCAGGAAGCCTGCGGCATCGCCAGCGTCCATCAGGAGCGGTTCCATACCGAACGCCATCAGGGCCTGGTCGGCGACGCCTTCGGTGGCACCGATCTGTCGAAGCGAATGCCGGGACAGGCCGCCGTGGGCCACACCCGCTATTCGACCGCGGGCGGATCGTTCCTGCGCAATATCCAGCCGATGTTCGCCGATCTGGATTCCGGCGGCATCGCCCTGGGTCACAACGGCAATCTGACCAATTTCCTGTTCCTGCGGAACCAGCTGGTCTCGGAAGGGTCGATCTTCCAGTCGACCTCGGACTCCGAGGTGATTCTGCACCTGATCGCCCGTTCCCGGAAGGCGCGGATCGTCGACCGCTTCATCGATGCCCTGGCCCGGATCGAGGGCGGCTATGCCCTGGTGGCCCAGACCAGCAAAAAGATGATCGGGGCCCGCGATGCCCTGGGAATCCGTCCGCTTGTGCTGGGCAAGATCGGCGAGGCCTGGGTGCTGGCGTCCGAGACCTGTGCGCTGGACACGATCGGGGCCACCTTCGTGCGCGACGTCGAGCACGGCGAGGTCGTGGTCATCGATGAGAACGGTCTGCGGTCGTTGAAGCCCTTTCCGACCCGCGCCGCCCGGCCCTGCCTGTTCGAATATGTCTATTTCTCGCGACCCGACAGCGTCGTGAACGGTCGGTCGGTCTATGGCGTGCGCAAGCGGATGGGCCAGGGTCTGGCGCGTGAGTTCCCGGTCGACGCCGACGTCGTGGTGCCGGTGCCGGACTCCGGGGTGCCGGCCGCACTGGGCTATGCCCGCGAAAGCGGCATTCCCTATGAGATGGGCATCATCCGCAGCCACTATCTGGGCCGGACCTTCATCCAGCCCAACCAGGGGGCCCGGCAGAAGGGCGTGCGCATGAAGCACAGCCCCAACCGTTCGGTGCTGGAAGGCAAGCGGGTCGTGCTGATCGACGATTCGATCGTGCGCGGCACCACCTCGATCAAACTGGTGCGGGCCGTGCGCGCCGCCGGCGCTACCGAGGTGCATCTGCGCTCGGCCAGTCCGCCGATCCTGTATCCGGACTTCTATGGCATCGACATGCCCGAGCGGGATCAGCTGATCGCCGCCAACATGACGCTGGAGGAGATGCGGGCCCACCTCGAGGTCGACTCCTTGGGCTTCCTGTCCGTCGACGGCCTGTACAATGCGATGGGGGTCGGGCCGCGCGACAAGGACAATCCGCAGTTCACCGACCACTATTTCACCGGCGACTATCCGACCCGGCTGCTGGATCGCGAGATCGAACAGGGCGGGCGCGACGTCGTCCAGCGCCAGCTGTCCCTGCTGGTCACGGCATAGGGCGAAATCGACCCGGGCGCCGGCGCGTCCGGACCCGGATCTTCGCGTCAGATCGAAGCGGGGTCTTTGCCCCGGCACGGGCGCGCGCTATCAGGCCCCATGTCTGCTGATCTCCCCCTGAAAGACCGTATCGCCCTCGTCGTCGGGGCCTCGCGCGGCATCGGCTATGAAGCCGCCCTGGCGCTGGCCAGGGCCGGGGCCCATGTCGTGGCCACCGCCCGCACCCAGGGCGGGCTGGAGGAGCTGGACGACGCCATCTATGCCGCCACCGGCCAGCACGCGACCCTGGTGCCGTTCGACCTGGTCGACGGCGGGGCCATCGACCGGCTGGGTGGGGCCATCTTCGAACGCTTCGGCAAGCTGGACATCTGGGTCCAGGCGGCCGCGACCATGGGGGCCTCGGGCCTGACCCCGGTCAGCCATGCCGATCCGCGCGTCTGGGCCAAGGTCGAGAAAACCAATTTCACCGCCATCTATCGGCTGATCCGCTCGCTGGAGCCGCTGCTGCGGGTCTCGGACGCCGGACGCGCCGTCTATCTGACCACCAGTGTCGCCGCCTCGCCCAGGGCCTTCTGGGGCATGTATGCCGCGACCAAGGCCGGGGCCGAAGCCCTGATCAAATGCTGGGCCGACGAGATCGAATCGACACCGATCCGCGCCGCCGTCGTCGATCCGGGCCGGATGCGCACCCAGCTCCGGGCCCAGGCCTATCCGGGCGAGGACCCTGAGGACGTCCCGCATCCGTCGGAGATCGGCCCGCTGATCGTCGAGCTGGCCCGCGGCGACCGGGAGCCGCCGCTGGAGGTGAAGTTCAAGGACTGGAAGGCGGGGCCGGGTGTGGCGGCGCTGGTGTGAGGGGTCGGTCGGTCCGGCTCGCGCTACTCGATCCGGCGTGGATCGTGGTCGCGACGCTAGTTGGATTGACGGCGGCCGTGTTGACGGAGACCTCCGGTGGCCCGTGGCGCTTTCTCTCCAGCCTTTCGGTTGTCGTTCCGCTGTTGTGGCTACATGGAATTTACCAGATTTCACGCGAGCGCATGCCGGCAGATCAGCTGGCCAATTCGGGCGAAAAGACCTGGGTTTTCCTGACTGCCGCGGTCGGACTGGTGATTTTGACGCTTCCCGGGATTGTGCTGCCCGGATCAGAGCTCGGGCGCACTGTCGGCAAGATGTTAGGCGCGCCGGTCGCCCTTGCCTATTTCGCTTCGTGCTGGCTTGCCGCGGCCGCGTTGCTGACAGCAGAGAGCAAGAAGCCGAACTGGTCCGACCCACGCCTGTTCGGCGTGTTTTTACTCATGGTCTATGCCTTCGCCGGAGCCTGGATCCTGCGCAGTCGAATTCAAGCCATAGCGAGCCGGAATCCGACTCCAGACGCCTGACCGCGCGCCGCCCTACTTCTTCGGCGCGTGCTTCTGGCCGGTGCGGACACGGCCGGAACGCGAGACCTGACGGGCCCCGCCACGGGCGCCCTTCTGGATGGCGACGCTGGAGCCGGCCTTCTTGTTCGAGCTGGACTTCAGCCCGGTCAGGGGGCGGGGCTTGGCCGTACGCGTCTTCTTCTGCTCCAGCGCCTTGCCGGGCAGGTTGGACAGGGCGTCAGCGGCAGCCTCGGACTTCTTGATGCGACGCGGCGCGGTCTTGGCGGGGCCGGTGAAGCGCTCCGGTCCGGACTTGGAGCCGCCCTCGCCATAGGGGTTTTCGGACCCCGCCTTGACGTTGAGGCGGATCGGGGTGCCGGGCAGGTCGAAGCTCTCGCGCAGACTGTTGACCAGATAGCGTTTGTACTGTTCCGGCATCGAGGCGGCGCGGCTGGCCATCAGCACGAAGGTCGGCGGGCGTGCCTTGATCTGGGCCATGTATTTCGGCTTGATCCGCTTGCCGTCGACGGCGGGGGGCGGATGCCTCTGGGTGGCCAGGGCCAGCCAGGTGTTGAGGTCCTTGGTCTTGACCTTGACCGACCAGGTCGCGTGCGCCTTGAGGATCGCCGGCATCAGTCGCTCGACCCCGCGGCCCGAATGCGACGACAGGGCCACGAACGGCGAACCGCGCAGTTGCGGCAGCTTGTCCTCGGCCATCTGGCTCAGCTTGGCGAGCTTCGCCTGGGGCTCATCCTCGAGGTCCCATTTGGCGGCGACATAGACCAGGGCCCGGCCCTCGCGCTCGACCAGATCGGCCAGCTGCAGGTCCTGGGTGTCGAACGCGTCGTCCTTGTCCATGACCAGAACCACGACCTCGGCATAGGTGATGGCGCGGATGGTGTCGGCGACCGAAAGCTTCTCCAGCTTCTCGTTGACCCGGGCCTTGCGGCGCATGCCGGCGGTGTCGACCAGGCGGATGTTCTGGCCCTCGTACTGCCAGTCGACCGAGATGGAATCGCGGGTGATGCCGGCCTCGGGGCCGGTCAGCAGCCGGTCCTCACCGATCAGGCGGTTGACCAGGGTCGACTTGCCGGCGTTGGGACGGCCGATGATGGCGATGCGGATCGGCTTGTCCGGCTCGTCGACTTCCTCGATCCAGATATCGGCGCTGGCCCCGACGATGGCGGCATAGAGGTCGGCCATGCCCTCGCCGTGCTCGGCCGAGATCGGCACGGGTTCGCCGAAGCCGAGACCATAGGCCTCACCGATGCCACCACCGCTCTCGCGGCTCTCGGACTTGTTAGCCAGCAGGATGACGGGCTTGTGCTGTTTGCGCAGACGGTCGGCGAAGATCCGGTCCAGCGCGGTCACCCCCTCACGGGCGTCCATCATGAACAGGATCAGGTCGCCGTCTTCCAGCGCCGCCTCGGTCTGTTCGCGCATGCGCGATTCCAGACTGTCGTCGGTGATGTCCTCGTAACCGGCAGTGTCGATCAGGGTCAGATCGAAATCGCCGATATTGCCGTCCGCATAGCGGCGGTCACGGGTCACACCGGGGCGATCGTCGACCAGCGCCAAGCGCTTGCCGACCAGTCTGTTGAACAGGGTCGATTTGCCCACATTGGGGCGGCCAACAATGGCGACTTTTAATGCCATGTCGGCGTTCTAACCCAGATTGACTGCAGACGTCAGCGAATGCTGACGAGTTGACCGGCTTCGGTGAGGATGTAGAGGGCCCCGTTGTAGGCCGACGGGGCGACATAGACGGGCGCACCAACCTTGAGGCTGGACAGCTGCTCGCCGGTCTTCGGGTTGAGGGCCACGACCTCGCCATCGGAATTGGCCAGGACCAGGCGGTTGGACGCCAGGATCGGACCGGACCAGCTGGGGCGTACCGTACGGTCGAAGAAGCCGAACAGGCCGCCTTCCTGACGTACCCGGCCCTCATTGAGGTTGCGGGTCCAGTAGACCAGACCGGAGTCACGATTGACCACGGTCAGTTCGCCTTCCTTGGACACAACGTAGACCACCTCGCCCACCGGCAGGGGCGCGGCGACGCCACCGATCGGCAGGGTCCATTTCGGCGCCCCCGAACGGATGTCCATCGCCGACAGCACACCCGAATGGCTGATGGCATAGACCATGCCGCGGCTGATCACCGGACGGGCCGCGATGTCGCGGATTTCGGACAGGGCGCTGGTGCGGCTGGTGCGCGACAGAACCTGCTGCCACACCGACTGGCCGGTGGAGGCGCGCACGGCGACGACCTCGCCCGAGGAGAAGGGGGCGATCACCGTATCGCCGGTCACAGCCGGGCTGGCGGCGCGCATGGTGCGGGCCGGTTCCGGAATGCCGCGGTAGGACCAGTCCTGCAGACCGGTCGCGACGTTGAAGGCATAGAGCTGGTTTTCGACGTCGACCACATAGACGCGGGTGCCCGACACCGTCGGCGCTCCGTGAATCGGCACCTCGACCGGCGACGTCCAGATCACCGCGCCGGTGGCCTGATCCAGCGCAGTCATGGTGCGATAGCCCGAGGCCACGAACACCTTGCCGCCGCCGACGGCCACGCCGCCGCCGAAGCCGTCGCGATCACGGTCGCGCCCGGCTGTATGGACATTGACGCGCCAGGCGACCGCACCCGTCGTGGAGTCGACGGCGGTCACGGTCGATTCGCCGTCCAGGACGAAGACGCGATTATTGTCGGCCACGGCCGGGGCCATGATTTCACGGGTCTTGGACGAGCCGGCTCCGATATCGCGCTTCCAGGCGACGGTGAAGTCTGCCCCTGCGATCGCGTGTTCGACGAGGTTTTCCGACGTGCCGCCCGGCTGGGTCCAGGCGGTGACCGCCTGCGGACCGGGCAGGAAGAAGTCGCGACCGGCCAGCGAGGCGGCCGGGGTCAGCTGTTGTTCAAACTCCAGCACCGAGATGCGTGTGCCCTGGGTAGCCGTCGACTGCGGACCTTCCTTGCCGCCCAAGCCGAACGGCAGCGCCTGACGCACACTGGCGCAGGAGGCGACGGTGACGGCCAGTCCGCTCAGGAGGGCGACTTTCAGCATTCTGTTCATGGACGTCTTCCTGAAAGGCCGGATCACGGCTGGGTCGGTGCCGCGGCGTTCGCCCCTGCCGGGGTGGCAGGCGCGGCCGGAATGAGCGCCTGGGCCGCGACGATGGGGGCCAGGTTGGCAGCGGTGCCGGAATCAATGGCGGAAATGGCGATCTGGGCCCGTTGCTTGATCGGGTCCGGAACATCGAGGCCACGTTGAAGCAGGACGAACACCTCGCGCGCCTCGGGCAGTTTGCCGTGCTGCATCCGGGCAAGGCCAAGGGCCTCCTGGGCAAACGGACGCAACGGTCGGCCTTCGGCGGTCAAGGGTTCGAGACGCTTTTCGATATCCGCGAGGGTGGCGTTGGTGTCCATGACCAGCCAGGCCGCCTTGAGGGCAGCCGGGTCGCCGATGATCGGGTCATTGGCGACCTTGGCGGCCTCATCAAACAGGGCGATGGCCTCAGGCGTCTTGCCGCCGCTGACGGCAATGCCGGCACGCTGCATCAGGGCCAGGGCCTTGTAGGCACGGGTGCCGACATCCGCAGCTTCAGTGAAGGCGACGTCGGCGCCGACCGGATTGGAAGCCTCGAGAGCTTCCATGCCGCGGTCGTAGGCCGCCGAAGCCTTGTCGGCCTGGGCCGTCTGGAAACTCTGCCAGCCCCACCAGGACAGGGCCGCGACGAGCGCGATCGCCAGAATCCCGCCAACGACGGGCAGCCAGGTACGGGCCAGCCGCTTGTATCGATCGGAGCGAAGCTCCTCCTCGACCTGTTCGAAGACATCAACCACTGAAACGTCGCCCCAAAACCGCTATTCGCAAATCGTTCGCGACCCTAGAGGGTCGGCTCGACGCCCGCAACGCAGCGGATGCGGCGAGACGGGCTTTTTGGATGAGTAGGGACCGACTTCGGCAGGAAAACGGCGGGATCATCGCTGATCGCCGCCGCCACCGGGTCCCGCAACAACCGGATTGACCGGAACCGCCTAGATTTCCTCGGACAGTTTCATCACGCCGGCGGCCGCCACGGCGATCAGCAGGGCGGCCGTCAGCCAGAACAGCTCGATGCCGCCCATCCCGGCCAGGGTGAAATTCCCCAGACCCATCTGGTCAATTCCTGTCTGGAACAGCGACTGAACGCCGCCGCTGGCCGACTGCATGCCCTGCTCAAGCGCCCGACTGGCCACCGGCCCCTCGTTCGCCGACAGATTCAAATTGACCGACATGGTCTCGCGCACCGCCACAACCCCGCCGACCAGTCCAGCCAGCGACAGGGCCACGGTCCGCACCCGGGTTCCGCTCTGCAGGCGCGTCTCGACCCGCTGGGCGAACAAGGCGGCATCCGCCATGACGGGAGCCTGGTTGAACAGGCGCTCGACGAAAGGATCGAATTCGTCAGCGGACATGTGTCGATCTCCCCAAGGCTTCCGGCTGCGGCTGGAGCCGCGCGCGGAGTTTATCCAGACCACGTTTGACATGAGACTTCACCGTACCAAGCGGCAGATTTAGGGCCGTCGCGATCTCGGGGTGCGAAAGCCCGGCACCGTGACAAAGGGAGACGCACAACCGCTCGGGTTCGCTGAGCGTCTTCAGGGCCTCATCGAGATCCACCAGTCCGGCCTGGTCAGTAGCCGGAGCGGCATCGTCGATCTCGACTTCGGCGACATAGCGGGCCTCCTTGGCGCGGCGCTTGATATAGAGCCGGGCCGCGATGCGCCGGACCCAGGCGGAAAAGGTCCCCTCACCCCGAAACTCCGAACACCGTTCGAAGGCCTGGATGAAGGCGTCCTGGGCGATGTCGTCGGCGAGGGCCGGCTGGGCCCCCATCCG